>Ga0224505_10001646_pt1 | contig 13824 bp, 24 predicted proteins | sample SF_Jan12_sed_USG_FD_169102 | JGI IMG/M metagenome (GOLD analysis project Ga0224505, IMG submission 169102) | Sediment microbial communities from San Francisco Bay, California, United States - SF_Jan12_sed_USGS_4_1 | ecosystem: Environmental > Aquatic > Marine > Sediment | place: USA: California... | reverse complement strand
TCGCCAAGGTTATTGAGTTTGGTAATTACAGTTTAAAAGAGTTGAAATAGTCTTGGACTTTCCTAAACCTTAGTATATAATAGCAGTTCTTTAGGACGGTTGCCTGAGAGGTCTAAAGGAGCGGATTGCAAATCCGTTATTCGGGGGTCTAAATCCCTCACCGTTCTCCAAAATTATTGGGAGTAGTAAATGAATATTGAAAAACTTGTAGCACTAAACAAACCTTTCAAAATCTTCGCTGAAGTTTTGGAGCAAGGTGCGATTGACCAATTTATAGATTTCATGGAGCAGCCTTGGGTTGTGAAAGGTGCACTCATGCCGGACGCTCACACAGGGTATTCACTTCCAATAGGTGCTGTGATTGCCTGCAATGGTATGGTTAGTCCACAGGCGGTCGGATATGACATTGGCTGCGGAATGTGCGCACTTCAAACAGGTTTCAAAGTATCTGAAATCCAAGACAACGCTAAAGCCATCTTCAACCAGATTTACCGAGATGTTCCAGTAGGTTTCAATCATAACAAAGTTGACGCTGAATGGTCTAACATACCAACAATGACCGAAGCCACAGCAAAGATTTTCTCCAAGAACGGTTTACGCCAATTAGGAACGCTTGGCGGCGGCAATCACTTCATCGAAATTGGTGTTGATGAGCATGACTTCGTATGGATTATTGTACACTCTGGTAGCCGTGGTATAGGGCATGCTGTGGCAAGTTATTACATGGGTGTAGCATCAGGTGACGGAAAGGCTCGTGAAGGCGTGTACGGACTTTCTACAGAGTCTCAAGAAGGTAAAGACTACATTACAGATTTGAACTTCTGTCTTGAGTTCGCTTTGGAAAATCGTAAACAAATTATTCAGCGAGTAGTGAAATCTATCCAACATGTTGGATTAGTTCAGACAGAGATTGACGGACATTTTATCAACCGTAATCATAATCATGCAGAACTCAAAGATGGGTTATTTATCCATCGCAAAGGCGCGACACAAGCTGAGAAAGGTATGATGGGTGTAATCCCTGGTAACATGCGCGACGGATCGTTTATCGTGGTTGGTAAGGGTAATGAAGATTCTTTGTGTTCAAGTTCTCATGGAGCAGGACGTGTATTGGGTCGTAAAGAAGCTGAACGAGTTTTGGATATGGATAAGTTTACTGAATCCATGCAAGGTATCACAGCTAAAGTTAGCAAGGATACTCTCGATGAGTCCGCTTTCGCTTACAAAGATATTTTTGAGGTTATGCGGCTACAGAAAGACTTGGTGGATGTTGTAGCACATGTTAAACCGATTATTAATATTAAGGGTTGATAGTGTCCCACATCCACCTAAACTCCCCAACACCAGTTCTAAAATTCTGGCACTCAGGCACATGTCCCGATTGTAAACAACGTACACGATTTATCGGATTCAGTTACGAATGGTACGGAAGCAGCAAGACTTGCTTGAAGTGTGGTAGAAGGTTTAGCGACGGTGAGTGGGAGTCTTTGGATTTTTATAGGTACGCTAGGCGGGATAATATTGCTGATGCTAGGAAGCGGTGGAGGGATACGAAAGTATAAAAGCTTCCCAACCCACTCACTAACCCGCTTAATGAGTGTCATACCCAACACCATCAAATAAGTTTGACAATCTCCTAAACCTGTGATATAAGCGCGACAAATCCTATAAGGAGTCGCGCTATGCCGCTTAAAAAAGGTTACAGTCCTAAAGTAGTATCCCAAAATATAAAAACTGAGATGGCTCACGGCAAGTCTCAGAAACAAGCCGTAGCGATTGCTATGGATGTCGCACGTAAAGCCAAAGCAAAGGCTAAGAAGAAATAATATGCCCTCATACGACGTGAAATGCACAACATGTGGTTGCGAGTATGAGCAATGGCATAAAATGTCTGAGTCTCACACACCATGCAAAGTCTGCGAAAGTCAAGTAGTGACTAATCTAACCAGCAACCCACCACCAGTACACTTTAAAGGTCGTGGATGGAGTACGGCTGACTTCTATACTTCTGGAATGACTAACCGTAACGGCACGATGGGTAAAGACCAGCTCCGCGCTAAAGAGGAAATCGTAAATGAGTGATATAACAAACACACACCCAGATTATGATGAAGCTAAAGACTCTTGGGAGGAGATGGAAGCCTTCTGCGCGGGTGAAGCAGCCGTTAAAGAAGAAGGTCGAAAATATCTTCCACCTTTAGCTGAACAATCAATAGATGGTTATAGAAATTATAAGATGCGTGCGTTTTTTTATAACGCTGCCGGTAGAACTGTAACATCGCTGGTCGGTTCAGTATTCCGAAAGAAGCCAACATTTGTAGTCCCAGAACAGATGCAGTATTTGCTTGATGATGCAACAGGTAATGGTACATCACTGGCAGAACTATGTATAAAATTAGTAACCGAGCAAATGACCACAGCTCGTTCAGGATTACTTGTTGATCGTGAAGGTACTGGTAAACCATACTTTGTAATTTATGACGCTGATGATGTTCGCAATTGGTCTGACGAGTATATAGTTCTTGAAGAAGATTTTTTAGAAGCCGATCCGAAAGATAAGTATAAATTGGTTGAGAAAGAACAGTATCGGGAACTGACTTATGACGAATTCGGCAACTATGTAATAAATATTTGGAGGGAAGTTAAGAACAAAGGCGGCAAACCAATTTGGCAGGTTACTGAAGTCATCAAACCGACCCGTGCAGGTCGTCCGATGACTGCTATACCATTTAATGTTATTACCCCTGACGGACTTGATTGGGGAGTCGTTAAAGAACCCCTACGTGATTTAGTTGACATTCAACACAAGCACTACATGCTGTCAGCCGATTATGCAAATGCTCTACATATTCTAGGGCATCCGACACCTTATGTAACTGGTGTAGATGCTGAAGCGAACCCCGGAATGAAATTCAATCTCGGCGGAAATGCTTGGGCGCTACCAGATGTTCAGAGTAAGGTAGGATTCCTTGAATTCACTGGTGCCGGACTGACACCCTTAGAAGCCGGGTTATCAAAGCTCGAAGGTATGATGGGAGCGTTAGGTGCTAGGCTTATTACTCCAGCCAAAACTACTAACGGTAGTGCGGATACAGCCGAAGGTGTTAAATCTCGTGAAGCCGTTGCCATGTCGGTATTGTCGTCAATCATAACATCTGTTGAGACAGCCGTAACAAAGGCGCTAATCGCGGCGGCAGATTGGGAGCAGTTACCAACGGATGAAATCAAGGTAGTGATGAATCGTGATCTGATTCAAACACCGATGGATGCCAATATGCTCAACGCTCTCAGCCAATCATTGCAGGCTGGTACTATAAGCCCAGAGCTGTTCTACTGCCGTCTTGAGGACGCTGGTATGGTTCCAGATGATAGTTCATTTGAGTTGGAGCAGGAAAGAATTGCTGAATATGCTGATAAAATTTTAGAGTCTCAACCATCTGAAATTATACCAGAAAGCAAAAATAACGGTCAAGTATCAGAAAACACTTGACAATAGTTTTATATTGTGCTACATAGTAGTTGAAAGTTGCAATTGGGTTGTAACTTCTTAACAAATTTATCCTTGGGGGATACATGTTTAAAATGAAATACGTGAAGCAAGAAGAAGCTGGTGAAGGTAATGGTGGTAGCGGGGCAGGTGCAGTAGATTTGAACGCAGCAGAAGTACAAGCAGCCATTAAAGCTGCTGTAGAAAAAGCAAATGCTGAAGCGGAAGGTATCAAGTCCATGAATGCACGATTGCTTGATGATTTGAAAAAGAAGACCCTACCAGCCGAAGAATTGGCTGCATGGCAAGAAATGAAAAAGCGCATCGCAGCAGACGAAGAAATGAAACTCATGTCTGAGGGCAAGTTGGATGCGGTAGTTGCTAAACGTGTCGAGGCTATGAAGAGAGACACCGAAGCTCAATTGGCGGCAAATGCTGCTAAGTTGTCAGAGTATGAACAATTAGTTCAAGCTCGTGACGAGAAATTGAAGACACTGATGATTGATGGGCAACTTAAAGAAGCCTATGTATCATTGGATTATGAACCGGCAGCGATGGATGATATTATTCGCTTGGGTCGATCAGTATTTATTATGGGTGAAGACGGTAAAGTAGTACCCCGTGATGAGCATGGTACAGTGATTTATAGTAAGGATGGTACGACACCTCTAGGTGCTGCTGAATGGTTAGCAAGGTTGTCAGAAAAGAAACCTTACCTGAAGCGTCCGTCAAGTGGTGGTGGAGCGCAGCCTAGTCGTAATGGTGGTAAGGGTTTTAATCCAGCTACTGCGACAGCACAGCAAAAAATTGCTGAGGGGTTGCGCCAGATGGGTAGATCGTAAGTTTTATTCTCCGATGTTGAGTTGGGCTTAACTGAGGAATAATGTAACACAGTTTAATTTTAACTCAATAGGAGAAGCATTATGGCATCGCAAACATTAGTAGAAGCACAAAAATTCATTCAGAACCAAATCGTAGCTGGTGTTGCTCAAGACATCATCTCCATCAACCCGATGTACTCTCTGTTGCCTTTCACGCCTTACAGTGGTCAGGCTATCCTGATTAACCGTGAGAACGCGCTTGGTGACGCAGCCGTATTTGGTGTTGATGCAACTATCACCGCTAAAGCAGCCGCTACCTTTACGCAAACTCCCTACACCGCTGTATCTATCATCGGTGATGCTGAACTGAACGGCTTGGTTCGCGCTCAGTCAGTAGGTGCTGGTGTAGATCAGATGGCAATTGAAATCAGTTCTAAGGCTAAGAGTGTTGCTCGTACTTACCAACAAGGTATGGCTACTGGCGCAGGTACTGCTGGTACTCTGAACTCATATCATTCGCTGTGTGATTCTGGTCAGTATACTACTGCTAGTGCCGGTCAAGCACTTAGTTTCGCTCTGTTGGACGAACTGCTGGCTCTGGTTACTGCTAAAGACGGTCAAGTAGATTGGATTACTCTTCCTTCACGTACTCTGAATGCCTATCGTGTTCTGTTGCGCGCTCTTGGTGGAAACAGCATGGAGAATGTAACGCTTCCAGACGGTCGTATAGTAGCAGCTTACAACGGTATTCCAGTATTTCGTAACGATTACCTGAGCGTTATCGAAACAGCCAATGGTGCAGCGTTGACTGGCGGGGCTTTGACCTCATGCTACGCAGGTGTGTTCGATGACGGCACTGAAAAAGTTGGTTTGTCGGCAATTCACCCCGCCGCTTCCCCAGCCGGTATCGACGTTGAAGTTATTGGTAAGCTGGAAGGTAAAGATTCTGAACTGGTTCGCGTTAAGCAGTATGTTCAGACCGTCATGTTCAATCGTAGGGGGCTTGCACGCCTTCCCTCGATCAACAACTAAGAGTAATTACTTAGTAACTAAACCCCTCTTCGGAGGGGTTTTTATTTGTTTAAAATAATCCTTGACTATTTTATATATTGTTAGTATAAAGGCGTTTGGATTATATAGAAATTAATTAAAGGAGAAATAAATGTTAGGTGACAATATAGGAATCGCACATACTTATTATTTTGAACACAGAAATGGTGAATTGGTTAAGATAGCGAAAACTCCACCAACAGGTATATTCCCGTTGAATTATATAGCACAATATCTTAGATTCAAATTTAGAAAATATTTTGATAAAAATCAAATTGTACGCGGGTTACTAAAATTAAAATACCCATGTAGCACATGTGGATTTGAGAAATGTATTTGTAAATCCATAAAATTACCTAAAGATTATATTGTGACAGTTTATGAAGTAAACAACTTGTTGATCGCTAATCAAGGTGGAGAAATACCAACTTTTTTACGAGACAGGACGATTATAAAACGTGTCTCTTCAAGAAATAAAGATGCGACAATGTTTCATGTGGTTGCTATAAACAACGAGCCTGATTTCAGCAGTTGGAAATCCAAGGCTATAAAACATGTTGGTGCTACTTGCACAAAATGAATAAAGACACACAAGAAACCAAATGGTCATACCAAGTAATCCAAGACATCTTAGCAGAGCCTGATGTAATAGCTATAAAATGGTCTGCTAGATTAGATAGAGCATATAGAATATTCTTCCGTATAAATTCTCCGCCAAGTTTACATGGTGCAGGAATTGATAGAATTATTGATACCTTGGCTGAACCATATACTACCGAAGATATTATCTATATAATCAAATCAAATGGTAGCGAACAACTATTTCGTAAAATTAGATGGGTAAACTAACATGTACAGCACTTTCTACTTCTCAAGTCTTGATGATTTCAAATGTTAAATCCTAATACCATCATAAACCATATCCAAAACGGCGGAACTTTTTCTATCGTCGGTAAATATGGTGTAGACAAATATAAAATAGTTATTCCACGATCATCAATTAATGGCGAACCAGTTATATGTCATATAATGGACGATTTGACAACTATAACTCCACAACCTAAAGAAGTCTTTGAATACATTTGTAAACGGGAAGGGTATTATAAAGATGTTGAATTGATTTTAGATTAATGCACTTGACAACAATCAAATAGTATGATACAAGTTTCCTAAATCTCAAGGAGGCTTTTAATGTTATATCTTCTGCAAACTGTAAAATCTTACGAATCAGTTGGGTCAACTGTATACCATTTCGGGTACAAGTGTGAAGTCAAAGAAAATAAAGAAGTGTGGGCTGAAATCCCTGATGAACTTTATGAAACTGAAGTAGCATGTGGGCGGATTCTCGCGGAAGTCAAGAAAGTGGCTAAACCAGTTGTGGAAACACCTAAACCAGTCATTGAAGTAATTGTTGAACAACCTAAAATTGTTGTAGCGGAACCCGAAGTTACAATCGAACACCCTGCCGTAATTGAAGCACCAGTAGTAAAAATTGACGGTCGTAGCAAAGCATCAAAACAATCTAAATATTAATTAAAGGAGCATCATTATGGCACTCGGCGCAGAATATATTTCAAATCCTATCCCAGAACTTCGTGCAGGTAAAACAGGAAGTCCTGAAACAATTACTAACGGTGGTACTCAAGCATCAGGTGGTGTTACTTATGCCCTGATTCAAGTTGCCAATGATACTGTAACTCTTAACGGTATCTACGCTCGCTATACAGCCGCAGCATCAGATGCTACTAAAGCTGGTACAGTTGGTGATCCTCTGCTTATTAATATCAAAGCATCCTTGACTTTGACTTTGGATGAAGCAGCTATTGTATTGAATGCCGCCGCTCACGCAGCACTGATTGTAGCCACTTACAGCAATTCAGGTGGTACAGTGTTGGCAGTATCTTATGATACTAACGGCGTAGTTGGGAATACTTACACACTTGCAGCTTCTGCTGGCGGCACAGTATCTGCTGCAACCCTTACTGGTGGTCAGAACAATGTTGCAGTCAGTTTGCTAACTGAAAACACTAACATCAGTTTGACACAAGCTACTGACCAAGATTTGACTTTGGCAGACGGTGAAGAATTCCAAAACAAATGTATTCTGATGATTGCTAAAGCCGGTGCTGGTAATGCTGTTCTTACTCCTGCTAATCTGGCTGGTGGTACTACGATTACTTACGATACCGACAAAGATTACTCGATCCTGAAGTTCATGGATGGTGAATGGTATCAAGTAGCAGGTACGGCAACTGTAGCTTAATCAAGTAGTAATCCACAAAAAGCCCTGACTAATAATCGGGGCTTTTTAACGCTTGACTTTTACAGATATTACTGATATAAGCGCGTTAAATTAACAAGGAGTTTAAAATGGAAAACACATATCAAACAGTCTTCGCATCTGCTGTAAGAGCAGCAACAGTAAACAGTGCCCCCTATACAAACTATGGTGCTAGAGGACTCCACCTAGTATTCGACGTAACCGCAATTCCCGGTGGCGATACAGTAACTCCAAAAATCGAAGGTTACGATCCGACATCTGGTAAATATTACGACATCCTCGTAGGCGCTGCTAGAGCCACCACAGGAACGGTCACGATGCGCGTATATCCATCTCAGGTGGCATCAGCAAACTTGGCGGTAGCCGATGTATTGCCGTCAGCTTGGCGTGTCACCATGACCCACTCAGCGGCAACTAACTTCACATATTCTGTTGGCGTGTCACTGTTAGGTTAAGTCATGGTAGCCACAGTTGTTGATACAGGTTTACGGAAGTTTACCGATAAGGCGCAGCATACTATAGCGTATATAAGAAACATAGACGATAACACTGTTGTAGAAACCCTCGGTCAGCATGGGATACCTTTCGGATTTGATATAAGAACAGCTATAGGTATAGGTATTATCCCAGACCACACTTTGTTCAGAGGGTTTGGCTACCGCACAGGATTGACAACCGTAGCCGCTGGAAATGATTGTTGGACTGGAACAGCCACCACTATTGCTTACCCAAATCAATCCGTAGGTGAGCAAATGGTGGTAGTGTCAACATCGGCTAATGACACTAATACTGCCGGATCGGGAATAAGAACAATAAGCATACATTACATAGATGCAGCGGGTGTTGAGCAAGAAGAAATAGTAGCGTTGAATGGATTAACTCCAGTAAACACCGTAGCAACCAATATTAGATTCGTAAACTATGCTCATGCTCATTCAGTAGGTTCTTTTGGAGCTTATGCCGCAGGCACAATAACAGTGTATAAAGTAGCTACACCAGCAACAGTTTATACTCAGATAGATGTTGGTATGAACATGACTTTGAATTCGGCTCGGATGGTGCCTGTAGGGTTTTATTTCATGATTGATTATATAACAGTATCTGGGGTTAGTTCAAAACCATTATCTGTTAGATTGAGGGCAACCTGTGATGATGAAGGAACACTGACAGAAGGTATATTTTTATATAATGAAGTTTTCTCTCTTCAAGATTCAGCGATAACAATGAGCTTGTCAGTACCTAGACGTATACCAGCACTTGCTATAGTTAAAGGAACTGTGTATTCATCACAAGCTGGTGGAGAAGCCACGTTGAGTTATGGTGGATGGTTGGAACCCGTGTAATTTGTTACAGTTACAAACCAGCAAATAATAGTGTAAGTTAGTGCCATTAAAATGGAAATCATTTATGGCAAATACACTGTATCCAAAATATAAAGAATCCACAGCAGAATGTCCGGCTACAGGCACTGGGTTATATGTGGCTTTGGTGGATACGGTAGTTTACACCTATAATGCAGCACATCAATTTTATTCAGATTTGTCTGGTATAATTGGAGCAGACCAAGAAGTATTGTCAAAGGCGCAAATCAACTGCAACCATGACGGCGATGATATATCTTTAGCAACAGTAACGCAAGCGGTTATAATTTATCGAAAAACATCAGGAGCAAATACAACATGGCCGCTCATCGCATATATAGATACTGGTGTGACTGGACTACACATAAAACGCCGATGGTATATTTAATTTGACGGTTGCAAACCTTATAAATCTGTGTTATAAACCCTCTTGAGAATAACGGAGGGTTTTTGATTTATGTCCGAACCAAAACTTAAAAAATATACCATCCCTGTAGGATCGCTAGAAAAGGTTACAAAAGATAAAATTAAAAAGTTCTTTACAGATAACGGAATTTGGTATAAAATGCCTCAGCCGGGTATGTATGGGGCTAATAACGGTACAAGCGATTTTCAAGCATTGCACAAAGGATTATTTATAGCTATCGAAGCGAAGAGAAATCACCCAACAGCTAAAACTACTGTACACCAGATTGACTATATTGAGCATGTTAATGCTAACGGTGGGTTCGCAATGGTTGTATCCTGCGAAGATGACATTATAGCATTAGATGATGAATTGCGAAAACGAGGAGTAATTTAATATGGTTAAATTTCACGAAGATGAATTTATTCTCATAAGAACGAGAGACGGAGCTAAAATAATTGAAAGATTGTTTTTAACTGAAGAAGGTTTTGGGCAAACTCCACATGACTCTGAAAGAGAAAATAAACAATTAGCCCAAGCTATTTTAGGGTGGCTTGAATCTGAAAAAACTGGTAGGGTTTCTTTCGGAAAGATTTAACATGACAACCAAACGCTACGCAACAATCAAACATGGTAAAGTAAAAGTCAAACTTGGTTCGCCCCAGCAGCGACTGTTGGAGGCCAAGGATTTACCTTACAGTGTTGTGACGGTTAAAAACGGTAAGAAATCTATTAAGCGGATGAACGTAAAATAGTTCTTGCTTTTTATAAATTTAGGGGTATAATGGTGTCTAACGTGTAGTTGAGGCGCTGCGCGCTTTTGCGCAGTCGCTCTCGAACGCGAGGTTAGGGTGCTTTGCGTTTATTAGCTGGAGATTGATTTACAGGTTTTAGAGACAAATTAAGTTTAGATGCTTTTGCCTGTACAGCAATCTCCGTGCGTTCAAGTTTCAAACCTATTACGCGGGTAGGTGTGTTTTGTGCCGCGAGTTTACGCAAGAGTGTCTCTTGCTGAGGTGTCCACGGTTTACCATTATTAGAAAGGTTTTTAGACATTATGATTACTCCTGTAAAAGTAAATACTGCGTACCAAGCCTTATGCGACCTTGGCTTATCGCTTGTTGCAACATCACATAAATGGACGAACGAGCAACGCAATGCTTGGGAACGAGCAGAATGTGCATTGCGCCCATTTGTAAGCTAAACCCTAACGTGTAGTTGAGGCGCTGCGCGCTTTTGCGCAGTCGCTCTCGAACGCGATGTTAGAACTATTTAAGGAGAAGAGCATGGGGATGAGATTAGATTTACGGTTGTTTAAATCACCTGATGGAGTGATAAGTTGTGGTTTGACATTTGACGAGCAATCTAACGGGTTCGCAGGGCACATTAGAGTTGGAAAAATTGACCAGCCTATTTGCGATCTGGTGCGTGAGACTGTACAGGATTTAGTGTCAACTCACGAACACCTATTTCTGAACGGATTAGAGTTAAGTGCCGAAGACTCTCGCTTGCATACAGCATAAAACTGTCTATAGCTTTTTCACCAGATTCAGAACCAGCTATAGTGTATTCGGTAAGGATTCCGTTTTCATTTTTATAAGTCACAACGTGAGTCATTTTAAAGCCTCCTTCGGGAGTTAAGTTTAACAACAAAGTTCTAACGTTAAGTTAACCGACTCCGCGCTTTTGCGGAGTTCGGGTTCAACGCGTGGTTAGAACCACTTGCAAATAATCAAAAACTATGTTATATGCTTGTATAACTAATACTTATACAGGATTATGACTACTAATTTACCGGCAACAACCGAAGACATACCATTCGACCAGATGCTTGCCTACGCCCTTGCAGAGAATCGCGTAGCGTTTACACACAAGCCTTGGACAGAAGATGAACTTTGCGAACAATTTGACATTACCCTAGAAACTCTGCAACAATTAAAACTGTCTAGGAAGTTTGCCAAGGCAGTTACAATGGCTGTATCAGAACTTAAAAAAGGTTCTGGTGCAGTGGAGACCAAGGCAAAAGCTCTTTTTGAGCATTATACAGACGAGTGGGTTCCGAGAGTAATGCAAGACCCCGAAGCATCCCTCGCAGAAAAAGTAAAAATCTACACAATGCTTGGTAAAACTGGTAAAGTGTTGGTTGAGAATCCTAAAGAACTCGCAAACAGTCAACAAGTGAATGTACCATCGTTAAACATTTTTTTAAGCGCAGCACCAAATCCGGCAGTTCAACAAACACAAGGACAGATAATTGATGTCACACCAACACCTACTTAATCTTCTCCCGTATTGCATTACTAAAAACGAAGAAGCTTTCATCAATGCTCGTGCTAAAGGTCTTACATGGGTTGAAGCATCCAACGAAATTGATGTGGATGTAAGAACAGTACAACGCGGTATAAAACGGATAACAGAACGCGCTGAGACTAAGGGGTTCTCACCAGAACATGATATGGTACATCCTGTTGCCGATTCTTATATAGCTAAAGGTGTATCGACACTTTACAATCGTGATGGGAAAGTTACAGCGCAATGGGTTAAGGCGACACTCGATGATGCTAAATACCGAGAACTTTTGAAAGAAGCTGCACAAGCATTTTCGGAAACCATCAAACCTGAAAAACCAGTCACGATTACATCACATACAGAAGACACTCTACTAAATTTATACCCTATTACAGACTTTCATATGGGGGCTAAGGTATGGGGCGAAGAGTGCGGGGAAGATTGGGATTTAAAAATAGCAGAAGACTTGCTTGTTAAGTGGTTCGCCACAGCTATCAAACAGTCTCCTAACGCCAGTACTGGATGTTTGGCTATCATGGGAGACTTCTTGCATCTCGATAGCTTGGAAGCCCTTACACCGACTGGCAAGAACCTTTTAGATAGCGATACTAGGTTTCAATTGATTGTGCGCGTAGCTATCCGATCATTGCGCAGAGTAATCAGCCTACTCCTGCAAAAACATCAAAAATTACATGTCATTGTGGCTGAAGGTAATCACGATATGGCTTCATCTGTTTGGCTTAGGGAAATGCTTGAAGCACTTTATGTTGACGAGCCGCGTATAGTAGTTGATACATCACCGGACATTTTTTATTGTTACGAACATGGTAGCACATCGTTGTTCATACATCATGGTCACAGAGCTAAATTTGATAGCATTGATGACGTAATGGTGTCGAAGTTCCGTGAAGTGTTTGGGCGTACTAAATTCTCATATGCTCATATGGGGCATTATCATCATGCGCGAGTTAAAGAATCCAATCTGATGGTGGTTGAGCAACATCGTACACTGACTGCAAAAGACTCTTACTCATCGAGAAGTGGTTACATGTCTGGACGAGATGCTAAAGTAATTACGTACCACAAAAACTTTGGGGAAGTTGCGCGAGTTACAATCTCACCAAATATGGTTTATAATAGTGATTGATGACTCTACCACTAACCCCACGCGAACAAGAAATACTGAAACTGTCAAGCGAAGGTAAGACAGCAGACGTTATCGCGCAGATTTTAGGGGTTAAGAAACGCACAGTAATCTTTCACCGTGCCAACATTTATAGCAAGCTAGGAGTCACTACAGTTGTTCAGGCGTGTTGTAAAGCTATAAGGGTGGGTTACATACCCGTAATACTTTTGGCTGGCGCTGTGTTTGTTTTAGTTGATTCTGATGAACAAGAAATACCTTATACTCCGCCAGTAAATGTAAAACCGGCAAAGAACATGTGTACTGCGGAAGATTTTGAAGACGATAAACTGGATGAGACGTGTATAACTGATGGGATACCTGTGAGTGGTGTACCTTATTGCGGAGATAGCAAATGACAAAAGCAAGTTGTAAAGGAATCCCAAGAGGCCCTGACGGGCGTTGGACATCTTTGGGTGGTGGTAAGTATACAAACACTAAATATCCGGGGACTGTGTTTGGAGTAAAACCTAAAAAACCTATAAAGGCTTCCCCACAACCCAAACGAAAATCTTATATCTAGGTGTAATATGTTACAGTTACACGAAGGCTTAAAATATGCGATGCTATCCATGAATTATTGTGGAGGTAGTATGAATAAAAATTTTACAGATGGTTCAATAATTGCTTTTGTGATTACATCCGCCTGCGTAATAACTTTTATACTTTGCGCCGTATTAAATTTGGTCTAAAGTATTGACATTCTTCCGGTATTCTGTTACAACCTGAACTAATAATTTAGGGCGTATAATTTCGCTATCAATATTTAAAATAGGTGCTATATGCAACATATGAACGACCACGCAAAACATGTAGCTGATGTAGTATCTGGTATAACAGTAGTTGGTACACTTACAGCGTGGCTACCACCGATTGCAGCGGCACTATCAATAATTTGGACAGTTTTGAGACTTTACGAAATGTTGTCTGGTAAATCAGTAGCAAT
>Ga0224505_10001645_pt1 | contig 13825 bp, 14 predicted proteins | sample SF_Jan12_sed_USG_FD_169102 | JGI IMG/M metagenome (GOLD analysis project Ga0224505, IMG submission 169102) | Sediment microbial communities from San Francisco Bay, California, United States - SF_Jan12_sed_USGS_4_1 | ecosystem: Environmental > Aquatic > Marine > Sediment | place: USA: California... | reverse complement strand
GCTTTCTCAAAGAGCTCGCCGGTGTCGAGCGGCAGTTCGATCGTAATCGTCATCATGCCGCGCTGATGATCACGACGCAGTCTCAGGGAACGATTCGCGAACGCGCGTGCCGCATCCGCTGTCGATGCCTCGCTGCCACAACGCAACTCCCGGCAGCGTTCGGCAACATGGGCCGCCGAATGACGCAGCGCGAACGCCAGCAGCGAACCTTCATTCTGCCGGTTGGCGACACGGCTTATCGCACGGACTTTCGAGTAGGAGAGCTTGCCCGTCGAAAAACTCCGCGAGATGGCGGGCAGCGATTTCAGAGCATGCGCGACGCGAACTTTTTCGAGCGCCGTCGTCATGCTGAGATCGCAACGCCAGGCCAGCCACTCGGCGCAATTTTTCATGCCCCACTTCAACCAGCCGCCGCGCTCGTCGAACTCGCGAATCAGCAGGAGCAGCTCGCAGGTGGCCGCGTTGATGCGGCTGCAAAGCTTCAGGATATTGCGATCGAGCTCCTCGATCGGGGTGAGTTCGGTGGCCATGACAGGTCCCTCCGGGTGGGTTGGAAAGGACTGTTATTATATACAGTATTACTCTGTTTTTCCATTCAAAAACAAGTGCTTATATACCTTTTTAGCGCCAAAATGGTCGAGAACATGCCAGGCAGGCTGCCTGCAGAGTCGCGACGGCTGCTTTAAAGAGGAACGGTCATTCATGTTGCACGAAGGGAAACTACTGCAGTCGGCCAATTCCAGCCGGTCGCATTTCATTCTGAAGCGAACCCCTCCACCCAATGGTCATGGTCCAACTCGTACCGGTCGATGTGAAAGCCATGCGGGTAATCTGCGAATCCCGGTCGCGGCGTCAATCGCTGAATCGTTTCCCGTGCAGCGCTCTCGGTGGAATAGACACCGATGAACTTGGTGTCTTCGTCGTCGGAGTCTTGCCTTGCAATATGTTGTAAGACGAAAACTTCAGTCATGAATGGTCCTAATATGGGTGATTAGCGGCCATCCGGAAAGCGTCACTGGCTGCCATTCAGTTGTGGTACTGATCCGACGAGTACAGCTGCGATAACAGCGGCCAGTGTGCCGACGAAAGTGGCAGTGCCCACTAGCGTCAGAAATATGCCAATTCCGATCCCAATAGGTATAGCTGACGGCCCGATCAACGCTTCGAACCACGCACCGCCGACAGTTCCGCCAAGAGTAAATGCAGCGAATAGTGCCGGGACCGTAGCGACCGCGGCACCGACATAACCAGACCAGGTGACCGCGGATGAATTTCTTGCCTTACGCGCAAGCGGAAAAGTCACTACCCGAATGACCCATGTAATCGTCCCGGCACTGGCAACAACAGCTAGCAATATAGGAATGAAGTTCATGAACAAGTCCAAATCCTGAACGTCTGCGTTGGGTCACAGGCTGTCAGTTTACCTCAGATCGCACGACAGGCAGCAATGCGAAGTGAAGCAGCCCCCTGAATTGTTTCCTGGCATTCGTCGCAGAACGGCCAGAACCGGTCGGTCGTTGCCACGCCCGGCCAACCTTTGTATCGTTGCCGTAGACAAGTTTCTCATGGACTTTATAGGAGCGGTCTGCGGTGAGCGATCTGGAAGACTGGCAAGAGGACGCTGAAAGACTAGCAATTGAGTTTGTAAGGCTGGGTTATGGCGACATCATCCTTGATAGCCCGTTTCGATCAATGAATTTCACTACAGACGAGTTGCCTTCTCGACTTGTTGTTCCGGCGATACGCGAAGTGAAGGAACACAATGCGTTCGAGGGCGAAGCAGTTGCCGACGGGCTTTCTAGGTTTGCGGGCAGGTTGAGCTATGCGGAGTTTGGACGCAGGGGGTCGCCTATTTTGTGGCTCCAATTCCCGATGTGGACGCACCAACGCGAAGAGTCCCAACTCACAATGAAGGAAGGTGTACGAATCTCCGAGAGTGAGTACGAAGAATTCAAGTCTGAAGCAATCAAGACGTTCATCGATGGAACACACGCGGACTCATGGGGCGAGCACGAAATCTTGTCCCGAAAGCTCTGGTTCTGGTGGGATTGAGGGGGTTCGCGAAAGGCCGGAAAGGGTCATCTGCAGCCGATTCTAGCAGTTTCAGTCGAGTGGCCGGTGTTCCGGGCGAAGCAGCCGATGACGTTACCGCGGCAACGCGCGAATTGCGAAACTTAAAGTGACTTCTAGGAAATCCTCCCGCGGGAGGATTATTGCCCAAATCGGAAAAGATGTTTACCCCAAGGGCACGTCGTCCGCGGTAACGCCTGTTCGGAACGGCAGGCCCGCCAGTCAGCAGTCGCTCGTTCAGACTCATGATGAATCGCTGGTACTAAAACCAGCCGGTCGATACATCAACGAAATTCACAGTTAGGGGCAAGTTAGTCCATTGCGATGCCGGCTCCCAAGCGCGCGGCATTCAAACACGGATTGAGGAGCTCCTCGAAATCGAAACCCATCGGAGTAATACCCTTGTCGCCGTCTACCTCATTGATTAGATCGGCTAGAGCGACTTCGTGTGTCCGGGCGTGCTCGACAAGTGAATCCAGAAAACATGCTGTAGTCGCATTCTCCAGATCCACGATTATTCGATCTATATCAACAGAAGACAGACCGGCACCATCGAGCTCCGCACGAAACAGATCAGACATCTCAGCGTTAAAGTTCTTCTCCAGACTGGCCCGAAGTTCCTCCAGCAACACTTCGTCGTCAGACGCGAACGACTGGGTCAGGAGCACGAGCCCGAATAGCGAGAAGAAAATGAATAGAAAGCTATTGATCTTTCTCACCCAACTGTTAATGGCGTAGACTCCGCGAAAGGCTGCAAAGGGTCAACAACCGTCATATTAACTCAGATTGTTCGACCGGCTCCTATGCGAAGTGAAGCGGTCGCGTGATTCGTTTCCTGGCGTTGGTCTCAGAACGGCCAGTAGCGGCCGCTCAACTACTGACCCGGCAAGAAACGAATGAACACGCCAACGCATAGAATTAGAAGAACGCTCACCGAAGCTGCTGTGTGAAAATGACGATTCGCCGTAATGACCCCCAATATCGATATGGCCACAATTGACAATTGTACGACCCTTAGTTCATTGACTAATGGCTCTGTTCCGAACAGAGGACCATCAAAGCTGAAAAAGACCATGAGAACGGCAAAGATCGACAAGAACCACTTCCGGATACGCAGAAAGTAGTTCGAAACGTCGACGTCAATTGTCGTCGTGTTTCTGGGGCTAATCATCGTACACGCGAAAAACATTAGGCTCGGCCCGATCAAGCTGTAGAAGAACATCCCGAAATTCCAGGACAGCTCCCGGAATGTCCAAAGCGACCACCAATGAAGAAACGTGAGCAAGAAAAGGCTCATAACCCAGAGGCCGTGGGGCAAGAAGAACCGCACCCGGACACCCTGCTGAAGCAAATCAGCCACTCCTAAGAAAAGTTGCGCGACTGAAAGCGCAAAGATGACTGAGATCATTCCTACTATGAATTCAAAAAGACTCAAGGGTCACCTAGCTGCAAAAGAGAAAATTCGGATTCACTATTCAGTCGTTTAACAACTCTGGTCTTGACGGCTGCTTAGGCTCATTAACGGAACTCAATGATACCCCGAAAGTGGCCGATTGACCGGCTGGTATTGGGGGCGAAGCGGACCTCGCCGTTCGGTGGCGGCAGGGATTTGGAATTGCCTTGAGAACTCGAACGGACAGGACCGGCCGATAACAACCGCCTGCCTCCCGCCAGTTTCATTTCGGTGACACCAGCGCAAGAAAAGTGAGGGAGCTTCGGAGTCCGGAACGGCAATCAGTCGCGCGATTCACGAAGTTCCGCAGCCAGCGCTTCCCAGGTCGTGACTGGCAAGTCGCAATGCGTGCCGACACACTTGTAAGCGATGGTCGCACCAGCCAGCGGCTTTCTATCGGCCAAAGCGCCGGGCAGGTTGTCAGCATCAGCAGGAATGGCGAAAACCATGCGCCGCGGGGCATACAGTCTTGCCGCTGAATCCCGCCAGCGAGCGATCTCATCAGCGTCGCCCCGAATGACGATGATTTCGGGATGCGCCAGGTATTCTTCGAGAGTCGTAAGTAAACTCACATGCCCGTGCGGATACTCTTCGATCGCCTGCCATGCACCTCGCAGGGTTCGTTCCGCCGCGTCAAGATAGCGCGTTTCGCCCAGCAGGAAGCCCAGCCGCTGCAAGCCGAATGCAGCAATGCCATTGCCCGACGGTACGGCTTCATCTGCAAGCGACTTTGGTCGGTGTATCAATTGTTCGTGATCGTTGGCCGTGAAATAGAAGGCGCCTCGCTCACGGTCCTCAAAATGCTCGAGCATCAGCTCAGCGAGCTCGATGGCGAAGTCGAGATTGCCCGTGTTCCAGCTCGACTGCAGCAGCTCGAGTATCGCGTCGAGCAGGAATGCATGGTCATCGAGATAGGCCGGAAACCGCGCCTTGCCAGCCATATAGCTCGCCAGAAGTCGGCCGTCGACCATTAGGTTTTTCCGAATGAAATCAAGAGCTTCACCAGCTACGAGGGTGAGGTCCGGGCGATCCAGCGAGCGTCCGGCGATCGCGAGTCCGCGTATGGCAAGGGCATTCCAGGCGCTTAGCTGTTTTTCGTCGCGGCCCGGGGCGATACGGGTGGACCTTTCGGTCAGCAGTATTTTTTTCGAGCGCTCTATCGAGGCGCGAGCGTCGTCATCGGGTAGCGGTGTGCGTACGGTCAGATGCCAACGGCCTTCAAAATTGCTTTGCTGATCGAGCCCGAAACGTCGTGCGAACACCTCGTAGTCATCGCCGAGCAGGGGCTGTACCTGTTCCGGGGTCCACAGGTAATACAAGCCTTCTTCGCCCTCCGAATCGGCGTCCCGCGTCGAGAAAAAACCGCCGTTGTCGGCCTGCATGTCTGCGAGCATCCAGTTCGCCGTGGCGTTCGCTGTATCAGCGAACGCGGCATCACCCGTAGCGAGGTAAGCCTGTGCGTACATCGCCAGCAAGGGGCCGTTGTCGTACAGCATTTTTTCAAAATGCGGAATTTGCCAGTAGCGATCGACCGAGTAGCGGCAAAAGCCGCCGCCGACGTGATCAAACAGGCCGCCGTCCGCCATGCGTTTCAAGGTCAAAGTCGCCATCAACAAGGCGTCGAGGTCGGGCTCGACATCGTTGGCGCTGGCCCGCCAGTGGCGCAGCATGCGGTCGATCGTGGTCGCGTGCGGAAATTTGGGCGCCGAGCCAAAGCCGCCGAACTCGCGGTCGAAGGTGCTGGCAAAAGTGTCTCTCGCCTGCTTGAGGGGCGCGGCATCCAGCGTCGTCGCCTTGCCGCCAGCAGCAGGTTCAAGTTTTCGGAACACGGCGACCAGCTGGCTGCTCTGTGTCCGCACCTCGTCGCGCTGTTCCTCGTAGTAGGTTGCGACTTTCTCCAGCAATTCCGGAAACGCCGGCATGCCGTAGCGAGCCTCGCTGGGAAAGTAGGTACCGCCAAAAAACGGCTGCTGGTTCTCGCCGTCAAGGAACATCGTCAGCGGCCAACCGCCACCGCGTTGTGTGAGCAGCTGATGCGCCGTCTGGTAGATTTTGTCGACATCCGGTCGTTCTTCGCGGTCGACTTTCACATTGACGAACAATCGATTCATGACCGCCGCAATCGCCTCGTCTTCGAACGACTCGTGAGCCATGACATGGCACCAGTGGCAGGCAGAATAACCAATAGACAGCAGCACGGGCTTTCCTGATTGCCGTGCCAGGTCGAACGCCTCATCGCCCCAGGGAAACCAGTCAACAGGATTGTCGGCGTGTTGTTGCAGATAGGGACTGGACTCTGCGGCAAGGCGATTTGGCATCTTCAATGGTCCTTTGGCTGCGTCAACTATGACAGGCCCGTGAAACTGACTATGATACGCAGCTTACATCGACGACCAGCTGGAATTCATGCTCACGTACCCCGACATCGACCCAATTATATTCTCAATAGGCTTTATCAAGGTTCGCTGGTACGGGCTGATGTATGTCATCGGCTTCCTGTTCGCCTGGTGGCTGGCACGACGGCGCGCCGCGCAAAGCTGGTCTGTCATCAAGCCAGCCCAGGTTGATGACCTGCTGTTTTACGGCATGCTCGGCGTTATTGTCGGCGGGCGGGTCGGGTACGCGCTTTTTTACGGATTCGATCAATTCATCAGCGATCCTTTCTACCTGCTCAAGATCACTGAAGGCGGCATGTCATTTCACGGCGGTCTGGCCGGCGTCATGATCGCCATGTGGCTGTATTCCCGAAAACTCGGCGTACGGACCTGGGCTGTCATCGACTTTGTCGGGCCGATATCGCCATTGGGGTTGTTTTTTGGTCGCATTGGCAACTTCATCAACGGCGAGTTGTGGGGCAAGCCGACAGACCTTCCCTGGGGCTTCGATGTGGGCGGGCAGGTGTTGCACCCGTCTATGTTGTACGAAGCGATACTCGAGGGCCTGGTGCTGTTTGCGATTCTCTGGTGGTTTACGAGCAAAGAGCGTCCCGTGATGTCGGTGTCCGGCCTGTTCCTGATCCTCTACGGCGTGTTTCGTTTCGTGGTTGAGTTTGTGCGTGTGCCGGACCGTCATATCGGCTACCTGGCATTCGACTGGGTAACCATGGGACAGGTTCTTTGCCTGCCGATGATCATCCTCGGAGCGACCTTGATGGTGCTGGCCTACCGGCGTCCCGCATGAAGCAATATCTCGATCTCATGCGTCACGTGCGCGACAACGGCACGGTTAAAGGCGATCGCACCGGGACGGGGACGCTCAGCGTTTTCGGATACCAGATGCGTTTCAATCTTGAAGAAGGATTTCCGCTCGTAACGACCAAGAAACTGCACCTGCGGTCGATCATCCACGAATTGCTCTGGTTCCTGAGTGGTGACAGCAATATTCGCTATCTCAAGGAAAATGGTGTGTCGATCTGGGATGACTGGGCCGATGAAAACGGCGACCTCGGTCCTGTCTATGGCGTGCAGTGGCGTCGTTGGCCTGCGCCAGACGGGCGAACAGTAGACCAGGTTGCTGAAATCATGAGGCAGTTGCGCGAAACACCGGACTCGCGGCGCATCATGCTAAGTGCATGGAACGTCGCCGAGATCGACAAGATGGCCTTACCGCCGTGTCATTGCCTGTTCCAGTTTTATGTTGCCGAAGGCCGCTTGTCCTGCCAGTTGTACCAGCGCAGCTGCGATATTTTCCTCGGCGTGCCGTTCAACATCGCGTCGTACGCCTTGCTGACACACCTGCTGGCACAGCAGGCTGACCTCGATGTCGGCGATTTTGTCTGGACCGGTGGCGATTGTCATTTGTACTCGAATCACCTGGAGCAGGCCGATGAGCAGCTCAGCCGCAAGCCCCTGCCGCTGCCACGCCTCGCGATTCACCGTCGGCCCGACAGCATCTTTGACTACCAGTATGACGATTTCGAGATACTCAACTACGAGTCGCATCCGCATATCAAAGCGGCCGTCGCGGTGTAGAGGGCATCGTGCTCGTCAGCATCATAGTTGCAGCATCGACGAACAACGTCATTGGCGCAGGCGGTAAGCTACCCTGGAAAATTTCGGATGACCTGAAACGCTTCAAGCGTCTGACGATGGGCAAACCCATCGTCATGGGTCGGCTGACCTGGGATTCGATCGGGCGACCGTTGCCGGGACGGCAGAACATCGTCATTACGCGGCAGCCCGATTTCAGCGCGGCAGGTTGCGATGTTGTGGACTCACCCGTTGCCGCACTGCGTGCGGCCGATGATGCAGGCGAAGTCATGATTATCGGCGGCAGCCAGATATACGATTTGTTCCTCTCGAAGGTCGGTCGCATCTACCTTACCCGCGTGCATGCCAGGATCGACGGCGATGCTTACTTCCCCGAAATCGATGATAACGAGTGGATGCTGGTTGAGCGCGAGCCGCACGGGCCGAGCGAGGCCAACGAGTTTGCGTTCGATTTCCTGACGTACGAGCGGCGCTAAAGCGCGAGGCTCAATCGCTCGGCGAACTCAAAGACATCGTCAAAACTGTTGTACAAGGGCACGGGCGCGACGCGGATGACATCGGGTTCGCGCCAGTCGGGCGTCACATTGAGTTCGCACAGGCGATTGAACAGTGCTTTGCCGTTGATAGTCCTGTCCTTCACGACCAGTGACAACTGGCAGCCGCGCGCATCCTCTGGCGTGATGGTGCCGATGCGATCGCCGAAGCGTGTGTCGACCAGCCAGTCCAGGTAGCCCGTCAGTAGCTTTGATTTCTCACGCAACGCAGGCAAGCCGACCTCACGAAACAGTTGCATCGAGGCAATGACAGGCGTGAGAGACAACACCGGTGGCGTACTGAGTTGCCAGAGTTCCGCACCCGCGGCTGGCGTAAAGGTTTTGGACATCTTGAAACGCGTCGCCTCGTCATGGCCCCACCAGCCGTGCAGCTGTTGCAGATTTCCCGGCTGGCAGTGCCTTTCGGCGACAAAGGCCCCGCCGATCGCTCCCGGGCCGGCGTTCAGATACTTGTAGGTGCACCACGCCGCGAAGTCGGGCGCCCAGTCGTGCAATGCCAGTTCAACATTGCCTACGCCGTGGGCCAGGTCCAAGCCTACCCGGCAACCGTGCTTGCGGCCCAGTGCGCAAACGGCGGCCATGTCGATGACCTGTCCGGTGTAATACTGCACGCCAGGCAGCAGCAATAGCGCGACCGAGTCGCCCTCGGCTTCGAGTATTGCGGCAAGGTCGTCGATGCGAAGCTGCGTCTCGCCGTCGCGCGGCACCCACTCGACGAGTCCCGACTCGGGATCGCAGCCGTGCATGCGAATCTGCGACGCCGCAGCATAGCGATCCGATGGAAACGCCTGTGACTCGATGACAATTTTGAAACGCTCGGCCGTTGGCCGGTAGAAGCTTGCCATCAGTAGATGCAGATTGACGGTCAGCGTGTTCATCGCCACGACTTCGCTCTGCAGGGCACCGGTGAGCTCTGCAAACCCGGCTGCACACTGGCGCGCCAAGCTCAGCCAGGGACGATCGGCATGGAAAAAACCTTCCACTCCGTAGTCTTTCCACTTCTGCATTTCCTGTTCGACGTACAGGGCCGCCAACTTCGGTTGCAGTCCGAGTGAGTTACCGACCAGGTACACCGGACGCCGGCCACCGCGAATAAGGGGAAAATTGAACTGCTCGCGATACTTTGCGATTGGGTCGGCTGCGTCGAGACGGGCAGCGAAGTCGCGACTGTCCTCGAACTGCATTACTGTCCCTCGACCTGGATCACTCGCGGAATCCGCTTGTCGAGGCGCACGGCAGTGAGTTGCCGGCCCCAGACACAGCCCGTGTCGACATTAATCAGTTTCGGCAGAACGATCAGCCCGAGTTGCGACCAGTGCCCGAAGACAACCCGCGTCCTCCCGATCGCCGGATCGTCGACATCGAACCACGGAACCTGGTCTTTGCGCGCACGCCACGGCGAGCCACTAAAAGAAAAATTCAATTTTTCGTTGGCCGTGATCATGCGCATGCGCGTAAGGCAATTGATGATAAAACGCAGTCGTTTATAGCCACGCAATTCTTCCGACCATTTGGCTGGAGCATTGCCGTACATTTTTGCCAGCAAAATGTCGAAATCGCCATCGCGAAGCTCATTTTCGACTTCGGCAGCCAAGGCCAGCGTTTTTGGCACACTCCACTGCGGGTGCGTGCCGGCGTGTACCAGCAGGGTGTCGAGTTTTTCGTCGTAGTGTGCCAGCGGCCGTCGGCGCAGCCAGTCACACAGGTCGTCAGCATCGGGTGCGTTGAGCGTTTTTTTAAGCGACTCGAAGCGTTCGTCATAGTCGATTGCGCCTGCCCAAAGTGCGAGCAGGTGCAAATCATGATTGCCCATCACGGTGATCGCGGCGTCGCCAAGGCCTTTCACAAAACGCAATGTTTTCAGTGATTTAGGACCACGATTGACGAGATCTCCGGTCAGCCATAGCGTGTCGCCATCCGGATTGAAATCGAGCTCGTCGAGGAGCCGGCGGAACGGGTCATAACACCCTTGAATATCGCCGATCGCGTATATGGCCACTAATTCAACAGGCCGGGAACGGCGAGTGTAAAGGGCGCGATCGGTGCCTCGAATGTGATACCGCCATCGGCTTCCATACGGTACAAGCCCTGCATCGCGCCCACTGGTGTTGCGAGAACCGCACCGCTGGAGTAGCGAAACTCCTCGCCCGGATTCAGATAAGGCTGTTCGCCGACAACGCCATCACCGTTGACTTCCTGAACCTTGCCGTTGGCGTCGGTAATGATCCAGTGCCGGCTGATCAACTGGGCCGCGACGTTACCAAGGTTCGTAATCGATATTGTGTAAGAAAAAACATAGCGATCGGAGGAGGGTTCCGACTCGGTGGCTACGTAGCTGGTGGCTACCTGAATCCGGATATCGCATTGCATGTTTTTCATTGTTGCATTCTAACGTATGGACGCCGCCAGGTGGTTACTGAGTTCTACATATTTGGCGATGCTGACCTGTTCGGGGCGCATGCCGGGGTCGATGCCAACGGCTTCGAGATCCCTCACTTCCAGGAGCTCCTTTAGGGAATTCCGGATGGTCTTGCGGCGCATCATGAAAGCGCTGGCGACGAGTTTCGACAACAAAGCCTCGTTGCGAATTTGAAAACTGCCGGGTGGCAGCGGATCGAGTCGGACCACGGCGGAAGTAACCTCGGGTGGCGGACTGAATGCGGATCGGTCAACGTCAAACAGCGATTCGATGTGCAGGTGGCAACCGAGCATGATGCCCAGCCGTCCATAGGCTTTACTGCCTGGCCCGGCGGCCATACGGTCGACGACCTCTTTTTGCAGCATGAAATGCATGTCGACAATACGGTCGCGAAATTTCAGGAGATGAAACAAAAGTGGTGTCGAAATGTTGTAGGGGAGGTTGCCGACGATCCTCAGCCTGTCGCCGAGCGTCGAGAAATCGAATGACAGCGCGTCCGCTTCATGAATGATGACGCTCGGATGTCCATCGTACTGGCGGCGCAGACGTGCGACCAGGTCGCGGTCGAACTCGATGGCGTGCAAGGTACCGGCGCTCGCGGCCAGGGCTGTCGTAATGGCGCCGAGGCCCGGCCCGATCTCAACGACGACGTCATCCCGGGTCGCGTGCACGGCGCGCAGAATGCCGTCGACGACGCCCGGGTCGCTCAGGAAGTGCTGACCGAATCGCTTGCGAGCTTTGTGGCCGGGCATCCAGTTACCCCGTCGTTCGCGCGAGGTGCATCGCGAGTTCTATTGCTGCGATAAGACTGCCTGGGTCGGCCTTGCCGGTACCTGCAATATCGAAAGCGGTGCCGTGATCGACAGAGGTTCGAATAATAGGGAGTCCCAACGTGACGTTGACCGCGTGCCCGAAGCCTGCGTACTTCAGGACGGGTAGTCCCTGATCGTGGTACATGGCGAGCACGGCATCCTTGTGCCCGGCATTGGGAGTGAATGCCGTATCCGCCGGTAACGGCCCGCGTACGCGCATGCCTTTGCGAGACAGGTTCGCGATCACCGGTGCGATCACGGCGTCATCTTCCTCACCCAGGAGTCCACCTTCGCCGGCGTGCGGATTGAGGCCACAGACGACGATTTCGGGTTCTTCAATGCCGAATTTGGCTTGCAAATCGTCATGCAGGATTTGCAGCACGCGAGTCAGGCGATCCCGGGTGATGAAATCCGGAACCTCGCGCAAGGGCAGGTGCGTGCTCGCGAGGGCAACCCTCAAGTTCCCGGCAACCAGCAACATTACCGGCAAATCGACGCCGGTCAGTTCGGCGAGAAACTCCGTGTGTCCGGTGAAGCGAACGCCGCTAGCGGCTATTACGCTTTTGGCAATCGGGGCGGTCACGAGCCCGGCGTAACGGCCCTCCATGCAGCCCATCGTGGCCATTTTTAGACCGTCCAGCAGCACCTTCGCGTTCGCCGGATCCGGCTTGCCGGGAATCACCGGGGCGGGGAAGGGTGTATTGAGAATCTGCAAACGCGGATCGAGCAAAGCGGCGTCGCCGACAACAACGATGTCAGAAACGAACGGAGTCTCGGCAAGCAAAGAGCAGAGTTCTGGGCCAACTCCGGCCGGCTCTCCAGCGGTGACTACAAGAGGTTTAGCCAGCGGCACTAAATACGCGAGACGACGTAGGCCTCATCTCGCATACGTTGCATCCATAGCATCGTCTCTTCTTCCTGCTTGCTGTTGCGAATGCGCGCGATACAGTTGCGTTCTTTGACTTCGTCGGTGTTGTCATAGACGCGGCGTTCCGTGACTTCGAGAATATGCCAGCCGAACTGCGTGCGAAAAGGCTCGGTAATCTGGTTGAGTTCGGCGGCATCCGCCGCGGCTTTGAATTCGGGCGCGAAAGTACTGGTTTCCGCCCAACCCAGATCACCGCCGAGATTGGCGGAACCGGGATCGTCGGACAGCAGCTTGGCCTGCTCGGCGAAATCTTCTTCACCCGCACGAATTTTCGCCAGCGCCTCCTCGAGTCGTTGCTTCGCGGTTGCGTCGTCGATGATTTCGTTCGGCTGGATCAGGATGTGGCGGATTTTCGACTGGTTGATTTCGCTGCGCTCCACGGCACTTCGCAGGTTGTCGACTTTTACAATGTGAATGCTGTTTGAGGTTCGAAACGGCTCCGTGATATCGCCGGCGGCTTTGTCCTGCAGCACCGGAGTGAAGATCGACGGAATCTGCTGTCCGCTGAGCCAACCGAGAGACCCGCCTTCCAGCGCGGTCGGACCCTCCGAGTAGCGCGCCGCAAGTTCGCGAAAATCCGCACCGTCCTGAAGGCGCGCATAGATATCGCTCGCGCTCTGTTCGATGGTAGCGATGACCGAAGCATCGGCTGTTTCCGGGATAGCAAGCAGAATGTGTGAAAGCTGCCAGTCGGAATTCACGACGACATTACTCTCGATATCGATGATGCATTGTTCGACTTCGCGCTCGGAAACACGGATCCGGCGTAGCACTTCGATGCCTTTCAGTTCGTTGAGGGTCAACTCTTCACGCATGCTTTCACGGAACTCGGCGTAATCGATACCGTCCTCTGCAAGCAGTCTTGGCATCTGATCAAACGGAATTCCATTTTGATCGGCGATTCGTTGAATCGAAGCATTGATGTACTGGTCGGAAATCTGATCGAGGAGACCGATACGTGCGGCGCGCTGCATCTGGATCTCGACAAGGATGAGGCGCTCGAGGACCTGTTCCCGGAGGAGCTTGTCTGGCGGCAGCTGCAAGTTCTGCTCGGATGCGCGTTGCCGGATGCTCGCGAGTTGTTTCTCGAACTGGCTCTTAAGCACGACGCCTTCATTGACGATGGCAGCGACACCGTCGAGAAACTCGCCAGTCTCGGAAAGCTCGTCGGCGACCACGACAGGCGCAGCCGCTAATGCGGCCATGACGCATAAGATATTGATTTTTAACACTATTTTCTACCGGAGATCCGCGGAATAGCCAAGAATACCACGTTCGAGGAGTTTGTCAGCTGCTGTGCCCACGCTGGTCATTCCCTTCAATACCAGCTGTAGACCGAAGGACGAATCGCGAGTTCCATCGCGCGTGGAGATGTGACGTCGTGATACCAGCCTCAGGCCCCAGCAACAGCTTTCGTACTCAAGACCAAAAAATTGCTCGAGCTCGGCTTCGTCACGAAACGAATAGTTATATCGTCCGACGAAATTCCAGCGACTGGCAACCGGCCAGGACCACGATACATCGCCCTGTTCCAGCGAATCTCGACGAAAGCGGTAGGCCAGGTTCAATATCTTGTTCGTTGCCGGTCGGTATTGCAGCC
>Ga0224505_10001644_pt1 | contig 13829 bp, 10 predicted proteins | sample SF_Jan12_sed_USG_FD_169102 | JGI IMG/M metagenome (GOLD analysis project Ga0224505, IMG submission 169102) | Sediment microbial communities from San Francisco Bay, California, United States - SF_Jan12_sed_USGS_4_1 | ecosystem: Environmental > Aquatic > Marine > Sediment | place: USA: California... | reverse complement strand
GGGATTTACATCGCGCACTTTCTTCACATCCTGCAGCACCCGCAAAATGATCTCTCGGCTCCTGTCGGGATCTTTGTCAAAAGTATCCAAAGCGAGGCGATGATATGCATACGAAGCTTTTCGCATATCGGCCATCTGTCCGTTGTTATAATTTTCAACGATCCAATAACGGCTTCTGTTGCTACTTAGTGGCTGCCAGCCGGGGCGATTTGCCTGCTGGGCATTGTTTACAACGGCAAGTGCTTTTTGAAAATATGGTGAACCGCCCAGTTCACTGAACGTATCAGAATCTACACCAATGATCACATAAGCGTAGAGTGCCAACATAGAAGTTAGATTGGAAGTGTAGGTGTTATCATTAAATTCCAATGGAAGCGATTCAATATATTCAAATTCCCAATCGCGGTCTGCAAAATTGAAAATCAGGCTGGAGTAGTTAGAGTTGTAGACCGGGCGTGCGGCCTGAATTTGAACCGAGGCCGAAAAATTTCCGATTGCCGGCATCTTGGTTATGGTAATCAACATATTACAGTTGATCTTTTCATAATCCTTGTATGCGTCATTGGTCCATTTTCGGGAATTCATAAATTGTTCGATACCAGTTTTCATATCCCGAAAGATCCCACGGTCCGAAGTCGTAATCTGCGTTGAGTTAATAGTAACGGTGCAATTGAGTTCCTGCGCCCAGCTTTTGCAGGGCAGGAGAAGAAGCATTGAAAACAGGATTAATTTCTCACAGCGTCTAAGCATTTGTTTCCACGTTTCAAATTGCAAATTTTCCCTGCATCACCACGTTTATTGAAATTCTGATATGGCCTGCACGATGTCTCTTGCTACAGCCCTTTTATCTTTCAGGCTGAAGGATTTTTCCCGATGCTGCCGATCAATGATTGTAATTTTATTGGTATCGTAGCCAAACCCGGCGCCTGTATCGTTTAAAGAATTCAGTACGATCAGGTCAAGGTTTTTAGACTCCAGTTTTTTGATGGCATTGGCACGTTCGTCTTCAGTTTCCAACGCGAATCCAACGACAATTTGCCCTTTGTGCTTAAGTTTTCCCAGAGAAGCAGCGATATCATTTGTTTTGGTTAATGACAAGGTAAGGTCGCTATCCTTTTTCTTAATCTTTTGCGTTGCTTTCGTTGTTGGTTTGTAGTCTGACACTGCCGCAGCCAATACGGCTATGTCGGTCGTTGAGAATAATGTTGTGCTCAGGTTATACATTTCTTCTGCCGAGGTCACATGGTTGATGGTTATCCGGGGATGATTGGTATGTTCGTTTGTAGGTCCGCTAACAAGTTGTACGGTTGCGCCCTGATTCGCAAGTTCTTCTGCGATAGCAAACCCCATTTTTCCACTCGAATGGTTTCCGATAAAACGAACCGGATCAATAGCCTCATAAGTTGGGCCAGCGGTCACCAGCACATTCTTGCCGGCAAGTTTCTGAGCGGTTGTAAAAAGGTGCCCGAGGTGTTGTATAATATCTTCTGGTTCGGCCATCCTTCCGATTCCAATAAGCCCACTGGCAAGCTCCCCATGCGCGGGATCGATGATGAGATTCCCATAGCGCTTAACTTTTTCAAGATTGGTTAGCGTTGCAGGATGCTGAAGCATGTCCAAATCCATTGCCGGGGCGACGCAAACGGGGCATCGTGCAGAAAGATAAACGGCGAGCAGAAGATTGTCGCAAATGCCCTGGGCCATTTTTGCGATGCTATTGGCTGTTGCAGGAGCAATCAACAAGGCATCTGCCCAGAGGCCAAGTTCTACATGGTTGTTCCAGGAACCATTATCGGCATTTGAGAAGGTCGTAAGAACGGGATTCTTGGAAAGGGTGGCAAGTGTTACAGGGGTAATAAAATCGTGGGCCGAAGGCGTCATAATTACTTTGACTTCGGCCCCGCTTTTTACCAGAAGCCTGGTAAGCGCAGCAGATTTATAGGCAGCGATGCCGCCGCAAACTCCAAGGATAATTCTTTTGCCCCTCAACATTGGGTTGAGTGAAATTAAAGATCTTGTTTGAGATCTATTTCACCGCGCAAGCGAAAATTGAGTTTTTCATCCAGGAATTCTTCTGTAGCCGTTGTAGTTGGCTTTGGCATGCGTTCGTAGAATTTCGAGATCTCGATCTGCTCCCGATTTTCAAAAACCTCTTCAAGATTATCAACCGTAGTCGCGAACTCAGCGAGTTTATTATTTAATTCCTCTTTGATGTTGACTGCGATCTGGCGCGCGCGCTTTGAGATAACCACTACCGATTCATAAATATTGCCGGTTTGCGCTGCGATTTTTTCTATATCGCGGGTAATTACAGATGATTGAACTGCCATAGTATTACGAATTATTAAATTTTGATTTATTAATTTTTTCCAGGCTTGATGCATAGAGTTTCTCTGCGTCGGAAAGAAAAGTACTGCCTGGATATTTGTCTACAAATTCTTTGTAATGCTCTACAACCTCTTTGTAACGGTCTAGCTGTTTTGTAAAAATACTTTGTTCTGCCAGTTTATATTCAGAAACAATGACAAGGTAATAGGCTCGTTCAAGGTATTCAGAGTCGGGAAAGTTATCAATAAAATTACCCAGGGCCACAATGGAAGCTTTGTAACTTCTCATTTTGTAATATTGATATGCATTTTCGAATCCTTTCTTTTCAAGCTTTACCTGCGTGGATAAGATTACTTCTATCGCCCGTTCCCGGAATGCACTATTTGGATATCTGTTTAGAAACTGCTGCATTGCTGACATGGCATCTATACTGCTTGTCTGATCCAAATTAGGGTTGGGTGAGGACTCATAGAGTGAATAAGCATACATAAATCTTGCCTCTTCAGCCAGGGAGCTTCTTCCATATGTTTCATAAAATGTCCTGAACTGCTCTGAGGCCAATAAGAACAACTTCTGTTGAAACTGGCAATTAGCCAGGGAAAACTGCACTTTTTCACCTTCCGGAAGACCACGCACAATAGGGATAATCTGCTCAAACAGTACGGAAGCTTTATAAAAGTCCTTCTTGTTGTAATAGTTAAGGGCAGCATCGTACTTAACGCGCCAGTCCTGGCTTTTTTCAATTTTCCGGAATTTGCTGCAAGAGATTCCGACAAACAGAAACAAGACAACGTAAAGGTAAATAGATACACTTCGCATAAGCCCGCAAATATAGCATAAGAAGATGTATCTCGAAAACGCGATTTATACACCTCTTAGTATCTGCGGTGGAAAACCACCTATTTCTTAACGATAAGTTTGCGTGTCATTACACCCTCGTTATCTATATAAAGGGTATAAAAGTAAATACCGGCGCTCAAATCCTCTGTTTTGAAGCGAACAAAGTTCTCCATTGAAGGTAAGGAATACTCGCCCACAATATTGCCAAGGAGGTTGTGGATGACGATTTTTGCCTTAATTTGGTCGCTTAGGATCTTGTAGTCGACAACAGCATGGTCCACAACCGGGTTGGGGTAAACATCATGCAGCATCATAAACCTAGAACTGTATACATTTTGCTTCTCTGGCTTTTCCTCGATGGTAAAATTGAGGTTAAATTCAATCGAATTACTGGGATTGGACTTGCTAAAGGCCACATAACTGAGCGAACTTTCACCTGAAACCAGCCCTGCCTCTAAAACGATCTGGAAATTAGCCAAAACCTGTCCAGGCTCAATTTTTACGATGTAGTCTTCAACCTTTTGATCAAGGCAATTATTGTCCAGGCAGAAGTAGTTCTTTTGCGTGCCACCAAGCTGGCTATTGACTTTTCTGATAATCAAGGTAATAGGCCTGTCAGAGGTGTTCTTAAAGCGCAAAGGGGCATTGATGGTTTCTCCAATCGTTCCCTTGAAAGATTCCTGATGATTGGCAAGTTCAAACCCTTGCGTGAATCCGAAGGAACTCATCAAAACCAAGGCAGCCAACAACAGCAAATTCTTCATAAACTAAAGCCAGTTTCACAAAATTTAAACTTTTCATTGGTTAATCATAATAGAATGCGAAGTTTTTCGTTGGCATTGCCAATTTTCTTTTTCACAAACGTTTGCGGAGACACTTTTGGCAGACAAATTATCGTATTGGAGACTTTACGACATCTTTTTTGGCTGGCTTCTCACTGCCTTTCCAAAGGAACCCCTTTAAAGTCATGTCTTCCTTCTTCAATTCGTGCGGAGGGATGAAGCTTGCCTCAGGCTGAACGTAGAAACTAAGGTTGTTTACCTTTCCATCCTTGAATCTGATAGTGATATTGCTGCAAATGATTTTGTTCATGCCCATTGCTGAGGATTCATCCTCGCTTAATGCGTAATAAATGCTTTCACCGTTACCTTCAACAATAACCCGGCTTATTTTCTTGTCTTTGAACTCTGCCGTCATTTTGCGCCCTTTTATCTGGTTGGAATTGAGCAGCGAATCTTTCGAAATAACAAATGCATTTATATTTAGAAAAATGCGGTCAATAGTCTTGTCTTTGATCAACATGCGTATTGAATCGGCAGTCATCTGGTTTCCATCTGTCCAGAGCACAGGATCTTTGTAGAAGTAGATGGTTGAATCGGACGCCCGATATTCCAGCGAATCGGCTATACCCTGTAAGTCAGTACGGAAGATTTTCACATCATTATAGGCCAATAACCTTTTCTTCTGCGGGTCAGCATTTTCGATAGATACAAGTGTGTCAGCTGAAATAAAGAGTGTGTCATTGTTGTCTGTAATTTTTGCCACGTAAGCATTGTTGTAAATTTTAGACACGCCAGTGCGCTTGTAATAGTCTGCAGCCTGCCCATATATAATCAGGTTTTCTTGCTTTGATGTCATTACAACATTTCCCCGAAGCCTATAAATTTTTAGGATGTCATCAAGCTGATATTCAATTCCTGCCAACTTGTAGTCAATTGATTCAGCCGTACCCAATTTCAAATCCGACTTTCTGGTTTTGGTATCGTATTCACCACCTTTGTATACGAAAGTGCTGCTGTCCTTATCCAGCACATTGGTGGAAGTGCGGAAATAGATAATTTTACTTCGGGAGTTATACTGCAGACTATCTGAAGTCATGGTGTAATCCGGATTCTTAACATCCACATTCTTCTTAAAAGAGGCCATGTTTGAATTCAAGTCGTAATAGCCTTTGTTGCTCGTCAGCACATTTATACTATCGACCAGCCGCCCGCCGTTGAAATAATACGCCAGGTTTTTAGGTCGGTCAAAGTCCAGGAAGTCGGTATACAGCGTTGAAGTTTGAAGTTTGGTAAAGACTACACTGTTCCGCAGTTTGGCCTTCTTGGTATTGCCATCGTATTCCAGTTTATTGGCAGTAATTGTAATAGAATCGCCTTCGGTAATCAGGATTTTGCCGAAAGCCTCAATGGTGTTTTTCGACTTAAAAAAATAAGCTGAATCGCAATAAATAGTAGTCTTATTCTGGGTGAATATTGCGTTTCCGATCACTCGATCAAACTTATTACCGTCTTTGTCTTTTCCGCTTCTGAGTTGATCTGCCTGTTTGAGGTTAACCTTCTTTTGCGCGGTTACAGGATATAAACATCCTAAAATCAGGAGAAAAAAAAGCACTACGAACTTCAATATCGCAGCGGTGAAAAGTTTCTTAATCTTGTGTGAGAACCCTACATTCATGGCGTTGCAAGCTACAATCCTTATGGGTAAAATCGTACATATTTGGATAGTAATGGGAGTCATAAAGCGTACATTTGGGAGTGCTTGAGCAATTTTTGAACCATATCGACAGATTGAACCTCTGCGAGAAGACAGATACTATTTTGCTTGCAGTAAGTGGAGGCGTGGATTCCATGGCCATGCTTTACCTGTTCAAGGAAGCAGGTTATCAGATTGGCGTTGCACACTGCAATTTTCAATTGCGCGGTAAGGAGTCTGATGGAGATGAAGAATTTGTAGGTCAGGTGTGCAAGGAATTAAGCATCCCGATATTCATAAAACGTTTTGAGACGGAAGCGTATGCCTGGGAGAATTCATTGTCGACGCAAATGGCGGCACGCGAACTGCGCTATGCATGGTTTGACGAATTGTTAACGGGCCATTATTATCGTTATCTGGCCACAGGGCACCATTTTGATGATTCGATGGAGACTATTTTGCTCAACTTAACCAGGGGATCCTCGACGGATGGGCTGGCTGGAATACCTGTCAAGAATGGAAACGTTATCCGTCCGCTACTATTTGCTACTAAGGATCAGATAGAGAAATATGCCATGATGAAAGGAATCGTATGGCGTGAAGATGAAAGCAACCTGACGGATGATTATCAGCGGAATTTCATCAGGCATCAAATTGTCCCTCGGCTAAAAGAGTTGAATCCATCGCTGGAAACGACCTGGCAAAGCGGGATAGAAAAAATTCAGGGCGATTTGTCGCTATTGCATCACGCCTATGTGAGTTGGAAAAAAGAATTTGTTGTTGATGAGCCAGAGAGAATAACCATGGCCAAAGACGCTTTTGGCTTGTTTATACAACCTGCCTCGATTTTGTGGCGATTTGCGAGAACGTTCGGCTTTAACTTTGAGCAATCCAAGGAAGTAATCCAATCGCTTCATAGTCAGCCGGGGAAACGATTTTTTTCCGCTACGCATCTCCTCGTTATCGATCGGGATCTACTCATCATTACGCCGCATCAGCATTCTTGGAATGAGGAAATTATAGAAAAAGGACAAACTGAGACTATTCTTGGTCCCTTTCGTCTTAGGATGGAAACGGTGACTGGAGCTGCATTAGGATCCGAGCTGTCAGAAGCCATACTGGATGCGGAGCGCCTTTCTTTTCCGTTAGTATGGAGGAAATGGAAAGCTGGCGATTCTTTTCACCCGCTGGGTATGGATCACAAAAAGAAACTCAGTGATTTTTTCATAGATAAAAAAATATCGGTGGCGGATAAGGAAACCATTACGGTAATTGAGTCGGATGGCAAAGTGGCCTGGGTGGTTGGTTATCGTATCGATGATCGTTTTAAATTGACTGCAAAAACTACCTCAATGGTGAGATTTACGTTAAGTAGCGCGCTTCCCTAATTGCACGTGGTTAACTTATTACAGCAATCCATTGTAGTTATTAAATATAACTTGGGTAAATTTATATTGAATTCGAATGGCCTTTTGTGAGAATATATTTTCTAAGTCCTGCCTTATTAATAACTTGCCGCGCCTAATTAGATGGACTCAATAGCAAGAACATTGCATTCAATAACTAAAACCCATATCAAAGATGAAAGTAACTGTAGTTGGTGCCGGTAATGTTGGCGCAACATGCGCTGATGTGTTGGCTTACCGCGAGGTGGCCAATGAAATTGTTTTAGTGGATATTAAAGACGGACTTGCCGAAGGTAAGGCGCTTGATATTTGGCAAAAAGCGCCAATTGATCTTTATGATAGCCGTACCATCGGGGTGACCAATGATTATGCGAAATCAGCAAACTCCGATGTGGTGGTCATTACTTCAGGTCTGCCACGTAAACCTGGGATGAGCAGAGATGACCTTATCGGTACCAATGCCGGAATCGTCCGTTCGGTAACAGAAAACGTTGTTAAGCATTCGCCACACGCCATTATCATTGTGGTATCCAATCCGCTGGATGTTATGACGTATCAGGCGCACATCACATCAAAATTTCCACGGGCCCGTATTATGGGTATGGCAGGAATACTTGATACTGCACGGTACCGTGCTTTTTTGTCTGAAGCCTTGAATATCTCACCAAAGGACATCCAGGCTATGCTGCTTGGTGGTCATGGAGACTCTATGGTACCGCTTCCAAGATACACAACGGTAGCTGGTATACCTGTGACGGAATTGATGGATAGCGACAAGCTTACTGCGATACTGGAAAGAACAAAAGTCGGGGGTGGTGAGTTGGTTAAACTTATGGGTACTTCGGCATGGTATGCACCCGGATCCGCAGCTGCGCAAATGGTTGAGGCTATTGTAAAAGATCAACGTAGAGTATTCCCTGTGTGCGTCAAGTTGGAGGGTGAGTACGGTATTAAAGATTGTTACCTTGGGGTACCCGTTGTATTAGGAAAGAACGGTGTCGAAAAAATTATAGAACTGGATCTCAATGAAAGTGAGAAAGCCTTGCTGGAATCCAGCCGCGCAGCTGTCCGCGAGGTAATGGACGTGCTTGAAAAGTTGGGGTAAAACTTAAGTATGATCGTAAGACAAAAGACCGGGTTCATCGCCTGGTCTTTTGTCTTATATACTTTGCCCATCACCTAATGCACAAACAACCTGTGACAACTTTGTGTCCGGGTAAAATCATTATGTCTGAACGATGTATCTATGGTGCGTTATCCCCAATCAATTCCACGACAATTTTCGAATTGACCTGTTGCAAAAGCTCGACAGGAATATGAAACTCGATTCTTTTCAGGCCTGGAATCTTTTTGTCATAGGGTAACGCTGGCGGGTCTAACGATTTGATGCGAGGTTCCATTTTCGCAAATCCGATAAACTTTACGGTCAGGGTCTGTCCATCCTGTCTCAAGACCGCACCATGTGGAGTGGTTTCAACATTTGCTGTTGTCATCATTGCCCAAGTCACTTCTACTGTGCGTGGGGATATCCCGATTTCATCTTCTACGCGCAGGGTTTGATCTGAAACCTTTATGAACTTCCTCTGGGCGCTTGCAAGCTGGTCTCCGAAAACATGAGAAAGGTCAAATTCAACTTCCGGTGTCATGCTGTCACCTTCAAAGCTGGCCATCGGGGCAAATCCGTTTGCTTTGTGGAGGGAATCATTAACGGTGAGGGTACTGTGTCCAAAATTACTCTTGGTCAACAGCGTCCAACGCGGACTGCCTTGCGCAGTATTCCACAAACCTCCTGTTCCAAGGATGGCTTCCAATGCGGTATAGTCCTGATTACCGGGATCGACGGACCACCGGACGCCATTCAGTTCAAAGACAAATGATCCGGCATCCATGTTGCCGTGGCTTTGAGAAGCACTGCCGCCTTTCGCCCCCAAGAAGAATTTGCTTTTTTTGGTCTCAACAGATCTCAAGATGGCAATGGGATTCTTGCCATCTCCCTTCCAGTTTGTTGGCAGCGGCGCCGTATTTGTTGCCTTGTTTCCAACGATCCAGGTCAAAGCGGCTCCATTCATTTTCGAGACATGTTTTCCGTCGGTGGTCTCGTTGCCGATCGCCTTCAGCAGTATGCTTTTATCAACATAAATTGCATTGTCTGCTTTTTGCGAGAACCATGACAATAACTCAAGGTTATCCAGACTATTATCGCCACCACTGCTGGAATCAAAGTAGTTGAAGTATTCTCCAGATGGTCCAGCCAGTACTTTTACAAATACAGCACTTTCCAAGAAGCCCGGAGCTTTTGCTATTCCAAAGTCGGTACCAAAGGCACTTTCAAAAACAGAAATGGTTAGCAGCGTATAACTTGTACCATATTCCCAATACGATGCGCCTTCAGGATAGGCGCCATCGGGAGCGTATGAAGACAGGGCATGGGGAATATTCTCAAGCGCCCGAGAAATTACAGTAGCGGCCAATGCCGGGTAGTCTGATGCAATGGCAATGGCAGCGGCTGACAGTCCGCCGTGACATACCTGATTCCAATTATTATGTCCGCTGATCCAACTGTTTTTCTCGACTATCAAACTGGGATTAATGGCTTTCTCGACCAGTGATGCAACGGCCATTTTTTTTGTCTCTGCCGGTAAGTCGCCCAATGTCCAATCCAGCCCTATGGCAACGGCATATGCCGCTTCTGCCACATCAAGGAAATGGCTTGGATTCCAGTCTGAAAAATTGCAGAGGGCAACGATCTCAGCATTTGTGCGTGTGAGAAATCTTTTCTCGCCGGAAACTGCATAGACGATCGCAAGCGTGCCAATGCGCTTTGCGGCTTCGCGACTTACCATCAGCAATCTTCTGCCAATCAGCTGCCGTTCAAGAACCGGCAAATTAATCATGGCTTCCGCATTTTTGTAGAGGTATTGATAGTAGGCTTTCGCTACCGGATCCGCAACAAGCTCTTTCTTTATTGTTTGAAGAATATCCCGTGTAAGAATTACACGAGGGCTTTCTTTCCGTAGCCGGGAGATTAGCCAGGTTTCCATCACAGGGTTTTGAAGCTTGAATTCCTGTGCCGAAGCAGATACGGCTGTTATGCAAAATATGAGGAGTATTTTTTTCATTAGGCTATCATTCAGCGGCCATTAAATATAGTGCCTTCCGGTTTGGGACGGAAACTTAATTTTGGTCAGTCATATTGGTCTCTCAGGAATGTATCTGCTGCAGACAGTTTTGATTTTGGAATGTTACGTTCTCTTTTCATCAACGCTGGTGTAAGGATCAAGCGCTGATTTACGCGTGAATGACGGAAGTCGGTTACAGCCTTTGTTGTAATCGACTTTCCTCTTATAGGTTTTGGCAAAACAATTGGTTTGACAATGCCACACCCTCAGGGTTCCAGGGAGGAGCGGTGATACTGAGCGTTCATTTTTTTACCCGGAACGTTTGTGCGTCCGAATAATCCCCCAGCCTGTTATCCTGGTCCCACACGCGTACTTTCCAGTAATAATCCTGATCCGGTTTAAGTATGGTGCCAGTGTGGGTTATTTTTGAAGTATGTTCATTCCTGATCTGACCACTATTCCACACATCACCAATGTTATTGTCAATGTTGGATCTTGATGACGCTACTAATATCTGATAGGCAGATTGGTGAACGGTCTCTTTCGCATTAGTCCAGCCATATTCAACATCACGCGCCCCCCGCATGACAACATCTGAATTTGGTATAACCGCAATCCGCAAAGCTGAAGGAATCCCTGCGTACGGATCTTTGTACTTTTTTATAAGGTTATCCGTCATTTGCCGCATGTTGTTCAGCAGGCCCTGGTAATCCTTATCGCTTGCAAGATTATTGATTTCTTTAGGGTCGGCACTTAAGTGAAATAATTCTTCAATGGATTTGTCGTTCACATAACGAAAATATTTCCAATCTTTTGTTCGGATTCCTTCGCTTGGCGGAATATTATCAAATTCCCAGATATGCTCTATCAACACCGTATCACGATGTAAACTGTGTGTTGCACTTTCAACCAATGGGAGCAAACTTTTGCCCTGCCAGCTTTGCGGAAGTTTTACACCCGCTAATTCCAGGATGGTTGGGGGTATGTCTATATTCAGCACCATTTCATCGATATCCTGATGCTTATTTGCGCTTGGGTCATAAATGATAAGCGGAACTCTAATGGAATTGTCGTATAGCAACCATTTGCCTGCTAACTGACGTTCCCCCAGGAAGTAGCCGTTATCTCCCATCAAAATTATGACGGTATTTTTATCAAGGCCTTTTTGTTTCAGTTGTTGCCGGATTTTTCGAATTTCTAAATCAATGCCGGAAATCATCCGGTAATATCCTTTAATACTGTGTTGATATTTTTCTGGCGTATCATACCGCCAGGTCCAACGCAACCGATTAAAACCCGACTTCACTTTTTCTGGCAACGCTTGAAAATAATGATCATCCGCCAGTTCGGGTCCGGGCATGGTTACACCCTGAAGCAGTTCATCCGTTTCAGGTTGCCAGAAATATTGATCGGGAGCACCGTCATGGGCGTGTGGAGCACTAAAGCTCAGTGATAAACAAAATGGCTTATCGGTAGGTGCGCTCTCAATAAAGTCGAGTGCCTTTTGACCAGTATACCGTGTTAAGTGAACAGTATCATCCCCTAACTTTTTATAATAATAGCCGCGTCTATCGGCAAACTCATTGTTTCTATCATAGTCCTCATACACATTAAAGAGCTGATCTTTTCCTTCGTAAAGCACACCAAATTTTCCGTAAAAGCCGGTGTAATATCCAGAAGCCTTAAGGAGCTTTGGGTAAGCCTCATGCATGTGCTCTGCCCTGATTACGCCTGTTTGAAAATTGTAGCCATGTGTGCGTTCATGCAAACCAGTGAGTATGCTGGCCCTGCTTGCCGCGCAAATTGGCGTGGTTACTAGTCCATGACTAAAGTAGGCACCTGATTTGGCAAGTTGATCCATTTCGGGTGTAGAGATCCATTGATTACCCGCGTAGCCCAGCGCGTCCCACCGTTGATCATCTGTCAGGATAAAGATAATGTTCGGTCGCTCAGTTCCTGTTTGCGTTTGATTCCCATTTGAGCCTTGTGCGATTGTGTAAAATGAATCACCTGATATGAAGACACAGGTTGCGAGGAACAAAAGTTGAAATTTGTGCATAATTGCCATCTGTACTTTTTATCGTTTTGCAGAGAGGTCTGTCCATAGAGCCTCTGACCTATCCAATATGTTTATTTTTTGTCCATTCCACTATACATAAACTTCAAGTTCGATAGAAAGAACCTGTCAAACCACCAATCCTTGTATTGATCGGGTATTTCGATTTTTTCGGCATCGTCAATGGTTAAGTCACGGTAATGCATTTCTTCCACCAGATTTTCAATGGAAAGGATATAAGTTCTCATTGCAGGAATGATGTCTTTTGATCCGGTTTTTCCGTGGCCAGGTACCACGATGCCAACATTGAGCGAGTCCATAAAATTGAGCCAATTGAGCCAATCGGGAACGAAACCGGACGGGAGGTAAGGATGGCATTCATTGAAAACCAAGTCACCAGCAAACAAGATTTTATCATCCGGCAAATACAAGATGAGGTCACTTTCGGTATGACCCTGGCCCTTTGAGATAAGTTGAACTCTTCGGGCGGGGCCATTGTAATATTGCTGGTGATCTACAAAGACGTCCGGAAGACGGGTCTTAACTACTTTATGACTCTCGGCAAGCGCTTCATAATACGGACGCCACATTAAGATTTGCAGGTATTCACGTGCAGTGGTATCTCCGTTGTATGCCTTGCATAATGAGTCGTAATGCGCCAGTCTTTGTGGTGCGTATTCTTTCTCATCTTCGATATCAATCGGCTCCCATTCCTTGATTAGTTCCGCGGTTTTGGAAGTGCTAATAATTTTTACGTCAGATGAAAAAACCTGGTTCCCCCGGATGTGGTCATTATGCGAATGACTGTTTACTACATATTTTATAGGAGACAAACCGAGCCCTTCTACGACATCAAGCAACTCCGAGGCAACTGAAGGAGACAGGAAACTGTCGAAAATCAGTGTCTCCTTGCCATTGTCAATTATTCCGACGTTGCAAATCGCTTTACCACCAAATTTGTGGATGCAGCCATAAACGCCTTTGGAGAGTTCTACTAACTCGAAATTTGCTGAAGAATGCACCAAAGTCTGTTTTTCACTACAACTTGTGATGAATGCCGCTAATGCCAAAGCCAATTTAAGATGCCTCATGATGTGATAGAATTGTAGCCAAAATATTCATGAAATGAATGCATCGAATGTATGGTGACGCTACGTTTTCCGTCCCCCATAAATTACCTCCCCCGTTACCAAGCCAAACTTTTTCCTTAACGCTTCAGGAATTTCGTCTACAAATGAATCTTCGATAGGCACTAACCCTCCGCGGCGGAGTCGTTGCGGATAATCACGGCCATACCTCCGAACGTGATCATCCTGCCCAAATATTTTTTCACGCTCACGTTTGTCTGTAATGGTAGAATCTTCCAGTGTGTTGTCAGCTAGTGGATTAAAGAATGGCACCTGCAGTATGGCAAAACCACCAGGCTTTAGTACGCGGTGAATTTCAGCGACTGCCTTAATATCATCTTGCACGTGTTCTAGCACATGGTTGCAAAGTACCACATCAAAAGTACTTTCATCAAATGGAATATGATGTATGTCCATCTTCACTTTCGCGAGAGGAGATTCAATGTCTGCCGTTACATAGTTTTCCTGATGAATTTTT
>Ga0224505_10001643_pt1 | contig 13843 bp, 8 predicted proteins | sample SF_Jan12_sed_USG_FD_169102 | JGI IMG/M metagenome (GOLD analysis project Ga0224505, IMG submission 169102) | Sediment microbial communities from San Francisco Bay, California, United States - SF_Jan12_sed_USGS_4_1 | ecosystem: Environmental > Aquatic > Marine > Sediment | place: USA: California... | reverse complement strand
GCAAAGAGGGGGCGGTCCAACAAGACAAAACTCAGAAATGGAAATGATCTGCCCGCCTTGTCTCTGCTGGCCACGACGACGCCGCTCACGATCCTTCCCTCCCCGGCTGGAACATAGAAGAAACTGCAGGGAGCCGCCTCAGTGAGACGTGTCTCCCACAAGGTCCCTTCTTGAGCTTTGGCATACAACGTCCCCTGCTGGAACCACTCGTCGAGCCACCGTAGTTCAGGTCCCGCCGCGTGCAGACGGAGAAACTCGGGAGAAAGTGGAAGTTTTCCGTAATACCCACAAACTGCGTGGCTCATCACACCATTCCTTATAGATGTTCGACGCAGCGAAACTGTTCAAAGAACCCGGGTCTGAAGGGATTGCTATGGCCGGTCAGACGAAGATCGTACTGCGCCTTGACCGTCCGTCCCTCGCTTGCCGGCAATTCCCACGCGATACGATAGGTATTGGTCCCCGGCAACGGTGACAATCGCCCGGTATCCATGAGGCGAAAGAGCCCCCACCAGTCCCGATATTCCTTAGGAGGGACCGAGCCGTCATTCGCCAGGACTTGCAGCAGAGCTCCGGCGGTCGGTGCCGGACCTGGCCAGGTCAGGTCTTTCCAAGACCTCAGTCCGTTCTGGTACCCAAACACCTGTCCGCCCACCTCGAGACGGACTTCGGTGATGTTGTTGACATCCTTGGCATTCCCCTCCACGCGGTGAGGGAACACCGAAAAGGCAAACCCGGGATTCACAGCTCCTCGCGAGAACAAGCTATCCGAAACCATCCTCGCATGGAGGAGCGAGTTCAAGAAGTCATCAGATAAGCGCATCTGTACGCCGAATCGTTGTTTAGAAGCCCACCCAGCTGATCCTTCTGTGACAAACGTCTTCAGCTCAGTCTGATAGAACTGCCAGAGCACTCCATCCATGGGATGGAACAGAGTCGATACCTCGGCCATGGAGGCCTCTCCGCCGACCTGCCGAAAGGGGTAGCTTCTATCGACGATGCGTTGGCAGACAGGATAGACATCCGCCTCCCATTTTTTTGACACCTCGGCTTTGGCCCGGTCCAACACCCCTTGCATGGCGATGGACCATGGTTCGGACAACAATTCTTCGATCGTTGACCGGACCTCCTGATCAACTCGGAGCAACATCACCTCGGTCGTCTTGCGAGCTTGAGTGAGATCATTCTGTTCTCCCGCCACGATGCTCCTGGCCAAGGCTTTCATATCCTCCGGGGGACTTTCTGCCCTCAAGATCGATCGAACGGTCTGATGCGTTTTTTTCAGGTCGGCCAGATACCTCACCAGCGGAGCCTCTTCCTTTGACTCGCTTGGTGACTCCAGTAATTGCCGGAGTCCGTTGAAGTGCGAGGACACGAACCGCGAAAAGTCGGTGGGGGCAGCCGCTCCTTTGCGGGAGGCAGCGGCTGCCTCATCCGTTCTCTGGATCCCGACGTACTGCTTGGCCTTGTCCACAAAGCCCGTCACCCCATTCTGCGACGTGGCGATACCCGATACTCGAGGCACAGTATTATCCGCCACGGTCTGAAAAATTCGTTGCAGCGGGGAGTCATCCGACCCCAAGAATCCAAGCTCTTCGTCAACGTCGGCTGGCGTGATCACGGCCTTGATACGCAGCGAGCGAAGAAACTCACGCCAGTGCCGCACATAGTCCTGGAAATATAGAAGCTTGATGTCCTTATCCAGCTGCTCGTGCTCAATAGGAGGTTCACCGATGACCCAGCTTTCGTCCTTCAATTCTTTAACAACGTCCTCCACGGCGGCTTGGAACGGGCCGTTCCACCCAGCGACGGTGTACACGCCGGGCACCGGATATGCACTGGTGAGACTGCCTTGGTGGCTACCCTGCAGAATCTGATCGAGCCCAAACGGTTTCATCACACTGTCTGCCTTATGTCGACTCAGTGCATAAATACGTTCCGCTAAGCGGACATGGGCCAGCTGTTCCTGCGCTCGCTCAACTAATCGTGTATCGAGATGCAGGCGGTGCTTGTTCTCCTGTGCCAGGTGCCGACTATAGAGTGCCATTTGATCCAGTACGTGGGTCTGCAGATCAGGCTGGCGCTCATCCTGTGGATACAGACGTGACAATGTTCGGCTCCAGTACTCACTCAACCACTCCTGTAAATACGTTGGTTTGAGATAAGGTGATTCCCCAAGCATCAGATAGGCTTTCAGATAGGAATACGTCTTCTCGTACTCTTCGAGCGATATGCTTCCCTCGTCAGATGCCCGTACAGGCTGGCGCAATCGATCCTCTATGTCTTGCTTCATCTGAGGGAAAAACAACCTGGCAAAGTATTCTCCGTAGACTTCACCGACTACTCCTCGTAGGCGACCTCCTCGGTACAACCCCGTTAAATGCAGCGGGACCTGGCCGCGTTGTTCAATCTCCACCAACTCTTTCAGGCGTTCACCAAGCTCAGCAAGCGACTCAACATTTTGTGGAAATTGGGCGGATGTCCACCCCAATTGATGTGGCGGAAAGGCCGCAGACTCGATTCCGCCCAACAATTGCCTATTGCCAAGGTAGGAAATCGTCAGCCCGACGATGGCGGCACAACCCAGGACGAGGGAAAGGGCAAAGGTCGCGACGCGGAGATGTCCGCGTTGCCGATACATGGCCGCCGACGGAGCGACAAGATTCTGATCCGGAAAAATGATGTCAGAGAAGAGTTCTTTCAGAAAATAGCTCTTCACCTCCGTCGGCGAGCCAGCGGCGAAGTGTGCAGGGGCCAATCCTGCGACGCGGCCCACCTCCCCAAGAATGCGATCAATCGGTGATCCCTCTTGAGTGCCGCTGGTAAAGTAAAATCCTCGAAACAGCGGGTTGTCTTGGTAGGCGTTGCTATGAAACAACGTTTCCACGAACCGAGTCAGGCGATCGCGGGTCGCAGCCATCTGCATCGGAAATCCGAAAATGGAGACCTTCTGACTCCCCCGTGCCGTTGCAATCCTGGCGAGCCGACGCTCGTACAGGACCGACACTAGGTGTGTAAACTCCCCTGCGAACCGTGCACCCAACGATTCATTGCCAGCTCCACCTCGTGGCAGCGTGCAACCCCAGGTGCGTTCCCGTTCGGCCCGACTCAACTCTTCGAAAAACTCGACGAACCCTTGCACCAAATCGCACTTGGTAAACATGACGTAGACGGGAAAGACGACACCGAGGCGTTTGATCAACTCATCAATCCGAGCCCGTATCTGTTTGGCGTGAGCGACAAGGTCCTCCTCACTTCCCTGAAGGACGTCGGCGAGCGAAATCGTCGCAATCACGCCGTTAAGGGGCTTCTTCCCTCGATACTTGCGAAGGAGGTCAAGGAACGCCAGCCACTCTTCCTGATCATCCGCTTGCGTCACATACCGCCCAGCGGTATCCAAGAGCACCCCCGCGTTGGTGAACCACCAATCACAGTTGCGTGTCCCGCCAAGGCCTTGGAGGCCTTTCCCTGATCCCCCAAGCCATGAGAATTCGAGGCCGGAATGCCGTAAGACCGTGCTTTTCCCCGAGGCCGACGGACCGATAAACATGTACCACGGCAGCGCGTAGAGCGCTGCTTTTCCACTCAACCCTCGTGCCAACCTCGACCCCTTGAGGGCGTCGATGCCTTTTTCAAACTGAATGCGCACCGCCTCGATTTCTTCACGCTTATCTGCGCGTCCCCGCTGTGCCGATTGCCGCAACGACGACTCTAATTGCTCGGCCCGCTTTTGTGCGAGGAGGTAGTGGGCAACATAGATCACCGCCCGCACTGCGACGATGCCGATCATCGCTTGCACGCGAGCATCAACGGCCTGAAGACCGATCCACTCCCCTCCGAACCAGATCAGTGCGATCAGCACAACCACCGCGATTTCCGCCGCAAGGCGTGGTTGTTTCACCAACGCCACGAACGGAACCTTCATCATGATTAACAATTTCTTCATACCTATGACTCTTACAAGAGTTTCTTCAGCTGATCCTGGACTTGGCTCACATCGTGATCAATGAGAAATGCGAGAGCCAAATAGACCAACATCACGATGCCCATGCTCGTGACTAGCACCACCCATGCCGGCAACTCATTTCTGACCGTTTCGAGAAATTCCTCGGGACGTCCGCTGTGCGGAGACAGTGTCGGTACCTCACCTCGTTTGGCCAGCACCTCACGCGTGACATCCTTGATCAACCCCTGGAGACGCTCCCTCGCCTGCTCCTCAAGGCGATATTGCCCCTCAAACCCAAACAGCAAACAGAGGCTGTAGACTTCCAAGAGATCGGTGTCGAGTGGCACGGCGCGCCTGATCGCAGCCAATCTTGTAAAAAATCCCTCCCCAGCGACGAACTCGCCGAAAAATTCGTATTGCAGCGGCTTGGACAACCACTGTTCGCGGTGAGGCCAGCGAGAACTGAGAATCATTTCGTCAAGATATGCTGCCACGGCATACCGCGCATGGGTCAGCCTGTCGGACGAGACGCCCTGTGCTTTGGCTGTTTGATCAGCTTGGTGAAACAAGTGGTGAAGCCTGGCCCGAAGCGCATCAGGGCTCCCGATCTCCTTTGCATCCTTAAAATAGGTACCGAGTACTAGGAGATCGCTGAAGGCTTCTGCAATCATTCCCGTTTTCCGTTCTAACAAGAACCGACCTCCTGATTATTCTTTGACGGCCATGAGCTGAATTTCGATCCCCTTGACGGTTTCTGGAACATAAACTCCCACCAGCTGTGAGGCTGTCATGTCATTCCACAAGGCATCCTTCGTATCCAGCTGAAAGTACTGCGTCCCGCTTTTCATCGGCAGAGCAGCCGGCGGACGAGGTTTATGATGGAGCGGAAGACCCGGCTTGAAATTCTCCAGCAGCTTGGTGAGTTTGCCGGGCGAAGCCACTTTGACCTGCTTCAGCACGAGATGACAGATCTGATCTTCAGAAACCTCGCCGGACGCAGCAATATAGAACTGCCCGGTGGCAAACAGTTGACTGTCCACGACGCGCCCCACCCACATATTATTGCCGTTATTCACCAATGGAATGAGAATCGGCCGCTTGGGCCCCATGCCCTGGACGATGAATCGAATCCGCTCGTTTAACGCCTCGAACGTTCTACTCAAGTTCTCGTGCTGATAGGCCGGGAGATCAGGGATGCCCCCAGGTGCCGACAGCGTGTGCAGTTGACCGGCGAGTCGGACCAACGCCAGATAGAGCGATTCAGGATGGATGCATTCCGTCTGATAGAGATGTTGAAGCACAGGCAAATGAGTTGAGACCGCCGTCATCAGTGCGAATTTCCCGAGGTCCGTCCCGATAAGTTCTAATGGCCCTCGTTTTGCATCCGAGAAGGTCGACTGCGTGGCAAGTACTAGCTCGATCAGCTCCTTGAGCAAACGTTTCAGGTACGCTGACGCGCCCATCCAGACACAGGGGGGAATATACGTCTCTTTCAATCCGACGACCCCGGTCGGCAGACGAACCAATTCCGCGATCTTGACCAATGTCATGTCGAAGGAGTCTTCCCCGCTGAACACAATCTTCAGATTTTTCTTCGCGACATGTACCTCGCGAGGCGTATCGCCTCGCGTCGTGTCGATCACCTCGATCGGTTCGGCCAGAAATCGGGGCGGTCGTGGGCCGGATTCCTTCTCCTCCAGTTGACAGGTGATCCCGTCCTTTCTCCCGCTGGAGATGCCCAGATACACGCCCAGGCTGTTCATTTTCTGGTGAAAGAACTCCGTAAAGGCTCTTGTTGCTGGAGCCCCATCTGCCTCTGGAATATCAACGATCAACCCATCCGGCATAACGACCGTACATCGGAGGAGCGTAAAGCGCCCGTTAGCCAGTCCGTCCCGATTGATATCCATCCCCATAACGCCCCATGCAAAGGGTGCGTGGATCCTCCAGCGCTCGGCCAGTAAGTCCTCCAGATACCGATCCCATTGTTGAAAGTGCTGAGGCGTTAAGAGCATCCCCTCCTTCCACACCACTTTCCGATTCATGGCCATAGGCGTATCTTCCTTTGCCGTCAGTCGGCGAGCTTAATCGTATTCCGATCAATAACCAGTCGAATGGTAGGAGTCAGAGGATTCATCAGGGAGGATTTCGCTTCGACGAGCTGCTTCCAGCTACCCGTCTGGCACTGCTCAAACTCCGCCATGATCGCGAAATAGGCTGCTTCCTTGTTCACTTCAAGAGGCTCCATCCCCTCTTTACCAGGAAAGGCCATGAAGAACTGGTTCCCCAATGAATCACTCCCGAACGCGTTCGGCGGAGTCGCCGACAAGGTCTGACATGTCGCATGCTGAAACTTCTCTTTGTTTTTGAGTTGATACACCCACACCTTCACGGAACCCGGAGCTCCAGTCTCACTGGGATTGATCCTATCGGTTGCCGTCCAGTGGAGACGCCAGGCCTTCGTCTGACTGCTGCAGCCGACCGCTCCTACTATGGCAAGCAGCAGGAGGATGGCTACGGTGCTACGCCTGCTTGTGTGCATGGTGAAATGCCAGATATCCCTTCGTAAAATACGGCGCCAACAGATGTTCAAAGACTTTCACCTCCTCCTCAGTGAACTCACGATGTTTTTGAACGTATTGACGCCAGGCGGCTGCCTCAGCTCGAAGTTCCTTGTTACTAAATAACCCAATCCCCTTGCCTGGCATCTCCGCAGGAGCGGTCTTTGCGATCACCTCTGGGTTCAATTCCTTGAGTAGTCCACGAATACTTTCATTGAATCCTGCCATAAGCCCCAAGTGATGGATGGTCATGTCGCGAAAAACCTCAGTCACGCAGGCCATGAGTTGTTCGTCCGAAAGATCTGCCACGGTGGGGTCAAGCAGAACGGCCTCGATCTCTTGAGCACTGTCTGCATACTTGATGGGGTTCGGATTCTTGGCGATGGGCCGGGTGGTCTTGGCTTCAAACTCTTTCTGAAATGTTCGCCTGGCTCGCACCACATCTACCAATCCTGCGGCGACTGCTTTCACCATCAGACGAAACCTCGTGAACGGCTCGCCTGACCGCTGTAACGCATCTAGGCTCCCATGCCCCGCAAAGCCCGACCGTGAAGGGATAGGACCGAGCATAGGGGCATCCTGTTTCTCGTAAGTCTGTTCCATCACTACCTTCTGAGATCCATCGATGGCCTGCCTGGATCTTCGATCCAGAACGGCTTGTAGAGCTCGTACCGCGGCGTTAGCTCGACTCCCGTCGTACCCTTCGACAGCATGACGAAGAACGGCCTGGAGGTGGTCTTCCAGTTGCTTCGCTGATGATGCACCAGCTTCTCCATAGGCTCGTTGCAACAGGTACTGGAGCCTCTCAGCATCGGCTGCCGCAGTCCCCGCTGACCCCACCTCTGATGGAACATTCTCGTGATTCATGTCTCGCATTACCGGCAAGGGAGTGGATTCAAATATGAGCCGATACGGGCCAATGGCAATGTGATCACCATCGTGGAGGAGATGCTCTGTACTTGGCGCAATCTTGGCCCCATTGAGCATCGTGCCATTGACGCTCTTCATATCAAAAAGAACCCACCCCTCTCGTCCGACTCGAAGTTCAGCATGTTTTCGGCCTATCACGCGCGTCTCATCCTTGAGGACACAATCATTGCCCCCATCTCGACCAACCGTGATCCGGTCTTGAGTGAAGAGCTGCTCCATGCTGTGCTCATGCCCCTCCTCAAACCATTTCAAGAGTAGCTTGCAAGCCATACTACCGTTCGATACGAGCTCCCAGCTCATCCAACACCCGGTCGCTGACACCCCGTAGAAATACGTCACGCTCGCTCGCTTCGAATAGCTCAATACGTACTCGCCGGGCGATCGACTGGAGCTCCCGCTCCAGCAGACGCGCCGGGCTCGGTCCGTACTCCACCGCACCAGCCGCATAGCTAAATCCTGGTATACGTGAGGTGGCCCGCAACACCGTCACGGCTGCATCCCACCAGAGCAGCCCTGGAATGGTTGCTGCTGCCAACCAATCCGTTGATTCCTTCAACCGGTCTCTCACCCCTATCACCATGCTGTACGGATCGTCAGGGTCAAGGCCTTGGACGACTGGTTGCAACCGCTCACCAATCGAAGGGACCAGATCAGAGGCCTGTTCCCACCCCCGCGCATCTGGCCCAAGCAGTGCCCGCAGCAACAACATGCCGCAGCTGTAGACGTCATGCGCCGGCGTTGCGGCTCGATACACGGCAAGCTCGGCGGAGGACCGGACCTCTGATTGAGTCCTCGTCAACTGAGTCCAGAGGCTGCGCGCCATCCCACTACTTGTGCCGCTGACAATCATCCCACGCTCCGGTGATCCGACCCGCCTCGCCCAAAGTTCCAAACGAGGGCTACGACGATCTCCGACTGGGAACGAGACACGAAACACGTCGTGATCGGAGAAGTCTTTAGCATTGAGACCGTCAGCGATCGCATGAACTTGCATGGCCCCCCGTACCAAGGTCTCACCCTCTGCGGGAAGCGGATCCATCGATTGGATAAGTGCCGTCACCGGCAGTTTCTTTCCCTGGGGCCAGTTCTTCACCAGAGGCGACGCATAGGCAAGATCCATCCCTGTCGGCACTGCCGTGAAGTCAGACGCCATCTCAGGCGGCATCCCCACGATCAGGGGCTTGTTCTCTTGAACCTTCGCCTTTAACGATACGGTCGTACCCCAGCACGTTGGGATCATCGTGGCACGGTGTTCCGGAACCTGCACGATCACATCCTCAGGGCTGATACCCCCTCTGGCACGGCAGACCTGTTCATGCTCAATTGAGACCAGGGCACAGACCTCCCGCAAGAGACAGAGTTTCAGATACAAGACCTCAAGAGTCCGCTTTTGCGGATGGGCTTCAAAAAACAACTGCCCGGGAGACTTCAGCCAACCAGGGCATCGCGCAGCAAGATCTGCGCCATACCCATCAGACAAGGGACGGTCCAGAAGACCGCAGAATTCATTCCAGGTAAATGATGGTTGATTGGTGACAGTGAGCTGTTCAGAGTCGTGAAGTCCAGGCATCATCATTACAGGCAAACCAAGAAAGCCCTCGCCCCCCGATTGAGTGATCCCGCAATTGCGCTGCCAGCAAGACTTCTGAATGTACAAGTTCGCAAGAGCGAACACGTACAAGTGGACTACGTGGCGCCAGACTAAGCGTTCCCACCACAGAAATCAAGACGATGAAGTAGTCTCTCAACCATCTCACCCAAGGGGATAGCGCTTCGTAGCGGAGATACTAAATTGAATGGTTAGCATTATAGAGTCTAAATATCCTTAACTAGGGCCTTATGGGCCTAGGCCACTGAAATACTGAATCTAATTCGATACAGCCTGTATCCATTTAGATTCTATTAGCGAGGTTTTGGTACCGTCCTAATTGGGGGGGGGAACCGTCCCTCAATACACCCATTCCGATCAACTCGGTCTCCCTCTGGTTTCTAGCAAGGAACCTCCTCAGATACTTGACACTGAAGAAGTGGTTACGTACACTCCACCACCTTACTTTTACATATTAAGTATGATTGCTTGATGCTCTGTCAATCCCTGACTGTTGATGTAATTCGACCTGGCTCGAACAACAGGCCCGGAGACCTAATTACCCAGTACTGCGCATTAGCGATCACAATGCCGACAGATCATTTACATCCGCAAAGACCTCGATATGGGCTCCATCTTCTCGTGAACGTAATAGCGTTTATTACGGCTGTGCATTTTCACCCGAGCCACGCCTCCGCGCAGTTACTGAATGATCAAGTCAATCAGCTCTTAACTAACGGCTGTCGCCCCCTTCTTGGCCCTGGAGTTGGCCCTACCGTCCTCGGAGATGAGCTAGCAAGACTGTGCTCAGTACCGCCAAGTGGTGGGGGTGCCCCGCCATCGACCGGCGCAAGCTCAATTGGGGGCGGCGCCGCATCTTTCCAGGGGTCCGCCGTATCCATACTCAATCGGGTGTTGCGCCAGCAGTTGGATGAGAATACTGATGAAGCGAGCCAAGACACTCCACGATCTTCTTCCATGAAGATAAATCCTTTCAGCTCATTGCTATCCGGGCTTGGAAACCCTGTATCTATTTCGTCCCCGTTCTATGCTGCCATTTCTGGAAATGGCACATCGAATACCAACTTTGTGACAAGCAGCCGAACTCGCTGGAATGGACTCGGTTTTTTCGCCAGCGGACTGGTGGAATCGCTCAATCGAGACATCACGACCTTTCAGGATGGGTACAGGTCCACAATCTTTGGTTTCACTGGCGGTGTGGACTATCGGTTTAACAAACGACTCGTCACCGGGCTTGCCTTCAGCTATTCCAACACCCATGGGGATTTTCGGAGCGGAGGCGATTTCAGTACAAACTCCTATAGCGGCCTTCTGTTTGCCTCATATGTGCCAATTGACCAAACTTTCGTGCAGCTCACCGGAACTTACGCTCGCAACAACTATCTTGTTGCTCGGTCTGTCACCGCGAGGGTCATTGATACCAGCGATAACAGCATAGTCGCTAACCCAAGCGGTTTGGCATCCAGCAACTCCAATGGGGATGTTTTCTCGCTCGGACTTCTCGCAGGCTACGACCATCGCATCGGCCGATTTGCGGTTGGCCCTCGCTTCGGCGTCAACTACAGTAATACCCACATTAATGAGCACGCAGAAAACGGCGGCACAGGTATCGAACTTAAATATAACGATCAATGGATTCACTCTTTACAGAGTATCGTTGGAATCCAAGGGTCAGCTGCCTTTGGTACCAGCTTTGGCGTCCTCGTTCCACAATTTAATGCCGACTACATCCATGAGTTTGCCAACTCGCAGCGATTGATCCATGTGCAATTTGCACAAGATTTGCGGGGCACTCCAGCCTTTCCGGGCACCACACCGACGAAGTTCACGTTCCAAAATGATGTTCCGGTTCGCAATTATGCCAATCTTGGGACAGGTCTCGTAATGGTCTTTCCAAACGGTTGGCAATCGTTTGTGAATTTCCGCGCGATGGTTGGGAATGAGCAGTTCACTAATTATGCAGGCACATTTGGGTTACGGATCGAACTCTAATTGTCTACTAGCATTCCCCGTTTGTATAAACGGAGGATTTACCCACATGAACCGAATGGAGAGCGCTATGCTTATTGGTCGTCAAATATGGCTAGTGGCGATGTTACCTTTCATGTTGTTTACACTCTTAGAACGATCTGCAATAGCCGCTAATATTTGTCCTCCTGTGGGTGCAAGCAGCGATTGCGGTACCATCATCACCATAGAGAACTCTGGTGCCACTATTACTCATAATCCAAACATACCGCCTTATGACAGAGAGCCCGCATTTGAATGGCAGGGCGATGACACGTTGGTAGGTGTCCGCAATAACAGTACAACACCAATTCGTTCCATACGGCTTAGGTCGGCTCATAACATCTTCGGTGAAGATTTCGGCGCATTCCCCTCTGACGGTATTTGTGGTACATCCTTATTCTCAGGACTTCCTTTTAATCCAAGGCCCACCAATTGCCCATCAGGACCACAGACCCTAGATGGCCAAGCATATACTCTAACAGGATATGAAGGGCCAGGTGTATTTTTTACCAACACAACATCCACCGAGGGTACAGTGCGATTCGAGCCAGCAATCAAGCCTGGAGAGACACGCTATTTTGGGCTGGAAGCAGCAATTGGCTCAACTGTAAGCTGTCCCGATGCCATTAATAACTCCCTTCAGACTAGGATTAGCAATCATATAAATAGCAACGGGTCAGTAGTCCAGAATGTACAAATGAATGCGACTTTTACCCCAGGGACTAATCCCGTTACTGGCCAACGCTATACTACTTCGGAAGCAGCATCGATCTGCGGAGTCAAGAAATTTAACTGGATATCAAAAATGACAGTGCCTGATCCAAGCCCTTACTTTGAAAGACTCAGTTTCCCTGTAAGCACTGGGCGGCACAATCCTTACGCTGATAATTCACTTGGTAACCCTACCAACCCCGATAGCCCACGTCTGACGAGTCGCACTGGTCCATTTCTTGATCGTCCTAAATATGGGTATACCAATAGTACAAACACAAGAATTACGGAAGATTGGTACTCATATCCATTTTACTGGGACATGAGATCGGCAAATCACTTTCCGAATCAGCAAGTTCCTCCCCATTCGCTATTAGATCCAGCCAATTATTCTGAGAGTAGGTTATCCTTCAATGATACCCCATCAAATCCTTGCCTTCCTGGCGGCAACCGACAGGCTGATGGTTGTGGTGGCACCTTATCCACAGGCAAACATGTTGCTTTCTATACTACCCTGGCTGGGGTGATTACAGAAGAACCACCTACGGGTGTTGATCTGGGCATAGGGTTTTCATGGACCTCTGCTTACAATGGCTACGCATTATGCCAAACGACTACAGGTACCGATATATGCGCTACAAGTGGCTACCTAGGCGATCTTGTCCCTAATAGTGGAACTGGTGAGGTTACTGTTACAGGCGTGCAGAACACTTCCAACTACAATTATAACGGTGTCGTCGTAACGGCTGTGAATGAAGTTCCCATAGGAGCTGAAACCACGCCACCAGCAATCAGTGCCTCAGTTACTCCAATGAAACTATGGCCCCCAAATCATAAATTGGTTTCAGTTACCGTCTCTGGGTCGATTACCGACATCGGACCAAGTAGGACTGGCATAAATCCAAATACGGCGTTTTATGCAGTGAAAGACGAGTACGGCATTGTACAACCCACCGGGGCAATAAGTGTAGATTCAGATGGGCGCTATTCGTTCGCAATACAACTTCAGGCTTCTCGTAAGGCCAATGACAAGGACGGCCGTGAATACCTTATTACCGTCAGCGCAGAGGATAATGTCGGCAACAAGGGATCATCTTCCGTACAAGTGGTTGTTCCACACGACCAAAAGTATGACCGGAAGCAGTAAAGCGATTCTCCCACTGATTGTCTTCTCTCCAAGAGGTCAATCAGTGGGAAGCACCATGGAATATTTCAGTAGACTTCTTGCATAATCTCATAGCGCTATGTCCCTGTTGTAGCAGGCCGCGATCAGGGTGAAGCGTAATCCGAAGCGTTTGATGCAGTTTCGATATTGGTCTGAAACGATCTTGAATCGCTTAGTCCTGGCGATAACGTGTTCAGCCGGGACGCGGTCTTTGGAAGAAATGAGGCGGTTGCCCTGTTGTCTTGCTTGCTCATGGGATCTTCTTGCTCTGTTTTTTGGCATAGTGGTCTTGCCGCAGAGCATTTGCAGACCCATGTAGCCCATGTCGGTGATGGCTGGAATGTCGGGATAGATTCTCGAACGCCAGACTCCTTGAGCGCCAGGAAGTCGTGACGGCGGCCAGCGGCGTGGACAAGCGAGATGATCGTGCCCGTCGCCTTCTCGACGATGAGTTGTGTCTTCAGTGTGTCACGTTTTTTCTTGCCCGAGTATTATAGGCGCTTTTTTTTGAGGACGCTCAGCCTATGTGCAGGTACGTCCAGTATTCCCGCGTCATCCCAACCGCGTCTCCACCGCCAGCCGACTCGGCTAGCCGCCCTGTTTTTTGAGTGCCGCCTCGGCGCTCTCCAACACAGTGACCATCTCGCCAAACGTCCGCTTCCTCACCCCGGGCAACCGTCGGAACGTCTTCTCCGGCATCTCGTCATGTCACTGCTGAGGTAAGCTCGAAAAAGTGGACGCCTTTACCCTATGATCTGAGGGCTGGAGGTGGGGGATGGAACAATTACCGCGACAGCAGTATACGAAGGAGTTCCGGGAGCAGCCCGTGCGGCTAGTCCTGGAACAGCAGGTGACGATTCCGGAGGCAGCAAGACGCCTCACCATGTCGGGCAGGACTCTCGAGCGCTGGG
>Ga0224505_10001642_pt1 | contig 13843 bp, 19 predicted proteins | sample SF_Jan12_sed_USG_FD_169102 | JGI IMG/M metagenome (GOLD analysis project Ga0224505, IMG submission 169102) | Sediment microbial communities from San Francisco Bay, California, United States - SF_Jan12_sed_USGS_4_1 | ecosystem: Environmental > Aquatic > Marine > Sediment | place: USA: California... | reverse complement strand
GGTGAGAGTGGGTTCGCCACCGGTGAGAGTGGGTTCGCCACCGGTGAGAGTGGGTTCGCCACCGGTGAGAGTGGAATCACCTTCGGCGGCGAGTGTCGAATAGGTCGAGGGCATGTTTGTTCTTTCCTCCTGAGTCGAAGACCGTGGGGATCCGATGTCGCCGCGATACAGGAGCACCCCTACGAGTACGAGTATCCCGGCGACGACGATGTCGGCATCGAGAATTCGGGACGACTCGGCGACGACCACTGCGGCCAGCGCCATGAGCCCAACCCCGATCCACGCCCGCGGTCCCTCGATCCGATCGAGGAAACGACCCGCGACCGCCCTCGTGTCTCCTTCAGCCGGGATGAGAGCCCAGCCCGCGAGATAGAGGAGGATGCCGACACCACCGAAACCCACGAGAATCACGAACGAGAGCCGGATCACCCACAACGGGAGTTCGAGCCTGGTGGCGACGGCTAGTGCGACGCCGGCGAGGACTCGCCCCGTTCTCGGACGATTGAATGGCGCCAGTTGCGTTCCATCGATGTGTTCGGTCCGTGTCATACTTTCACTATCTCGCGTCCTCCCGCGACCGTCGATCCGGTATGACCCGGCACCAACCCCGAGACCGCCAACCGTGGTCAGGGTCATCCCGTATTGCCGATCGGGTCTCCGACTGACACCATATTGGCCATAGTGTCCGAGACCCTGTCACAAGAAGACCTGACCACCGAATCGCACGGCATCGTCCAGCGTGATGCTCACGATCAGGTCATCTCCGGTCTGGCTGCCGGCATCGCCCGTCGCCTCGGTATCGAACCCGTGTACATCAGGGCCGCGTTCGTGGCGCTCACCCTCGTGTGGGGAGTTGGGCTCTTGCTCTATCTGGGCGTGTGGGCGGCCACCAGCGGCATCGAAGCCGGCCACTCCGAAGTACAGGCGGCGGTGAGAGGTCAGAAGATCGGGCTGGCGTTTGTCGGCCTCGGTTTGCTCATGGCGCTGCGCGCTGCAGGTGTGTGGCCGGGCGACGGCGTCGTATGGCCGTCGACCGCCATGATCTTCGGCGCGGCGTTCCTCCTCGACCGACAGGGCCTCGACTCCCGCGAAGCGATCCTGCGGATCATCGACCCGACAGACGGGAGGGTCCGATCGCGCACGATCATCGGAATTCTGCTGCTCGTGGTCGGCGTCGGTATGTTCGGATCGGCCGCGGTCCCCACCCTCGGGGTGACTTTGGCCGCCGTCGTGGTGACGGGGGTGGGAGTCACGTTGGTGTTCGGCCCCTGGATGATCCGGCTCGCGTCTGATCTGGGGAGGGAACGGCGGGAGCGTATCCGTCAGGAGGAGCGAGCCGAGATGGCCGCTCACCTCCACGACTCGGTGTTGCAGACGCTCGCATTGATCCAACGAACGGACGATTCCAAGCGAATGGTCACCCTCGCTCGCGCCCAGGAGCGAGAGTTGCGGAAGTGGCTGTACGAGAGGGTCCCCGCCAGCGAAGGCGAGCGGCTGTCGGATGCACTCCAGGCGGCCGCCGATCGGATCGAAGCCGACTTCGACATCCTTGTCGAGGTGGTGACGGTGGGTGACTCACCTCTCGACGATCGAATGCGGGCGCTGGCCGGCGCAGCGGGTGAGGCGCTCACGAACGCCGCCAAACATGGCGGCGTCGAGCGCATCTCGCTCTTCGCCGAAGTGACCGACGCCATGGCCGAGGTATTCGTCACCGACCAGGGCGTGGGCTTCGAGATGTCCGGTGTGAACGGCGACCGGCGTGGGATCGCCGACTCGATCGTCGGTCGGATGGATCGTCACGGCGGTCACGCGTCCATTTTCAGCGAGCCCGGTGAAGGCACCGAGGTTCATCTCGAGATGCCGAAGGAGACTCCTTCATGATTCGTGTGTTCTTGGTCGATGACCACAGATTGTTCCTTTCCGGGGTGCGGGCCGAGCTGGAGGATTCGGTCGACATTGTGGGTTTCGCCTCAGACGTCGACGACGCCATAACTGGCATCCGAGGGGCAGATCCCGATGTCGTGCTCGTCGACGTTCATATGCCGGGTGGAGGGGGATTGACTGTGATCGAACAGGTCAACGAAACCCACCCCGAGATGCGTTTCTTGGCTCTGTCGGTCTCCGACGCCGCCGAGGATGTGATCGCCATGATCCGGGCCGGAGCCCGCGGCTACGTGACGAAATCGATATCACCCGATGAGCTCCTCGATGCAATCACGCGGGTCCACGCCGGCGACGCCGTGTTCTCGCCCCGCCTGGCAGGGTTCGTGTTGGATGCGTTCGCTGACACGATCGGCGCTCCGGTGGACCCCGAACTCGATCAGCTGACGCCCCGCGAGAAAGAGGTCCTGCGTCAGATCGCCCGCGGCTTCGCGTACAAGCAGGTGGCTCGCCGTCTCGACATCTCGGTCAAGACGGTCGAAACCCACGTGTCGTCCGTCTTGCGGAAGCTGCAGCTATCGAACCGACACGAACTCGCCCGCTGGGCCAGCAATCGTCGGATCGTGTGAGGGTCATCCGCCCACGGTGAGATGTCCGTCGGAGTCCTCGAGGTGGACACGCAAGAAGCGGTCGACGCCGGTCATCCGATATGAAAGCCTTCGTGACGCCGTGAGTACGGGCGCTGCCTCGACCGCCGTCAGCTCTTCGAAGCGGTCAACCGGGTACCGAAGATCCTGGCGAAGGATCGTGGCGTGCCCGGTGGCTTTGGCGTTCTTGAGCCAGTCGACGTCCTCGCCGTACGGGAGTGGGATCACGAACCCATCGACAACCGGGTCGGCTACCACCGGTGTCTGGTAGGTGGCGCCGGTCTTGCGTCCGGTGGTCTCGACGACGCTGGCGTACCACTTGCCGTGGCCGGCGTGACGGAGCATCCACGGATTGAGGATCGACTTGTTGAACCGGCGGACCATGTCGCGTCCCCGCTCATTGCGGACCAGCCATCCGAAAGCGAGTTCGATGAGTGCGAGTAGCGCCAGGATGCCCAGGAAACGGAACAAGAGTCTCTTCATCTCGACCTCCTCTCATACACCGTGGGGCGGTGGGTACCGGCCGGCAAGGGCAGAACGACCTGTCGGTGGCCGGGGATCGTCTCCGGGTGTGCGACGGCGAGCCCTAGCCCGCTTGATGGAGGAGCCGGCCCGCCTTCCACACGTGTGTGATGGCGCTCCCGTCGCCGAGAAGATCGACGTCGGCAAGCGGGTCGCCTGACACGGCGACGACGTCGGCGTCGAATCCTTCGAGCAGCCGGCCTGACGCCGGCGCCTGGGGGCCGATGGTGAGCGGGCCGTTGGCCGTGGCGGCCTCGATGGCCTGGAGCGGGGACATTCCGGCATCCACCAGGTGTCGGAGCTCCCGGCCATTGGAACCGAGAGCCGACCGGACGAAGATGTCGGTGCCGAGAGCGATGCGAACGCCTTTGCTGATGGCGATCTCGAGGGCGGTTCGGTGCTGATCGGCGATCGCTTCGATCTTGACCCGGGCATAGTCGGGCATGTTCAGCGTTCGGCTCTGGGCAACGAGATGCTCGACGATGAACCTCGTCGGCACGAGAACCACATCGTTCTCCATCATGGCCTCGGCGGCTTCCTCATCGAGATAGCTGCCGTGTTCGATGGTCTTCACGCCGGCTGCGATTGCGGCCATGATGCCCGGCTTGCCGTGGCAGTGGGCGGCGACGACCCGGTCGGCGCGAGAGGCCTCGTCGACGATTGCAGAGAGTTCCTCTGCAGTGAACTGCTGATGGATTGGGTGGTCCACCTGGCTCATCACCCCACCCGACGCACACACCTTGATCAGCCGGGCACCCAGCCGAAGCTGGCGCCGCACCAGCCGGCGGCAGTCGTCGGGTCCGTCGCACAGGGTGGGAGCGCCGAAGTGGCGTTCCATGAGGGCGTCGAGTTCGGGGATGGGGAGGCCGTGGATGTCGGCATGTCCGCCGGTCTGCGACAGGATGGCGCCGGAGGAGTAGACGGACGGTCCGACCACGGTTCCCTCATCGATCGCCCGCGCCAGATACGTCCCGTACCCGCCGACCTCTCGCACGCTCGTGAAACCGGCCCTGAGCAGGACCCCGAGGTCGGCGGCAGCACGCAGCGTCCCGACACGGGGATCGTGGGTGATCAGTGCCTCGATGTTTGCGGTGTCGAGTCCCCACAGATGGGCGTGGGTCTCCCACATCCCGGGCATGACGGTGTCGACGCGAACGGATTCCACGTCCGGTGGGGTGGCAGGTGCTTCGGTCGAGGCACCTGCGTAGAGGATCGATCGGCCCTCCAGCAGCACCGTGGCAGCGGTGATGGGTTCGCCGCGGCCGGGTATGAGACGTTCGGCGTCGATTCGGATGGTCATGCCGGCGCCTCGGCGGTTCGGAGGACGGGCCGGGCGGCGACGGCGGTGCCACCGAAGGCGGCTCGGCTCCGTACGGTGAGCCTCGGGTTGTCGGCCGGGAGGAGGTGTGGCTCCGGGGTGGAGCGGCTGACGCCGCCGAAGATAGCGGGTCCGCTCACCTCCACGATCCAGGTGTCGGGGACCACGATCTCTGTGCCGCCGAACAGACTCGTGACCGTGAGCTGCGCTCCGCCGGGGGGGAGGCCGGCCCGCCTCAGGTCGAGGACCGTTCCGCCGAACATGGAGAGCACGGTGCCACCCCGGAAGCGGGTGGATGTCGGGCGCAGCGCAGTTCCGTCGAAGATGGATACGAGCGCGATCTCGTCGGCCGCCGGATCGTCGACCACCGGGAGCGTCTTCTTTGCGATGAGAGCCGCTGCCGCCAGCGATCCGGAGACGGCGGCAGCGATCAGCGCCGTGACCTTGAACTTCATCCCGGCACCCTACCGTAGGGGGAATGCCCGCGGGGGTCAGGCGGTTGTCTGGTGGCATGGACGGCCCGAATCCCCTGCTCGTCGGTTGGTCGATCGCCCGATCGCTGGTGGCGACGCGAACACCCCGGCCGTTCGGGGAGGGGAATGTGGGCGCTTCGCAGTTCGACGCAGTCTTGAAAGAACTGGCGACCGGCGGAACAAGCGTCCTCGGTGCTCTTGGTCCGGACCTGGATGCGGTGATCGCGACGCTCGCGAAAGTCGATCCCGATGGACTGAGCCCATCCGGCGCCCTGGCATTCTGGATAGACCTCTACAACGCCGGCGCTTTGCGTCTGGCGGCCACCGCCTCGGGTGATGGCGCACCTTCGGTGTTGCGGGTGCCCGGCGCCTTCTCCCGACCGTTCGTCGAGGTGGCGGGGGAGCGGCTGTCGCTCGACGCCGTCGAGCACGCAAAGGTTCGCCGCTTCGGGGACCCGAGGATCCACGCCGCTCTCGTGTGTGGATCGGTGTCGTGCCCGACGTTGAGGGCCGGCGCATACTCGGGCGGCGATTTGGATGCCGACCTCGACCATCAGATGCGGGCATTCCTGTCCGGTGGTGGAGCGACAGTTGAGTCGGGGGTCGTCACGTTGTCGCGAGTTTTCAGCTGGTACGGGTCGGACTTTGTCCGACCCCACCGGATGCCAACGTTCCTGCCGACTTCGAGGCGGTCGGTGCTGGCGGCCTTGACGCGCTGGCTTCCTTTCGACGTGCCGCCCGACGCCGAGGTCGCTTTCCAGAGCTACGACTGGGGTCTGCGCTGTTCGGTCGGATGAATCGCGGAACGCCCGCCGTCAGCTCACCCGCCTGATTTCGACGTTGCCGCTGGTGGTGCGGGCGGTCAGCTGCACCGTACGGGTGGGGGCGGACGCATCGGGGTCGCGTTCGGGAACCTTGACGCTGCCTGTCATCGTGTTGATGTCGGGTTCGACCCGGACTCCGGTGGGAAGGCCGATGTCGAAGTCGCCCGACAGCGCCTTCAGTTTGATGCTCGGACCGTGGCTGACCCCGATGTAGACGTCGCCAGACACGGTGGTGACCTCGACGGTGTCTCTCGCAACCCCGACGCGCGTGTCGCCTGATGCAACGGAGACGCTCACCGGTCCGGTCGCCTCGCCAATTCGAACATCGGCGGCGGCCCCCGCTACGACGACGGGGCCTCCAACGGCGTCGACCTCCACGCTGCCCGATGCGGTCTTGATTGTGGTCCGGGACGCGGATTCGACCCGGACGTCCCCGCTGGCAGTCTTCACTGCAACCTCACCCATGTGACCGCCAATCCGGCAGTCGAGCGCGACGCCGGAGATGGTGACGTTCGAGTGTTGGGGGGTTCGAACAGCCACAGCGAGGGAGGAGCGGGCGCGCCCTCGGGGCTGTTGGATGATGATCGTGTCCCCGAGCTGGCTCACCTCGACGGAGGACTCCGGGCTGCCATGGGCGCTCACCTCGATCGATCCGCCGTCGGTTGCCTCCACCGTGATTCGTCCGGTGGCGATGCGCGCCTCGATGTGGGGCGTGCCTTGGGATGGGCGGAAGGTCCAGTCGGTCATAGGTCGAAGGAGGTGGTGACCCGACCGCCGGCCTTGCGCCGCTGTGCCCGGTTCTGGAGGGCATTGACGACCCACGAGTTCACTGATTCTCCCGTGTCGCCGGCGTAGCCCTCGATTGCGTCTTTGAGCGATGGCGGAAGCCGAAGTGTGATACGGGCGTCGAACTCTTCGTGCGTCGTTCGCTCTTCACCAACGGACTCCCGCACTTGGAGGGTGGGGTCGCCGTCGACGATGGTCACATCGACCGTGTGGGTGGAGAGTTGTGACCGTACCTCTTCTGCGGCTTGCTCGGCGAGAGTCATGGCGGCGTCGCGGAGGGCGGGTCGCATCGCCTCCACGAAGAGGTTCAACACCGTCTCCGCCTCGTCTCCCGCCATGAGTGCCCCTTGGGTCAGCACCCTCGCCTCCAGGTCGGCGAGTACCGCTTCAACGTGCATGGCGGATTCTGCTTGGGGTGCGAGGTGTGGGGGCCGGCTTGGTCCTGCGGCCGTATCGGGCATTGTGTATGGCCCGGATGGTGTCGTCGCTGAAATGGATCATGGCAGGTCCTTCCGTGGTATGACATCACTGTGATGTCATAATGATGTCACTATGACGGACTGCCGTGATCTTGTCAACCCTTTCGTACCCAGTGGCGGGCGCCGGCGACGAGGGCACCAATGGTGAGAAGGGCTGCGATGACGTCGGGTGGTATCACCAAACGCAACATCTCGGCGGCCTGGACGTCCCAGCCCCCGTCGGCGCCGAATCCGATCACGGCCAGGTAGCGGACCAGAGACGCCACACACATCGATCCCATGAACACACCTGCTGCAGGCCCCGCCCACGGCTTTTGGGACAGGCGCCGGAACCCCAGGTAGAAACCGCTGGTCGTCCAGGCGATGTCGAGGGCCGAGATGAGCTGGAGGAACTGCAGCGATGGCTGGAGGCGCAGTGAGGCAGACGACGCCAGGGTGACCAGAGCGGTGGCGCCGGTGACGAGTGCCACGAGGGCGGCGTCGGTGCCCAGCCGGGCGCCCACCGGGCTCTTGTCAACGAACACCGGGACGTCGAACGTCGGTGCCAGGCGGTGCGTCAGGGCGAACAGCCCGATCGTCAACAGCGTGAGGTGGATCGCCACCACGGCGAAACGGTCGGCGTCACCCGGAACGAGGAAGCCGATCAGGGATATCGCCGAGCCACCCACGACCCATCGCGTGGCCACCTTGAGACCCACCTCGAATGGATGCGTCATGAGGAATTGTCCGGCCGGAACGATGGTTGGCGAAGGAGTGGACCTCCTGCTCCCTCGTACCGACGCCGGTGTGCTCGTTCAGCTGGTGGTTGTCGCCATCGCATGGATCGCAGGTTATCGCCGGGTCCGAAATGACCCCGACGCCCGCCTGCTCATGGTCGGTGTCGGGGTAGTGCTTCTCGCCTTCTTCGGGGTCCGTGCGCTGCACTGACGGCAGGAAAACCTCGTATCAGGAGGGCCTCCCGTGCGTCTTCTCAGAGAAAATCTGGTGATTTCGATAATTACCTTGACATGGCGTTCGCACCGTACGTACGGTGCCCCGAGTTCGCCCACCGTAGAGAGGGGCCGAGGATGATGATCAAGATGCGACACAACGGATTCGGCAAGGCCGGGGCAACCCGGGGCCTTGGCGCGGTGTGCATCGCCGCCACCTCGGCCACGGGCAACGGACCGACCGGCGGAACGGGCCTCGTCCCGGCTCCGCGCGTCCGGCTCACCGATGCCCCCCTCGACCCCCACCGGCGACCTCTGATCGAGTGACACGTTCACTTCCATCGAACCTCACGAAGGACCGCCGGATCGCAAGGACCGGCGGTTTTTTTGTTGGTCGCTTCCCAAGCACTGAGTTTCAAGGAGAAAGAACGTGAACGAGATCTACAGCCAGGGCCGATGTCGAGAATCCGGGAACGACGCCTGGTTCTTCTCGGAGAAGCCTGCCGACCTGGCCGCCGCCCAATCGGTGTGTGGTGAGTGCGGCGTCAGGGTTCGCTGTCTGGAATACGCACTCGAGAACGCCATCGAGTGGGGCGTGTGGGGTGGAGTCATCTTCTGGGATGGCCAGGCGTTCTACCGCAAGCGCGGTCGGGGCCGACCCCGCCACTCCGAGGCCAACGTGCCCCTCGAGGCATCGGTGGAGGAACTGCAGGAACTGGTCCGCAGCGCATGACGGGGGCCGCAGACGACGAAGGGCCCGGTCTGAAAAGACCGGGCCCTTTGTGTTTTCCAGATCGGGGGGAGGAGAGAAAGAACCCGACCGTGGAAACTCACATCGCCGCTTGCTCCTGTACCCGCTTCTTGTTCTTGACCGGGGCGCGCATCTTGGCGATCGCCTTCGATTCGATCTGGCGGATGCGTTCCCGGGTGACGTTGAAGTGTCTGCCGACCTCGTCGAGCGTGCGGGGCTCGATGTTTCCGAGTCCATACCGCATGGCGATCACCAGGCGTTCCCGCTCGTTGAGCCTGCCCATCACCTCACCCAGGTCCTCGAGTCGAAGGCTGGTGAGGGCGAAGTCGAAGGGGTCGGTGGCGTCGAGGTCTTCGATGAAATCGCCGAGCACGGCGCTGTCCTCGCCGATCGGTTCGAAGATCGAGACCGGCTCCGGTGCGATCCGCTTTGCCTCTTCCACCTTGTCGGGAGTGAGGCCGGCTTCTTCGGCGATCTCGTCGTTCGTCGGCTGACGACCGTTCCGTTTGATCAGCTCGTTCTCGGCCGTCTGCACCTGGGTGATGGTGTCCATCATGTGGACCGGAACCCGGATGGTGCGGCTCTTGTCGGCGATGGCCCGGCTGATCGCTTGACGGATCCACCACGTGGCGTACGTGGAGAACTTGAAACCTTTTCGGTGTTCGAACTTCTCGACCGCCCGGATCAAGCCGAGATTGCCTTCCTGGACCAGGTCCAGGAACGGGAGCCCGGAGTGCTGGTACCGCTTGGCGATCGACACGACCAGTCGGAGGTTGGCCTGGATGAAACGGCGGCGGGCACGGAGACCCGATTCGACGTGGATGTCGAGCTCGGCGCGGCGCTCGTCGTCGAGATCGCCGGTTTCGAGTTCGGCCTCCGCCTCTCGGCCCTTCTCGATCGCCTTGGCCAGGACGACTTCGTCCTCGGCCGTCAGCAGGTCGTAGGTGCCGATTCCGTCGAGGTATTGACGCACGGTCTCGTCGCCGGCATCCATCGCGTTCATTCGACGTTGCATCATCGCCATCCGTTGCTTCCCCTTGTTCCCACCGAATCTGCTCTCGTAGACGCTCTATCGGGACTGTCAAGGACTGTCTTGAGGTCTTTTTGTTGACACTCTCGGATCGCGAAAGTTTCGGCAATGAGCCGCCCGACCCAGATTGGCTGTCAGATCGGTTCCCGGTCAGGCAGCGGGGGTCGCTCCGGGTACCACCAGGCCGTCCTTGTGCATCTCGTGAAGCGCCCGGAAGGCGTAGTAGGTGGCGATGCCGTTGAGGATGAAGTGGAACCAGATGCGGTAGGTCGAACCGGCCGGGCCGGCGGCGAGTCCAAACAAGGTGGAGACGCCGAGCGGCTTGCCGACCGTGAACACGGTGGCCGTGAGAAGCACGTGCTCGGCCAGGTGGATGCCCTGGGAGACCAGCGCTTTCGAGAGGTGCGGGTACCGGGCCCGGTCGAGTCCGCCGGTCATGCAAACCCAGGCCATGGCGAGGAGGGCACCGAAGAAGATCCCGTTGCCGATGAGGTGGAGCAGTTCGTTGCCGGTGACGACCTTGTCGCCTACGACCAGCAGGTCCCTCCCGGCTGCGGCCCAGGGGGTGAGCCATGGCGCTTCGGCGGGGTGGAGTGCCCAGTAGGTGGTCTGGGCGAAGTGTTCGAGCAGATGGAACAGCTGGAAGGCCAGTCCGCCGACAGCCGCGTACTGCGCGTATCTGATGAGGTCCGTCCGTCTCGAGTCGTGCTCGAGTCGCGTGATGAGTGCCATGTCGCCCGCTCCCTCTCTCTGCCCCGAGACCCCAATCCCGATGCTGGAGTCTAATTGTCGTATTTGCGACAGAACGCCGAATCGCGCCAGAAATACGCGCAAAGTTGGATTCTGTCGGTGTTTTCGATCTGGCGTCCACGCCCGCCGTGGGGCCGGCGGATGCCGCACGATCGACGCGAATCGGGCAATTGGGCCTTGCCCTGGCCGTGTTCTTGGTGTGACACGGTTCCTCGGCGCACACAGGAGGGACGACCGCAGGTACGAAGTCGGCTCACGGCGATTCAACGGGCAATCGTGGTTGCGATCGTTGGCCTGGCTTTCAGCCTCGGCGTGGCGATCGGGGACGCGGCGAACTCGGAGGTCCCGGGCGCACCGGCCATGCCCCTTGGCGACTTCGTTGTGACGGTGATCTCGTCGCTGGTCTGGGCGACGGTGGTGGTTGCCGGCGGCGCCGGCATCGCCAAGGTCGTGGGCAGATTCCGTCACAAGTGATCGATCCACGCTCATTTACACGACGCACAATCGGCTGATCTGAGGCGAATGCGCGAAACACAGGTTGAAGGATCAGGGCCCGCAGGAGCCCGCTCTGCCCGAAATGTCACTGAGCCACCGCGGTGGCGACAGCGATTCGGCTCTTGCTGTCAGGCGCGTGTTGCCTAGGAGGCGGGGACCTGAGCCTTCACGTACAATGTCGCCGACCCGGGCGTTTAGCTCAGCTGGGAGAGCGCTTCCCTTACAAGGAAGAGGTCGGCGGTTCGAGCCCGTCAACGCCCACCCCGAGAATCCCCTTCATCTACCGAGGGATCTCGGTGTCCGAGTGGGGAGCTCGAAGACCTCTGGACCACGTTTGGTCCGCGTCTGGTCCGCGCGTGACGCGTTTCTCGCCTGCTCGGGGCGGTCGGTGGCTTCCTGCCCTCGTAGAGGTGGTCACGCCGCCGCCGGGGCGTCAAACTCGGGCTGCCTGCGGTGCGTGAACAGGGGACTGACGAATCCGACTCCCAGCCCCGACATGAGGGCCACGCCACTGAGGATCAGCGGAAGGGCCGCAAGCCCGGATGCGGTGACCGACTCGGCACCCAGCGTCAAGCCGAGGGCCATCGCCACCACCGGATTGACGTAGGCGTAGCTGGTGGCGAGTGCAGGGCGCACATTGTCCAGAAGGTACATATATGCGCTGAAGGCGACGAGCGATCCGAACACGATGAGATAGGTGAGTCCGAGCCATGCCTCAGGTCCGGGAACAGCGTTCAATCGCTCGCCGCGAGCCGCTGCCAGGAGCAGGAGCAGGGCCCCACCGGCGAGCATCTCTGCTCCGACGCCGACCTGACCGGCCGGGAAGGCGACACGAGTACGCCGGATCGAGCCCACTGCCCAGCAGATAGGGGCTGCAAGCATGAGCGCGGCCCCAAGTCGGTTGGACGAAAAGTCTCCCTCGAAGCCGAGCAGCGCCACGCCCATCATGCCGATGCCCAATCCCCACCACTCTCGGCGCCTCGGCCAGGTGCCCGACAACCCGTTCACGACAGAGGCCCAAAGCGGGATAGCCGCCGCGGCGGTTGCCGCCAGTCCGGAGCCGATCCCGGTCGACTCGGCCACAGTCACGAGCCCCACGCCACCGACGATGAGGAGCGCGCCGAGTTCGATAGCTGCCTTCCACAGCCGACGATCGAGTCGACCAGACCTCCGCGCAGCGAAGCCATAGAGTAGGCCTCCTGCGACGAGAAAGCGGATTGCCGAACCCAGCAGCGGGGGGAAGCCGGTCACCATATGCTTGATCGCGAGGTAGGTCGATCCCCAGATGACGCAAACGGCCATCAAGGCGGCGCCGACTCGAGGCCGATTCATCTCAGCACACCCGCGGGGCGGTTGTGACGCCAGGTGAACCATCGTCCCGGAGTCCACCGGTGGAGAAGTCTTTCTCGTTCGCGTTTCGGCTCCACTCGGCGCCCGGCATGTCGCGCCCGGTCCTCCGCAAGAGCCTTGACCAGTTCGACGGTGAGCAAGTGAGTCATTCCACGTGTCCTTTCTTGTGGCATCGTGACCCTTGCAGCCAGATGCGTAATGAGTTATAACGTCTATAGATGCTTACACTACAGTCCGCGATATAAGGAGTCAACCGGAATATGGCTCATTATTCAGACACCGCCCAGCTGTCGATCGATCTCGTGAACACATTCGACGTATTCGCCGGTGATGACCTGCTCGGAACAGTGCGCGACTTGACCGATTTCGCCGTGGCTCACGGGATCGAACAGCTCGCCGCGACCGTCAAGGACCTCGAAAGCATCCGGCGAGCCCGCCCGGAGCTGCGACGCGCGCTGCTTGCCGAGGATGAGGCGATAGCCGTGGTCGCCCTGAATGATCTTCTGGCTGCTGCGAAGCCCCGACCGCAATTGGTCCACGGATCGGACGAGAAATGGGTCTTTGGCTATGCCGATCCGGAGGGAACCGTCGCCGACCGCATCCTCGCCGAAGCAGCGGGTGGAGCGCTCGAGGAGATTCGGTTGCACGGAGTGCGGCGATTCAACACCTGTGGTAGTTCCACGTGCGAGGACGTGTTCGTCGATCGCACCCGGAATCGTTCTCGGCGGTTCTGTAGCTCCGACGTCTGTGGGAACCGGGAGGCGCAGCGCGCTCATCGCGCCAGGCGGGCGCACGAGTGAGGCGAAAGCGAGTTGGCGATGGCGTCGCAGGGCGAGGGGGTGAGCAGCCGCTCGCTGTCCGAGCCGTCCGACCGCCTCGGGGGCGAGCCCTTTGTCATCACGAACGAGGCCAGAGACGCAGTGGATCAGGGACGCCGGCGGGTCCAGTTGACCCGCCGGCGTCGTGGCCTCTGCCTGCTACTCCAGCCGTTGTGCTCGGCGGGCGAGGAGAACGCCCCCGACGAGGAGCGACAACGCCACCGACAGCATCAGCGAGAGGTCGAATCCGGTGAACGGCAGGGGGCCAGGCGTTGCCGTCGGCGGGACCGTCGTCGATGTGGCCAGAACGACCGTCGTCGTCGTGGAACTCGGGGGGACTACCGGGTCGCCGGTGACTTCGATCGTGATCGTGCGGATGGTGCATGCGCTCGGCACGAAGTCGTCGCACAGCTCGATCGTCACCGAATACACGCCGGGTATGGTTGCCACCCCATCGAACGTGCCGTCTGGGTTCAGGGTGAGACCGGGCGGGAGAGGGCCGCGGATCACCGTCACCGTGACGTTGTGCCCGTCCGGATCGAAGAGTGGCAGCGGGTCGGGTATACCGCCGGTCCCGATGGTCAGCTTCGGATCGAAGCCGGGGGCCAGGTCGGGCGGAAGGTTGACCAAGCCCAAGCCCACGACCACGGTCAACGTCGTTGTGTCGCAAAGTGCGGGCACCCCGTCGTCGCAGACCTCCACCGTCACCGTGTACTCACCGGACGCCACGGCGGTCCCGGAGAAACTGCCGTCCGGGTTGAGCGTCACACCTGGCGGCAGGCTGCCCCCG
>Ga0224505_10001641_pt1 | contig 13850 bp, 13 predicted proteins | sample SF_Jan12_sed_USG_FD_169102 | JGI IMG/M metagenome (GOLD analysis project Ga0224505, IMG submission 169102) | Sediment microbial communities from San Francisco Bay, California, United States - SF_Jan12_sed_USGS_4_1 | ecosystem: Environmental > Aquatic > Marine > Sediment | place: USA: California... | reverse complement strand
GCAATGAGCAGAACGAGCACTGATCTGGCATTCACGTATCGCAAGTAGGTTCTCCCGGATCGATGGAAGGCCAGAATCGGCTTCATTGCAGCCGTCGGCTAAGGGTCAGCAGCAGTCGCTCGTCATTCTAACACTCGAGCGACGGCTTCCGGCCAAATGGAGTTCCCAGGAATTCGTGGACACTATAGATCACTAGTCCCGAAATTGGGGAGTGTCCAGTGTCGAAGAAGAAAAACGATGGAAGCGTTCGCCGAAAATACGAGTTCATCAAGTCGAATCAGCGAAAGTACAAAACTAGGATGATGTGTCGCCTCCTGGAAGTTGCGCCCAGCGGTTACTACGCGTGGCTGAAGAAGCCTGAGAGCGACCGTGCGATAGAAGATAAACGCCTGTTGAGATTGATTCGCGCTTCATTCAAAGCAAGCCAAGGCGTCTATGGCGCACCTCGTGTATTCCTGGATCTGCGCGAAACAGGAGAAACCTGCAGCAAGCACCGTGTCGCGCGACTAATGCGCGAGAACAATATTCGGGCGAAGGCCGGATACAGAACCCGGCGCTACGTTGCAGGCAAGCCGTTTGAGCTGATTCCCGATCTCGTCAAGCGAAAATTCGAAGTATCCAGTCCAAATCGGGTGTGGGTCTCAGACATCACATATATCCGGACCTGGGAGGGCTGGCTCTATCTCGCGATCGTCATGGATCTATTCTCGAGGAAGATCGTCGGGTGGGCAACTCGTTCGACCATGCATAAAGAGCTCGTGCTAGACGCAGTCATGAAAGCGATCAAGACGCGTCGACCCAAAAACACGATCATTCACTCAGACCAAGGCAGCCAATATGGCAGTGACGATTGGCGGCGTTTTTGTCGCAGCAACAAACTCGAACCCAGTATGAGCCGAAGAGGAAACTGCTGGGACAATGCTGTCGCCGAGTCGTTCTTCAGCAGCTTGAAGAAGGAACGCATCAAGAAGCGCATTTACAATAACCGTAAGATCGCAACCGCGGACGTCTCAGATTATATCGAGTCGTTCTATAATCGAACGCGGCGGCATCAGCACATTGGCGGAGTTAGCCCGGAGGAATTTGAAGCTGCTACTAGAACAAAGTGAATCTGCTGTCCACAAAAAGCTGGGAACTCCAAAAAGCGGACATCTGGCGAAGAAGAAAACCCCGCCATAAAGGCGGGGTTGACAGACTATCTCGATAAGACGATTTTGCTCTTACTTACCGAAGCATTCGTAAAAATCTTCGGGTGGCACACCATCAAGGCCATTGTTCAAAACGACCAGTTCGCCGTTCGCGTTGACAGTCACTTTGAAATTATAGTGAAACCGCAGTTTTGGACCATCCCCCGAAATGGGTTGCGCGACAAAGCTTTCTCCATACTGAAACGTCTCACCCGGGCCGACGTTGAGCACCCATGGCGAGGCGCCGCGTGCAAACCATACACGCCCTGTCGTCTGGCCTGTAAGCACCCACGTCCATTGCCAATTATCGACTAAATGGTATTTGCCTGATGGTGTATCGAACTCATGGTATTTCCCGACAATACTGAGATCGCCGCTTACCATCTCTCCCAAGCAAGCGACATAGAAGTCAGAGAAACTATTTTTCCATTCGTATTTATCGATCCCATTGTTGGCTGATGCACCCGAGTGCAGGGTCATCGCAAACAAGATTGCTGATGCCGCGATCAATTTTCGCCTAAGAATCATTTTGGAGCCTCCCTTGTAGACAATCAAAATCACCGGCGGTCCGGCGATCCTGGGTCCTTCGGGAGGTCATCCATGGCTTCTCGGAGGAAGCGAGGACCCGTGGCTTTGCGTCCCTGACTTTCGTCAGGTTTGCTCTTATCGGCTGTGACCGGAATGTATCCGCTGATCTGACTTAGCCTTCAATTAGGGGAAGTACGTAAATTGGAGCGAGTCTGAGTGCGCAGAGCGGGATGTCCGCTTAGGGTCATTTGCGGAAATCAATGATACACCCAAAGGAGCCGTTCGAGCGTCTCCTATCGAAGGTGAAGCAGACCTCGCCATTCAGCAAAAGCGGCCATTCGCGAGCGGCAAGTTTCAGGAAATCGCTCTGGGAGCTCAAGCGGTAAGTATTGGCCGACGGCCACCCTTGCCTCCTAGACTGTGGACTTGACGGTCCGACACATTGAATTGTTGGATGACACTTTGCGTCGGCCATCAGGGCCGCGAGTCGCGATCCGACTTTACGTGGGGGGCCAGGCGATCCATCAGCCCGGCTAATTCAGGGCGGTTCTCGCGCAGTTCATCCAGTGTGAATCCCGACATTTCGTAGGGCAGCACCAGCCACTGATCTGTCTTGTGGACAAAATATTCGGGCGTACGCAGGGTTTTTTCAGTGGGCCGAAACCAGACGGTTGCGATGCGTATATCCTGCGGGAGATTGCGCCGTGTCCTGGTTGCAAGTTGCTTGATCACGGCGTTGACGCTCGACCCGGTGCTGTAAACATCATCCACGATCAACAGCGAGTGGTGCGCACAGAGATTCTCGAGCAGGTATTGCAGCCCATGGACCCGAATCGAGTCAGCCTTGCTCACCATCTGCGAGTAACTCGCCGCGCCGGTGTAGGACGTACGGATCGCGATGTGATCCGTTTTCGTGCCGAAATACTCGAGGCCTTCCTGGACTGCAATACCGACGGCACTGCCGCCGCGCCACAGTCCGACCAGGAAATCAGGCTCGAATCCGGCCTCGTGGATATTGGCCGCCAGCTGAAAAGAATCCCGGAGCAACTCGTCCGCGTCGATAAATCGCTCGTTCATTGTTAATCCCGGGTTCGGCTGCGTTAGAATCGAAGTCGGCCATTATAACGCCACCCCACCGTCCGCACAGTAAGAGAATAAATATGGACAAGACCGTATTGTCAGCCAAAGACCTGCTCCGTGATTCAGTTGAGCTCGGCATCAAGGTGCTTGAGAGTGGCTTCAGGCCAACCATGGTCATTGCAGTCTGGCGCGGCGGTACGCCGGTCGGGATGGCCCTGCAGGAGACGCTGTCCTATTGCGGCATAGAGTCCGACCACATTGCCATTCGCACCTCGTCGTATACCGGTGTCGACAAACGCGGCAAGGTGGCCGTGCACGGGCTCAATTACATCATCAAGAAAATATGCCACGACGATCGCGTTCTGATCGTCGACGATGTCTTCGATACCGGCAACACGATAGTTGCTGTCATCGAAGAATTAAACCGCCTTGCGCGTGGCAATACGCCGGAGGATATTCGGGTGGCTGTGCCGTGGTTCAAGCCCAGTCGCAACGAGACGAATATCGTTCCGGACTATTACCTGCGCGAGACCGCCGAGTGGCTGGTGTTTCCACACGAGCTGGACGCATTGACGCCGGAGGAGCTTCGCGAGGCGCGACCGGAAATCGCACGCATCGTGCAGGGCGTCAAGCCACGGGCAAAAAGCGCATAGCGCCGTCGCATGCTGCGAGTTTGCGTCTACTGCGGGTCCAATTCAGGCAGTCGGCCGATCTATGCCGAGGTGGCGCGCGACCTCGCCGATACCCTGGTACGACACGAACTGGAGCTCGTCTATGGCGGCGCGGACAAGGGCATCATGGGAGTTCTTGCTAACGCGGTCCTGGAACGGGGCGGCGTCGTGCACGGCGTCATACCCAAGATGCTGTGTGATAAAGAACTCGCCCACCAGAACCTGACGAAGCTGCACGTGGTAGCGTCCATGCACGAGCGCAAAATGCTGATGGCCGCACTGTCGGATGGCTTCATCGCGATGCCCGGCGGCTACGGCACGCTCGAAGAGATCGTCGAAATCATTACCTGGGGTCAGCTCAGGTTTCACGACAAGCCTTGTGGTCTATTGAACATCGACGGCTATTTCGATCACCTGCTGGCTTACTTTGACAATGCCGTGACGGAAGGATTTCTGCGCCCCGAAAACAGACGCATGCTGATGTGTGAGAAAACGGCGGCCGCCCTGATTCGCAAGTTCGAGAAATACACAGCCCCGCGAGTTGAAAAATGGACGAGTTAGGCGCAGGGCCCTAGCGAAAAATGAGGCGCAGATTGCCCTTCGCTGGGGAGCGCAGATTCTGGCCATGCAAAGCGTATCGAATGCCGAACCGCTTACCGCTCAAATCCTTGCCGACGCATATTCGCAACGGTGACGCGAAAACATCCACCGGCGCGCCGACTTCGATGTCGCCGATCTTGCTGGTCACCTGCACCGCATCGTCCTTCAGTGTGACCGACGGATAGCTGGCGATTTCGTCGGCGGTGCGGCTCGCTAGCGCGTCGTCACGAAGAATTTTCGGTAGAGTTTCTGCAACGTAGAAAGCATTGTGATTCGGCATGATCAGTGACAGCGAGGCATCGATGATTGGTTCTTCACCCTGGTTGTAGACAACCATCTGCACGCGCTCGGCGCGCGATTCGAACAGGAAGTGATCGTCCTGGTCACGATACTTGCGACGCAACTCTCCGATTTCTTCCATGAGCTCATCGGGTGATCGATCGACGTAAGGATTGTCCGGGCCGAACAGCCGGGCATGCGTCAGTCTCGCCATCACGGTCGTCGAGCCCGAGCGCTTCGCCTTCTGCCGGATGTCGATGAGTTGATTGAGTTTCTTGCTGGCTTCGGCGGAAGGTAGTTTTGACAGATCGCAACAGTCCAGCGTCAGGTCCTTGTGAATAATCTCGCCCGGGAAACCGATCTCGATGTCGCCGGCGGAAACGGAGTCCCGAAACTTGCGTTCGAATAATTCACTGAGCTGCCGACGTCCCATTTTCATGGTGCTGGACCTGGAGCGAACGTAGGCGTCGCCGCGACGCAATTGCTCGGAGTAGTCGATACGCATCATGTAGGGTCGATCCTGGCTGTCGCCAATCTCGAAAACGCCAACACGCTTACCCTCGATTGACACCGCCTTGTAGCTGATGCGAAGTGGTGGTTCGATGTATTCGTTGGCGAGGGCCTGGTACGAAGGCTTGCCCGAGAAATCCGCCGCGTCGATCGAGTAGAAATGCCTTTGATCGCGGCTGTCGATTTCGGCACCCACAATGATATAGCGCGGCCCGTCTACGGAAGCGTTCGCCAGCGCGAGCACGTCACGGAGGAAGCTTTGGATGCCGCCCCTACCGTAGCTGTGCTTGCGAAACTGTACGCCGCTTCCGGCGGTCGCAGTTTGCGCTATTTTGAATAATCGATTCATTGAGCCGGGGATTTTGACCGATTATGTTCAACAGGTCGGGAACCAATCGACATTTCTGAGAACGGGGGCAGTTATAAGGCGTCATCGGGTACTTCCGCGCTATCATCGCGGCCAGATACGCCCGCGGAGCCAGCATGACCCTGATCAGCCCGGACAACCACTTCAGCCTGATGGCTGTGCTGTTCCTGATCGCCGGCGCCGCATTCCTGGGCGAAAAAACCCGGATAGGCTCGCACCTGACCGGTGCGGTCATCGCCATTTTGATGGCCATTGCGGCTGCGAACCTGCGACTGATTCCGCATGCGGCACTGGCCTACGATTTCGTGTTTGCCTACTTCGTGCCGATAATCATTCCGCTGTTTCTCTTCAAGGCGAATTTGCGCCACATGTTGTTCGAGACAACGCGGATGACAGCGGCCTTTCTGCTTGCAAGCGTCGGTACGTTCGCCGGTGTGATCGTCGCTGTTGGGTTGCTGGATCTCTCATCGCTCGCGCCGATGGCCGACACAGATCCGGCGTTACGCGAGGCTGGCATCGCAGGCTTGTTCGCGTCGACCTATATTGGCGGCACGGTCAACTATGCTGCGCTCGGCGAAATCACCGGACTCAGCTCTGACGCCTCGTTCTTTTCGGCGGCGACGGCAACGGACAATCTGTTCAGTGCGGTTTTTCTCGGTTTGCTTGCCTTGTTGCCTGGCTGGAACTGGTTGGCGCGACGCTACAAGCCGCACGAACATGGTGAGCGGCAGGAGGGGAGTGTCGTGGGTGAGCGGATTACTGCGATGACACTGACACTGGCGGTGGCGACGGCCATCAGCTTTGTGGCCATTGGCGATGCAGTCGTCAACGCCATCGGCATGCCAAGCCTTCGCTACGCAATCATCACGGCGCTGGTCGTGCTGGCGGCAACGGTTTTCCCGCGCTGGATGGCAAAGCTGCATGGCGGCTTCGAGCTTGGGGTCGGACTCGCGTTTGTCTTCTTCGCCGCGATCGCAGCGGGTGCCGACATCATTGCGATGGTGAATATTGCTCCGATCCTGATCGTGCTGGTCGTGATCCTGCTTAGCGTACATTTGCTCGTGCTGCTTGGCGTCGGCCAGCTCCTCGGTCTGACGCTGCCGGAACTCATAATTGCGTCCAATGCGGCGGTACTCGGCGCAACGACGGCGCCCGCACTGGCAGCGGCTCGCGGCTGGCATGACCTGGTGACGCCGGGCGTGCTGGTAGGCGTGCTCGGTTACGCGCTGGGGACGTTTGCAGGCACAGCGCTGTTCTATCTCTGGGGTTAGCATTAGCATCGTCATATGCAGATACCCAGCGCACTAAACTCCGTTGCAGCGGATCCACCCAGTCTTCCAGAGGCTGCCGTAGCCGATGCTGTTGCACAGCAATACGGATTACGCGGTGATTATCGAGAGCTGGTCAGTGAGCGCGATCAGAATTTCAAGCTGACGACGACCAGTGGCGAGCACTTCGTCGTGAAAGCGACGAGTTTTGTGCAGGATCCTGTCGTCACGGATTTTCAGATCGCTGTACTGCTCCATCTCGAAAAGCTGTGGGTTCCCGGAGTGCCGCGAATCGTACGCACCTCGTCCGGTGCCGAGCATGGCGAGATCGTGCTTAGTGACGGGGCGAAGATTTGCCTCAGAATCGTGACCTTTCTGCACGGTCGTTTGCTGGAGGACTGCGTGCCGACTCCGGCAATCGCAGAGCAACTGGGACGCCGGCTCGCGGAGCTCGATATTGCATTGCAGGATTTTTCCCATGCCGGCGACAGCCAGGTGTTGCTATGGGATACGCAGCGGGCAGGTGAGCTGCGCAGTTTGCTCATCCACGTTGAGGACGCCTCGATGCGCCAGCATCTCGAAGCCGTTCTGGACGCTTTCGATCAGCACGTGACGCCGGCATTGCCGGGCCTGCCGCGCCAGGTAATTCACAATGACGCTCATAACGAAAACATCCTGATCGGTGATAACGGCGACATCGCCGGCATCATCGATTTTGGTGACATGCTGATGGCGCCGCGAATTCAGGATCTTTCAACAGCGGCAGCGTACTTGCGTGCGGACGGTGACGATCCTATGCAACTCATCGCGCCACTGGTCAGGGGTTACCATGAAAAAAACCCGCTGCAAGCGTCGGAACTGGCGGTGTTGTTCGACATGGTTCGGACGCGCTTGTCCATGACCCTGATCCTGTTTTACTGGCGTTTGTCGGCTCGCGAAAAAGGGGATCCCTACCGGCAAAAACTGATCGAAGGCGAGCGGGATGCCTATGGATTTCTGCAAAAACTGTCGCTTCTCGGGCAGGCTGCCTTCCTTGCGCGCCTTTTTCAAAAATAACCATTAAAAACAATTAGTTATGATTATTTCGGTGGGGTTCATGTGTGCCGGCTGCGATATTATGTGAAAAATTGACCACCGGTGGCTGCAGATAGGACCCAATCCTGAGAAGCAGGTCCACGAATCCCTTGCCGTGCCTGAGTAGTATCGTTGTCCGGTTATCGTTAAGTCGAGTTGGTAAAGGATGGACCTGGACGTCGCATTGTCCGTATTGCTGATCTTCAGCGCTGCCTGCTATTTGTCGATGGGCATGCGGCTGGTTTTAAGCAAACGCGAAGTTGGCACGATGCCGATCGGAATACTGTTTGTGGTTATCAGCGTCTGGGTGATGGGCGGTGCCATTGAACTCATGTCCAGCAGTTTCGCCGTGTTCTCGATCGGCCGCACGGGTCACTTTGTTGGTACTGCGCTGGTACCTGTCATCGCTTATGTCTGTTTTCGCGAGTACACCGGCTCCGAAACGCCGCCGCGAAGACTCGCGCTGTTGTTGATCATCCCGATACTGTCCATCGTCCTCGCGGCTACGAATTACTATCACGAAACCATGTGGTACCCGCCATTTGTCGATGAGGCCGGTCAATTTCTGACACGGCCGGAACGTTGGGGACCCTGGTTCTTGATTGTGCATTTGCCTTACAGCTACGCGGTTATTGGCGCCGCGATATTGACACTTTTCATGCACAGCTCAGCCGTTACGCGCGCCCAACGCCGCGGACTCTTCCTGTTGATTGCTGCGTGTATTGGCCCGTTGGTGACGACAGCGGCATACGATCTCGGATTCGGCCCACAGACGATCTCGTACGTGCCGATAGCGTTTGCCGCGATGTTGCCAATCTATGCGTGGTTGATTCTTGGCGAGCAAATCATTGAATTTACGCCGTTGGCCTACGAGACGGTTTTCCAGAACATGCAGGACCCGGTCGTGGTGATTGACGAGCAGTGCCGGGTGATCGGCTTGAATCACACTGCCGAGGCCATGCTGAAGGTCACCGAAACGCAGGCCTTGCGTGCGCCGCTCGAGAACCTGTTCGGGGATGACTCACCGGAAGTATTTCTCGCGCTGAATTCCGGCGAACCGCAGAAAATGATGACCTCGACGGGACGCTTCCTGCACGTACAGGTTTCAAAGATAGCCAACAAACGCGCGTCTGCGCGTGGCGGGCAAGTACTCATGTTCCGCGACGTGAGTGATGTCGAGAAAGCCCAATCGGAGGTGCGCAAGAGTGAGAAGCTGTTGCGTACACTGATCGATCACTCGGTAAACGGCATAGTCCGGCTGCACTGGGAAATGCATGACGACGGTAGCAGGGAACTCAAAAGCATTTTCGCCAACGCGGCTGCCGGGCGGTTCCTCGGCAGGAGCGCGGACGACCTGGTCAACAAACAGGCCCGGGAGATTATTGACCTCGCAACTTGCGGTATGGAAAGGTCGGACGCAGACGACATCTTCATGCATTTCGAGCGAGCCGCGAAGGCGGGAGCGAGCCTGGATGTTGAAGTGCGGCACCGGCATAAAGGGGCCAGTCGCTGGCTGCGAATGATTTGCGAGCCGGTCGGCGATGACATCGCCGCGACCTTTGTCGACATCACCGACAGCAAAGCGAAGGAGCGCCAGATGGAGTCCATTGCGACGTCGGATCCCCTGACGGGCGTGCTCAATCGGCGTGGCTTCGAGCGTGATGCGGCACGCCGCCTGACCGACAGTGCGGATGACGCGACTGGCGCATTGCTGTTCATAGACCTGAACGACTTCAAGCGCGTCAATGACGAATTCGGTCATGAGATTGGCGATCAATTGCTGACCATCGCGTCGGAGCGGCTGCGCAAGAGCCTGCGCTCCTGCGACATCATCGGCCGGCCGGGCGGTGATGAGTTCGTGGCCCTGGTTCCCGATGTTGATGCCGAGGTGGCCGACAAGCTGGCCACGCGACTGACGAGCGCCCTTGAGGAGCCTTACATCATCGGCCGCAAAAAACTGAAATGTGCAGCGAGTATCGGCCTCGCACTTTACCCAAAGAATGCCAACACTCTGACGGGCCTGCTGCGTGAGGCGGACCAGGCCATGTATCGTGCGAAGGCACGGTCTCGCGGCGTGACGGATGTCGGCGGCAGCGAACTGCTCGAAAGGGCGATGTAAAAGAGCTGCAGCCTGCGCGGCAAAAATGGTGTAATTGGCGGCCACCTTCCTGCGGGTCGCGCGTTGAACCTACCACTGACAAACCATCAAGCAGATCACTCTGCCGTTATCCGTCTGCACGGACTGCAACGACGTTACGTCATGGGTACGCAGTTTATAGACGCACTGCGCTGTGTCGATCTGGAGGTCGCGAGTAACGAATACCTCGCCATCATGGGACAGTCAGGCTCCGGCAAATCGACCCTGATGAATATCATCGGTTGTCTTGACCGACCAACGGCGGGCGAATACTGGCTGGACGGCGAGCCGGTTTCGAAAATGAATGATCGACAACTTGCGCGTATCCGAAACAAGGCGATCGGTTTCGTTTTCCAGACCTTCAATTTGTTGCCGCGGATGACGGCGCTCGCTAATGTCGAGGTACCGTTGATCTACAGTGGCATGAAGCGCAAGGCGCGCTCGGAACGCGCGAGCGCAGCCCTCGAAACTGTCGGCCTCGGCGACCGTATGTTGCATCGTCCCTCGGAGATGTCCGGTGGCCAGCGGCAGCGCGTGGCGATTGCACGGGCCCTGGTCAGCGATCCCAGTATACTGCTGGCCGACGAGCCGACCGGCAACCTGGACTCCGCGACCGGCGACGAGATCATGAAACTGTTCGACAACCTGCACGAGCAGGGCAACACCCTGATCGTAGTGACCCACGAACAACATATCGCAAACCATGCGCGGCGAATTGTGCGCCTGTCCGATGGCAATGTTGTCGCCGACACAGCAACCTGAGAAACATGAAGTGATACGAAAGATGGCACGCTACGCAACACTACTTTTGCCCCTTATCCTGGCCGCCTGTGCCGAGGAAGAAACATCCGGTCCCGTCTATGACACGGCGGGAGTGGAGCGACGCACGATCGAGGTTGCCGTGAGTTCGGCAGGCGTAGTTGAGCCGCTGGCAACGGTGGAAGTGAAGTCGAAGGCGTCCGGCGAAGTGCTCGAGCTCATGGTCGAAACCGGGGACCAGGTCGAGGCCGGTACGCTCATGGTCAGGATTGATCCGCGGACGGTGCGTAACCGGCTCGCGCAATCCGAGGCGGAACTGAAAGCGGCCATGTCCCGGCTGGAGATCGCCGAAACGCAGAAAGCACGGGTCGAATCACTGGTAAAGGCCGGCACGCTGACACGATCGGATCTCGAACAGTCAGTCCTCGACCTCGCGAATGCGGAAGCGCAGGTCGTTACGTCCCGGGTGAGTGTCGAGAACGCGAGAATTGCTGTCGACGATACCGACATTCGTGCGCCGATTACGGGCACTATCATATTCAAACCGGTTGAGAAGGGTCAGGTGATTACCTCACCGACACAGGACTTCTCGGGTGGCACGATGTTGATGCAGATGGCGGACCTGAGTGCCGTACAGATTCGATCACTCGTGGATGAAACCGATATCGGCAAAATCCGGCCCGGCATGACGGCGCGTGTCATGGTGGCGGCTTATCCGAACCAGCCCTTCCCCGGCGAAGTGGTGAAAATCGAGCCGCAGGCGGTTCTCGAGCAGAATGTCACGATGTTTGCCGTCCTGATATCGATCCGGAATCCGGACGGCTTACTGATGCCGGGAATGAATGCCGAAGTCGAGGTGTCCATCGTGCGACGTGAGGATGCGATGACAATACCCGTGATGGCCTTGCGCACGAATCGCGACCTGGCGTCCACGGCACTGATACTCGACCGCTCGGAAGAAGACATCAAGAACGCGCTCGCCGAAGCCCCGACGGACGCGACGACACCAGCCACCGGCGAGACGCAGAGCAAAGACGCGGCGACCGGGCAATCGGGGCCGGACGGCCGGCCACGTCGCCAGTCCGGCGCACGCGAAAAAGTCGACTATCGATTTGGCGGTGACTTCTGGGTTGTCATTGACTCGCCGTCGCGGGAGATTCGGAAGGTTCGCACCGGCGTGACCGACCTCAACAATGTGGAAATTGTCAGCGGTCTGGACGAATCCGAGCGGGTCCTCGTACTGCCAAGCAGCCACCTGCTGGAAACTCAGCAGGATCTGCAAAACTTTATTAACCGGCGCATGGGAGGCGTACCCGGCATCAGTCGATAATCATGTTGATCGTGGAAACAATTCGTATATCGCTGTCGTCGATTCGCAGCAACCTGTTTCGGGCTCTTTTAACGATGCTCGGAATTATCATCGGTGTTGCAGCGGTGATCACGATGGTTGCGCTGGGGACAGGAGCGCAGCGCGAGATCGACAACCAGATGGCAGCGCTGGGCGGCGACATCCTCTCGATCCAGTCGTCTGCGTGGTTCAGTCGCGGAGTCGCCAGGGACCAGCAAACCTTAACGAGTGACGATGCGGCAGCGCTGGCTACCGGCTCGGAGCACGTCGCTGAAGTGGTGCCAGAGATTAACGCACGCTTTCAAATCAAGTTCGGCAACAAGAACCTCAACGTGGCAACCGTCGGAACGACGCCGAATTACCCGGCCGTGCACGGATTCAAAATCGAACACGGCCGTTTCTTTTCGGCGGCCGATGACGCCGCACGTCGACGTGTCGTTGTGCTTGGCTCCGAGATCCCGGGGATGCTGGAGGTTGATGCGGCGGCACTGGTCGGCCAGAAAATGCAGATTCGCTCCATCTCCTTCGACATCATCGGCATTTTCGAATCGAAAGGCGGTTCAGGTTGGCGAAATCCGGACGACGATATCTGGATTCCTTTATCAACGGCGCAATTTCGCGTCACGGGCGACGAGTTCGTCCAGACCATCAGCGCAAAAGTCAGCGATACCTCGACCCTGCCGATGGCGATGCTCGAGATCGAACGTGTGTTGCGACGGGAGCACGGCATCCTCCCTGGCAGGGACAACGATTTCGCGATCATGAATCGCAAGCAGTTTGCAGAGTCCCGGCAGGAAGCCACGCAGGTGTTCACCTACCTGTTGGCCGGAATTGCGGGCGTCAGTCTCGTCGTTGGTGGCATCGGCATCATGAACATCATGCTGGTGACGGTCACCGAGAGGACCCGGGAAATCGGTGTCCGCAAAGCGCTCGGCGCGACCAAAGGAAACATCCTGCTGCAGTTCCTGGTTGAGTCAACCATCCTCTGCCTGCTCGGCGGAATGCTCGGTCTCGCGCTCGGCGCCGGCGTGTCGGCACTGCTGGCGAAATACGCGGGCTGGCAGACGGTAATAACGTCGGGTTCGGCCATGATGGCCTTCGGTTTCAGTGCCGCTGTTGGCATGATATTTGGCATCTGGCCCGCGAAACGTGCGGCGTCGCTCGATCCAATCGATGCGCTTCGTCATGAGTAAATGATAGTCTTCGTGCACTTACATTGAGACGCGCGGAGAACCCGATGGTCACAGCGATCGTACTAATCAAGGCCGAAACCCGACAGATTCCGGAACTTGCTGTTCAAATTGCGGAGACGCCCGGAGTCTCGGAAGTTTTTTCGGTGGCTGGCCGCTACGATCTGGTCGCGGTGGTCCGCGTTTCCAAAAATGAAGACCTGGCTGACGTTATTAGCGACAAGATGCGGCACCTCAAGGGCATTGTTGAAACGGAAACGATGATCGCGTTCAGGGCTTATTCAAAACAGGATCTCGAAGCCGGCTTCGAGTTGGGCCTGGACTAGAAATACGGGACCAAAAATTTAGGAGGCGTTATGGGACTCAAAAATACAAGCACGGAGTACGGAACACTCGCGAAGGCGCTGCATTGGCTGGTCGCGATCGGATTGTTCGCACTGATCTACCTGGGTCTCCAGCAGGCTGAGATGGAGCGCGGTGACGAGCGGTCCTATATTCGCTTCGTGCACGCCTCCATTGCGGCTGTCGTGCTGATGTTGATGACGGTCCGGATTATCTGGCGGTTCATGAATGACGTTCCCGCGCATCCGGAAGGCATGCCGGCGTGGCAGCGGACGGTGGCTACGCTGGTGCACTGGGGTTTGTATATCACCGTATTCGTGCAACTGATTGCCGGTGCAATCATGAACGGCACGGGCGGCAGGGGTATTCCCGTGTTCGGCTTGTTCACGATTCCGGTACCGGTAGCCGAAAGCGGCGATGCGCATGAGTGGTGGGAAGAGGTGCACGAGTTTGCGTGGCGGCCGATCGCGGTGCTGATTACCCTGCACGTACTCGCGGCCCTGTACAACC
>Ga0224505_10001640_pt1 | contig 13850 bp, 12 predicted proteins | sample SF_Jan12_sed_USG_FD_169102 | JGI IMG/M metagenome (GOLD analysis project Ga0224505, IMG submission 169102) | Sediment microbial communities from San Francisco Bay, California, United States - SF_Jan12_sed_USGS_4_1 | ecosystem: Environmental > Aquatic > Marine > Sediment | place: USA: California... | reverse complement strand
AAGGGAAAACCGCTTGTGCTACGGTCCTCCCTCCAGACCGATTCGGCTGGTCCCATCGTCTAGCCTGGCCTAGGACGGAGCCCTCTCAAGGCTTAAACACGGGTTCGAATCCCGTTGGGACCACCAAGCCGAGCTGGCTCGTATCGCGGCCTCATTATCGTCTTTTTGAAGGTGGTGGCCGCGGATAAACCTCTTCGAGATTTTGTCTTTCGATACCACCCTTCCCCCGGAGGCCTCGTGAAGTCCAAGCTTCCGTCAAAGAAACAACTGGACATGTTGCGGAAGGGTGGTGTCGAGTAGACGAGACCGAGTACCTTCCTGGAAGGTTTCGGACAGAGCGATGTTGAGTGACGGGGAGTGACATATGAACCTCCTGACCTTTCGCTTCCGCGAGTCCCAGGCCGTGGATTTCTATTGGAACCTTGAGTTGGCCAAGCGTGGTTCCCTCCGCGAATTCAAGGTTCATCCCAACATCACGATTTATGAGTCGGCCTTTGACCTCCTGAACCCGATTCAAGTGGGACATGCCTTGTCCCTTGCCAAGGCCTTGGTGCTCGACAAGCGAGCCGAGGTCTTCTCGGGGAACACGTCCTTGCCCATGGTGACCGTCCGAGATGTCTTGCAGTGCTACCAGCTCTCGATGCAGGTCGACGACCATCACGCGCATTGTTGGTTCAAGATCCGGCTCACCTTGGATCTGACCGTGACACGATTTGAGGTGGCATCCGACGACGCAGCGAACTCGTTCGTGTTTCCCTGTCGATGCGCGGCCACGCAGGCCTATGGCATTCACTATGAGCACCCAGGGACGATCTATGACCAATTGGAGTCGGCCTTGTGGCGTGCCGGCACACGGTGGTGTCCGCGACTTACGGATCTCTCCGAAATCAAACTCGTCAATGTGGAGTTTCAGACTAAACGATAAAGAGCGGGCGGGGCTCACCGACTCGGAGGCAGCCGAAGCTGGTGGACTCTTTCGTCGATTTCTTCGCCTCGTGAGTGCAACAGTCTGGCTTCATCATTCCACTCTCAGCTCGCGCGTGTTGTCCCAGTGCCAGAGAGCGGTTGAGATAAGCAGCCCCTCTGAATTAGTGCTCAATCGATTGATTGTCTCGACTAGAAATGACTCTTGGCGACGAGATACACTTCTCTCGCGTCGTGGGTTCATGGACCCCGCTGCGGTGCCGAGGGAGACGATATGATAGCAACGCGGCTACTCAAGAGTGTGACGGCCTGTCTTCTCATCCTCATGACGGGCTTGCCATGTGCATGGGCGGAGACGAACGACACCTCGAGTACAGAGGGGCCATCGTTGGAAGAAACACTGGCATTCATCAAAGATACGTGGGAAGCATGCGCCACGATGCGCAGCGGGCTGCAGCGGATGGCTCCGAAGGACGGAACGCCCTGGCAAATGGATCGAACGGCGAAGGTTGACGTCGTAGTTCGGCCTCCCTCCGGTCTCCAATTTATGACTCGGCTTAATGAGCGGATGCGATTCGGCGGGGCCGTTGACCTCCAAGCGCCGGTAGAAAAAATTCAGGAGTTCGACTTGAGCGAGATGTCTCCCAACGTCAGCTCGGAACGAGAGGGAGAGGGGACAAACATCTATGGGATTCGGCTGCGCTGCACACGTGCGGCTTGTGTGACCGAATGGGTGGCAACGCTCTTGATGCCGGGGAAACCCATGCACGATCTGAAGACCGGTCGATTGATCGTGACGAACCTGGAAGAGCTGGTGTATGAGGAGCGTGCGCCGAAGGACAAACCGGGGGAACGGAAGGGAGAGATCTCTCTTCCGGTCTGTGATGCTGCTGCCGCCGAGAGTCTTTCGAAGGCGCTGAGTCACGCCATCGTCAAGGCCGGCGGCAAGAAGCCGTTATTTTAGATAGTGGCTGAATGGTTCGAGCAATGCCAGACGCACCCGTCGTGCATCCGAATAACTCACGGGAAACCTGGTGCCTGCAAGGTTGGTGGAGAACATGCTCGCCCGTTGTTTTCTTCCTAATCGGCCCGGTCTTGTTTCCGTCAATGCCGGTTGAAGAGGAGCGTGTGAGTTTCATGCGGAAGTGATGTAGTGATGTTTTCTTAGGAGAAGATCACTCTTTCTCTTGCGGGACCATTTCTTCTCGAGCCGTCACGAGCCGTCGATTGGTGCGGGTCCTCGCGCAACATTCATTGACGCCTGTGTTCAGGGTTGTGTATAAACGAATCCACATCAATAAACGGTTCAGAGAGTTGTAGAGGGTTGTCGTATGTATGCACGCGAGTTTCGTGATGGAGCAAAAGACGGATTAGAGGCGCTTGAGCCGCTGGATCCTGACAAGATTTCTTCGTTCGGCGAATTGCTGGAGGCGATGGGAAAGACGGCCTTCGGTGGGCGGCACGTGGGGAAGGCTTTCGGAGTCCTTTCGGCGATGATCGAGGACCCGGAGTGCAAGGTCGTGATGACGTTGTCCGGTGCGATGACCATTGCCAAGATGGGGAAGATCATCACGAAGATGATCGATGAGGGAATGGTGCAGTGCATTATCTCAACCGGCGCGCTCATGGCGCATGGCCTGAGTGAGTCGGTCGGAAAGACGCACTATCGACATGATCCCTCGATGAGCGACGAGGAACTGTTCAAAAAGGGGTACAACCGCGTCTACGACACGCTTGAGATGGAAGCCAATTTGAATTATGTCGAGCATATCGTCACCCAGACGGTGAAACGTCTGAGTCAGGATCGACCGCTCTGTTCCCAGATGATCACGCGAGAGTTGGGCAAGACACTGGCCGAGGAAGTTCAGGGCGAGGGCATTCTCAAGAGCGCGTATCTGAAAGACGTCCCGGTGTATATCCCGGCTTTTACGGATTCTGAAGTGGGACTTGATATGGGCACTTTGGCGATGGCGGGAGAGGTGGCTCAGGCACGGGCGAAGACCGGTCACAACGGAGATCTCGCGGTCCTTAAGAGCATCCTCGGTTCACAGCCTTCGTTCAATCCCTATCTTGACCTCAACAGTTATGCCGATCATGTGCTCTCGGCGAAGCGTCTGGGCATCTTCACGATCGGTGGCGGGGTGCCGAGGAATTGGGCGCAGCAGGTCGGTCCCTACATCGAGATCAGCAATCTTCGCTTGGGTCTCAGTGTCAAGCCACCGCGCTTTCACTACGGCGTGCGGATCTGTCCGGAACCGGATTATTGGGGTGGGCTGAGCGGCTGTACCTATCAGGAAGGACTGTCCTGGGGTAAGTTTGTGACGCCGAAAGATGGCGGGAGATTCGCCGAAGTGCTGAGCGACGCCACGGTCGTGTGGCCGCTGCTGATGATGGGACTGCTAGAGCGAAAAAAAGCAGGAGTCGTACGCGGTTCATGAAGTGGTCGACGGGACAACGGGTGTGTCTGACGGTCATAAGCGGCATGCTCTTGTGGGCTACGTCGGTTTCAGCCGGGAATGTAGGTGAACCCGATATTCGGGTAAGGGGGCATGCCGATGCCCCGGTCACGCTGATTGAATACTCGGATTTTACCTGCGGGTTTTGTTTGAAATTCTTCAAGCAGACATGGCCACGCATTCAGGCGAAGTACGTCGATACCGGGAAAGTGCGATTCATGTATCGTGATTTCCCACGGGGCGACCAAGGGGCGGGGCTCGATGCGGCAATGGCGGCGCGATGTGCCGGCGCGCAAGGTCAATATTGGGGGATGCATGACCGATTGTTTTCCGAAGGGGGGCAGTTGGACAAGCAAGTGTATCGGCGACATGCGGCGACGTTGAAGCTGGATCAAGCAGCCTTTGAACGGTGTCTGAGTGATGGGCGGTATACGAAGGCGATTTTCGAAGACCGCCAGGAAGCCAACCAGTGGGGATTTCATGGAACCCCTGGGTTTATTCTGGTGCGGACCGCGACGGAGCCGACGGAAAAGGAACCGGCCGTGGCCATTCCCGGCGCCTTTCCGTTTGAGATGTTCGCGGAGGAGATCGATCGGTTGCTCGCGAGCGGCACAAAGTAGAGGCAGCAGGTGGCTGAGGAAATGTGGAGCGCCTGGTGATTCTGTGCGTGTAAGGTTGACATCAGACCTCAGGTACGATAGTCCTCTGTATCACACAAGGGAGAGGTATCCCTATGGCTTCGATGCAATCGTTCTGGCCGGTCTCTCATCGCGATGACGACTTCTGGGTGTGCATGTCATGCCTCACGGAAGTCTTTTATCGAAAAGTTCCGATGCCGGATTGTCCGTCCTGTCATGGCGTCTCGACCTACGAAGGGTTTACCCTGGAGGCGATTCGTGATTGGGGGACGGAAGAACTGATCGCCAAGGCCATAGCCGCACAGGAAGCAGCCGTGATGGCGCAACCGGCGGCCGAAGCTGCTGCGTCGGTGGAAGCGGCGGACTAATACCAACCTCATCTTAAGAGACTCCAGCGAATCTTCCCGTGCAGGCATTCCGTCCATTTCTCGTTCATGGCCAGTGGAAACAGAGTGCAGTCACGACTCCGGTCGTCGATCCGTTTACCGGGAAACCCGTGGCCCAGGTCGCTCAAGCCACCGAGTCGGATATAGAAGAGGCCGTCGCATCGACGGCCGGCTCAGCGGCGGTGATGGCGCAGTTGCCTGGACATGCCCGGTACAATATGCTCCAGCAGATCGCGGCGTTGCTCTACCGACGGCGAGATGAGTGTGCGCAGACCATTACGGCCGAAGCCGGGAAGCCGATCACGGATGCCAAGCGGGAAGTCAGTCGAGCCATCCAAACCTTTACCGTGGCGGCCGAGGAGTCACGGCGGATTGCGGGTGAAGTGGTGCCGCTTGATTGGACACCGGGCTTTGATACCCATCTCGGCGTCCTTCGCCGATTCCCGATCGGTCCGATTCTCGGGATCACCCCCTTCAACTTTCCGCTGAATCTTGTGGCACACAAGGTGGCGCCGGCACTTGCGGCGGGGAATCCGATCCTGATCAAACCGGCTCCACAAACGCCGTTGACCGCGCTGCTGCTCGGCGAAATTGCGCTCGAGGCGGGCGTTCCTCCAGGGGGACTGAATGTGGTGCCCTGCGACAATACCCTGGCCGAGCGGATGGTGATCGATCCCCGGTTCAACCTACTGAGTTTCACCGGCAGTGTGTCGGTAGGATGGATGTTGAAGGCCAAATGTGGAAAGAAAAAAGTCACGCTTGAGCTTGGCGGCAATGCGGGTGTGGTGATCGAACCGGATGCCGACCTGGACCTGGCGGCGCAGCGCTGCGCCGCGGGTGGATTCGGGTATGCCGGCCAGACCTGCATTTCGGTGCAACGGGTCTTCGTGCACCAGGCGGTGGTTGATGCCTTTACGACAAAACTCCTCATGCACGTGGCCCGGCTCAAACTCGGTGATCCTGCCGACGAGACGACGACCATCGGGCCTCTCATCGACCAGGCAGCTGCCCAGCGGGTGGAAAGCTGGATCGGCGAAGCGGTGGCGGACGGAGCGCGCCTGCTCCTGGGTGGGAAACGGATCGGCTCATTGGTGGAAGCGACGGTGTTGGGAAACGTGAGGCCTGAGATGAAAGTCTCGTGTCGAGAGGTGTTCGGTCCGGTCGTGACGGTGACGCCCTATCGGCATCTCAGCGAGGCCGTGGCGTTGCTCAATCAATCGGACTTTGGATTGCAGGCCGGTCTCTTCACCCAGGACATCAACAAGATCTTTTATGCCTTCCGTCATGTGGAAGTCGGAGCCGTCTTGGCGAACGAAATTCCGACGTTCCGAGCGGACCACATGCCGTACGGCGGCGTGAAGGATTCCGGGTTGGGGCGCGAAGGCGTCCGTGCCGCGATCGAAGACATGACGGAACCCAGAATGCTCATCATGAACCTCAAGGAACCGCCTCATCCGTCCGAAAAAAGTGTTTAGAATATATTGCGAAGCCTGTTCAATCTTGCTACAACAAACGCGCCCAGTACGACCGTTAGTGTGGAGTAGTCTGTGTCTCAGGCTGACCGCTTGAACGCACGTCACGCGACCACTTCCGAACAACCAGAAAGGCGGATAGCCGGACGAAAGGGGAGATGATGGTACCTACGCATATGTTTCTCACGAGAGGGGTGGGAATCCACAAGGAAAAGCTGGCCTCCTTTGAAGAGGCGTTGCGCAGCGCCGGTGTGGCGTACTGCAACCTGGTCAGCGTGTCCTCCATCCTTCCGCCGCACTGCAAGATCATCCCCCGGAAGCGCGGTGAACAACTGCTGAAGCCCGGTGAGATTACATTTTGCGTCATGGCCAGATCCGAAACCAATGAGCGGAATCAACTGGTGTCGGCATCCGTGGGGCTCGCCAAACCGACCGACCGCGGGACGTACGGATATCTGTCCGAGCACCATGCCCATGGCGAGACGGATGAAGAGACGGGAGAGTACACGGAAGACCTGGCGGCACAGATGTTGGCGACGACGTTAGGCGTCGAGTTCGACCCCAATGTCGCCTGGAAAGAGCGCGAACAGGTGTTCAAGATGGGCGGAAAGATCGTGCAGACGTTGAATATTACTCAGTCAGCCGTCGGGAAGAAGGGGAAGTGGACGACGGTCATCGCACTAGCCGTGTTTATCCCACCGGAAAACGTACCCTCTCGTCCTCGCCGGTAAGGGGCTTGTCATGCTGATTGTGACGAGCGAGTGGCAGTCGCCCTTGAGGCGAAGGGGAAGATCAGCATGACGCTTCCTGTTGGCTGGGAAGGCCCGGATCGCAACTTTCTGGGGATCGACGAACCCTGGTGCCATCCGGACCATGCGGGCGTCTATGTCCTGCCGGCTCCCTATGAGCATACCTCCAGTTACATCCGCGGTTCTGACCGAGGCCCTTCGGCCATTCTTGAAGCTTCCGCTCAGGTAGAGTTCTACGACGAACAACTGCGATGCGAGCCCTATCGAGAATGGGGTGGGGTGGCCACGACATCTCCGTTGGAACTGAACGGCAGGGTCGATCGTGCTGCCGTCGATGCCATCGAAGCATTCGTGTCACAGTACATCGACTCCGGACGGTTTTTGGTCACACTCACCGGTGAACACACCGGGGCGTTGGGTGCGATTCGTGCCCATGCCAAGCGATATCCGCAGATGACCGTGGTGCAAATCGACGCCCATGGAGATCTGCGCGAGGCCTATCAAGGCAATCCGTTCAGCCATGCCAGTGTCATGGCGAGAGTGGTGGGCGACGGATTACCGCTCGTGCAGGTGGGGATTCGGTCGATCAGCCCTGAGGAAATTCTACGTATCGACACCACCGACCGCATCAAAACGTTCTTTGCTGCAACTATCCTCGATCCATCCGGTCCATACGAAGGGAAGGCGGCAAAATGGATTCCTGACATCGTTGCGTCTTGCCGGACGCCGGTGTACCTGACGTTCGACTGCGATGGGCTGGATGCGTCGATTATTCCGGCCTTGGGCACTCCGGAGCCTGGGGGGCTTGGATGGTACGACACCCTCAATCTCATCAAGGCTCTGGCCGACGGACCGGGTATCGTGGGGATGGATATCAGCGAGATTGCCCCCATTGAAGGATTCGTGGCGCCGCAATTTTCCATTGCACGTCTCATCTATCGTATACTTGGCCGCATCAGGGCCGGTCGCCGCGTCCACTGAGCCGGATCCTGAAACCAGGTCGTCCGCTTCGTTCTCGCTTCACTCAGACGCTCGACGTACATGGAGACGTACGGCTCGCGCCTTCGTTTGCCGCGGCTTTGATGACAATCTATTTGAGTATCCGGCGATGAGGCTGATTCCCCGTGGCCCCCACCATCCGTATCAATAAATTCTTCACTGAACAGGGGATCTGTTCTCGTCGAGAGGCCGACCGCTTGGTGGAGTCCGGAGCGATCACGATCAACGGGCGCGTGGCCAAACTCGGGGACCAGGTCGAGCCATCAGACGTCATCGCCCGCGAGGGTCAGGTCCTACCCTGGGGACGAGCCGCCCTCTATATCAAATACCATAAGCCGGTCGGTGTGACGACGACGAGCGAATCGCATGTCCCTCGAAATATCATTGCCGAAATCAGACATCCTGAGCGGATCTTTCCGATCGGGCGACTCGACAAGGATTCGTCCGGGCTTATCTTGCTGACGAACGACGGCGACATCGTCAATGAGATCCTCCGCACTGAATTCGGACACGAGCGTGAGTATCTCGTGCAGGTGGATCGCCCATTTGATCAGGCCTTTCTGGATCGCATGGCAGCGGGCGTCGTGATTCTCGGTAGCCGGACGAAACCCTGTCGAATGAGTCGAGTCGGGCGTGATCGGTTCCGCATCGTTCTGACCGAGGGGCGGAATCGACAGATTAGGCGGATGTGCCATGCTCTCGGGTATCGGGTGACCATGCTGCATCGAACCAGGATCATGCACATCACGGTCAATGGGTTGGGTGCCGGCGAGTGGAAAGAGCTGACAGGCCAGGAACAGGCAGAGTTGCTGAAAGCCGTTGGGCGTCTTCAGCCTGGTTGAACTCATCCGGCGCCAGTGCACGCGAGCGTGGCTAGCTGAGCAACTCGCGTCGGGCCGTGCGGACCAGCGCGAGGACGGCAGGATGCTTCAGTCGCCGTTCTACGGTGATCGCGTAGAAATGCTGGAGGAGTCCGTCCAGTTGACCAACCACTTGCACCCGATACTGGCGGCAGATCTCTTTCTCGATCACCGTTGCACCGGGGAATATCCCATGGCCATCTTGGCCGAAGGCCTTCAGTGTGGCACTGTCATCAAACTCGCCGACCACGTTGGGATGTACTCCATGGTTGACCATCCATTGATCGATCAATCGGCGAAGCATGGCGGTCGAGGTGGGGAGAAGGAGCGGCGCGTTGAGTAACGAGCGCGGAAAATCCCGACGATACTGTCCGGCTAACTTTGCCGTCGCGAACAAGGTTACGCCGGATTCACCTAGAGGATGGTTATACATGTGCTCTTTGATCCCCGGCGGGGCCGGGGTGTCGGCGATGACCAAGTCCGATCGATGCGCAGTCAAATCGCTCAGGAGTTCGCGCAGTTTATCTTCCTGGCAGATCAAGCGCGTCGGGCGATACATCTTGAGGGCCGACTTGAGGAGTTGGGTCGCCAATGGTTTGGGGACGGCATCGGCGATCCCGACTACCAACCGCGTCGAATGCCCATCGGTTTTCCCTTTGACGGTATTGAGGAGTTCTTGCCCGGTCGCGAAAATATCGTCCGCGTACTTGAACACGAGCTGGCCCATCTCTGTCAGCACGAGGCGCCGGCCCGTTCGAATGAAGAGCTTTTCTCCGAAGGTATTTTCCAGCAGATGAATCTGGCCGCTGAGGGTGGGCTGCGCCAGGCGAAGCTCTTCGGAGGCTTTGGTCACGGTCCCATGTTTGGCGACGGACCAGAAATACAGGAGATGATGGTAGTTCAACCACTCCACATGGCCTCCTCGGTCAAAGCGGGGAAATCACTATACATCGGAATTCACGATAGATCCAATCCGTTTTATCTATTTTGAAAAAGGAAGATGAGGTTGCTACTGTTGGCGCCGTCCGCCGAATGTATACGAAAGGGGCATCCCACATGATCGCTCTGGTATTGGCCATGATCACTCTCCTGCCAATGACCGCACTGGCGGAACCGATTCATGATTCCAGCGCGTTGAAATCTCAGTCGACGCGCACGGCTCCGTTGGGCATCAGCGAAGTGCTCGCTCGGATTGAGTTGACACATCCGCTGCTTCAGGCGGTAGGAGCCGAGCGGACAAAGGCCCGGGCAAAGATCCTGAAGGCGCTCGGGGCATGGGAGCCGACATTCAAGAACGTTAATCACGTTGAACGTTATCAGACCTGGAATCTCACGACGTCTCCCGAGACCTTTGACACCCATACCGTTGGATTTTCAGACGCCAACCTCCAAGTGGGGCATCCCTGGGGCTTCACGGTCTTTGGCGGGCTCCGCAGCGGGTTCGGGGATCGCGCCAATAGGCAGCTCGTTTCTATGCCTCCTGATCAACTCGCTTTCTATCATAATCAACACTTCAATTACGGCGGGTCGTTCCATCTGCTGCGAGGCCTCATGGTCAATGAGGAGAATGCCCAATTTCAACAGGCTGAGCTCGCGGGGCCCCAAGCCGAGATCAAGGTGGCGCAGAAGCGACAGGATCTCTATCTGGCTGGAGCCGTACAGTACTGGGATTGGCAGGTTGCCGTCAAACAAGCCGAGATGGTGAAGCGCGCCTTGGTCGTGGCCGAAGAGCGCCTGGGCCAGGTTGAGGGGTTAGCTAAGGGAGGGCGGGTCGCTCCGCTCGATGTGATCGAGGCGAACCAAGAGGTTCAAAAGCGGCGAGAGGCCGCCATCGCCGCTCAGCGGAAGGTGGAGTATGAACAGTACAAGTTATCCCTCTTTCTCTGGGAGAACGGCGAGCCGGTGACACCGAGGCCTGAATGGGCCCCGGAGTTCCAAGGGGAAACGCCCTTGCCGACTGCGGAGGAGATTGCCGCGAACAAAGTGGCAGCGAAAGAAGATCGGCCGGAGGTGCGGGATCTATATATTGAAGCCAAATTGAACAATATCGATATCAAGCTCGCCAAGAACAAACTGTTGCCAAAGTTGGATCTTGAAGGCGGGCCCACGGCCGGTTCCACGGATTGGATGGTAGGCATCGGGTATCGGGTCGGCGTGCATGCTGAGATCCCCCTGTTCCAGCGGGAGGCGCGTGGGAAGGTGATGTCTGCGGAAGTAGCCCAGCAGCAATTGGCGTTGAAGCAGCACTATACGGAGCAGCAGGTCAGTTTTGACGTGGATAACTGGCTCTCGGCCCAGGTTCGGGCCAGGGACCGGGTGACGGCGGCGACGGAGGCCTTGCGGTTGGCTAAGACGTTGGAAGAAGGGGAGAGGACGCGATTCAATATGGGCGCGACTACCCTCCTCTTTGTGAACCTTCGTGAGCGCAATGTAGTGGAATCAGCGTACCAGCTGTATCGGGCACAGGCCGACTATGCGGTGGCTCGAGGCGGGATGCTGTATGCCACGGGCGCCTTGGCGAAGCCATGGGCTGAGAGTGAGTTAGCTAAGTACGGGAAACCACTGACGGCGGCGGGCATGAACGGCTACAAGCAGCCGGGCCGCGACTAATCCGGTACAAGGAGCATCCCTCGATGGCCGCTTTACTACTCGTGATTCTGCTATTGCTTCCTCTGACAGCGCTGGCTGAGCCGGTGCATGATTCCAGCGCGTTGAAGGCGCAGTCCTCCCGCACCGAATCTCTGACCATCAGCGAAGTTCTCGCCCGTATTGAGCTGACTCATCCACTGCTTCGGGCAGCCGGTATTGAGCGGATGCAGGCCCGGGCGAAGATCCTGAAGGCGCTCGGAGCCTGGGAGCCGACGTTCAAGAATACGACTGAAGCTGCGCGGTATCAGACGTGGAATTTTCTGTCTTATATTCGTGAAAATACGGGAGGGTTTAACGATACCAAGCTTGAGGTCGGACATCCCTGGGGATTCCGGGCTCTTGGCGGAATCCGGAGCGGTTTTGGGGATGCATCCAATAACCATCTCCATGCACAGATCCCAGATGTTTTGCTCTTCTATCCTCAGCAGCAAATGATTTTTGGTGGGGAGGCTCACCTGCTGCGTGGTTTTATGATGAACGAGGAGTACGCCGACCTTCAAAAGGCGGAACTCGCGGGGCCACAGGCGGAGATTGCGGTGGCCCAAAAACGGCAAGACCTCTACCTTGCCGGCGCCGTGCAGTACTGGGATTGGCAGGTAGCGGTGAGGCAGGCTGAGATGGTGAAGCGCGTGTTGGCGGTGGCCGAAGAACGCCTGGGTCAGATCCAAGGGATGGCTAAGGGCGGAAAGGTGGCGCCCCTCGATGTCATTGAGGCCGGTCAAGAGGTGCAGGTCAGACGAGAGGCAGCCATCTATGCCCAGCGCAAGGTGGAGTACGAGCAGTACAAGTTGTCTCTCTTTCTCTGGGAGAACGGCGAACCCGTAACGCCGCGTCCAGAATGGGCCCCGGAATTCCAGGGTGAGACACCGTTACCGACGGCGGAGGAAATCGCTGCCAACAAGGTGGCGGCAAAAGAAGATCGACCGGAAGTACGGGAGCTCTACATCGACGCCAAGCTGAACAATATCGACATCAAGCTGGCCAAGAACTATCTTCTCCCTAAGTTGGATTTTAGTGGAGGCCGCATGGAGGCCGCTGCAGACTGGTTGATGGGGGTCGGCTACCATTTCCAGGCGGAGTTTGCGATGCCGTTGTTCCAGCGCGAAGGGCGGGGGAAGGTTCTGTACGCGGAAGCGGATCAGCAGCAATTAGCCTTCAAACAGTTATATACCGAACAGCAAGTCAGCATCGATGTGGACAACTGGCTGTCAGCCCAAGTGCGGGCCAGAGACCGAGTGAAAGCGGCGACGGAAGCGTTACGGTTGGCGAAGACGTTGGAGGAGGGTGAGCGGACCAGGTTCAATATGGGTGCGAGCACTGTCCTGTTTGTGAACCTCCGTGAGCGCAATGTGGTGGAATCGGCGTACAAGCTGTACCAGGCGCAGGCCGACTACGCGGTGGCGCGTGGAGGGATGTTGTATGCCACGGGAGCATTGTCGAAACCCTGGCCAGAAAGCGAGTTGGCCAAGTACGGGAACCCGCTGACGGCGGCGGGCATGAACGGTTACAAGCAACAGGGACGCGATTAATTCAGCAACAAAGGAGCATCCTTCCTTGATCCTTCTCTTGCTGTTCTCATTGCTGATAGTGCCGGCGACTACACTGGCAGAAGTGGTGACCGATTCGAGTGCCATGGTGAGTCAGTCGACTCGTACTGCTCCACTGACCATTGAGGAGGTGCTGGCCAGGATTGAATTGACACATCCGCTCCTCCAGGCAACCGGACTGGAACGCGCGCAGGCTCGGGCTAAGGTCCTGAAGGCGTTAGCTGCGTGGGAGCCGAAGATTCGCAATGAGCTCGAGGTCGACCGATATCAAACCTATAATCTGACTAATGTCGTCGGCCCGAATGTCTTGATTGCCGGTTATAACGATACCTTTCTCAAGATCGGGCACCCGTGGGGGTGGGAGATCTACGGTGGTATCCGTAACGGCCTTGGCGATCGAAGTACTCTTGGTGGCTTCGATGGTGTTAGAGGCCAGCGTGTTGTAAGTCCAGGGGTGGCAATTCCTCAAGACCTGCAAGGTTTCTATCCGCAGCAAATGCTGATCGTCGGCGGAGCATTTAATCTTCTACGGGGCTTCATGGTCAACGAAGAGTTTGCCGCCTTGCAGCAGGCAGAGCTGGCCGGGCCGCAGGCTGAGGTGAAGGTGGCCCAGAAACGGCAAGATCTCTATCTCGCCGGGGCCGTTCAATACTGGGATTGGCAGGTCGCCGTCAAACAGGCCGAGGTGGTGAAGCGTACGCTGGCTGTCGCGGAGGAACGATATCGCATGGTTGAGGGCAGAGCCAAGGCCGGCGCGGTCGCTCCGATCGACGTGGTTGAAGCCAAAGAAGAAGTTCAGCGCCGTCGAGAGGCCGCTATTGCTGCGCAACGGAAAGTTGAGTACGAGCAATATAAGCTGGCACTGTTTCTCTGGGAGGAAGGTGAACCGGTGACCCCTCGCCCTGAATGGGCACCAGAATTTCAGGGGGAAACACCCTTGCCAAGCGAAGACGATGTGGCGGCTTTCAAGCTGGAAGCCACGGAGGATCGGCCTGAAGTGCGGGATCTGTACATTGAAGCCAAATTAAATAATATCGAAATAAAGTTAGCGAAGAATAAACTGCTTCCAAAGCTCACAGTTTCTGGAGGGCCAGTGACGGGTGCTATCTACTATTTTGGAGGGTTCGCCTACCATATGAATGCTCTCTTCAGCATGCCCTTGTTCAATCG
>Ga0224505_10001638_pt1 | contig 13861 bp, 10 predicted proteins | sample SF_Jan12_sed_USG_FD_169102 | JGI IMG/M metagenome (GOLD analysis project Ga0224505, IMG submission 169102) | Sediment microbial communities from San Francisco Bay, California, United States - SF_Jan12_sed_USGS_4_1 | ecosystem: Environmental > Aquatic > Marine > Sediment | place: USA: California... | reverse complement strand
CGACGAGGGTCTTGCCGGCCCCACAGGGCAGCACGACGACCCCGTTGCCGCCGAAGATCGACCCGTCCGACCACCACGACGAGACGGCCTCGGCCTGGTAGCTGCGCAGCTCGGCGGTGACGCTGAGCCCGCCGAGCGGCGAGCCCTCCTCGTAGCCGGCCTCGTCGGCCGCGGGCCAGCCGATGCGCAGCAGCGCCTGTTTCAGAGCACCCCGGTCGCCGAGGCGCACCGCGACGCGGTTGCCGTCGAGACGCTCGCCCAGCAGCTCGCCGACGAGACGGTCGCGGCTCACCTCCTCGACCAGGGAAGGCTCGTGAGCGATGAGCGCCAGCCCACCGGAGTCGAAGTCGCGCACGATGCGCAGCCGCCCGTAGCGGCCCATCTGGTCGTGGACCTCGGCGAGCACCGACGGGGCCACCGGGTACTTGGCGTAGCGGGTCAGCGTCGACGCCACCTCGCCCGGCGACAGCCCGGCCACGGCGGCGTTCCACAGCGTCAGCGGGCTGATCCGGTACGTGTGGACGTGCTCGGGCGCCTTTTCGAGGTCGGCGAAACGGGCGAGCGCAGCGCGGGCGTCGCCGGCGAGCGGCGCGGCGATCTCCAGCATGACGCTGAGATCGCTCTGCACGATGAGGGGGTTGTCGAGCTCGGCCATCACCGACCCCGTTCGATCGACACCAGCGCGGCCGCCAGCGCCACCGAGTCGGCGCGCGCCACGACGGGACGATCCGGCGGGGGCGGCAGGCGTGCGGGCGGCTCGGCGCGCCGGGCGCCGGCCCGAGCGCGGCTGCCGGCACGTTCGGCCGCGCGGCCCGACGGATCGACGCTGCGGCGCTCGGCGCCGTCGGGCACGAGAGCCAGGACCGGCCGGCCGGTCGAGTCACGGGCCGCCCCGGCGCTGGTCCCAGCCGAGGCCGACTCCGGCCCACCGGCGTCGTCGTCGAGGCCTTGGCGCACCACGAAACCCTTCGTCCGCAGCGCCGCCATCAGCCGGGCCGGATCGAGCGAGGACACCGCCACGGTCGGAGCGAGCGCGCTCAGCTTGGCCGGACCGACCCGGCAGGCCTGCGCCAGCGCCGCCGCGTCGTCGCACACCACGAAGCTGGCGGCGGCCCCGACCGTCATCAGGTCGCGGCGGCGGCCGGCGTCGGTCACGAGCTGGCGGACGCCCGCCGGCAGCGGGGTGCGGGAGTTCTGCTCGAGGAAGGCCAGCGTGTCCTCGACGTCCTCGCCCGAGGCGAACGCCTCGGCGAGACGCCGATCGTCGAGCCGGTAGAGCAGGGCGGCGCCGTCGGACTCGAGGTTGGCCAGGCGCTGCAACCTCGACAGCACCTCGTAGGCCAGGCCGCGACCGGCCAGGACCGTGTGGTCGGCCTGCACGACGAAGGAGTCCTCCGTCGGGGCGAACACGGCATCGACATCGGCGTGGCCGGCCAGCCAGGCCCGGCCGAGCTCGGTGAGCCCCACCGGTCCACGGCCGGGCACGAGCCCGAGGAGCCGGGCGCCGGAGACGAATCGGTCGGCGGGCGGTACCCCGGCGTGGCGACGGGCGAACCAGGCCGCGAACTCGGCCTCGTCAACGCCCTCGCCGGGGTCGAGCTCGGCGAGCAGGCGCAGGCTGAGCATCCGGTCGACGCTCGTCCACACGTCGTCGTCGCGGTCGCCGCCGTCGGCCCAGGACTGGGCCAGGTGGCGCCAGCGGTCGGCCGGCCCCTGCTCGAACCAGGTCTGCGCGAGCGGCGTCGGCCGGAACGCCCGGTCTTCGACGCGGGTCCGGCCGCGGCCGCGCGAGGCGACGACGACCGGCGTGAGCAGCCCGCTGTCGATGCCGATGCGCACCAGCAGCCCGAGCGCGTCCGGCTCGACGCCGAGCTGGCGGGCAAGGGAGCGCACCGCCCGAACCGAGGGCTCGACCTTCTTGGTCGCGGCGAGCGGCTCTTCGAGGGTGCGCTGCAGGAGGCGCTCGGCGGTGGTCACCAGCGCGGCCGCGCCCAGCCCGTCGGAGTCGAGGGGCAGCGTCGGAGCCGGCTCGGGGCGGGGCCACGACGTGAACAGCCGCCCGCGCACCCCAACGAACGCGTCGAGCCAGACCCAGGCCTGCTGCGCGTAGGTGTCGCAGCCGACCAGGCACCGCTCGATCAGCGGGCCGACGGGATGGCGGCCGGCGAAGGTCGAGTAGCGGTTGAAGAAGCCGACGTCGAGGTCGGCGAGCGCCACCACGGGCTGGCCCCGTTCGGTGTGATCGACCAGTGCGTCGAAGAGCTTGCGGCTGTCCTCGTCGAGCTCGGCGAGGGCGGCGCGAACGACCGCTGGGTCGCGCAGCGCGACGCGCAGCGCGTCGAGCCGCTCGTGTTTGCGCGTCGGCGGTCGGATTCCGAGGCGGACGAGCGCGGCGCGCAGCTCGTCCGAGCTCAGGAACGAGTCGGCCTCGGCGAGCTCGTGGCCGGGCAGCCCCACCATGTCCTGGACGCCGGGCCGCAAGACGAGCCAGCCGCGGTCGGGATCGGCGAGCAGCGCGTCGGCGAGCTCGCGACGCGCCGCCTCGGCGGTGAGGTCGTCGAGCTCGGGCGCCTCGGTGGCGAGCAGGCGCGGATCGATCGAGCCTCCGTGCCAGGCGGCCAGGGCCGCCAGCTGCTGGGCGGGCCGGGCGAGGGTGGCGAGGGAGAGCGCGATCGCCGCCCGGCCCGCGCTGAGCCGGGCGACCGTGCTCAGGTCGACCTTGCGGGAGCGCAGCGCCTCGACGAGGTCGGCTGAGCCCGGGCTGGCGGCGGGCTCGGGCACCGCGGCCAACCCGAGCGGACCGCCGTAGCGGCCGAGGCGCGTGAGCGGACCTGTGTTGAACAACGCGGCCGCGACGAACGGCAACGCGTCGAGCGTGGCGGCCACGCCCGTCTCACCCCGAGCGAGCAGGGCCTGCAACCGGTCTTCGCGGATCTCGTCGATCACCGACGGGCAGTGTAGGAGCGTGGCCGAACCCGCCCCGTCAGTTGCTGGTGATTCGACCCCGACGGGTCATGGCGAACAGCAGCAACGCAGCCGCGAGCACCGAGAGCACCAGGCCGAAACCGCCCCGGAACAGCACGCGACCGACGAGCCCGCCGATGAAGGACCCGGCCAGTCCGAGCAGGAACGTCTGCACGAGCGACATCTGCTGCCGACCGGGTACCGCCAGCCGGGCGAGACCCCCGACGACGAGCCCGCTCACGACCAGCATGATGAGATACGCGATGATTCCCACCGAAACGACGGTAGCTGGCGCCTCCCGGCTGCGCGGCTATCAGCCCGCCGATGCGCCGTCGGCGGGCAGATCGGTGCCGGCAGCTTGCGACCGTGCGCTCGCCGTTCGCCTGGTCGCCGGCTTCCTGGCAGCGGGTTTCCTGGCGGCTGGCTCTTCAGCCGCCGCGTTCTTGGCCGCCGGCTTCCTGGTCGCGGTCTTCCTGGCCGCCGGCTTCCTGGTCGCGGTCTTCCTGGTCACCGGCTCGTCCGCCGTAGCCTCGCTGGCCACGGCGCCGTCGACCGCAGGTTCGGCCACCGGGGGCTCGCTGGTTGCCGCCGTGTCGACCGCGGAGTCGGCCGCCGCGATGGTCGTCGCCGCCGGTTCGGCCGGGTCTGTGGTCGCGTCCGCCGTCGCCCGCTTGGCCCGCGAGGTTCGGGGCGTCGCGGTCGTCGACGCCCCCGATCCACTCGACGCCCTCGCGGTCCTGGTCGACGTCGAGGACCGGGCGCGGGACCGGGCCCTCGCCGGACCGCCCTGCTCGACCTCCGCTGCGGGTTCGGCCGCGCCCGAGCCGTCCGCCGGCTCCCCTTCGCCCGCGCCCTGCGCGCTCACCGGCTCGTCGGGGGCAGCGCCGGGCGCCGTGTCCTCGCGGTCGACCTCGGGCTGTTCCCCGTCCGGCCCGCCGGCCCCGGACTCGGCGGAGGGCGGCTCGGCGGCGGCCGGCAGGTCCTCCACGTCGACGACCTCAGCGGGCGCTTCCCCGTTCGCGGACGCGCCCTCGATCGCCGGCTCACCGGGGACGGCAGCGTCCTCGGACCTCGGCGTGGGCCGCGTCGCGGCGGACCGTCGCCCCCGGCCCGAGCGCCGCGCGTTGGCACCTTCGGGCGCGTGGTCGACCTCGGCGTGCGTTGCACGGTCGCCGCCCGTCGCGCCGTCGTCGCCCGGAAGGGTCGGCGCGACGCGCTCGGCGCCCGGTCGCACGAGGTAGTCGTCGGCCGCGTCGTCGAAGTCGAAGTCGACGTCGCCACGGGCGCGCGCCGCCTTCATGAACTGCAGGAACGTGCTGTAGCCGTACTGCTTCTCGCTGAAGTCGGGCACCTTGCGGCGCAGCTTGGACTTCAGCCCCGACAGTGGGACCGCACCGTCGCGCTCGGACAGCGCGGCGACCTCGGTGCGCACCAGCTCGAAGGCATCCTCGGAGCCGTGCTCGCCGGTCGCGAACGACACGACCGGATCGCCCTGGCGGGTGCCCTCAGCCAGCTCGAGCAGGCCCCGGTCGGCCATGTTGCGCAGCAGCTCGACGAAACCGCGGAAGCCGTAGTCGGCCTCGTTGAACGTGGGCTCCTTGCGCAGGATCGTCCGCTTCAACATCGAACCGATGACCGGGCCGGTGCCGCTGCGCTCGAGGCCGGCCAGGGTCTGCGTGACCAGCTTGTCGGCGTCGAGCGGGCCGGTCTCGGACGCGATCGGCTCGTCGCCGGGGCGCGCCGCGCTCCTGGTGCCGCGCCGCCGACCACCGCCCGAGCGCGAGGGCGCCGCCTCGACCCCTTCGAGGCGCTCGTAGAACAAGAACTCGTCGCAGGCCGGCGGGAGCAGCGCCGAGGTCGACGCCTCCACCCCGACGCCGATGACCCGCTTGTTCAGCTCGCGCAGCTTGTGGACGAGCGGGGTGAAGTCGCTGTCGCCGGTGCCGAGCACGAACGTGGTGATGTACTCGCGCTCGAGACAGAGGTGGACGGCATCGACGGCCATCTTGATGTCGGCCGCGTTCTTGCGCACGGACCCCATGCGCTGGGGGATCTCGATCAGCTCGAACTGGTGGCGGGTCAGCATCCGGCGGTCCTCGTCGAAGGAGCGCCAGTCGGCGTACGCCTTCCGCACCACCACCCGCCCTCGCTCGGCGAGCGCATCGGCGACGGGTTTGAGATCGAACGCCGCGCCGCGCAGCGCCTCGCGAGCCCCGATCGCGAGGTTCTCGTAATCGAGGAACAGGGCGATGCGTTCTTCGTCGGCTGCCACCGGTGACAGGCTAGGACCCGGCGGGGGCGAGCGGTGCGATGGGTCCCTGGCACCGTTCGGCCCTGGTGGCGTGCTCACATCGTGAAGCGGAGGTTGCGCGCGACCTGCTCGCCGAGGGTCGCGTCGCCGCTCCAGGTGATGCGCCCGTCGCCGATCGGTCCAGCGGGATCGATTCGGCCGCAGGCCAGCAGCATGAAGGTCAGCGAGTCGGTGCTGAGCGTCGTCGTCGGGTCGTCGAGGTGGTCGACGAGTGCGGCCCGGCCGTCGACGGCGACGAAGATCTCCCGCTCGACCGGCCCGGTGAGCCGCACCGCGACCGAGGACCCGTCCGGCGCGCCGGCGCGCTTGCCGACGATGTAGCCCATCGACTGGTGAACCTCGTCGAGGGCCATCTCGGCGGCCGGGCCGCCGTCGTCGCCGCGACGTCCGAGCGGGACGCGCATGTCGCGCTCGTGGACCCAGAAGTCGAACTCGCGCACCGCCATGAATCGGCCGTAGGTGGCCTTGCCGACCGGGGTGGGCGAACCGGCCGCGAAGGTGGCGTCGTCGGTGGCCGCCAGCTCCTGGCGCCGCTGGGCGATCGTGGCCCGGAAGCGGTCGAGCAGCGCAGCGCCGTCGAGCGTGGCCGCCTCGGCCAGGAAGGGCGCCACCCGGTCGAAGGGCAGCGGGCTGTCGGCCGACTCCGGCAGCCAGCCGGTCAGCGCGAACTCGACGGCGCAGAGGTGGGCGAGCACGCCGTGCAGGGTCCAGTCGGGACACAGCGAGCGGACCTGCCAGTCGGTGGGGCTGAACGTCGAGCACATCTCGTCGATCGAGCTCCACACGGATTCGAGGTTGGCGATGATCTGGCTGCGCTCGCTCATGGGCGACAACCGTAGGCCAGGGCCGTGGGCGAGCCGCGTCGAGGTACTACTGTGCGACACGATGCATCAGCCGCTCGGATCGGGTGCCGGTTCCTTCGAGCCCACGGCTGACTGGTCCCACGACCGGGTGCGCCGCGCGGTCGAAGGTCGCGACTGGTTCCACACGTTCGACTTCGGGCGCGGGGTGCGCACCGCGGGCTACGACGACACGCTCGCCAAGCTCGGCCACCTGCACCTGCCGTCGGACATGACCGGCCGCACCGTGCTCGACGTCGGCACCTACGACGGGTTCTTCGCGTTCGAGTGCGAGCGGCGCGGCGCCGAGGACGTGCTCGCCACCGACAGCTGGACGTGGAACTGGCCGGGCAGTTCGGCGCGCGCCAACTTCGACCTGGTGCGCGACATCCTCGGCAGCCAGGTCCGCAGTCAGGTGATCTCGGTCGAGGAGCTGGCGCCCGACATCGTCGGCAGCTTCGACATCGTCCTCTTCCTCGGTGTGCTCTACCACGCTCCCGACCCGCTCGGCTACCTGCGCCGGGTCCGCTCGGTGACCCGCGAGATGCTCGTGCTGGAGACCGTCGTCGATCTGCTCGACGTCGAGGTGCCGGCGGTGGCCTACTACCCGGGCGCCTCGCTGAACGGCGACGCCAGCAACCATTTCGGCCCCAACCGCGCCGCGCTCGCCGGCCTGCTGGCCGACGCGGGGTTCTCTCGCGTCGAATGCTTCCGGCCCTGGACGGTCAACGGCGAGTATGCGCTGGCGCCGAAACCGCTCGGCCACGCCCAGGGCTCGGAAGCGACCGGCGCGGACATGTCGGATGACACCACCGCGGACGACGCCGACGGAGCCGCCGCCGAGGGCCAGGCCGCGGGAACCGAGGCAGGCGGCCCGCCTGCCGCTGGTCCGGGTGGTCGGGGCGCGGCGGGGTTGGTGGCCTCCGCTCGCGAGGCCGGCCTGGGCGGAACGGCGCGCCGCGCGGGTGCTCGCCTGCGCCGCTGGCGCCACGGCCCGCGCAGCGGTCGCATGGTCGTACACGCCTGGGTCTGAGCCGTACACGCCTGGGTCTCAGCCGCAGGGCGACCCCGGCGTGCCGGCGGCGGCGGGGCCGGCGGTGGCGGTATCAGCCCGCCCGGGCCTGTAGCGCTTCGATCTCGGCGAGGACGAGATCGGGCCGCTCCACATGCGCGTTGTGGCCGGCGCCGGCCAGCGTGACGACCGGACCGTAGCGGGCGAGGTCGGCGACGGGTGCCATGTCGTCGCGCTCGCCGCGGGCGAGCACCACCGGGCACCTGACGCCGGCGAGGATCTCGGCGAGGTCGACGGGCCGGACGCGGTAGGCCTGCGGATCGGTCGCCAGCTCCCAGCCGCTGGCGGTACGCCGTACGCCGGCGGCCGCGATCTCGGAACCAGGATCGACGAGCCCGTCGAGACCGCTGACGCGGACGAAGCGCGCCCGAGCGTCGTCCTCGGCGGGGAAGGTCGCGGCGCCCTTGTCGGCGACCCGGTGCAACGTGGCGATCTCCTGGTCGGACCAGCGGGTCTTCATGCCGATGCCCAGCACCGCGCCGACGCGCAGCCCGGGGTGGCGCCGCGCCAGCTCGAGTGCGACCACGCCGCCGAGCGAATGGCCGACGACCGCCAGCCCGGGGCGCAGTCGGCCGGCCAGACGGTCGACGAGCTCGTCGGCCCAGGCCGCGTAGGAATAGTCCGCCAACCGGGGCGCGGCTCCGTGGCCGGCGAGGTCGGCCGCGAGTGCACCGTCGAGGTGGGCGGCCACATCGCCCCACATCGGCGCGACGCCTCCCAGCCCGTGCAACAGCAGCACCATGGCGGCGGACGCTACCCGGTCGGCGCGCGCAGCCCCGGGACGGGCCCACTCCGCCCTAGGGTTGCCGGCCGGCCGAAGGGAGCCACCATGCCAATCGACTTTCTGACCATGAACAACAAGGCCATCGCCGAGTTCCGGGCGAACGGGGGGACCTGCGGTCCGCCCTTCGAGGGCACCCCGATCGTGCTCGTGACGATGCGGGGCGCCAAGTCCGGCCGTGAGCTGTGCTCGCCGCTGGCGTACTCCTGCGACGGTGACGACGTCGTGGTGATCGCCTCGATGGGCGGCGCGCCGAACAACCCGCACTGGTACCACAACCTCAAGGCCAACCCCGACGTCACCCTGGAGGTGGGCACCGAGAAGTACGAGGCGACCGCCATCCTGACCGAGGGCGAGGAGCGCGATCGGCTCTACGCGGCGCAGGCTGCGCAGTTGCCGATCTTCAACAAGTACGCCGAGAAGGCGGCGCCCCGCGTCATTCCCGTCTTCCGCTTCGTGCGGAAGGCTTCGTAGGCGCCAGCCACAGCGGTCACCCCACCCGCGTCGCCGCGGCGCGGGTGGGCTTCGTTGTCATACCCCCGCGGTAGGGTTCGAGATGCTTCCCCCTCTGACGTGAACCTTCCGCCCACCCGCCACCCAGCAGGGCGCGGGCCCGGGCGGTCCCTTCCGAAAGAGGAACCCTGAAATGGACAGCAGCATCACCCTCGTCGGCAACCTCACGCGTGATCCGCAGCGCCGCGACACCCCGACGGGTACGCCGCTGGTGAGCTTCGGCATCGCCGTCAACCGGCGCTGGCGCGGCAGCGACGAGGAGTGGGCCGAGCAGACCAGCTTCTTCGACGTCGTCGCCTGGCGCGGCGTCGCCGAGAACGCGCTCCAATCGCTGCGCAAGGGCGATCGTGTCGTCGTCGTCGGCCGGCCCGAACAACGCAGCTGGTCGACCAGTGCGGGCGATCGCCGCTCCAGCGTCGAGATCGTCGCCGACGAGATCGCCCCGTCGCTCCGCTGGGCGACGGCGGCGGTGCAGCGCCGCGCCAGCGAACACCGGGCCTTCGACGACGCCGACGCCGCCCCGGCTCGCGCCGAGCGCGAGCTGGTCGGTCAGCCCTTCTGAACCCCAGGGCCTTCCCGGCTGGTCTCCGTCGCTGCGCCGGGGCGATCGGCTCGCCTCCCAGCTCCGCGGCGACGGGACCAGCCGCCCCCGCAGCCATCGGCCTGCGCCGGTCGGCCCCGGTGATGTCCAGGTTCCGTTGGTCCTCCCTCAAGTTGGTCACGGGGCCTGCCGAATCATCACTTCGTCGGCCCGCGGGCCGGCAGCGATCGGGCGAGCACAGGAGAGCCGTACTGCCCATGCTGCATCGGTTGGACGAAGCGGTCGAGCTGTTCCTGCGCCAGACCGTGCCCCTCGACGCCCGCGATATCGACGTCTCCTTCGACGCTCCCGATAGGACGTGGGCCGCGACGCTCACGCGCCCCACCGTCAATGTGTTCCTCTGGGACATCCGCCGCAGCACCGTGCGGGCCCAGGCCGGCGTCGAGACCGCTCAGGTGGACGGGCGCACCGTCCGCCGACGCGCGGCCACCCGGGTCGATCTCCGCTACCTCGTCACCGCTTGGACGACCGAGCGCCGCGACGAGCACCAGCTGATCGGGTCGGCGCTGCGGGCCGTGCTGTCCAACCCCGAGTTGCCGGCCGACCTGCTCACCGGCGAGCTGGCCGGCTGCCAGCCCCCGCGCGTCGAGCTGTCGCCACCCGACGCGCGCACCCAGGCCGACCTGTGGTCGGCGATGGACGGCCAGCTCAAGCCGGGTCTCGACCTGTGCATCGTCCTGCCCATCGAGACGACCGGCACGCTCGCTGGCCCGCCGCTCGACCGGCTCGACCTCTCGGTGGTGGACCGGCGCGAGCCGGGCCGCGAGTCGAGGGTCCGGCTCGTCGCCGGCCGCACCGACCCGGCCGCGGTCGGCGCCGTCGTGCAGTCGCCGCACGGCACCGCACTGGTCAGCGGCGCCGGCCACTTCCTCGTGCGCGCCGAACCCGGCGACGCCATCGTCGTCGACACCGAGCCACCGCGTTCCGCGGTCGTTCCCGCACAGGGCGGGGTGGTGATCTGAGCCGTGCGTAGCGAGTTCCACGACCACGACCTCGAAGCGACCCTGGGAACGCCGCTGGAGCTGCACTTCAGCCTCCACAACGACGGCGAGGTCATCGACGCCGTCAGCCTCGGCTGTCCCGAGGTCCGGCCGGGCTGGTTCTCCGTGCCCGACCAGGAGCTGTCGCTGTTCCCCGGCGCGTCGGTCGACGTCGTTGCGCACCTCACCCTGCCCGAGCACTTCCCCGCGGGCGACTACTTCTTCCCCGTACACGTCACGTCCGGGCTCGACGGCGCCACCACGGTGCACCAGTGCGCGGTTCGGGTCCCGGGCGTCACGCGCGCCGAGCTGCAGTTGCGGCCCGCGCTCGTCACGGCCGGGCGTCGCGGCCGCTTCGAAGCCACCGTCACCAACACCGGCAACCGCACCGTCGAGACCTCGCTGAGCGCCGACGACGTCGGCCGCGAGCTGTGCTTCGAGTTCGAACCGCCCTTCGTCACCGTGCCGCCGGGACAGGTCGCGTCGGTCGCGGTCCGCGCCATCGGACGCCGGCCGCTGTTCGGCATGGTCACCTCGCACAGCCTGACCGTGCTCGCCGACGGCCCCGGCGTCGAGCTGGCCGCAGCGGCCACGTTCAACCAGAAGCCGTGGATCCCTCGCGGGGCCGCGACCGTGGGCGTCCTCGCCGCCATCGTGGCCCTGTGGGCCACGATCTTCACGGTCGGCATCGGCACGGTCACCGCCGCCGAGGCCCATGGGAAGGCCATCCCCGAGACGTTCCTGTCCGGCCAGCTCGGCCTCGACCGGGCGGCCGTGTCGGGCTCGCTCAGCGGCACCGTGTTCGCCTCGTCGACCGACGCCGGCCTCGGCCGGGTCACCATCGAGGCCTTCCGCGTCGGCCGCGCCGGCACCGAGCTCGTCGCCTCGGCCGCCTCGGCGGCCGACGGGTCCTTCAAGATCGAAGGCCTGCTGCCCGGCCGCTACCTGGTCCGCTTCAGCGCCGCTGGCTTCATCGAGACCTGGTTCGGCGCCGGCGGTGCCGGCGTGCCCAGCCAGGACGCCGCCGAGCCGGTCGCCGTGCAACCCGCCGCCGAGACCGCCGACATCGCAGCCCGGGTGCCGGGCGAGCCCGGCTCGATCTCGGGCTCGGTCAGCATGCCGCTCGCCCGGGGCCGCACCACGCCGGTGACCGTGCGAATCCGCCAGAAGCTGGGTGACACGCTGGGCCGAGCGGTCGAGGTCACCACCGATGCCACCGGTTTCTTCACCGCCAGTGGCCTGCCCACCCCCGGTACCTACCAGCTCAGCTTCCGCGCCGAGGGCTTCAACGAGGCCAGCATCGAGGAGACGCTGGCAGGAGGCGAGAACCTCGTCGTCAACACGGTCCGCCTCGGCGCCGGCGAGGGCGCCATCCGCGGCATCGTACGCGATGCCAACGGTCCCCTCGGCGGGGTGGCGGTCACGGTCACCCGCGGCAACCTCACGCTCACGACGACCACACCCACCGCTGGCCAGGTCGGTGTCTACGAGGTCACCGGGCTCGAAACGCCCGGCACCTACGTCGTCTCCTACGCCCTGGACGGCTTCGGCCCCCAGACGATCGCGCTCGATCTCGCCCCCGGCGAGCGCCGCAGCGCCGTCGACATGACGCTGCAAGGTGGCACGGGCACGTTGCGCGGCCTCGTACGCGACGGATCCGGGGCCCCGCTGGGCGGCGTCACCGTGGCGGTCGCCAGCACCGGGTTCACCTCCTCCACTCAGACGCTCACCGCCGGGGCCACCGGCACCTACGCCGTGGCCAACCTGCCTACGCCCGGTCGCTACACCGTGACGTTCAGCGCCGAGGGCTACCGCTCCGAAACCCGCGAGCTCGCGCTCGGCACCAGCGGCACCGCCACCGGTTTCGACGTCACGCTGCAGACCTCGATCGGCTCGATCACCGGCACCGTCACCCGCGCGGGCGTGCCGACGGGCGGCATCCTCGTCACCGTCTCCGACGGGGTGACCGCCCGGACCACGTCGACCGCGTCGAGCCCCGCGGGTGCGTACCGGGTGTCCTCGATTGCGGCCGGGAGCTACACGGTCACCTTCTCGCTGGCCGGCACCGACAGCTACACGGCGCTGGTCGAGGTGACCGCCGGCGAGACGGTCGACGTCAGCGCCGACCTCGCCGGCCCGGCGCCGCCGATCACGGCCGCCCCGTTCGCTCCCGCGACCACCGCCCCACCGGCGACGCCTGCGAGCGCACCCCCAGCGACATCCGCCACCGCCGCTCCCACCTCGATCGTGCCTGCCGGGCCGCCCGCGAGCGTCCCGGCCAGCTCCCCCGACGCCGCCCGGGCCGGCGCGGACGAGACCGTCCCGAGCGCCCCGTCGCAACCCCTGGCGCCGCCGGCAGACGGAGCCCGCCAGACCGGCCCGCTCGACGCGCCCGACCCGACCCGACGCCTCCCGGCCGTCGCGGTCCGACCGGCCCGGTCCCGGCGCCGCCGCGACACGCCCGAGCCGGGGCTGGGGTCGCGGTGACGCTGCGAGTCGAGGTCACTCCCGGCTCGATCGAGACCGCACCGGGCGACGCCGCGTTCCTGACCGTCGAGGTCCACAACACCAGCGACGTGATCGTCGCCTGCGGCGTCAAGGTGCTCGGCCTCGATCCGTCGTGGGTGCAGCTCGACCAGGCCACGCTCTCGCTGTTCCCGGCCGCGTCGGGCTTCGTCACCGTCATCGTCCAGGTCCCGGCGAGCTTCGCGGCCGGCCGGCACGAGCTCGGCGTGCAGGTCTTCTCGCGCGCCGACCCGACCGACTACCAGATCGTGCCGGTCGCGCTCGACCTGGCCGAGGCACCCGCCGCCACGAGCCGGCTCGAGCCACCGACGATCATGACCGGGCGGCGCGGTCACTTCGAGCTGCTGGTGGCCAACACCGGCAACACGATCCTGCACCTGCGGCCCGACGCCAGCGATCCCGAGCAGCGCCTCTCGTTCGACTTCGAGCCGCCCGAGCTGGTTCTCGCGCCGGGAGACACCGCTGTCGGCTCGGTCGCCGTGAAGGGGGCCCGGCCCTGGTTCGGGTCGCCCGAGGCTCGCCTGCTCGACATCGGCGTCGTCGGGCCCTCGGTCCCCCGCATCTCCAACACCGCCACGATGATGCAGCGCCCCGTGTTCTCGCGCGGACTGCTCTCCCTCATCGGCCTGCTCGCTGCGGTCACCGTGTTCGCGACCGTGCTCACCTCGGCGTTCTCCGACGTCGTCGCTGCCTCCAAGGTCGACCCCGACCTGCTGCAGCGCGCCATCGACGGCAACGACCCCGAGGGCGACCAGGTGAGCGGCGCGCAGACCGGGGTAGCCGGCACTGCGAGCCTGCGCACCAGCGGCGATCCCGTCGCCGGCGTGACGATCGAGCTGTACGCCGCCGACGACCAGACCGCTCCGGTCGCCACGGCGGCCACCGGCGGCGACGGCGCCTTCCTCGTCACCAACATCGGTCCGGGCGACTACCGGGTGCGCTTCGTGGGCGCCGGCTTCGTCGAGGTCTGGTACCCCGACGCCGTGGGCTTCGATGGCGCCGAGGACGTCACGGTCGAGACCGGAACCACCACCGAGGGCATCGACGTCGCCCTCGGCGGCCAGCCCGGGTCGATCGCCGGCAAGGTCCTGGCCGACGACCCGGTCGGCACCCTGCTCCGCCTGCTGCTGCCCGCCGGCGAGAGCGGCGGTGATGCCGACGCCGAGGTCGCCACCGCCAGCGCCGCTTCCGACGGGACGTTCCGTTTCGAGGACGTGCCCGCCCCCGCCACCTACCGGCTCGAGGCCCACAAGGACGGCTTCGCCCGCGAATCG
>Ga0224505_10001636_pt1 | contig 13879 bp, 14 predicted proteins | sample SF_Jan12_sed_USG_FD_169102 | JGI IMG/M metagenome (GOLD analysis project Ga0224505, IMG submission 169102) | Sediment microbial communities from San Francisco Bay, California, United States - SF_Jan12_sed_USGS_4_1 | ecosystem: Environmental > Aquatic > Marine > Sediment | place: USA: California... | reverse complement strand
TGGGATTACGCAACAAACTGGTCGATGCATCCTCTAGAGCTGATAACGGTGATCATCCCGTCATTTTTCGGGTTTCAGTCACCCTACTACTGGGGATGGATGCCATTCACGACTTCCACCGTCTATGTCGGCATCATCCCGGTCTTCCTCAGTGTGATCGGAATCCTGTACAAGCGGCGCGGGCTCGCCCTCTTCTTTCTCATTCTGACCGCTGTCATTCTGCTGATGTCATTCGGAAAACATTTCGCCCCGCTGTACAATCTGTTGTTCGACTTTCTGCCGTTCTTCAATAAGTTCCGGGCTCCATCAACAATTCTTCACCTGCTTCCGTTCGCGCTGGGGGTGCTCGCCGCTGTTGGTTTCTCGGCCCTGACATCGGTCGCGGAGGATTCTTCCGGAACCGCAAAGGCCCGGCAACGCCTCGTTATTGCTCTGAGCACCCTCTCGGTGCTCGTTGTCCTGATCTTCCTTTTCAAGGACTCCCTGTTCCAGTTCTTCTCTGCGTCGATGCTTGTCCGGGACGGCGAGCTTCAGCAGTACCAGCAACAGTACGGCGGAAGAGCAGGACAGGTGATTGACCAGTTGAAGGAGATCCGGTTCTACGGAAATGAAGTGATCAGCGGTCTCTGGAATGACACGCTCCGATTTCTGCTGTTCGCCATTGCAGGTATCGGTGCGACCCTTCTGTTTCTTATGCGGAAGATCCGGCAGGGGCAGTTTGCTGCCTCGCTCGTTGTGGTTCTTGTCGTCGACCTTTTCCTGATCGATGCGCGGTTCATCAACCCTGTGCCTGCCCGGGCGCTCGACGAAAACTTCCGGCCGGACCCGGCGATCACATTCCTCAAACAGCAGCCCGGTCTGTTCAGGATACTTCCGCTCGGGAACCAGTTCGGAGACAACACCTATGCCTACCACGGCCTTCAGTCCCTGGGGGGATATAATGCGGCGAAGCTCAAAATCTACCAGGCGGTGCTTGACTCCTGTTTGTATGTCTCCACCGATCCCGGTGTTCCGGTGAATATGAATGTCGTGAACATGCTGAATGCCCGTTACGTCATTACAGGCTATCCTCTTCCGCAGGAGCGATTCCCGATAGAGTACAAGGATGATACGAGAAGGGTAACGATCTACAGGAACCCTGAGGCACTCCCGCGCACATTCTTCGTCTCCTCGGCAATCCAAGCGGAAAATGACAGCGAGGTGTTCCGCATTATCAATTCACCGGCGTTCGACCCTCGAGAGACTGCAGTAATCCAGGGTGATGTTTCCCTGCCGGAGAGGCCGGCGGACAGCACGAGGGTTCAGCTCACCGGATACAAGTCGCGCAGGATCACGATGAGCACGTATGCCAGCGGTTCCGCCGTTCTGGTGCTTTCGGAGGTGTTCTATCCTGCCGGATGGAAAGCGTACATCGACGGAGAGGAGACCCCGATTCTTCGGACCAACTCGATCCTCCGGTCTGTTCTCGTTCCGGCCGGAGATCATGAAATCGTCTTTGCGTTCGATCCCCCGACGTATTCGACCGGGAAGACAGTCACGTACGCGGCCTGGTCTCTTGTCCTTATTTGTATTGTAGCCGGATTGTGGCGCGATCCGGCAGTGCGCTCCCGCATGGCGCGGAGGGCCGGGCGCGAACAGGAAGAGAATGCGTGAACGGGGATACCATATCGCTCTTGCCACGACCCTGTTTGCCATCCTTCTCTGGGGATCGGTCAAACTCGGCGGGCAGTACCAGTCAGTCAGAACCATCCCGGTTGTGCTTGACAACATTCCGGATGGGTTCGCCTCGTCCAGGCCTCTTCCCCGGTTTTTGAGGCTCACCCTGCGGGGGGAGGGCTGGAGCCTCGCCGGTGAACTCTGGAACACCGGTGCTCCGTTCCACCTCGACGTCCAAAACGCCTCGGCGACTCAGAAAGTCTGGACCATTCAGGATATGGAGGGGGAACTCGGGCTGCATGAAGGAGTTGAGCTGGTCAGTATGAAGCCGGAGTCTGTTTTCGTCACGCTGGTGCCGGCGGCGGAGAAGCGAGTCCCCGTTTCGGTCACCGGTGATCTCCGGTTCGCTGACGGTTACGGCCTCTCCGGTGAACCGATCGTTGCTCCGGAGAGTGTCCGGGTCATTGGGTCGGCGACGGTGGTTCACTCCCTCTCGGCATGGGAGGTAGCGGTCCCGGACCAGGGTGAGCTGAGAAGCTCTCTCGAAAAAAGGATCGGCATCGCTGATTCCCTGTTGTACTATGTCTTTGTTTCTCCGGATTCGGTCACTTTTCGGCTCAACGTCCAGCCTCTCGCGGAAAAATCGATAATGGGAGTCCCTGTCACCGTTTACTCGGCTCCTGATGACCGCGAGGTCATCCTTATTCCGCCGAAGGTCGATCTGCTGGTGAGGGGGGCAATCGACCAGCTTGCGGCGATCACGGTGGACGATTGCCGGGTGATGGTGGATTATGCTGCGATCATGAACGACACAGTACGGTCGGTCATACCGACGGTAAAACTCCCCCGCGGGTTGCTTGTGATTGCCCGGACTCCCGACCGTCTTCAGTTTGTGACGAGGGAACGTCCGTCTGTTCCAGGTACCGCTTCACAGTAAGGAAGAATCTCGTATGCGTCTTGCAATCAATATTGATCATGTCGCCACCCTCAGAGAGGCTCGTGGCGAAGTGGAACCGGATCCGGTCGCCGCGGCACAGATCTGTGAGTTGGCCGGGGCAGAAGGGATCGTCTGTCACCTCAGGGAGGACCGCCGCCACATCAACGATCGCGATCTACGCCTCCTTCGTGAAGTCGTCAAGACGAAGCTGGATCTTGAAATGGCGGCGACGGAGGAAATCATCCGAATCGCGATCGAGACTCTCCCGGAGCTCGCTACGCTGGTGCCGGAGCGTCGGGAGGAACTGACGACCGAGGGGGGACTGGATGTCGTTGCGGGCAGGAAGCAGCTGAAGAAGACGATCGAGCGGCTGAACGAACATGAAATCGAGGTCAGCCTGTTTGTCGACCCTGAGGCGGCTCAGATCGAGGCCGCGGCAGAAATCGGCGCCGACAAGATCGAACTCCACACCGGCGCCTATGCACGCGCCCGAAGCGAAGACGACCGGAGAATGTTGCTTGACCAACTCCGGAACGCAGCCCGGCAGGCCTCAGAGCTCGGGATGGGAGTAAATGCCGGCCACGGGTTGAACTATGCGAATATCAATGGAATCCTCTCAATCGGAGAGATTGAAGAGGTGAGTATCGGACACGCTCTGATTGCCCGTGCTGTGTTCACCGGGCTGGAGCAGGCCGTCCGTGACATGCTTGAACTGATACGGTGCGGTTAGTTTTCCTGCGTGTTCAGTTTCTGGATCTCATCGCGCAGCTTGGCAGCGCTCTCGTAGTTTTCCTTCTCCACCGCTTCCTTCAGCTTCATTTGAAGCATCTCAAGTTTCGTTTTCGGTTTTGCAGGAACAGCCTCTTCCGCTCTTTTCCCTGACTCTGAATCCACTTCTGTATCTCCTTCCTCTTCTTCCTCTTCCGGTACAAATGCCGCCTCGTCCATCACCATGGACGCGACATAGATATGAACGCCGTACCGCACCGCAAGCGCTATTGCATCGCTCGGTCTCGAATCGATCGATTGTCCGTCGATCGAGATCTTGGCGTAGAACGTCCCTTCCTTGAGTTCGTCGATAATTATTTCCTGCAACTCGGACCCGAAAGCAGTAATAATACTCTTCATCAGATCGTGGGTCATCGGGCGGGGTGTCTTGATCCCCTCCATCTCAAGCGCGATCGACTGCGCTTCATTCGCGCCGATGATAATCGGAAGCCGGCGCGGGCCCGCCACCTCTTTCAATATCAATGCAAATGCCCCTCCGCTTGCGGGGTTCGAAGAGAGACCAAGTATGTCTACCTGCACTCTGTCCACGCGCAACCTCCCTCGGATACGTTCATCATAGCGAACTATTCTTTGCCGAGTGCCTTCTTCAGGTGGTCGGTCAGTTCCGGAAGGACCTCAAACACATCTCCAACGATCCCATAATCTGCAACTTGAAAAATCGGCGCATCCTTGTCCTTGTTGATGGCAACAATATACTTCGAGGAAGACATCCCTGCAAGATGCTGAACCGCTCCGGAAATGCCACAGGCCACATACATCGTGGGTGAGACCGTCTTTCCGGTCTGCCCGACCTGTTCATCGTGCGGACGCCATCCCGCATCCACAACCGCCCTGGATGCACCCACCCCGGCCCCGAGAACGTCAGCGAGGCCCTCGATGAGATTAAAGTGCTCCGGCCCCTTCATCCCTCTCCCGCCGGAGATGACAATATCCGCTTCCGTCACATCGGGTCGGCCCGTTGCCACTTTTGTTCCGGTAACGACCGATCCAAAATCGCTGTCCGATAGTCCCGCCGGCACTGTTTCAACCGTCGCCGTTCCTTCCCCTTTCACGGCCGTAAAGACATTCGGACGAAGGGTGAACACTTTTGTTGCTGTTTTCACAACAACCTCGATCAGCCCTTTACCGGCATACACCGGCCGTTTCGCCTTGAGGTCGGCCCCATCGGCCTCCAGCGCAACGCAGTCAGCGGCAAGGCCCGCGTCCAGCTTGACCGCAACGCGGGGAGCAAGATCCTTTCCCATCTGGCTTGCCGCCATCAGCACAACATCTGCGCCTTCTTTGCCGGCCACATCGGCGATCACTTTCGCGTAGGCTGTATTGGAATGTCTTTCGAGCTTCGGGTCATCAACCGCCAGAACCCGTGTCGCTCCGTATTGTCCCAGCTCAGCCGCTATGCCGGCAACACCTGATCCGATGACCAGAGCGACACACTCCGCGCCCATCGATCCGGCAAGCCTGGAGGCTGCCTGGACCGCTTCGAATGATGACTTCTTGAATGCACCATCTCTTTGTTCAGCAAATGCAAGTAATTTCATATTCTCTTTCGATTAAATCGTATCAGATGACCTTCGCTTCTTCCCGCAGGAGGCGGACGAGTTCGGGAACCGCTTCTTTATCGGTCCCGACAATCTTCCCTGCTCCCTTCGCGGCCGGTTTCGACAGGGCCGTCGTCTCGACCCTGATCTCGGCAGGAGAGGCACTCTTCTCCTCGATCGGTTTTGATTTGGCAGCCATGATTCCCTTCAGGGAAGGGTAGCGGGGCTCGTTCAACCCTTTCTGTGCAAGGAACACCGCGGGAAGAGTCGTTTCCACCGTCTCATGTCCCCCTTCGATCTCCCGTTCGCAGACCGCCTTCCCGTCGTGGACATCGAGTTTCACGACGACCGCGACAGAAGGCAGGCCGAGCATTTCGGCGACAAGCGTCCCCACCTGGGCATCATCGTAGTCAATTGACTGCTTCCCGAACAGGACTACATCCGGCTTCATGGACTTCAGTTCTTCGGCAAGTCCTTTCGCAATGCCATACGAATCTCTGACACCCTCATCCTTCAGGAGGAGGGCTTTTCCCACACCCATGGCAAGGGCCTTCCGAAGGGTTTCCTTATGGGAGTCAGGACCGAGGCTCATGACGGTGACATCGCCCCCCAGCTTCTCCTTCAGCTTCAAGGCTTCCTCAACAGCAAATTCATCATACGGATTCAGCATGTAGTTCACGCCGGCCGAATCGATGGTTTTTCCATCGGCCCCGACCTTCACCTTCGTTTCCGTATCCGGTACGTGGTTCACACAGACAGCAATGTTCATTCGTTCTTGACCTGTTGAAATTGATTATTCTGTACCAATATAGCCACTGAGGCAAAAAAAGGCAAGGTAACAAAAGGGGGCAGCGCAAGTCGGTCACCTTTGTGTGCCGTTGATTTTCAATCCGGTTTTTGGTAGATTGTGTAAACTTTTTTTCCAGAACGAAAGAACACATGAGACACAAATCGGCAATCAAGCGCGCCCGCTCCAACAAGCGAAAAGCGGAACGCAACAAACAATGGAAGACAAGGATGAGGACCGCAGTGAAGAGAGTCCGGTCGTCTACCGGTAAGGATGCCGCTGCGGCGGAGTTGAAAAAGACTGTCAAACTGCTTGATCAACTTACGGCAAAGGGTATCATCCCGCACAATATGGCATCCAACAACAAGTCCCGCCTTACGAAATTCGTCAATAAACTCCCGGCCTGATTTCGAAGCATGAAAAAAGCCTCTCATGAAGCTCATGAGAGGCTTTCTTGCTGTTGCTGTCCGCACGACGTCTACGTTTTTATTTCAGCCGCACGGGCCCGCGCCAGCTGCTCGAGTTCACTGATCCTCTTTGCGAACTCCTCCGTCTTATCACCCTTCTCCGCTGTGAGCCGCCGGTACACCTGAACCGCCTCCTCATACTCACCCTGACTTGCGTAGATCTCAGCGAGCGTCACGGTGACGATCTTCCCTTCGTTTCCTGACTTCCTGGCAACTTTGGGCTGTTCAACCTCCTGGCTCTTTCCGGCGGGCTGTGGCATCGGTCCCTTCCGAACCTTCAACTGTTTCAAACGCTCTTCCGCGAAGGCATGAAACGCCTCCTGCTCGCGTTTCTCGATCAACCGGAGAATCTTTACAACGGATGGGTTGTCCGGAACCGCTTTCAGCACTCTTCGATACTCAATCAGGGCTTCGACGGTCCTTCCGGTTGATTGATAACATTCCGCGAGGACGAGATGCGCCGTTGGGTACTCAGGAAAATCCTTCAGCCCTTTCGTACAAAGATCGATTGCTTCTTCGAAACGGCCTTCCCGGGCATAACAGGACGCAAGGCGGGCAAACAGAGGTGATCTCGGGTTCGCTGCGAGACGCTCCTCCAGCAGGGGAATATTCATCGTATCTCCGGAAGGATACAAATCTCAGGGCCGGACTACAGGCCCCTGTCCGATGTGCCGCGCAATCCAGATATGCTTCAAAGACATGAAGGAAACAAATCCGAATCCAAGAAAAAACAGAAGCTGGAACGGCACAGCCGCAATCTCCAAAAAATAGAGAGAAGATGCAACCCCGAAGAGACAATAGACGGTCAGCGCAACCTCGAGAATCACCCCGGTATCGAATCTTGTCGGAACATACTGTTTGCCAACCCACGTATCACCTTTGTCGCGGATGCTGTACTTGGGTGTTCGGACAAATTCACTCTTTCGCCTCAGGAGGCCTTCGAGAACAGCGCGGGTGTTGTTGACCGCAAACCCCATCGTTCCGGCCATGAACACCGGAAACAGAAGAACTCGTTTTCGCCAGTCAGGATACGCGCTTTTCTGGGAATACAGGTAGAAGAGAAAAGAGCCGACAAAGGCAAAAACAAAAATTGACATGAATACGAAATACACATCGTGGTTCCCCTGATGCTTGATGAACACAAGGGGGACATTCAGAATCCCTGCGAGCACAATAAAAGGGAACACCAGATTGTTGGTAAGGTGGAATGTCGCATGGATCTTGGTTCGGAGCGGAATTGCCGCTCCCCACACACGCGGAAGGATCTTCCTGGCCGTCTCGATCGCTCCCTTGGTCCACCGGAACTGCTGGCTCTTCAACGCGTTAATCTCTGATGGCAACTCAGCCGGCGACGTCACATCGCGCAGGTAGATGAAGCGCCATCCCTTGAGCTGTGCGCGGTAACTGAGATCGAGATCTTCGGTCAGTGTGTCTGATTGCCAGTTTCCTGATTCTTCGATGCATTGCTTTCGCCAGATACCGGCGGTCCCGTTGAAGTTCATATAGAGTCCCGCATGGTTGCGCACCGCCTGTTCAACCACGAAGTGGCCGTCGAGAGCCATAGCCTGGGTTCGCGTGAGAAGTGAATAATCGGAGTTGATATGCTCCCACCGCGTTTGAACCATGCCGATACCCGGATCGTTCAGAAAATGCGGAATGGTCCTGGTCAGAAAATCCTTCTTCGGCACGAAATCGGCATCGAAGATCGCAATGAATTCTCCGCGGGCACTGAGAAGTCCCTCCTTCAGGGCGCCGGCCTTGAATCCTTCGCGGGTCTGGCGTCGGATATGTCGTATGTCAAATCCTTCATTTCTCAGCCGGGCCACTTTTTCCGCGACGAGGGCAACCGTTTCGTCGGTGGAATCATCCAGCACCTGTATTTCAAGAAGCTCTCTCGGATACTCAATGCCGCATGCTGCATCCAGGAGCCTCTCCACCACATAGTACTCGTTGTAGATCGGGAGCTGGATAGTAACAGGAGGGTGGGCATCAACGCAGTCCGCCAGGTCGGGAACCGTCCGGTAGTATTTCACCAGGTGAAACACCATGAAGAAGCTGTAGCAGCCGAAGATAAAGAGGACCGACAGCGAAAACACGTAGAGGAAAATAATAAGCTCTTCCATAGATTTTACGAGGAGTACCTCACTGTTGTGTGATCAAATCGTCACCGGCTTACCAGCCGGACACTGTTTGCAGCAGAACATCTTCCGATATTTTCCGGATCGCCTCCTGGAGGCCTCCCTGCTGGGCCTGAAAAATATCGCCCCCTGTCGTTTCATAATCTCCCCAGTTTGAAAACGTGCGCTCCCACACATCTTTCCGAAGGGTCATGTCCTTGTAGACAAATTTGGCTTCAATCGTTACTCTCCGCGTGTCGACCGATTCCCCCTGGCCGAGAACGGATGCCGCATCGGTCACACGGACAATGATCCCCTCCAGGATGGAGTCCGCCTCTGTCCGGTCCGCCACCTGGAGGCTGTTGTCCGTGATAAACTCCTCCGTGAGCTGCTGAGTCAGCAGTTCACGGAGCCCCGGCGCCCCGAAACCTGACCGGTCGTCGACCAGCGGAATAGCGACGGTCGAAAGATGCGGTGCGATCGATGCCCCCGTGAAGGAGTAACAGGCGACCAGCACTGCGGAAAACAGAAACGTGGTGATCATGGCTGTCGCAGCACGAAGACGAGAATTACGGGAGTCCATATTCCTTTATCTTCCGATACAGAGTGCGTTCGCTGATCCTCAAAGCCCTGGCAGCGAGCCGTCGGTTGTTGTTGAACCGCTGCAGGGCGTCCGCGATCATTTTCCGTTCCATTTCCACAAGTGAATATACCTGCTCGACGGCATCCGGATGCGACGAACCCTGACCGACCGGCCCGTTCGCCCCGGCTTGTCTCGTGACAATATCCTTCAGGTCGATCAGATTCCCTTTGATATCGAGGAGAGCGCGAAGAATAAGTTCCCTTTCAGCCTGCTCCGGGTTGCGCGGCACCGGCACGGGAAGGTTTCGCTCCTCACCGGAATGCTGGCTGTTGATATACCTTCTCGCGTCATCGGCTTCGATGTACCTTCCACGCCCGAGGATCAACATGCTCTCAACCGCGTTCCTGAGCTCGCGCACATTTCCGGGCCAATGGTAGGAAGTCAGAAAGTCCATCGCCTCGCCGGAGATCCCCTCAAAACGGATATTGTTCCTTTCCGCGATCTCGGCAGCAAAGTTCTTGAAAAAGACTGGAATATCGGCAGTCCTCTGCCGCAGTGGCGGGATGTGGATGTTGACGGATCGGAGACGGAAGTAGAGGTCCGCGCGGAAGCGACCGTGTCTGACCTCCGCCTCGAGGTTCTTGTTCGTCGCGGCAATCACACGGACGTCAACTTTCCTGGTAACGGACGATCCAACCCGGAGAAACTCACCGTTCTCGAGTACCCGGAGAAACTTCACCTGAGACTGCAGCGGAAGTTCGCCGATCTCGTCCAGGAAGATCGTCCCTCCGTTTGCCAGCTCGAAATACCCCTTCCGCTCCCCGGACGCCCCGGTAAACGAACCGGGTTCATGACCGAACAACTCACTTTCTATGATCCCCTCGGGGATCGCCCCGCTGTTCACCGTTACCAGCGGTTTGCTCTTCCTCAGGCTGGCTCCATGAATCGCCTTGGCGATCACTTCCTTTCCAACACCGCTTTCACCGGTCACCAGCACAGTGATACCGGTCGGAGCCACCTGGTCGATCACATTGATGATTTCAAGCATCTCCAGGGATGAACCGATGATGCCCTGATCGCTCCCCTGCTTTCTTCTCTCAACAGTCATTGTATTCAACTGATCCTAGCGCGAAACCACAAACGAATCAACGCCATATGACCTTCGAATGTCCGCACTTTTCGCTTTTGCATCTTCGTAGGTCAGATAGTTTCCGACAAGAACGAGGAACAGAGCGCGTCCGTCCCTGACCCTGTTGATAACCTCGACCGGAAATCCCTGATCCTCAAAGAAAAATTTTTGTTTGTCGGCATTCTCTCTCGATGAGTATGCGCCCACCTGAAGGGCAAACTGACCTCCCCCGGGTTGACTGACAGCTTCCCCCGAACCAGTGGCGCCACCTTCACTCACGACAGGCACAGGGTCCGTCGTTTCTGACTCTGCAGGCGGGTCAGCTTTCGGAGTTACCTTCGCTCCGGCGGATGTCAGAAAAGGAGAATCCGGATAATCTCCGCGGAGTTGCCCCATCTTCAGTTCTGCCGTCCGGTACAGGCCGATCGAGTAATAGAACTGATAGACCTTGTACAGCGCATCATCCGCCCATTCGCTCTCCGGGTAACGGTCCACCAGGCCCTGGAACACCCGCACGGCATCCGTCCCATCCTCGGTCACCAGGCCCTGGAGGTATCGGACACCTGCGTCGTTTGGGTACTGATCAACAAGATCCGAGACTTCTTCTCTGACCTCTTCCAGTTCGCCGCTCGAAAGTCGGTCGAGATACGGCTGTACCTCCACCTGACCAGCAAGAGGAAGGGGGGCAAAGAGCACCATGATGACAATCGCCGCCAGCGCTTTCATGCAGCCTCCCCACCCGCCAGCCGACCGGCTGCGTTTTCACCAAAGAGGGTGGCGGCGTTCGACCTGAGGATTCTCACAGCGATGGTCTCGCCTGCCGTTTCATTCCCGTTCGGAAACACGACCGTCCTGTTTGTGCCGGTCCGGCCGACGAGAAAGTCGTCTCGCTTTCTGCTTGGCCCCTCGACCAGGACATCCAGATCTGTGCCGACGAGCCTCTCATTCCGTCGGGCGGATATCTCATGCTGCAGCGTTGTGATCTCAAATACCCTGGCGCCTTTCTCTTCTTCGCGCACCGTATCTCTCATTTCCCACGCCTTTGTATGTTCCCGTGCGGAGTATTTGAACGTATACGCACCGTCATATCCGACTGTCCTGAGAAGATCCATCGTCTCCCGGTGATCGGCTTCAGTTTCAGTGGGAAAGCCTGAGATGATATCGGTGCTGAGGCTGACTGACGGTATCGCCTGCCGGATCTTTTCAACCAGCCCGAGGTAATGGTCGATGCTGTACGACCGGTTCATGAGAGAGAGAATGCGGTCAGATCCGGATTGTACCGGAAGGTGAATGTACTCGCAGATGTTCGGTTCTGAGGCGATCACCTCGATGAGTCGGTCCGACATGTCCTGCGGATGAGATGTTGTAAAACGGATGCGTACTCCCCGTTCTGCCCTCGCAACCTGCTGCATGAGATCGGCAAAATCATGGTCGCCGTCTCTGTACGAGTTCACATTCTGGCCCAGGAGAGTGATTTCCCGGAACCCCTCAGCGGCAAGCCCGCGCACCTCTTCGACAACTCCGGACAATGGCCTGCTTCGTTCACGCCCTCTGGTGAAGGGAACAACACAAAATGAACAGAACTTGTCGCACCCGCGCATGACGGAGAGCCAGGCCGACACTCCCTTCTTCCGCAGCGGCGCGATATCCTCATAGTTCTCGACCCGGGACAGACGGACAGCGATCCCCTGCTCACCCTCCGCTGCCAGATCAATCAACGCCGGAAGCTTCCGGTATTCGTCAGGGCCGACAACCAGGTCAACAACCCTCGTTTCCTCGACCAGCCTGGTACGAAGCCGCTCCGCCATGCACCCAAGCACACCAACGATCAGCTCCGGTCGCTTCCTGCGCTCGCGGCTGAAAAGTCCCAATCGTCCATGAATACGCTGTTCCGCATTATCCCTGATCGCGCAGGTATTCACCAGCACAACATCGGCCTCGGACATATCCTGGGTGAGTGAGTATCCCTCTTTAACGAGGATACCACCCACTACCTCGGAATCCGCCAGGTTCATCTGGCATCCGTAGGTCTCTATATAGACTCGTTTGGAAACTGGTGTAATCATCACTTCTCTGAGAACAGTAAAGGTATCCAAATGGTGACAGAAAAGCAAAGTGCCCTTGAACCTGATGAAATCCTCCTTTCATTTGTATCTATTCTTATCATCATTACTGTGCCATTTCGTCACACGGCAGCTTGTTTCTCCGCCCTTCTTTGGTATCTTTCAGTTCCCGAACGCCTGAACCGATGCTATGACAGAACACCCATTCAAGACAGGACTGTTTCGACGCGCACAGGAGTTGCGCCGATCGGTCCTTTTCCCTGATGCCGAGGACGAACGGACCATCACGGCAGTCCGCTCTCTCCGCGAATCCGGCATCGTTCAGCCCGCACTGGTGGGTGATGCGAGTCGACTCGAAGGAATCGCAGGATCGGCCGGGATTCCGATCATAGACCCGGCGTCATCTCCCCTGTTCAACTCATGCGTCCACGAACTGATGGAGGTCAGGAAGGAGAAGGGATTGTCGCAGCCGGAGGCGGCGTCCCTGATGCGCGATCCACTTTTGTTTGCAGCCATGATGGTGCGGCTTGGAAAGGCGGACGGCGCTGTGGCAGGGTCGGTCAGCACAACCTCCTCGGTGCTCCGCGCAGCGATCCAGGTGGTCGGACTGCACCCGCGCTCACGCATCGTGTCGAGTTTCTTCCTGATGCTCTTTCCTGGCAGGGTTTGTTCTTTTGCAGATTGCGGCGTGGTTCCCGATCCATCCGCTGAAGAGCTTGCCGAAATCGCGGTGACAACGGCAGATAACCACAGGATCCTGACAGGGGAAGCCCCGAAGGTCGCCCTCCTCTCGTTTTCAACTCTCGGGAGCGCAGACCATCCTTCGGTTCAGAAAGTTCGCCAGGCGTGCGAAATAGCACGGAAGCTGCGCCCTGACCTCCTTCTGGACGGCGAGCTGCAGCTCGACGCAGCGGTCGAACCTGCTGTTGCACACAGAAAAGCTCCTTCAAGCCCTGTCGCCGGAAACGCGAATGTGCTGATTTTTCCTGACCTCAACTCGGGGAATATTGCATACAAGATGGCTGAGAGGTTCGGCGGGGCGCAGGCGCTTGGTCCGATTGTGCAGGGACTGAACAAGCCGGTATCCGATTTATCACGCGGCTGTTCCGCGGACGACATCATCGCCGTCGCCGCGGTCAATGCAGTTATGGGAGGATCCGATGACTAACTGGTGGACGGCTTTTCCGACGGTCGCTCTGGTCGTCCTCGTATCAGGATGTTCGTCCATCCATCACAGTTACGAATATGATGATGTGACTCAGAAGAGAATGGGTGAACAGTTATACCTCGAAGACAGTCTGAGCGTCTTCTTCGCAAAATACCCCAACCCGTATCGTGACAAGGAGGTCCTGTGGCTTGCCTCGTTTCTGGAAGGTGCAGTAGCACTCGAGGTGCACAGCATGGAAAATGACTCCCTTGTTGCAGTCTACCGGTTCGACCCTCAGGAGGCGCCGATTTACCCGATCGCTTACAGGGGTGATGCAGCGGACCCGGTCAAATGTGTGATCACCGTCAACGGAAGGCCGAAGTGCGCAACCCTCCTCCCTTCATTCTACGTCCTCAACGTCCCACAATGGGGGACAACTTATACTATTGAGCAATATTAGGCGAGAATCGGGGGAAGGCTCCTGTAACTAATTACATAGCAGGGGGTTGTGGGGGTGACTTTTTTGCAAAAAAAACTGTCAACCCGGAACCATTTCCGGCAGGGTCTTGTTCTGAAAACTGTCAAAGGTGCCCCGCTTCGGTTCTGAGATTTCCGTCAATACTCCCTCCAGAGTAGCTCAAACCGAGGCGGGCTTTTTTTTTACGG
>Ga0224505_10001634_pt1 | contig 13894 bp, 16 predicted proteins | sample SF_Jan12_sed_USG_FD_169102 | JGI IMG/M metagenome (GOLD analysis project Ga0224505, IMG submission 169102) | Sediment microbial communities from San Francisco Bay, California, United States - SF_Jan12_sed_USGS_4_1 | ecosystem: Environmental > Aquatic > Marine > Sediment | place: USA: California... | reverse complement strand
GTCCCGCGGCGGCACCCGGAACGATCCTGGTCCGGTTCGAACTCCGGGTGCCGCAGGCGGAACGGGTCGCGCTGGCCGGAACGTTCAATGGATGGAGCGACTCGTCAATCGTGTTTGCGCGCGCGGGTGAGGCCGATCAGTGGACGGTCACCGTGGCGCTCGCCCCGGGACGGTACCAGTACCTGTTCGTGGTTGACGGGGAGCGGTGGATGCCGGATCCCAAGGCCCATGCGCAGATCGAAGATGAGTTCGGCCAGATGAACAGCCTGCTCGTCGTCGGTCCGCGGGGAGTCGTTCGATCATGAGCGTCAGACAGTGGTGTTTCGTTGTGGTGGGCAGCACGGTTCTCGCCTCATCGCTCGCAGCCCAGGACCGGGACTATCGCGCCGAGTTGGGCGGACGCGGGGCACCAGCGGCGTTCGTGAACGCGGTGGCGGCACAAGTCGACGCCGCGCAGGCTGCCGGGGTGCCGACGGGGCCCGTGATCGACAAGGCGTTCGAGGGATGGGCCAAGCGGGTGCCGGCGCAACGCGTCGTCACGGCCCTCGAGCAGGTCCGCATGCGACTCGAATCCGGCCGCGCGCTCTCCGTTGCGGCCGGATACGCACCGCCGCCCGAAGCGATGGTGGCGGGGGCTGGCGAGGCGCTCGCGCGCGGGTTGACCGAGGACGACGTGCGTGCCCTGATCGGGGGTGCTCCGGGCCCCGAGGCCGCGGCGGCCGGGCTCACGGTGGCGGCGTCGATGCACGCGCAGGGCCTCGAGCGCGCGGCGGCTGTCCGCGCCGTGCAGGACGCCTATGGGCGGGGAGTCGAGCCCGCCCAACTCTTCGAGCTCCCTTCCGTCGTTGCCGACCTGACCGGTCACGGGATGCAGATGGGAGACCTCGCGCGGCGGATCATGCAGGGGGGCGGTCTGCCGCTGCCACCCATGGCCGGTACTGGGCAGGGGGCCGGGCGGCCCGGGCAGGTGCCGCCGGGGCCCGGAGGCCAACAACAAGGGACGGGAAAACAGCAGCGACGGCAGTGAGGCTCCGGATCGCGCTCGGCGCTCTCCTTGCCTGCGGACTCCCGCTGCAGGCGCAGGAGGCGTCGGCCGTCATCGGTGGGTCGCACGTCCGGTACGCCGATAGCCTCGCAGGGAACGCGGGGTTCGTCAGTGCCCGCCTGGGCGTTGGCCGCGGCCTGGGCGGAGCACAACTCGACGCGGCGGTGTCACGGTTTACCGACGGTGGCTGGGCGCTCCAGGTTGCAGGGCAGGGGACGATCCTCTGGAGCCTCGGCGCCGGCCCCTGGTTGGCCGGTGTGGCTGCGGGGGCGGCACTCAACGCCGTCGAGGCCGGACCCATCAGTGGTACCGGGGCGGCCGGCCCCATCGTCGCTGTTCGTACCTCGCGGACCCAGGTCGTGGCGGGAGTGTCCGCGGGAGGGTTCCGGACCATTGACGGACTGTGGGCCGGCCTCTTCTCCGGGTCGTTGCGGTGGTACTGGGCGGCCAGCTCGAGGATCACCCTGGACATCGGTGGGTCGGCAACCGGCGCCGATACGCTGCGCTTCGTGGACTTCTCGGCGCAGTGGCGGCTCGCGACGGGTCCGATGCGCACCGGGATACTTGGCGGTGCACGCGTTGGAGACCTGACGGACGGCCCCTGGGGATCCGTGGACATCGCCCTCGACGTCGGTGGTCCGGTGACGGTCGAAGCCTCGGCCGGCCGCTACCCGCGGGACGTCACCGGGTTTACCGACGGCCTCTATGCCCAGGTGGGAGTTCGTCTGTTCGCGGCCCGCGCCCCGACCCCCGCGCGAATGCCACCGGCGGCGGTCGATGTCCGGCGGCTGGACGCTCGGCGCGTCCGGATCACCCTCCGCTACGCCGCGCCCGTGTCCCAACTCCAGATCGCCGGTGACTGGAATGCTTGGATCCCGGCTCCCCTCGCGCGCCGGGGCTCCAACACCTGGGTGGTGGACCTCGATATCCCGGCTGGCGCGCATACCTACGCGCTGGTGGTCGACGACACGTGGGTGCTACCCGATGGCGTGACCGGGGTGGAGGATGGCTTTGGCGGCCGGGTCGGCATCCTCATGGTCCCCTGATCGGGCAGGCGCCACGTCCCCATCGGGAGACCGTCTCATGGTGTGCCCGCGAGTGCGTCGACTACCGCTGCAATCTGCTCCGCGGCCGTCTCCGACCGCCGGTACTCGTCAGGCGCATACCGCCCACCCATGATCACCGCCGCGTTGCGGAACCGCATCGGGCTGGGGAACGCTCGCGCCGCGTGCACGTGGACCTCCCGAACGCACGCGACGCGCACGACCTCCGTCACGTTGGCGGCGGTAATGCCGCCGCCGGGCAGAATCCCGATGCTCCCACCCGCCTGCCGGACCAACTCGGCGATCAGCGGGAGGCCCGCGGGGACGCTCGCCTGTTGACCCGACGTGAGCACACGATCCACCCCCAAGGCGATCAGCGCCCCGAGCGCCTCGTGCGGGTCACGCGTGACGTCGAAGGCCCGGTGGAACGTCACCGGGAGCGGACGGGCCACCTCCACCAGCGTCCGCGTGCGCGCCGTATCGACCGTCCCGTCGGCCTCGAGAATGCCGAAGACGACACCGGCGGCGCCCAGGCGTTTCGCGTCCGCGACGTCGTGCTGCATCGCCTCGAACTCCAGCGGCGTATAGCAGAAGTCGCCGCCCCGGGGGCGAATCATGACGTACACGGGCACGGGGAGTCTCGCGCACGCCAGCGCGATCACTCCTGCGGATGGCGTGGTGCCGCCCTCGACCAGATTCGCGCAGAGTTCGAGCCGCTGTGCCCCGCCGCGGGCCGCAGCCGCGGCCGACTCGATCGTATCCACACATGCTTCGACCAGGGTGTTCGCCAACATGCCCGGTAGCATAGCGCGGTGGCGAACCCAGGGGCAGGCCGTACCTTTCGATATGGGCTTCGCTCTCTCGCTTGCGCGCGTCCGTGAAGGCATCGCCGGTCTGCGCGTCCGGATGCCGCGGCCGTCACGCGCCACGATGCTGCGACTGCTGCTGTGGGTGGTCATCGCGGCCGCGGTTGGGGCGTACGTCTGGGTGCTCTGGACCGAGAGCATCAGCCGCCGCTGACGGACGCGGGCCACACACCCTTCATCCCGACCGCGGAGCCGCGTAGCTTCCGGGCGTCCATTCCCACGCGTGCCGGTGTTGGCCGCACGCCGGGGTTGCCAGTCCAAGGAGCGCACATGCGTGCTGCCGTGATGTTGTCATGCCTCACCCTGGTCGGGGTGCTGGCGTGTGGTGATCGACCGCCGACCCCGGAGGACGTCGTCGGCACGTATCGGGCCGACCTGCCGGGAACGGTCACGCCCGGCCGAGCCGTCGCGCTCGAGTTGCGTGACGGGAACACCGCAGAGATGGCCATCGACTACCAGGACGGGATCGGCCCCATCGTCGAGACGGGTACGTGGTCACTGAGCCCGCAGGGAGAGGTCCGCGTCGTGCTCGCGGTTGGTGGATTCGGACCGGTGACGAGCGACGTGACGTTTCGGTGGGCGAAGTCCGCGCTGACCGCCATCGCGTTCGACACCGTGCGTTGGGGCGGGCGCGGCTTCACGCTGGCGCGGGAGTGACGATGCGGCTGGCCAACCGGTTCGCTGGCGGCTTGGCCCTCGTCGTCCTCGCGCTCGCGCCTGCCCGCGCGGGTGCCCAGGTACCGCCCCCTCGTCCGAACATCGTCTACATCCTCGCAGACGACCTCGGGTACGGGGAGGTGGGTGCCTACGGACAGACCCTGATCCGCACGCCTGCGATCGACCGACTTGCCGCGGAGGGCATGCGCTTCACGCAGCACTACTCGGGCAGTCCCGTCTGCGCGCCGTCGCGAGCGACACTCCTCACGGGATTCCACACCGGACACGGGTACGTCCGCGACAACTACGAGTTGGGCGGCTGGCGTGACGAGGAGGAACGCGGGCAGCTCCCCCTCATCCCGGGAACGGTCACGCTCGGTCGCATGCTGCAGCGCGTGGGATACGCGACCGCCGTGATCGGGAAGTGGGGACTCGGTGGACCGCAGTCGGCGGGCGCGCCGACACGGCAGGGCTTCGACTATTTCTTCGGTTACTTGGACCAGAAGCAGGCGCACAACTACTACCCCACTCATCTCTGGCGTAACGAGGAACGGGTCCCGCTCCGCAATCCGTACTTCTCGCCGCACCAGCGCCTCACCGGCGATCCCAACGATCCGGCAGCGTACGCGTCGTTCACCGCGGTGGACTACGCGGTCGACCTCATGGGCGACGACGCCTTGCGGTGGGTTCGGGCGCATGCGGAGGGTCCGTTCTTCTTGTATCTCGCCTTCCCGGTGCCGCACGTCGCGCTCCAGGTGCCTGACGAGGCGCTGGCGGAATACGAGGGCCAGTTTGCGGAGACCCCCTACGTGGGGGATCACAGCTACCTCCCGCACCGCACCCCCCGAGCCGCGTACGCGGCAATGATCACCAGAATGGACTGGCACATCGGCCGCCTCATGGCCCTGCTGGACAGCCTGGGGCTGGACGAGCAGACGCTCGTGATGTTCTCGAGCGACAATGGGCCGACATACGTGGGTGGTGTGGACACGGAGTTCTTCCGGAGTACCGGTGGATTGCGCGGGCTCAAGGGCTCGGTGTTCGAGGGCGGCATTCGCGTCCCGTTCATCGCGCGCTGGCCGGGGCGGATCGCCCCGAAATCCGAGAGCGCGCACGTGTCGGCCTTTTGGGACGTGGTACCCACCGTGGGTGCGTTGCTTGGCCTGGAACTGCCCGACGACCTCGACGGGCGGTCGTTCCTGCCCACGCTGCTCGGGCAGCCAGGGCAGGTGGAGCATGCCTCCCTCTACTGGGAGTACCATGGGCTCTGGAAGGGCGCACAAGCGGTGCGGATGGGACGGTGGAAAGGCGTCCGGCTCGGGGCGCACGAGGACGCGAATGCACCGATCGCCCTGTTTGACCTGGTGCAGGACCCCTTCGAAGAGCAGGATGTGGCGGCGGCACATCCCGACGTCGTGCGGCGCATCGCCGCCGTCATGGCGTCGCGGACGGTCTCGGGCATCGCCGCCTGGAACTTCCCGGCGCCGCCGCGCCCATGACATCATGTCGGTGACCCTCCCTCGCGTTGGCTTCGGCTATGACTCCCACACGTTCGGTGCCGACCGGCCGTTACGGCTCGCCGGGGTCGTCATCCCCCATGATACCGGTCTCACGGGGCATTCCGATGGTGATGCCGTTGCCCACGCCGTCACTGACGCCATTCTCGGTGCCGCGGCCCTGGGGGACATTGGCCAGCTCTTTCCGGACACCGATCCCCAATGGCGCGGGGCCGACAGCATGGCCATGCTCACCACCGCCTGCGCGCGCATCGTCGAGGCGGGGTTCCACGTCGTCAATGTCGATACGACGATCGTGACCCAGCGGCCAAAGCTTGCGCCGCACGTGATGGCGATGCGGGAGCGCCTCGCCACCGCGCTCGGGGTTTCGCCAGACGGGATCTCGGTGAAGGGCAAGACCAACGAGGGCATGGATGCCGTCGGGCGCGGGGAAGGACTGCAAGTGTTCGCCGTTGCACTCCTCGCGCGGACGTAGTCGTGCTCGACGGGCTGCTCGCGCGGCTCCTGGAACTCCCGCCGGCTGCGGTCTACGCGGTACTCGCCGCCCTCGCGGCGGCGGAGAACGTGTTTCCTCCCGTGCCGGCCGATACGGCGGTGGCGGTCGGTGCCTTCCTGTCGGTCGGTGGGCGCGTCACCGCATGGGGGGTGTTTCTCGTCGTATGGCCGGCGAACGTGGCCTCCGCCGCCCTGGTATATGCCGCCGCACGCACGGTCGGACGGAAGTTCTTCCGCGGGCCGTTTGGCCGCCGCCTCCTCAAGCGGGAGGCGCTGGCGCGGATCGAGCGGCTGTACGACCGCCACGGGACCTGGGCCATCCTCGTCAGTCGGTTCATTCCCGGCGTGCGCGCCGTCGTCCCCGCGTTCGCAGGCGTCGCCAACCTCGACCCGGTCCGCGCCATCGTCCCCGTCGTCATCGCGTCGGCGGTCTGGTACGGTACGCTCACGTTCGTCGCGGCCACGTTCATCCGTAACCTGGCGACGGTTGGCGTGCTGCTCGTGCGCTTCCAGGGTCTGTTGCTGGGGGTGGCGCTGATCGGGGTCGTCGTGGCCGCCCTGGTGATCCGTCAGCGGCGGCGGGGTACCCCGTGACGGGCGACGTGCGCGAGCGTGCGTTCTGGGTGGAAGGCTTCGCCGACCATCTCGCACTCGAAGTCGGAAGCTCACGGCACACGGTCGAGGCGTACTTGCGGGACATCCGCCGGTTCGTCCATTTCGTCGATGCCAGGGACCCGGCGGCCGTCACGCCACGGCTCGTGCGCGACTTCGTGTATCACCTCAAGGATGCGGGACTCGCGACCTCGAGCATCCGCCGACAGATCTCGGCAATGCGTACGTACTACCGGTTCCTCGTCGGCGAGGGCCACGTGTCGGCCGACCCGATTGAGCGGCTCGAGACACCCAAAGGCTGGCGGACGCTCCCGGAAGTGCTGTCGGTCAGCGAGGTCGAGGCGCTCCTCGCGGCCCCCCATCCCGACGAGGCCCTCGCCTGGCGGGACCGTGCCTTGCTCGAAATCGCCTATGGAACCGGCGCGCGCGTCTCGGAGTTCGTGAATCTGGGGATCCACGATGTCGCGTTCGACGAAGGGCTGGTGCGATTGTTCGGCAAGGGCGGGAAGGAGCGCCTCGTGCCGATCGGTCGACGGGCGCTGGGCGCCGTGGCGCTCTATCTGCGCGAGATCCGCCCGGGACTCGACCGGGGCTTCGGGGCCAGCCGCCTGCTGCTCAACGCGCGGGGGCGGCCGTTGAGTCGGGTCGGGGCGTGGGGGATCATCAAGCGGGTGGCGGCACGCGCCGGATTGGCCAAGCGCGTGACGCCGCATACGTTGCGGCATTCGTTCGCGACACACCTCCTGGAGGGCGGTGCGGATCTGCGTGCCGTGCAGGAGATGCTCGGCCACGCCGATCTCGCAACGACCCAGATCTACACCCACGTCGACCGTGAGTACCTGCGGTCGGTGCACAAGGCCTTCCATCCGCGGGCGTGACGCCGTCGTGCGCCACCCCAGGGAGCCTGCCGTTCCGTCATGTTCTTCGTGCTCGATAACTACGACTCCTTCACGTACAACCTCGTCCAGTACCTGGGCGATCTTGGAGCCGATCCGGAGGTGCGCCGAAACGACGAGCTCGACGTCGAATCGGTCATGGCACTCAGACCCGAGGCCATCGTGATCTCGCCGGGACCCGGCCGCCCGGCAGGGGCCGGCATCAGCATCCCGCTCATTCGCCGCTGTGCGGGCGAGGTCCCGGTGTTGGGCGTGTGCCTGGGCCACCAGGCCATCGGTGAGGCGTTCGGTGCGCGCATCGTCCGGGCGGATCGGCTGATGCATGGGAAGACGTCGCCGGTGGCCCACGAGGGCGCCAACATCTTTCGCGGGCTGCCGAGTCCGTTCGACGCCATGCGCTATCACTCGCTCGTGGTGGAACCCGCGTCGGTCCCCACGATCCTGGAAATCACCGCATGGTCGGACGATCGCCCGAAGCACGTGGAGATCATGGGCCTTGCGCACCGCAGCGCTCCGGTGTGGGGCGTGCAGTTCCACCCGGAGTCCATCGGCACCGACGTCGGGCACGATATCATGCGCAACTTCGTCGCGCTCGTCCGCGCTCGCTGAGCCGCACCGCGGCGCCAGACCCACCCCGATGGCCGCGCGGTTGCGATGGCGACCGCGGCGCACGCGCCACAGGCGGATTCTCTCTCGCTGCCGCCGTCTCCCGGCGATAGGCGATGTGCTTATCGGTTTCCCTGCAACGACTTAGCACAATGGCCCGGATTTTGACAGCGCGGGGGTCCGTTATTAGCTTCGGCTGTGCGCCTCCTCTGCGTAATCCCCGCCCGCTTCGGCTCCACTCGTCTTCCCGGCAAGCCGCTCCGCCTCCTCCGTGGCGAGCCCCTGATTCGTGTCGTTACGCGGCGCGCGCTCGCGCTGGATCTCGCAGCCACCGTCGTGGTGGCATCGGACGAGCAGCGGGTGCTCGACGCGGTCGACGGGCTGGGCGTGGAGACAGTCCTGACGGATGCAGGGCACGCGTCCGGCACCGAGCGCGTGGCGGAGGTGACATCTCGCCTGCGTGTCGGGGAAGCCGACATCGTGCTCAATCTCCAGGGCGATGAGCCCTTCCTGCCCCCCGACGCCGCGGCGGGGGCGGTGGCACGCGTGCGGGCGGGGGACGATGTCGGGACCGCGGCGCAACCGCTCATGGGGACGGCCTGGCGTGATCCCAATCGGGTGAAAGTCGAGCTGGATGGGCGTGGGCGGGCCCAACGATTCTATCGGACGCCGGCGATGCCGACCTGTGGCTTGCCGGCGCCGACGTTTCACCATCTGGGCGTCTATGCCTACCGACCCTCGGCATTGCGGCGCTGGGTGGCGCTCCCGCCGGTGGCGGACGAACGCGCGGAGGGGCTCGAGCAGCTGCGACCTCTCGCGCATGGACTGCGGATCGGGGTGGCGGTGCTGCCGGAGGTCGCGCCCCATGGGATCGATACCGAAAACGATCTGCGACTCGCGGAGGCCATGTTGTGAGTACCAAGTACATCTTCGTGACGGGTGGAGTAGTCTCGTCGTTGGGCAAAGGCATCGTCGCCGCATCTCTCGGTCGGCTGTTGGTCGAACGGGGCTTGCGCGTGACGATCCAGAAGTTCGACCCGTACATCAACGTCGATCCGGGGACGATGTCGCCATTCCAGCACGGGGAGGTCTACGTCACCGACGATGGTGCGGAGACCGATCTCGACCTCGGTCACTACGAGCGGTTCGTCGACCGATCCCTGTCGCAGGTCAACAACGTGACGACCGGGCGCATCTACCTGTCGGTCATCACGAAGGAGCGACGCGGCGAATACCTCGGCTCCACGGTCCAGGTGATCCCGCACATCACGGACGAGATCAAGTCCGCCATCCGCCGGCTCGCGCCGGAGCACGACGTCGTGATCACCGAGATCGGCGGCACGGTGGGCGATATCGAGTCGCAGCCGTTTCTCGAAGCCATCCGGCAGTTCCGCCAGGAAGTCGGTCGGGAGAACGCGCTGTTCATCCACCTCACACTCGTCCCGTTCATCGGCGCGAGCGGCGAGCTCAAGACCAAGCCGACGCAACACTCGGTCCGGGAGCTCATGGAGATCGGGATCCAGCCGGACATCCTGATCTGCCGAGCCGATCGCGCCCTGGACGAAGCCATCAAGCGCAAGATCGCGCTGTTCTGCAACGTGGATTTCGGGTGCGTGGTCGAAAGCCGCACGGTGGATTCCACGTACCAGATCCCGCTCCTCCTACAGGAGCAGGGCCTTGATCGTGAAGTGTGTCGGCGGCTGGTGCTCGAGACGAAGGAACCGGATCTCCGGCCGTGGCGCGGGATGGTCGAGAAGATCCTCCGGCCATCGGAGCGGGTGCGGATCGGCATCGTGGGGAAGTACACGGAGCTGTCCGACTCCTACACCTCCATCCGCGAAGCGCTGATCCACGGCGGCATCGCCAACGACGTCGGCGTCGATATCCACTGGATCTCGAGCGACCTCTGCACCGACGAGACGTCCGCCGGGGCCGAGCTCGCGGGTCACGACGCCCTGCTCGTTCCTGGCGGGTTCGGGGTGCGGGGCGTCGAAGGAATGGTCCAGGCCGTCCGCTGGGCGCGCGAGCACCGGATGCCGTTCTTCGGTATCTGCCTCGGGATGCAGACCGCCATCATCGAATTCGCCCGCCACGTCTGTCAGCTTCCCGAGACGAATTCCAGCGAGTTCGCGCCCGAGTGCGAGAACCCGGTCGTGGCGTTGATGGACTCGCAGCGCGAGGTGCAGGACCTCGGGGGCACGATGCGGCTGGGCGCGTACCCGTGCCGGCTCACGCCTGGCGCGCAGACGCACCGCATCTACGGCGCCGACGAGGTGAGCGAGCGGCACCGGCATCGCTACGAGGTCAACAACCACTACCGCACCACGCTCACCGAATTCGGGATGCGCTGTACGGGGCTCTCGCCGGACGGGTCGCTGGTCGAGATGATCGAGCTGCCCGACCATCCGTGGTTCATTGGCTGCCAGTTCCATCCGGAGCTCCGCTCGCGACCGATGCGTCCGCACCCGCTGTTCGCGTCGTTTGTGGAGGCGGCGCGGGTGTTCAAGCACCGGCGGATGCAGGAAGGAATGCTGGCGGAGGCCAAGGCCTGACGCATGTGGACGCCAGCGCCTGTCGTCGTCGCCGGTCCGTGCGTCCTGGAGGACGATACGCTCAACCTGCGGGTTGCCGAGGCGGTGGCCGAGGTAGGGGCCCGGCTCGGCGTTCGGATGCTGTTCAAGGGCAGCTTCGACAAGGCGAACCGCGCGCGGCGCGGCGCGCCGCGCGGACCGGGTCTCCACGAGGGCCTGGCAATGCTGGCCCGGATTCGCAGCGAGGTGGGTCTGCCGGTGGTCACCGACATCCACGAAGTCGCGCAGGTTGCGGCGGTGGCGGCCGTTGCTGACGTGATCCAGATCCCCGCATTTCTCTGTCGCCAGACCGACCTTGTGGAGGCCGCCGGCCGGGCTGGTCGCGCGGTGAATGTGAAGAAGGGGCAGTGGATGGCGCCTGAAGAGATGGCGGGGCCCGTCGAGAAGGCACGAGCGGCCGGTGCCGCCGCGGTGGCGGTGACGGAGCGCGGGACCGCCTTTGGCTACGGGGATCTCGTGGTCGACATGCGCGCGTTCGTCCGGGTACGGGAGGCCGCGGGGTGTCCCGTGCTGTACGACGCGACCCATAGCGTCCAGCGACCGGGACGCGGTCCGGGAGGCGCGTCCGGCGGCGATCGGGCAATGGTCCCGCTCCTGCTACGCGCCGCCGCGGCCGCGGGTGCCGACGGGTTCTATCTCGAGACGCACCCGTCACCGGCCGGCGCACCGAGCGACGCCGCCACGATGTGGCCCTTGGACGAGCTGTCCGCGTTGTTGGAGCCCGCCCTCGAGATCTGGCACGCCGGACAGGAGGGGCGCATCGGTGTTTGACGCGGACCTCGCCCGGCGCATCCGACTCGTCGGTCTCGACGTCGACGGTGTCCTGACGGACAACGGGATCTACGTGGGCATGGTGCACGGGGAGCCGGCGGAGCTGAAACGGTTCGACATCCAGGATGGGATCGGCATCGTCCTGCTGAAGCTCGCGGGGATTCGGGTCGTCATGCTGAGTGGGCGGCGGTCGGAAGCCACCGCGATTCGCGGGGAGGAACTCGCGGTGGACGCCTGCCTGCAGGTCCACCACGCCCGGAAGGTGCCGGCGTTCACGGAACTGCTCGAGCGCTTCGGGGTCGCGTGGGACGAGGCGGCGTTTCTCGGTGACGACCTTCCGGACGTGCCCGTGCTCCGGCGCGTGGGCTTGCCGGTTGCCGTCGCCAATGCGACGCCCGATGCACAGCGCCTCGCCCGGCACGTCACTCGCGCGGCGGGTGGCCGGGGGGCGGTTCGGGAGTTCGTGGAAGACCTGCTACGCGCGCGCGGGGAGTGGGGGACGACGGTGCAGGCCTATCTCGGCGAGCGGGAGCAGGTGCCGGCGTGAGGCCGCTCCTTGGGGTGGTGGGCCTGCTCGGGATCGCCGCCATGGCGTGCGGCGGCATGGAGCAGCCCCCCACGGCCCGCACGGACGCGGACTCCGCCGATCAGGTCGGGTACGGCGTCACGCACATCCTCACGGCCGACGGGGTGCGGCGGATGCGGCTCGAGGCGGACTCCGCGTACGCGTACGCGGGGCCGCAGCGCCACGAGTTGTTCGGCGTCAAGGTGACGTTCTACTCGCCGAACGGCGTCGAAACCTCCACGCTCACGGCGCGCGAGGGCACGTACGAGTGGCGGTCGGGCAACATGGAGGCCCGTGGCGACGTTGTCACGCTGAGTCCTGACGGCCGGCGCCTCGAGACCTCGATCCTGCAGTACGACCGTCAGCGGGATCTGATCATCGGGCCCGCGGAGTTTCACTGGACCACGCCGGACCAGGACGTGGTTGGCGAGGGGTTCACGACGGATCCCGAGCTGCGGAACGTCCAGACCACGCGTGCCCGCGGCGCTCTCGGCCGCGTCCCGGTCGACCAATGATCGGGCGACGTGTCTGCCTGGCGGCTGTCGTGGCGGCGGGTGTGCTGCCGGGTGCCGCCGTCGCGCAGGCACCGCGCGCGTGCTTCGTCGTCGTGGATCGCACGGGGGGCCAGGGACGGCAAGTGGATGTCGGCGGCGGGTACTACCGCGTGTTCCAGGGCGGTGGCATTTGGGCGCACTGCCGTGGGCAGGATACGCGGTGGTACTCCGACAGCGTGGCATGGTATCAGGATTTCGACCGCTTCGACATGATTGGGAACGTCCGGTTCGAGGATGCCACCGTGGAGCTGACCTCGGAGCGCGCGGCGTACTTCCTCAGCGACGAACGGCTCGACGCCAATGGCAACGCCCACCTCCGGAACCGGGCAACCGGTTCGGTGCTGCGCGGGCCGACGCTCACCTACTATCGCCGGGTCGCCGGCATCCGGGACACGACGCTCCTGACCGCCGTCCGGCGCCCCACCATCGAGTACCGGTCGGAGCGTGATACGGCGGGGGCGGAGCCGTACATCATCATCGCCGACCGGGTCCAGTTCCGCGGCAACTCGGCGGCGAGCGCGTGGGGCACGGTCACGATCGACCGCTCGGATTTCCACGCGGTGTCGGACTCGGCTACCCTCGACACGGAGGTGGGGGCGGGACGACTGATGAGCCGGGCCCAGATCACCGGTGGAGATTCCGCGGGGTACACGCTCGCCGGACGGGACGTCCAGTTCCGGCTGGTGTTGCAGTCGCTCACCTGGGTGCGGGCCGAAGGCGATGCAAGTGCGGTGAGCGCGGAGTGGCAGGTGACCGCCGATACGGTCGCGTTCGACGTCCGGGACGATCGGATCCAGGCCGGCCAGGCCTGGGGCGTCGATTCGGTGCAACCGCGGGCCACGTCCACCAGCAACACGATCACGGCGGACTCGCTGGCCATCGACGCCCCGGGGCAGGTGCTCCGGGAAGTCCGTGGCATCGGCGACGCGCGGGCGATGTCGTTGCGCGACTCGCTCGACACCGACGCCGACTGGGTCGCCGGCGACACGGTGGTGGCGGCGTTTGGAGCCGCGGACGATGGCGGCTCCTTGTTGGGGGGGATCGTGGCCGTCGGACGGGCGCGGGCCCGATACCGGATCTATCCCGAGACGGCCCCGGAGGGCCCGCCGGACCTGAGCTACTCGCGCGGCGATCGCATCACGGCGCTGTTCGCCGACAACCAGCTCGTGCGGGTCGATATCGTCGGCGCGAGCGACGGCGTGTACCTGGAAGCCCAGCGTCGGAGACAGCCGTGACGGACCCGCTCGCACCGATTGTCGCGGAGCGGAACCCGTCGGTGCCGCTCGCCGTCGCCGCCGTGCTGCAGGTGGCCGACGCGGGCGGGCGCGTGACGTTTGGCGACCTCGCCGTCGCGTACCGTGAGCGCTACCTCGAGGTCGCCCGCGGTGCGGGCTACCAGCGTGGGACGCAGCTGGGCACGCTGTCCGTGGACGAGGTGCGGCGCTTTCTCGTGGCGTCGGTGCTCCCGCGCTTGGTGACGGACGAGCTGCTCGAGACGCTGCCCGACGTCCTCGATGACGGCGCGGTGTTGCAGGTCAGCACCATGCGCTGGACGGTCTTGGAACCCGAGCGGGCGCAGGCGATCGCACGGCTCCTGGCCATCGCGATCGAGCGCCTAGCGGAAGCGGAGTCGCTGGGGGAGGCCGCGGGAGCGTCGGGCAGTGTGCTGTCAGGAC
>Ga0224505_10001633_pt1 | contig 13898 bp, 17 predicted proteins | sample SF_Jan12_sed_USG_FD_169102 | JGI IMG/M metagenome (GOLD analysis project Ga0224505, IMG submission 169102) | Sediment microbial communities from San Francisco Bay, California, United States - SF_Jan12_sed_USGS_4_1 | ecosystem: Environmental > Aquatic > Marine > Sediment | place: USA: California... | reverse complement strand
CCCCAGCACGGAGTCCCCCAGGAACTCCAGCCGCTCGTTGGTCGGCAGCCCCCCGTTCTCGTACGAGAAGGAGCGGTGGGTCAGCGACTGCTCGGCCAGGTCACGGCCCAGCGGGACACCCAGCTTCCTGCTCAGCAGAGCCGGGGCTTCCGGCCACGGCAGCGGCGACACCATCGGGGCGGGGTCGGTCACTCCGGCGTTCCTGCCGCTCAGGTGTCCAGGACCTGGCGCTTGTTGTACGTGCCGCACGTGGGGCACGCGACATGCGGCAGCTTCGGCTCGCGGCAACGGTCGCACGAGGTGACCGTGGGCCGCGCAGCCTTCCACTGGGACCGGCGGTGCCGGGTGTTGGCGCGCGAGGTCTTCCGCTTCGGGACCGCCACGGCTAGCCCTCTTCTCTCCGGCTCGGCAGCACCGAGCGCTCAGTCGTCTCGTCGGTCGGACCGGACGGCGTCAGGTCCTTCAGCGCGGCCCAGCGTGGGTCGAGCTGTTCGTGCTGGTGGTCGGGGTCGTCCGCGAGCCGTGCACCGCACAGCGGGCACAGCCCGGGGCAGTCGGCCCGGCACACCGGCTGCAGCGGCAGGGCGAGCACGACGGCGTCGCGCAGGACCGGTCCGAGGTCGAGCAGGTCGTCCTCGAGCTGCAGCACGTCCTCGTCCGTCGCCGTCGTCGCGTCCGGGTAGGCGAACAGCTCCTGCACCGGCAGCTCGACACCGAGCTCCACCCGGTCCAGGCAGCGCACGCACTCCCCGACCGCCTCGGTCCGGACGGTGCCGGACACCAGGAGCCCTTCGATGACCGACTCCAGCCGCAGGTCCAGCTGGAGGTCGGTTCCCGCAGGGACTCCGACCACGCCGACACCCAGTCCCTCCGGGGCCGGCGCCGAGGCAGTGACGACGCGCATCTCGCCAGGTCGGCGCGCGACGCTTCGGGTGTCGAGCACCAACGGGTCGCGCGGGTCGAGGCGGGACACGGCCTTCCTCACCGGCAGGCTCGGGGGGGTGGGTCTCGGACGAGACCGCCGCAGCAGGGTATCCGAGCCGACGGCGTCGCCCAAACCGGAGGCGCCGGGCGTCAGCGCTGCGGCCGCCTAGTCGTCCCTCGGCCGGGGGGCCTCGGCCCGACCGACGTCCAGGTCGGGCAGCGGGGCGGACAGGTCGCCCAGCTCCTCGACCGCCCGTCGGCCCTGGATCTTGGCCCGGCCCCGGTCGACCGCCTCGAGCGTCTTGGTCAGGACGATCTCGAAGTTGGCCAGCTTGCCGTCGACGTAGTCGTCCACCCCCTCGCGCAGCCGCTGGGCGTCGGCCTCGGCCGAGGCCAGGACGCGTCCCGCCTCCCGGTCGGCCTGCGCCAGGACCTCGGTCTCGGACACCAGACGCATCCGCTCCTCCTGGGCGTCGGCCACGATGCGCTCACCCTCGTGGCGCGCCTGCGCGATCACCTGCTCGGCGTCCCCGAGCAGGACGTCGGCCCGCGACAGGTCCGTCGGCAGCAGCCTCCGGACGTCCTCGACCAGAGCCAGCAGGTCGGACCGGTTGACCATGCACGACGCCGACATCGGAACCGCTCGGGCGGACTCGAGCGCCGCGGCGATCTCGTCGAGCTTCTCGTGCACATCCATGGGGTGATCCTCTCCTGTCACGCTCGCCGGCCGTCGACCACCCCGCGCGGCTCGGCGCCCAGCCGTTCCACCAGCGGCCCCATCACGAGCTCGGGCACCAGCCCCGAGACGTCACCGCCGTACGCGGCCACCTCCTTGATCAGGCTGGAGGACAGGAACGAGTACAGCGGGTTGGTCGGCACGAACAGGGTGTCGACCTCCGCCAGCCGATGGTTCATCTGGGCCATCTGGAGCTCGTAGTCGAAGTCGCTCACCGCCCGCAGGCCCTTGACGATGGCCGAGATGCCCCGCTCGGTGCAGAAGTCCACCAGCAGGCCGTGGAAGGAGTCCACGGTGACGTTCGGCAGGTGCGCCGTGGTCAGCTCCACCAGCCTGATGCGCTCCTCGAGGGTGAACAGCCCGTCCTTGCTGCGGTTCACCATGACGGCGACGTCGACCTCGTCGGCCAGTCGGGACGCGCGTTCGATGATGTCCAGGTGCCCGTTCGTCACCGGGTCGAAGGAGCCCGGGCACACGACCTTCAGCACGCGGCGACCGTACCAAAGCGCCCGAACCACATCGTCGCCTCGCCGTAGCGGCGCGACCGGAGACCCTCGAACCCGGGCGGCCACCCGAAGGCCTCCCCGCGCGAGGCGCGCTCGACCACGACCAGTGCCCGCTCGGCCAGCCAGCCGCGTACTGCCAGGTCGGCGAGCACCTGACCGACCCGGTCGTTGCCGACGGCGTAGGGGGGGTCGAGCACGGCGACGTCGTACCTCGTCCCGGCGGTGGTCCGGACGAGCCGCTCCACGTCGGCGACCTGGACGGTGGCGCCCGGTAGGTCGACCACGTCCAGGTTGCGGCGCACCACCCGGGCCGCCTCGGGCCGGGACTCCACCAGGAGGACCTCGGCCGCGCCGCGCGACAGCGCCTCGAGGCCGACGGCACCCGATCCGGCGTACAGGTCGAGGAACCGCACGTGCCGCCAGCCGCCGAGGGCGCCGAGCTCGGACTCCAGGGAGGAGAACAGCGCCTCCCGCGCGCGGTCCGAGGTCGGACGGGTGCCGGCCGTCGGCACCTCCAGCCGCCTGCCCTTCGCGGAGCCGGCGACCACGCGCGTCACGTCTTGTCCAGGTAGTCGGCCCGGTCGATGTCGACCAGCCGGCCGACGGCCGCCCGGAGCACCGGATGTGACGCGAGGTCGGGGTCGTCGTCGACCAGCGCTGACGCGTCCTCGCGCGCGGCGACGATCGTCTCCTCGTCGCGGACCACCCGGAGCACGCGCAGGCTGGACCGCACCCCCGCCTGGCTGGTTCCCAGGACGTCGCCCTCGCGGCGCTGCTCGAGGTCGAGCCGGCTCAGGGCGAATCCGTCCATGGTCTCCGCGACGGCGTCCAGCCGGGCCCGGGCGGGGGTGCCGGGCTCTCCTTCGGTGACCAGTAGGCACAGCCCGGGGGCCGACCCTCGTCCCACCCGGCCACGCAGCTGGTGCAGCTGGCTCACGCCGAACCGGTCGGCGTCCATGACCACCATCGCCGTGGCGTTGGGCACGTCGAGCCCGACCTCGACGACCGTCGTCGCCACGAGGACGTCCAGCGCCCCGTCGGCGAACGAGCGCATGACGGCGTCCTTGTCCTCCCCGGGCAGCCGTCCGTGCAGCAGTCCCACCCGCAACCCGGCGAGGGGGCCGCTCACCAGGGTCTCGTACACGTCGAGCACCGCGATCGGGGCCCGGCGCCCCGGGTCCCCCGACCCCGTGGCGTCCTCGTCGGACTCCTGCCCGCCGATGCGCGGGCACACGACGTAGCCCTGGTGACCCGCCGCCACCTCCTCGCGCACGCGCTGCCAGCAGCGGTCGAGGTAGTGCGGCTTCTCAGCCGCCGGGACGACGTGCGTGGTGATGGTCGGCCGCCCCGCGGGGAGCTCGGTCAGCGTGGAGACCTCGAGGTCGCCGAACACCGTGATCGCCACCGTGCGGGGGATGGGGGTCGCGGTCATGACCAGGACATGCGGCGGCTGGTCGGCCTTCGCCCGGAGGGCGTCGCGCTGCTCGACGCCGAACCGGTGCTGCTCGTCCACCACGACCAGACCGAGGTCGAAGAAGTCGACCTTCTCCTGGAGCAGGGCATGCGTTCCCACCACCAGACCGGCCTCCCCGGAGGCGATGTCCAGCAGTGCCTGCCGGCGCACGGCCGCCGGCTGCGACCCGGTCAGCAGCACCACGCGGGTCCCGCGCTCGTCGCCCCCGAGCTGGCCGCGCCGGGCCAGCGGTCCGAGGAGCTCCTCGATCGACCGGAGATGCTGCTGGGCGAGCACCTCCGTCGGGGCCAGGAGTGCGGCCTGGCCTCCGGCGTCGACCACCGTGAGCATGGCGCGCAGCGCGACGACCGTCTTCCCCGAGCCCACCTCACCCTGGAGCAGGCGGTGCATGGGGTGCGACGCGGCCAGGTCGTCGGCCACGGTGGCCGCCACCTCCTGCTGGCCGGCCGTCAGCGTGAAGGGCAGCCGCTCGTCGAAGGCGGCGCGCACCCCGTCGGAGCGCGCCGGCCGGGGCACCGCGGGCAGCGCGCGGCTGGCCACCCGCCGCTGGGCCAGGAGGACCTGCAGGACGAAGGCCTCGTCGTAGCGCAGCCGCGCCAGGCCGCGGGCGACGTCGTCCCGGTCGTCGGGCTGGTGCACCAGCCGGTAGGCGTCGGCCAGGCCGGCCAGGCCCCGGCGCAGCCGCACGGCGGCCGGCACCGGGTCGGGGACCTCCCCTAGGCCGTCGAGGGCGATCCGCAGGCACTGCGCGACCTTCCACGACGGCAGCGCGGCGGTGGCCGGGTAGACCGGGATCAGGGCGCGGGCGAAGGTCTCGGCCAGGTCGACGTCCTCCGGCTCGCCGTCGGTCCCCCCAGCCGCGAGTGACTCGGCCCGGTCGAGCATGAGGTAGTCGGGGTGGGCCAGCTGCCGCGTGCCTTTGAAGTCGCCGACCTTGCCGGAGAACAGGCCACGTCGGCCGACCTGGAGGTCCCGCTCCCGCCACCCCTGGTTGAAGAACGTCAGCACCAGGCGGCCGCGGCCGTCCCCCACCACGACCTCGAGCAGGGTCCCCTTCCGGTGCCGCATGCGTCGTGACGAGACCTCCATCACCTCGGCGACGACGGTGACCTCGTCGTCCACGCGCAGCGACGACAGGTCGGTCAGCTCACCCCGCTCGGCGTACCGCCGGGGAAGGTGACCGAGCAGGTCACCGAGGGTGCGCAGGCCCAGCCCACGGTCCAGCGCCTTGGCGGTCCGGTCGCCGACCAGGCCGCGCAGCGAGCCACCGAGCGGGTCGCGGCCCACGGTCACTCGACGCCGACCAGCAGGGGGTAGTGGGGCTGGCCGCCGTCGTAGGCCACCACCTCGACGTCAGGTCGGGAACGCTGCAGGCGAGCGGTGACCACGTCGACGAGCGACGACTCGGCGTCCTCACCCCGCACGAGGGTGACGAGCTCGCCGCCGAGCGCAAGCATGCGCTCGAGGACGTCGGACGCCACGCCCTCGACGGAGTCGCCGATGACGACGACGTCGTCCTCGATCAACCCCAGGACGTCGCCCGGGGCGCAGACCCCGGCGCTGGTCATGGCCTCCCGGACCGCCACCGTGACCTCGGCATGGCGGGTGGACCGGGCGGCCGCGGTCATGGTGACGACGTCGTCGTCGAAGCTCCGCGAGCGGTCGTGGACGGCGAGCGCCGCCAGCGACTGGACCGGCGCCCGCGTCGGGATGAGTCCGACGCGGAGCCCGAGGGCCCGGCCTTCGGCGGCCGCGGCCTCGGCTACCGCGAGGCTGTCCTTGTCGTTCGGCAGCAGGACCACCTCGGAGGCGCCGGACTGCCGCATGGCGGCCAACAGGTCCGCCGGCGAGGGGCGCCGCCCGGCACCCCCCGCGACCACCGCCGCACCGACGGACTCCAGCAGCGCCGCCAGACCCGCGCCGGGAGCGACCGCGACGATGCCGCGCCCCGACGGGGTTCGTGCCGCGGGCGTCTCCAGCGAGGTGATCCGGATCCGGTAGGGCCGGCCGGCCGAGATCCCGGCCTCCACCGCCGGGCCCGGGTCGTCCACGTGGACGTGGACGTTCCACAGCCGGTCGCCACCGACGACGACCAGGGAGTCCCCCATCCCGCCGAGGGCGTTCCGCAGCTGCGGGATGGCGTCGTCGGCGGCGTCGAGCAGGTACATGACCTCGAAGGCCGGTCCCCCCACGGTCGCCGGGTCCCAGTCCGGGCCGGTCCGGACGGGGACGGCCGGGCGGAGCGTGCGGTCTGCGGACGGCCGCTCCACCCCGGTCACCACGGACTCCAGAGCCTCCAGGAGGACCACCAGACCACGCCCCCCGGCGTCGACGACGCCCGCGCGGGCCAGCACCTCGAGCTGCTCGGGGGTCCGCTCCAGGGCGGCCCGGGCACCGCCGGCGGCGGCCCGCACCACGTCGGCGAGCGCCGCCCCCGGGGCCGCCTCGGCGGCGTCCGCCGCGGCACGCGCCACGGTCAGCACCGTCCCCTCGACGGGGCGGGCGACTGCGGCGTAGGCGAGGTCCGAGGCCCGAACCAGCCCTCGGTGGAACACCTCGGAGGCGGTCGCCGCGGGCGCCGCCCCGGCCAGGGTCTCGGCCAGGCCCCGGAGCATCTGCGACACGATCACGCCGGAGTTCCCGCGGGCGCCGAGCAGTGCCCCCCTTGCCAGCGCCAGGGCGGTCGCGCCTACGTCGTCGCCGTGCAGCGCCACCCCGGCGTCGTCCTCGACCGCGTCGGCAGCAGCCTCGATCGTGAGGAACAGGTTGGTGCCGGTGTCGCCGTCGGGGACCGGAAACACGTTCAAGGCGTCGATCTCCGCCCGCGCCTGGGCCAGGGCCTGCGCACCGTCGCGGCACCACCGACGCAGCGCGGCCGCGTCCAGCGCGGCCAGCGTCTGGCGATGGGCGGTCACAGTCGACTCCTCGCTCGTGGCTCGGCGCTCCCCACCTCACGGCCCCCGCAGCCTAACCGTCGCGGTGCGGCCACGACGTCGTCGATTGGCGATCGTCGGCGTGGGTCCGGTAGCCTTCCGGGTTGTCCGTCCGGCGCGTGCCAGGCCGCGAAGCCCGGCGCCCCGGTCCCGGTCCCATCGCCACCGCGCACCCCAGCCTTCGAGGAGTCACCGTGCCTGCCAACTGCGACGTCTGCGGCAAGGGCCCTGGCTTCGGCAACAGCATCTCGCACTCGCACCGCCGGACCCCCCGTCGCTGGAACCCCAACATCCAGACGGTGCGCACCACGGTCGGGGGAACGCCGACCAAGCTCAACGTGTGCACGTCGTGCATCAAGGCCGGGAAGGTCGCGCGCTGACGTTCGGTCCCTGACCGCGGCACTCCCCCCCTCACCGGCGGAAGTGCTCGTGCCCGGCCGGATCCGGCCAGGGCGTTCCGTCGACCGTCACGGGGGCATCGTCGCCGTCGTCGGCCGCGACCACGGTCCCGACCGCGACGAACCCGTCGGGGAGCAGCACCTCCGGCGGGAATGTCGCTGCCAGGGCATGGTCGTCCCCGCCGGTCAGGACCCACCCCAGGGCCTGCGTGCCGTACGCGGCGGCCACCGACGCGACCGGCTCGGCCACCTCCAGCGCGGCGGCGCGCAGGTCGATCCCGACCGCGCTGGCGTCGGCGATGTGCCCGAGGTCGGCCAGCAGGCCGTCGCTGACGTCGCACATGGCGGTCGCACCGGCCAGCGCGGCGGCCTCACCGGCGGCGTAGGGCGGTTCGGGAACGCGGTAGGCCTGCACGACCGCACGCGGGGAGGCGAACCCCCGCGACAGCACGGCCAGCCCCGCCGCCGCCCACCCCAGACGTCCGGCCACCGCAACGACGTCCCCGGGTCGGGCCCCGGACCGGGTGACCGGGTCGCGGCCGCCGAGGTCCCCCAGGGCCGTCACGGCCACCGTCAGCCGGTCGCTGGCCGCCAGGTCTCCGCCCACCACGAACGCCCCGCACCCGGCAGCCTCGTCGCGCAGCCCGTCCGCCAGCCGCAGCACCCAGGCGGTGTCGGTGTCGCCCGGAGCCGTCAGGGCCACCACGAGGGCGGTCGCGCGGGCACCCATGGCGGCGACGTCGGCCAGGCTGGCGGCCGCGGACCGGCGGCCGATGTCGTGGGCGCTGCACCAGTCGGAACGGAAATGGACCCCGTCCACCAGCACGTCGGTCGTGACCACGACTCTGCCGTCGGGCGCCCGGACCACCGCGGCGTCGTCCCCGCTGCCGATGAGGACCCCCGGCCCTGCGGGCAGCCGGCGGGCGATCGCGGCGATGACACCGAACTCGCCGGTGTCGGCCACGGTGAGCGCATCAGTCTCGGTCACGGTCTCCCCCTCCCGCAGCACCGTACGCTCGCGGTACCGTCGGTAGGAGCCTCCGCCGGACTGGGCGCGGGCGGGCCACCGAGTGCGAGAGGGACGGTGAAGGCCATGGTCACGGCGTACATCCTGATCCAGACCGAGGTCGGGCGCGCCGCCGAGGTCGCCGACCAGATCTCGAAGATCTCGGGCGTGGCAACCGCCGAGAACCTGATCGGCGCCTACGACGTCATCGTCCGCGCCGAAGCCAGCAGTGACGACGAGCTCGGTCGCTTCGTGGTCGCCCAGGTGCAGTCCGTTCCGGGAATCACCCGCACCCTCACCTGCCCGGTCATCAACCTCTGACCCCGCTGGACGACCGGAGCCCCGTGACCCGTGGTGTCGCGGCGCTGGCGCTGGCGCTGGGGCTGACCGGCTGCGGCGGCCCGGTGGAGGTGGCCGCTCCGGCCCTCGCCCCCGGACCGGCACAGACCTGCGCGCGGCTCGTCGCCGCGCTGCCCGAGACCGTCGCCGGCCAGTCGTCACGTGAGGTGTCCCCGACCGAGGCGGCCGCCGCGGCGTGGGGCGACCCGCCGATCGTCGTGCGCTGCGGCGTCGCGGTTCCCGACGGGATGACAGCGCAGGCTCAGCTGTTCGAGGTGGACGGGCTGGCCTGGTACCCCGAAGAGCTGCCGGACGGGTACCGGTTCACCACCTACGACCGCGAGCCGCGGGTGGAGGTGGTGGTCCCTGGGGCCTACGCCCCGGAGATCTCGGTGGTGGCCGCCGTCGGTGAGGCCGTGCGCGCCACCGTCCCCGCCGCCGGCTGACGCACACGGGCCCGCCGGGCAACAGCGCGGCTACCGAAGGCCGGTGCCCTTGCGGAGGGCGGAGCGGACCAGACGGTCGACGAGGGCCGGGTAGTCGATCCCGGTCTCGGCCCACATCCGCGGGAACATCGAGATCGGCGTGAAGCCCGGCATGGTGTTGACCTCGTTCACCAGCACCTCGCCTGCTGTGGTCACGAAGAAGTCCACCCGTGCCAGGTCCTCACACCCGAGTGCGTCGAAGGCCACGCAGGCCGCCTCCCGCACCCGCGCGGACAGCTCGGGCGGCAGGTCCGCGGGCACGTCCAGCTCGGTGGCGTCGTCGTCGGAGCCGGAGAGGTACTTGGCCTCGAAGTCGTACCACTCGTGCCCGCCGTGGACCACGATCTCGGCACAGACGCTGGCCTCCGGCCGGCTGCCGTCCTCGGCCATCAGGACGCCGCACTCGATCTCCCGGCCGACGACTCCCTGCTCGACGACCACCTTGGGGTCGTTGTCGCGCGCCACCAGGACCGCGGCCGCCAGGTCCTCCCACGCCTTGACCTTGGTGATCCCCACACTGGAACCCGCCCGCGCCGGCTTGACGAAGACGGGCAGCTCCAGGGCCTCCCGCACCCCCGCCAGGGCGGCGGCCGGGTCGCGGCGCCAGTCCCGGTCGGACACGACGACGTAGGGCGCCTGCGGCAGCCCCGCGGCCGCCAGGAGGGTCTTCGCCACCGCCTTGTCCATCCCCGCAGCGCTGGCGAGCACCCCCGAGCCGACGTACGGCACGCCGGCCAGCTCGAGCAGCCCCTGCAGGGTCCCGTCCTCGCCGAACGGCCCGTGCAGGAGCGGGAACACCACGTCGACCACCCCCAGCTCGGTCGGCACGTCACCGGCCTGCTGGACCCGCAGTGCGCTGTTGGTCGGGTCGCCGGCCAGCACCAGCGCTCCGGGGGCCTCCACAAGCGCCGCGACCTCGGGCAGCGTGCCATCGACGATCGCCAGCCTGGCCGGGTCGTCGGGCGCGAGGACCCAGCGGCCTTCGGTGGTGATGCCCACCGGCACCACGTCATACCGGTCGTGGTCGAGCGCGCGCAGCACGCTGCCCGCCGAGATGCAGGAGATGGCGTGCTCGGTGGACCGCCCGCCGAAGACGACCGCGACGCGGATCGGTCGGGTCACTCGCCCTCCCACTCGGGCTTGGCGTCGCGCGTCATCAGGGAGCGCACCATGTCGCGCGGGGCCAGGCCGTCGTGGACGACCGCGGCGACGTGCTCGGCGATGGGCATGTCGACGCCCGCTCGCCGGGCGAGCTCGAGCACCGCCTGGCTGGACTTCACGCCCTCCGCCGTCTGCTTGGTGATGCCGACCACCTCGTCGACGGTCATCCCCCGACCCAGGTTCTCGCCGAAGGTGCGGTTGCGGGACAGCGGTGACATGCACGTGGCCACGAGGTCGCCGATCCCGGCCAGGCCCATGAAGGTCATGGCGTCGGCATCCATCGCCAGGCCCAGCCGGGTCATCTCGGCGAGCCCACGGGTGATGATCCCGGCGTTGGTGTTGTCGCCGAACCCCATCCCCTCGGACATCCCGGTCGCCAGCGCAATGATGTTCTTCACGATCCCGCCCAGCTCCACCCCCACCACGTCGGTGTTGGTGTACGGCCGGAAGTACGGCGTCATGCACGCCTGCTGCAACCGGGCCGCGACCGCCTCGTCCGCGCACGCCACGACGGTTGCCGCCGGCTGTCGCAGCGCGATCTCGCGCGCCAGGTTGGGGCCGGAGACAACGGCGAGCTGGTGGTCCGGGCGCCCGGTGACCTGGGCCATGACCTCGCTCATGCGGGCCAAGGTCCCCACCTCGAGGCCCTTCATGAGGCTGACCAGCACCGCCTCGCGAGGCAGCTCGTCGGTCCACCGCGTGAGGTTCTCGCGCAGGGTCTGCGCCGGCACCGCCAGCACGACGATCTCGGCCCCGTCGAGCACCCGCCCCGGGTCGCTGCTGGCCCACATCGTCGGCGGCAGCTCGATACCCGGGTGGAAGGCGTGGTTCTCGTGCTCGGCGGTGAGCGCGCGAGCGCGCGCGTCGTTGCGACCCCACAGCGCGACGTCGTTTCCGGCGTCGGCCATCACCATCCCGAAGGCAGTGCCCCAGGACCCCATGCCCATGACTGCGACACGCACTACGAACCCTCCTTGTGCTCTCGCCGACGGGGGTTGCCGGTCCGCGGCTCGTCGTGCTGTCGGGGGTCGTAGCGCTCGGCCGGGGGGGTCTCCCCCCGGATCTCGGCGAGCAGGTCGGTGACGGCACCGATGATCCGTTCGGCCGCCTCCCGGAGCAGGCCGGACGTGAGCTCCTTGCCCCGCAGGTCCGCCAGCTCCACCGGCGGCCCCGCCCACACGTGCATCGTCTTGCGTGGCAGCAGGTGAGGAACCTTGGCGTACGGACGCAACAGGTCGTGCGCCCCCCACTGGGCGATGGGGATCACCGGGCAGCCGGTCACCAGCGCCACCCGGGCAGCCCCGGTCTTCCCGGACATCGGCCACAGGTCGGGGTCACGGGTCAAGGTGGCCTCGGGGTAGATGGCCACGCACTCCCCCTGCTCGACCGCAGCCACCGCCGCCCGGAACGCCGCGGTGGCGTCGCGCGACTCGCGGTAGACCGGGATCTGGCCGGCGTTGCGCAGGATGGCCCCGACCCCGGGCACCGCGAAGACGCTGGCCTTGCCCAGGAACCGTGGCGCCCGGCCGGCGTCGTTGACGTAGTGGGCGAACGACAGCGGGTCGAAGTGGGAGATGTGGTTGGTCACGACGACGCACCCGCCGCTGGCGGGAAGGTGCTCCTGACCGCGCCAGTCGCGCCTGGTGAGCGCCATGAGCGGCGGCCGCAGCACACCCCGCGCGAAGCGGTACGCCGCCTGCTCGCGATCTGTGGTCACGCATCTCCTCCTCGGTGATGCCAGTCTGTCCAGGCCAGGGGACGGTGTCGAGCAGCGGGTCCACGCCACGGTGGACAATCGCACGATGACCGCTCCGGAGTGGACCGTGGTGATCCCGCTCAAGGGGTCGGCCAGGGCGAAGACGCGCCTGGCGCTGCCGGCCTCGCAGCGCCGGGCCTGGGCCCGGGCGTTCGCCGTGGACACGGTCGCGGCAGCCGTGGCCTGCCCGGTGGTGCGGCGCGTGGTGGTGGTCACCGACGACTCCGAGTGGCGCGCATCGCCTCCGGAGGGCAGCACCGTCGTCGTCGACGACGCCGAGGTGAACGCGGCCATCCGGCACGCCGTGGGTGGTGACCCGGTGCCGGTCGCCGCCCTCCCCGGCGACCTCCCGGCGCTGCGGCCCGGCGACCTGCAGGCGGCGCTGGTCGCCGCCGGTCGCCGCGCCCCCCGCGTGCTCGCGGACCGGGCCGGTTCCGGCACCGTCCTGCTCACCGCGCCCTCCGGACCCGCCCTCAACCCGGCGTTCGGCAGCAACTCGTACGCGGGTCACATCGCCGGCGGCGCCGTCGCACTTCGGGACGGGGGATGGCCCGGTCTGCGCTGCGACGTCGACACCCTGGCCGACCTGGCCGAGGCGCTCCGTGTCGGCGTGGGCGCCGCCACCTCGGCCGCGGCCCGGCGGTAGCCTGCCCCTCGTGCAGGCGACGGTGCACCGCTACGACGAGGACTCCCGGTCCGGGACGGTCCTGCTCGACGACGGGCTCGAGCTCGGGTTCGACTCCGACGCCGTTGCCGCCGGGCAGATGAGGTTCCTCCGGTTCGGCCAGCGGGTCCGGATCCGGACGACCGGCTCCGGCAGTGACCAACGGGTGACCTACCTGATCCTGGCGACCCTCGCCGATCCCGGCTGACCAGCCCTGGCGCCCACCGGACAGCCGGCAGAACCCCGAACCGGAAAGGAGCCCCCGTGCTCCCATGGTCCATGCCCCTGGCCGGCCGGCTCGACGACCACGTCATCTCCAGCCGGCACCTGCTCGGCAACGTGCTGGGGGACCCGGCTGATCGCCCGCTGCTGGTCTACGTGCCTCCCGGGTACGACGACCAGCCCGACGCCCGCTATCCCTCGGTGTATGTCATCCAGGGCTACACCGGCCAGGTCTCGATGTGGCTGAACCGGCAGCCGTTCAAGCAGACCGCCATCGAGACTGCTGACCGGGTCTTCGCCAACGGCGCCCCGCCCTGCGTCGTCGTCTACGTGGATGCCTGGACGGCGTACGGGGGTTCCCAGTTCGTCGACTCCCCAGGGACCGGTGCCTACCACTCGTACCTCTGCGACGAGGTCGTCCCGTGGGTCGACGCGCACTACCGCACGATCGCTGACCGGGAGTCGCGCGCGATCTCGGGCAAGTCCAGCGGCGGGTTCGGCGCCATGATCACCCCGATGCTGCGCCCCGACCTGTTCGGTGCCCTCGCGACGCACTCCGGCGACGCGTTGTACGAGTTCTGCTACCTGGCGGAGTTCGCCACCGTCGTCCGGGCGCTGCGGACGTTCGACGGTGACATCGGCGCGTGGTGGGACGACTTCCGGGGCCGGCCGCCCCTGACTCGGGACACCGACCCGGCCGTGCTCACCGCTCTCGGTGTCTCCGCCTGCTTCTCGGCCGACGTCGACGGCACTCCACGTCTCCCGTTCGACCCGGTTACCGGCGTCATCCGTCCCGACGTCTGGCAGCGCTGGCTCGACTGGGACCCGGTGCGGATGGTGCCCCGGTTCGACTCGGCGATCCGGACGTTGCGCGCCGTCTGGATCGACTGCGGGACCCGGGACGACTACTTCCTCGACATCGGGGCGCAGGCGTTCCACCGTCAGCTCCTGGACGTCGGCCTCCCGGAGGAACGCATGGCCTTCGAGCTGTTCGAAGGCACCCACGGCGGCGTCGACCACCGCTACCCGTTGGCGATCGACTGGCTCGCCCGGCGTCTGGCGCGCTGACCGCACCCAGACACGCTCGGAGGGCCAGGTCCCACCGGACCTGGCCCTCCGAGGATGACAGCTGCGTCAGCGCTTGCGGGCCGGAGCCTTCTTCGCCGCCGTCTTGCGAGCCGGAGCCTTCTTCGCCACGGTCTTGCGAGCCGGAGCCTTCTTCGCCACGGTCTTGCGAGCCGGAGCCTTCTTCGCCGCCGTCTTGCGAGCCGGAGCCTTCTTCGCCGGAGCCTTG
>Ga0224505_10001632_pt1 | contig 13907 bp, 10 predicted proteins | sample SF_Jan12_sed_USG_FD_169102 | JGI IMG/M metagenome (GOLD analysis project Ga0224505, IMG submission 169102) | Sediment microbial communities from San Francisco Bay, California, United States - SF_Jan12_sed_USGS_4_1 | ecosystem: Environmental > Aquatic > Marine > Sediment | place: USA: California... | reverse complement strand
ACGATCCTCGTCACGCCCGCCTCCGCCGCCTCGTGTCGGCGGGCTTCACCCCTCGGATGCTGGCCCGGCTCGAGGACTCGGTCCAAGAGGTCGCCGCCCGCATCGTCGACGGGGTCTGCGAGCGCGGCGAGGTCGACTTCGTCACCGACGTCGCCGCCGCCCTGCCGCTCGAGATCGTGTGCGAGCTGATGGGCATCCCCCCGTCGCAGTACGGGTTCGTGTTCGACCGCACGAACGTCGTGCTCGGCGCCGGCGACCCCGAGTACGTGCCCGACGAGAACGACGTGCTCACCGCCATGCTGACCGCGGGGGCCGATCTCGCCCAGCTCATGGGCGAGGTCGCCGCGTCCAAGCGCGGTGGTGACGGCACCGACCTCACCAGCGTGCTCGTCAACGCCGAGCTCGAGGACGACGTGCTGAGCGACGCCGACCTCGCCAGCTTCTTCATCCTGCTGGTCGTGGCCGGCAACGAGACGACCCGCAACGCCATCAGTTGGGGCCTGCGCCTGCTCACCGACCACCCCGACCAGCGCGCCGCGTGGGCGGCCGATTTCGAGGGTGTCGCGCCCAGCGCGGTCGAGGAGATCGTGCGGATCGCCAGCCCGGTCACCTACATGCGCCGCACGGTCACGACCGACACCGAGCTGCGGGGCCACCAGCTGCACGCCGGCGACAAGGTGGCGCTGTTCTACGCGTCCGCCAACCGCGACGAGGCCGTGTTCGACTCCCCGCACCGCTTCGACGTGCTGCGCCAACCCAACCCCCACGTCGGCTTCGGCGGGCCGGGTCCCCACTTCTGCCTCGGGGCCCACCTGGCGCGGCGCGAGATCACCGTGATGTTCCGCGAGCTGTTCGACCGACTGCCCGACATCGAGGCGACGGGCGAGCCCGCCTACCTGCTCTCGTCGTTCATCCACGGCGTCAAGCACCTGCCGGCGTCCTTCACGCCGGTCGCGGCGCGGGCCTGAACGGTCGCCCTGCCGGTGGAGGAGCTGCCCGACGATCTGGCGGCGCGGGCGACCGCGGCCGGCGTCCAACTCGGCTACCACGCCATGGACGGCTCGTGGACACCGGGTCGTGCCGACACGATCGCCGCGGTGCTCGACGCCCTCGGCGGATCGGCCGAGCCGTCGCCCCGCGTCCACGTGGCCTGGGACGGCTCGCTTCGCGACGCGCCCGGCGCGGGTGAGATCCTCCTCGAGGACGGTTCGGTTCGCCGCCTGCCGCTCGACGGGCCGTTGCCCCTCGGCTACCACCACCTGCGTGCCGGGGCGAACCCAGAGCTCGTCATCGCCGCGCCCGAGCGGCTCGACGGGCTGGAGTCGCTGGGTCGGGGCTGGGGCCTCTTCGTGCCGTTGTACGCCCTGCACACCGCCCGCACCCGCTCGGTCGCCGACCTCGCCGACCTCGGCGCGCTCGGCGCATGGGCCGCTTCGCACGGCGCGAAGGCGCTGGTCACCCTGCCCCTGCTCGCGTCGTACACGCCCGACGAGATCAGCCCGTACGCCCCGGTCAGCCGGCTGTTCTTCAACGAGCTCTACGCCGACCTCGACCGCCTGCCCGGCGCCCGGTCGGGCCCGTCGACACCTCCCGCATTGCCGCTCGCACCGCCCGCGGCGCCGCTAAGCGGGGTCGGTGGCGTCGACGAGATCGACTTCGCCGCTGCGCACGCGCAGCGCAGCGCGGTCCTGCGCAGCGCGGCCGACGCCTTCTTCGCCGCGGGCGCTACCGATCCGGCCTTCGCGCGCTACGAGGCGTCCCACCCGCTCGTGCGCCCCTACGCCGCCTTCCGGGCCGCCATCGGCCGCCACGGGCGCGATCATCGGGCGTGGACGAGCACCGTACGGGCCGAGGTGGCGGCCGCTGCCGAGGGAGACGCCGACGCCCGCTACCACCGGTACGCGCAGTGGGTGATCCGCGGCCAGCTGGGAGGGCTCGATCGCGAGCTGCGCGCCCGCGGCGTCGCGCTCGGGCTCGACCTGCCGCTCGGCTGCCACCCCGACGGCTTCGACCAGTGGTGGCAGCCCGACGCGTTCGCCCGGGGCGCTTCGGCCGGAGCACCGCCCGACAACTTCTTCACGCTGGGCCAGGACTGGGGCTTCCGGCCTCTGTCACCAGCGGGGCTGCGCGCCACCGACTACCGCTACCTGCGGGAGGCGCTCGCGGCCCACCTGCGCGTGTGCGGCCTGCTGCGCATCGACCACGTGATGAGCCTCTACCGGCTGTGGTGGATCCCCGACGGGCACTCGGCCGACGACGGCGCCTATGTGCGCTACCCCGAAGACGAGCTGTTCGCGGTGCTCTGCCTCGAAGCCCATCGCGCCGGCACGGTCGTCGTGGGCGAGAACCTCGGCACGGTGCCCGCCGAGCTCGACGAGCGCCTCCGCCGCCACCACCTGCCCGGCATGCAGCTCGTCCAGGAGGAGCTCGGCGGCGTCCTCCACGGCCCCCTGCGGATCGTCGGGCCCGACACGGTCGCCTTCCTCACCAACCACGACACGGCGCCCTTCGCGGCCTGGTGGAACGGCGGCGACATCGAGGACCGGCGCGACCTCGGCCTGATCGACGACGCCGAGACCGCCCGCCAGCACGACGAGCGGGCCCGGGTGAGCGCCGCGCTGGTCGACGAGCTCGTCCGGACCGGGCACCTGGACCGCGGCGACGCGGCCGGGCCCGACGCGCTGGCGGTCACGGAGGTCCTCGCCGGACTGCTCGAAGCGATGGCGTCGTCGCCGCCCGATCTGGTGGTCGCCAGCCTCGAGGACCTGTGGGGCGAGCAGCGCCGCCAGAACACGCCGGGCACGAGCTGGCAGCGCCCCAACTGGCGGCGCCGAGCGGCGCGCTCGTTCGAGCAGTTCGCCGACGACCCGGCCGTCGCCCGTCTCCTGGCGCGCCTCGATCGGGCCCGCCGAGCGGCGACGGGGTGAGCGCGTCCTACGATCGCTGCGTGGTCGCCCCGCCGCTCGCTCCCGGTACCGACACCGCTCGAGGCTCGCTCGCCGACGATCGAGCCGCTGCCGCACGGTACCGCCCGTTGCGCGTCGGCGCGTGGACGGCCGACCCGCCGGTCGTCCTGGCCCCGATGGCAGGGGTCACCAACCCGGTGTTCCGCTCGCTGTGCGCCAGCTTCGGCCCGGCGATCTTCGTGGGCGAGATGGTCTCGGCCCGGGCGCTGCGTTACGGCGATGCCCGCTCGTGGGACTTCGTGCGGTTCGGCGCCCACGAGGCGCCGCGCAGCCTCCAGCTCTACGCCACCGATCCGGCCGACGTGCGGGCCGTCGTCGGGCGGTTGGTGGCCGAGGACCGCGTCGACCACGTCGATCTGAACTTCGGCTGCCCGGTACCCAAGGTCACCCGGCGTGGCGGCGGTGCCGCGATCCCGCTCAAGGGCCGTCTCCTCGCCGCCATCGTCGCCGCGGCGGTCGCCGCGGCGGGCGAGATCCCCGTGACGATGAAGTTCCGGACCGGTATCGACGAGCGGCTGTCGACCTACCTCGACGCCGGCCGCATCGGCGAGGCCGAAGGGTGTGCCGCCGTGGCCCTGCACGGCCGCAGCGCCGTGCAGTTCTACGACGGGCCGGCCGACTGGTCGGCGATCGCGGCGCTGAAGGAGGAGGTCCGGACCATCCCCGTGCTGGGCAACGGCGACATCTGGGAGGCGCCCGACGCCCTCGCGATGATCGAGCGGACCGGTTGCGACGGCGTCGTGGTCGGCCGCGGCTGTCTCGGGCGGCCGTGGCTGTTCCGCGACCTCGCCCGGGCGTTCGGCGGCCACGAGCCGCTGCCGGCACCCCGCTTCGGTGAGGTCGCCGAGGTGATGCGCGCGCACGCCCGCGAGCTCGTGGGCTTCCGCGGCGATGAGCGGGTGGCCCTACGGGAGTTCCGCAAGCACGCGTCGTGGTACGCCAAGGGCTATCCGCTCGGCGGGACGATCCGCACGGAGCTGGGCGGCCTGGACTCGTTGGCCGACCTCGACGCGGTGTTGGCCGGGACCGATCCGAGCGCCGCGGTGAACTCGGCCGCGCTGCGGGCGCCCCGCGCCAAGGGTGGGCGCCGGACGCGGGTGGCACTGCCCGACGGCTATCTCGACAGCCTCGACGACGACTCGCCGCCCGAGGCTCACGACAGCACCGGAGGCTGAGCTCCGGGCCGCCGAAGGTGCCGCGGGCCGAGCGCCCACGCCGGCGCTTCGCGACCGCTGCGTCGCCGCGCGGGGCGGATTCCCGCTCGAGGCTCGTTAGCCTGCCTGGCCGAGACATCGCGCTCGCGGCGCCCAGATCGGGCAGCCGATTCTTCTGGAGGCTTCATGCGTCTACGTACCGCCCTGGTGCTCCTACCGCTCTGCCTGGCGCCGCTCGCCGCCTGCGGGGGGAGCTCATCGGACTCGTCGTCCGCGAGCGGGGGTTCCGACAAGGAGGCGGCGTCGGGTTCCGAGTCCGGCGACAAGGAACTGGAGGCCAAGGTCGCCGCATCGCTGAAGTCGGAGTTGGCCGACGACCAGTCGATCGGCCTCACCGACGAACAGACCGGCTGCATGGCCAAGGGCATGGTCGCCGAGCTCGGCGCCGACCGCATCGAGGAGCTCGGTTTCGACGAGGCCGCGCCGACCGAGGCGCCCGTGCTCACCGAGGCCGAGGCCGACAAGGTCATCCCGGTGTTCAAGGACTGCGTCGACTTCGGCGCGCTCATCGCGCAGACGATCCTCGAGGACGCGGGGGACTCCCTCAGCGCGGAGTCGGCCAAGTGCGTCGCCGACCAGTTCTCGAAGCTGTCGATCATGGACGAGTTCCTCAAGGCGGCGTTGACCGGCGCTACCGAGGAACCCGACATCGCAGCCAGCTCCCAGGCCGATCTCATCGAGGCGATGACGTCCTGTCTCAGCGATGAGGAGCTCGGCACGCTCGGCAGCGGCTGAGCCGAAGGGCATCGAAGGGCGCGGCCCGGCATCGCCACGGTGCCGGGCCGCAGCGCGTACGCTTGGGCCACTCGTTGCGCCGTGGAGACGGCCGCGAGCGTGGTTTTGGACGTCTCGAGCGTGGTTTGGACGTCTTGAGTGACCCGTCCTAGCGTGGATCCGTTCGTGCGCCGGCTCACAAGCGAGGCTTGGGGTACGGCACATCTCTAGGGAGAGAACAGCAACGTGACAGCGATTCCATATCTCGCGCTCCTGAGCGCGCTCGCCGCGCTCGTCTTGGCGGGGTACTTCTTCATGGACGTGAAGAAGGCCGATCCGGGCAACGAGCGGATGGTCTTCCTGATGACCGAGATCCAGAAGGGTGCTCGGGCGTTCCTCAAGCAGGAGTACACCTGGGTCTCCGGCTTCGTCGTCGTGATGGCGATCCTCATCGCGGTGGTCATCGCCCCGCTCGGCGCCATCAGCTACGTGCTCGGGGCGGTGCTCTCGGCGGGCGCCGGTTACATCGGCATGACCGTGGCGACGATGGCCAACGCCCGCACGACCCAGGCCGCCATCGAGGGTCCCGCGAAGGCCCTGCCGATCGCCTTCCGAGGCGGCGCGGTGATGGGCTTCTCCGTCGCCGGGTTGGCGCTGCTCGGTCTGTCCGCCTGCTACATCCTCTTCGTCCTGGGCACGGGCGGCGACGACGCCTTCGAGATCATCACCGCCTACGGTCTCGGCGGCTCGTCGATCGCGCTGTTCTCCCGCGTGGGCGGCGGCATCTACACCAAGGCCGCCGATGTCGGCGCCGACCTGGTCGGCAAGGTCGAGGCCGGGATACCCGAGGACGACCCCCGGAACCCCGCCACCATCGCCGACAACGTCGGCGACAACGTGGGCGACGTCGCCGGCATGGGTGCCGACCTGTTCGAGTCCTACGCCGGCTCGATCCTGGCGCCGATCTCGCTGACCGCGTTCGCGCTGAACATCGCCGCCGACGACATCGACTCCTCGCTGCACGTGCCGCTGCTGATGTTCCCGCTGGCGGTCGCGTTCGTGGGGATGATCGCGTCCATCATCGGGTCCTTCACGGTCAAGGGCGGCCAGTCCACCGACAGCAGCGCGCTGAGCCGAGCGCTGCACATGGGCACGAACATCGCCATGGGCATCACGCTGATCGCGACGGTCTTCCTTGCCTACTGGATCTTCGGCGGCTCCTCCTTCGACAAGCCCTACGGGCTCGCCGTGTCGGTGATCGGCGGTCTCATCGTGGGCTGGGCACTCGGCAAGTCGGCCGAGTACTACACGTCCGACCACTACGGCCCGGTGAAGAAGATCGCCGCCCAGGCCGAGACGGGCCCGGCGACCACGGTGCTGGGTGGCGTGTCCACCGGCATGGTCTCGGTGGCCGCCTCCGTCGTCCTGGTGGTGATCGGCGTGGGCATCGCCTACTGGGGTGGCCAGCAGACGTTGGAGAAGCTGGCCAGCAGCAGCGACGCCGTTCCCGTCGGGTTCGGCGGCATCTACGGGATCGCCGTTGCGGCCATCGGCATGCTCGCCACGACCGGCGTGGTCGTGTCGGTGGACGCCTACGGCCCGATCGCCGACAATGCCGGCGGCATCGCCGAGATGGCCAACCTCGACCCCAGCGTTCGCGAGGTCACCGACGCCCTGGACTCGCTGGGCAACACCACCGCCGCCATCGCCAAGGGCTTCGCAGTCGGGTCGGCGGCGCTGACCGCGCTGGCCCTGTTCAAGAGCTTCGAGTTCGCCATCGCCGACGCCGATCCCACTGCGGCGCTCAACCTCAACGTCGGCGACGTCGAGGTCTTCATCGGGCTGTTCCTCGGCGCGGGCCTACCCTTCTTGTTCGCGGCGTTGACCATCGACGCGGTCGGTCGGGCGGCCCAGCAGATGATCGAGGAGGTCCGGCGCCAGTTCCGCGAGATCCCGGGCCTGCGCGAGGGCAAGCCTGGTGTCGTTCCCGACTCGGCCCGTTGCGTCGCCATCTCGACCGCGGCGTCGCTGAAGGAGATGATCATCCCCGGCGCGCTGGCCGTGGTGGTCCCCCTCGTCATCGGCTTCATCAGCGTCGACGCCCTCGGCGGCTTCCTCGCCGGCGCACTGGTGACGGGCTTCGCGCTCGCCATCTTCATGGCGAACGCCGGTGGTGCGTGGGACAACGCCAAGAAGTACATCGAGGCCGGTCATCACGGCGGAAAGGGCTCCGAGCCCCACAAGGCTGCGGTGGTCGGTGACACGGTCGGCGATCCGTTCAAGGACACGTCGGGCCCGGCCATGAACATCCTGCTGAAGGTGATGACGATCGTGAGTCTGGTGTTCGCTTCGGCGTTCGTCTGACCCGCGACCTTCGACGCCGGGCGCACGGCGCTCGGCACGGCACGTACAGCACCGCCCCACCTCCCGCTCGGGAGGTGGGGCGGTGCTCGTTCCGGCCCGGTTCCTGCCCAGGTCTGCCCAGCTGAGCCACGGTATTTCGTGAATGTCTGAGCCGACCGCCCTGCGTCACGGCCGAGACGTCGTGGTTACCCTCGGTGAGTCCAGCCGATCTCTAACGATGATCGGAGTCCAGTTTTCCCTCTATCGCATGACAGACGCCCGCTGAGGCGCCTAGGCGTGCTGCGGCGATCACTGATCGCAGCCTGGCGGGGCGTCGATCGGGTCCTTTCTTGAGGATCCACGGTCCAGCCGGTGCTCTACCTCTGGAGGGACCATGGACCGAGGACTTCTTCGCCGGATCCGAACAGCGGGCGCCGCGGCAATGTGCAGCGCGGCGCTGCTCCTCACCGGCCCGCTCGCGGCGGGCGCGGCCACCGAGGACGCCACCGCCGCCGAACCGTCTCTCGGGGCGGCGGCGGCGGACTGCACCAACCCGGCGGACTGCATCGTCATCGTCAGCGGCGACCCCGCCGTCACGGTGACCGATGACCACCCGACCGACCCGGCGCCGCTCGAGGCCCGCGTCGTCCAGCACTACTACGCCGACGCCTACACCTCGGTGCCTGGCGCCCAGTGGATCAGCGACCAGTGGATCACGGACGGCGGCGTCATCCGCCAGGCGAAGACGTTCGAGCGGTACTCGCTCGGTGCGCCCGGGGCCCGCCTCGACAACGCGAACCCGGCGCCCTGCGTCGGGGTCGTGACGCCGACCTTCTGCGGTGACGACTTCGGTGAGGGCTGGCACTCTCGACGCACGTACCACGTTCCCGTCGTGCTGCCGCCCGGCACGCGCGCCGTCGGAGCGACCATCCAGCTGGCGGTGGACAACGCCGCCACGGTCGTCGTCAACCGAGGCGAGCCCGGCGCGTTCACGATGATGGAGCCCGGCTGTGACAGCTACGGCTCGTGCCCCGAGACGAACTTCCAACAGCTCGGTGCCCCCGCCGACGCGCCCGGCAGCGCGTTCCGCCCCGGGGCGAACACGGTCGACATCACCGTCGACGACTGGGGCAGCGTGACCGGCATCGCGTTCCGGCTGTCGGTGCAGGTCACGACCGACCCCACCGGCGGGGGGAACACCTGCGAGCCGGGGGAGACGTACTCGTGCTCGCTCACGGTGCGCCAGCTCGGTGGCGGTCGCGGGCTGTACTGCTACGAGGCGATCGACGGCGAGACGCGTCAGGTGACCCTCGACCCGACCGGCAACGGCGAGCTGGTGATCTTCGACGTCGTATCGGGCACCGACACGGTCGGACCGCTCCCCGCTGACGGCGTGGTGTACTACCCGAGCCTCGACTACCCGATCGACCTGGTGAACATCCTCGACGATCGCTGCGGCGCCTAGCCGCCCAGATCGACGCCAACGCTCCGTCGGGGCGCTCGACCGGTGACCGGCTGGGCGCCCCGACCGCGTCCGGGTACGCCGACGGCGGGCCGGCTGATAGAACAACCGACGATGCTCGAACTACACATGGAACGCCCCGACCGAGACGACGAGAGCACGTGGTGGATCATCGTGCGTCGCGGCGAGGTACTGGTCACCGAGGGGCCCTCAGGGTTCCGTCTGCCCCAGGGCCCGCGGGCGCCGATCGAGCCCAGCGAGCCCGCCCATCCGCTCGGCCGGCTCGAGGGTGGCCACATGTGGGGTTACGCCGCCGCCGAGGACGCCGGCGAGCCGCACGGCCACTACTGGATCAACCTGCGCAAGCTGTACGGCCAGGTGCCGGACCACCACTGGGTGGCCGCCGGTCGCGCCGAGCAGATCGTCTCGTGGGACCGCACCCACCGCTTCTGCGGACGGTGCGGCACGCCGACGCTGAGCCAGGACACCGAGCGGGCGCGCAAGTGCCCCGACTGCGGGCTGCTGGCCTATCCTCGGCTCTCGCCGGCCACGATCATGCTGGTCACCCGCGGTGAGCACGACGAGGAAGCGCTCCTCGCCCACGGCCGGCTGTTCCCGGGTCGCTTCTACTCGGCCCTCGCCGGCTTCGTGGAGCCCGGCGAGTCCCTCGAGGACTGCGTGGCGCGCGAGGTCAAGGAAGAGACCAACATCGACGTCAAGGACATCACCTACTTCGCCAGCCAGCCCTGGCCGTTCCCGAACTCGCTCATGCTGGGCTTCACCGCCCGCTACGCCGGCGGCGAGCTGAGGATCCAGGAGGAGGAGATCGTCGACGCCGGTTGGTACACGATCGACAACCTGCCGCCGAGCCCCCGAGGCGGGATGAGCATCGCCGGCTGGTTGATCGAGGACTGGATCAAGCGGCAGGAGGCGCGCGCCTGACTCGCGCCACGCCGTGCCCGACCGCGCTGCACGCGCTCGCATCGACGATGTCAGCTGAACTGCCCCGCTGCTGGCAGACTTGAGCCGCCATGTTCGTCGCCTCCGAGTCCTCGGTCCCCGATCTCGCGCTGTCGGTCTCGCCGTGGGCGTGGGCGGCCTTCCTGGTCGTGTTGAGCGTGGCCCTGCTCGTCGACCTCCTCGTGGTCAACCGCGAGGCCCATGCCCCGAGCGTGCGGGAGTCCGCCATCACCAGCGTCGTGTGGGTCTCCTTCGGGCTCGCGTTCGCGTTCGTCGTGTGGTTCGCCTACGGGGGCGCGGCCGCCGGGCAGTATCTCGCCGGCTACGTGGTCGAAAAGAGTCTCTCGGTCGACAACGTGTTCGTCTGGGCGGCCCTGCTCGGCTACTTCGCCGTGCCGCGCCAGTACCAACACCGGGTGTTGTTCTGGGGCATCTTCGGCGCGATCGCGTTGCGGGCCGCGTTCATCTTCGCCGGGGTCGCCATCCTGTCGCGGTTCAGCTGGGTCGAGTACGTCTTCGGCGCCTTCCTCCTCGTCACCGCCGTCAAGGTGGCCCGCGGGAGCAGCGAGGAGGTGCACCCCGAGCGCAACCCCGTCCTGCGGGCCATGCGACGGGTCATCCCCGTGAGCGCCGACTACGACGGGCACCGGTTGTGGACCCGCGAGCGGGGTCGGCTCAAGGCCACTCCCCTGTTCGTCGTGCTGGTCCTCATCGAGGCGACCGACGTGGTCTTCGCGGTCGACTCGGTCCCCGCCATCCTGGCCATCAGCCGTGAGCAGTTCATCGTGTTCACGTCGAACGCGATGGCGATCATGGGGCTGCGGGCGCTGTACTTCCTGGTGTCGGGGGCCGCGGTGCACCTCGTCCACCTCGACAAGGGACTCGGGGTGATCCTGGCCATGGTCGGGCTGAAGATGTTGGCGGCGCGCTGGGTGCACGTGCCGACGTTGTGGTCGCTGGCCGCGATCGTGGGCGTTCTGGCCGTGACCATCGCGGCGTCGTTGCTCGCCGGGCGCGCCGAGACCCACGATCCCACCCCGCCACCCTCCGAGCCGCCCACTCCCGAGCCGTCGGCGCCGGCTGGCCAGGGAGAGGTCTCCCGGTGACGGTGCGGACGATCGTCGTCGGCGTGGACGGCTCGCCGACCGCGCAGCGCGCATTGCGCTGGAGCGCCGAACTGGCCGCGCCGCTGGGTGCCAACGTGGTCGCGGTGCACGGCTTCGAGCCGCTGGCCTGGCTCGGTCGGGTCGAGCCGCCGGTCGAGTTCACCCGCATCGCAGCCCACGTCCGCGACCTCATGGAGGGGGAGTGGTGCGCGTCCGCCCGCGAGCTGGGCGTGCGCCTCGAGACCATGGTCATCAACGACTCGCCCGACGCGGCCCTGCGCCAGGTGGCGTCCGAGCGCGACGCCGACCTGGTGGTCGTCGGCTCGCGCGGTCACGGCGCGGTGAAGCGGCTGCTGCTCGGCAGCACGGCGCGGCGCCTGGTCGACGCCGCCGACCTGCCCGTCACGATCATCCCGGCGTCCCCGGACTGAGCTGCGTCTCCCGCTCGACGTGGTTCTCTCGCCGCTCGGTACGGCCATGGACCTGTTGCCCGTGTTGTTGGAGTGGGCAGTACATTGATCGTCCAGCGTCCAGGAGGGCCCCATGGCGAGAGCGATCTGGAGTGGTGCGATCAGCTTCGGGCTGGTCAGCATCCCGGTGAAGTTGTACAACGCCGTGTCGCGGAAGTCCGTCTCGTTCAACCAGATCGACGGGCGGACGGGGTCGCGGGTCCGCCAGAAGCTGGTGTCGGCGGCCGACGGTGACGAGGTCCCGCGCGACGAGATCGTCAAGGGCTACAACCTCGGCGGCGACCAGTACGTGATCATCAGCGAGGACGAGCTGGCGTCGGTCATGCCGGTCGCCCAGCGCAGCATCGATCTCGAGGAGTTCGTCGATCTCGCCGAGATCGACCCGGTCTTCTACGACTCCGCCTACCACCTCGTGCCCGAGAAGGCGGCGATCAAGCCCTACAAGCTCCTCTCCGAGGCGATGGAGGAAGCCGGCAAGGTCGGCGTCGCCCGCTTCGTCATGCGCTCGAAGAGCTACGTCGCCGCCATCCGCCCCGCCGGCGGGCACCTCATGTTGTCGACGATGGTCTACGCCGACGAGCTGAACGACGTCGACGAGCTCCCCGAGCTCGAGGATCTGGCCAAGGTCGAGGTGTCCGATCGCGAGCGGGCGATGGCCACGCAGCTCATCGAGAACCTCGCCGCCGAGTTCGACCCGACGAAGTACCACGACACCTACCGCGTGCAGTTGCTCGAGATGATCGACCGCAAGGCCGCCGGCGAGACCCAGCTCGCGCCCGCGGCCGCCGTCGCCGACGACAGCCGGGTGGTCGATCTGCTCGCTGCGCTCGAAGCCAGCGTGGCCGAGGCCAAGGCGGCGCGCGACCGACACCCGACGGCGCTCTCGCCCGCCGAGGCCGAAGAGGCCAAGCCGAAGGCCAAGCCCAGGGCTCGCGCCCGCAAGTCGGCCTGAGCCACCCGACGCGTCGGACCGGCGCCGGTCGGCGCATCGGCCGGCGGGGCGCGGCGCCGCCTACGCTCAGGTCGATGGCGACCTCCCCCGAGCGCACCGCGGTCACCATCGAGGGTCACCGGTTGGTCCTGTCCAACCTGTCCAAGGTCCTCTATCCGGCGGCCGGGTTCCACAAGGCCGAGGTGATCGACTACTACGTGCGGGTCGCGCCTGCGATGCTCGCCCACATCGCAGACCGGGCCGTCACGTTGCGGCGCTATCCCGACGGCCCCGACGGCGAGTCCTTCTTCGAGAAGCGCTGCCCGTCGCACCGACCCGAATGGGTGCCGGTAGCGCTCGGCCCCGGCGATCGCCGCGGCGCCATCGCCTACTGCCGGCTCGACTCGGTCGCCGCCCTGGCCTGGGCCGCCAACCTCGCCGCGCTCGAGATCCACGCCCCGATGGCGCGCTGCGACGACATCGAGTCGCCCACGATGGTCGTGTTCGACCTCGACCCTGGCCTCCCGGCGACGATCACCGAATGCTGCGAGGCGGCGCTCGAGATCGCCGAGGTGCTCGATGCGGTGGGACTGCGGGCGTGGCCGAAGACGTCGGGCTCCAAGGGACTCCAGCTCTACGTGCCGATCAACGGTGAGCTGAGCCACGAGCGGGCGTCGTCGTTCGCCCACGCCGTCGCCCAGCTCCTCGAGCGCAAGCTGCCGGCCCGCATCACGTCCAACATGGACAAGGCCCAGCGCGGCGGGCGGGTCTTCATCGACTGGAGCCAGAACAGCCGCCACAAGACCACGGTGGCCGCGTACTCGCTGCGGGCGCGGGAACGGCCGACGGTATCCACGCCGGTGAGTTGGGACGAGGTCTCCGACGGGGCGACCGGCACGCCCCTCGCGTTCGAGGCCGCCGAGGTGCTCGACCGGCTCGACCGCCTCGGCGACCTGTTCGCCGCGGTGACCACCGTGCGCCAGCAGCTGCCCGGGGGCTCGTAGCCGCACGAGCGCGGGCGGTAGCGTGCCCGACCGATGATCGTCGAAGACGCCTGGGGCTGCCCGCTGACGGTGCCCGACGAGCGGGCCGGGCCTGCGGTGGAGCGGCTGGTCGACTCGTACTACCGCTTCGCGCCCGATCTCGTCGGTGACCTGCGCGCCGCGGTGGCGACGGGTGCGCCCCTGGCCCGCTGCTTCGAGGGCTACGCCCACGTGCTGTCCCACCGCGCCGAAGGGTGGGCGCAGGCGCGGCTGATCCACGCCGCGCTCGCGGCGGAGGCTCCGGCGTTCGGTCGCCGCGAGCAACGCCACATCGAGGCGCTCGGCCATTGGAGCCACGGCGAGCTGGCGGCGGCGCAACGTTGCTGGGAAGACCTCCTCGCCGAGCAGCCGACCGAACCGCTTGCGCTGCGACTCGGCCATTTCGTGCTGTTCAACGCCGGCGAGCTGGGGCGGATGGCCGCCGCCGTCGAGGCCGCCCGCAGCGCGTGGTCCGCCGACGCGCCCCGTCGGAGCTATCTCGACGGCATGGCGGCGTTCGCCGCCGAGGAACGGGGCGACCTCGCCTCGGCCGAGCGATGGGGTCGCGCCGCGGTCGAGGCCGACGGTGGCGATCTGTGGTCGATCCACGCCGTCGCCCACGTGTTCGAGATGAGCGGGCGCACCTCGTCGGGACGGCGCTGGATCGACGAGCGGACCCCCGCGATCGAGGCAGGCGGCAGCTTCTCGAACCACCTGTG
>Ga0224505_10001631_pt1 | contig 13913 bp, 8 predicted proteins | sample SF_Jan12_sed_USG_FD_169102 | JGI IMG/M metagenome (GOLD analysis project Ga0224505, IMG submission 169102) | Sediment microbial communities from San Francisco Bay, California, United States - SF_Jan12_sed_USGS_4_1 | ecosystem: Environmental > Aquatic > Marine > Sediment | place: USA: California... | reverse complement strand
CCACATCCTGTTTACTGCACCGGCTGATATGGCCGCGGTCGGTTCACCCTATCTGCCGCTTACCACTCCCGCCACGCTGCGCCCCTTCATAAGGTGCGTCCTGGCATCGGGTTCCTACGAGATACCGCCCCGTCTGGACTCATTGCGCATCAACGCCGTGCCGGCGGTTCAGAGGACGAGGGTGACGGATGAAGCGGTCCTCTCAAAGGGCGGCGATACGGAAGGCAACGGCATGCCGGGGCAGCTGTTCATGCTGGCAAAGGCGCCGGTGCTCAAGGGGAGCCTGACGTTGCGCGTGATGACGAGTTTCGTCTGGGAGGAGTGGCAGGTTCTCGAGGATTTCGACGCATCGCGCCCCGACGACAAACACTTCACTCTCGATCTCGAAACGGGCGCGATACGATTCGGCGACGGACTTCACGGCCGTCTCCTCCCCGATGGTGCGGAGGTTCGCGCCGACTACCTGTCGGGTGGCGGCAGCGCCGGGAATGTGAAGGCGGGAAAGATCACGCAGGTGATAACCGCCGGTCTGGGCGATGCCGCAGTGATAAACGAGACCGACGCCTCGGGCGGTCACGAGGTCGAACCCCTGCAGGAGGCCATGGAACGGACTCCTCTCGAGCTCCGGAAGGTCGACCGCGCGATCACTTCCGACGACTTCGAATATCTTGCCAGGACGACGCCGGGTCTGCGGGTGGCGCGGGCAAAGGCCATCCCCCTCTGGCAGCCGGGGACTTCACAGGAGGCGACGACACCCGGTGTGGTCACCGTGGTGGTGGTGCCATGGTCCTTCGTGCCGCGGCCCTTCCCGAGCAGCGGTTTTCTTCGCACCGTATGCCACCATCTCAACAGGCATCGATTGGTAACGACACGCCTTAAGGTGGTGCCGCCGGAATATGTAAAGGTCTCCGTAAGGACGAGGCTCCATGCGGCCAACGGCTTCAACGCCGAGGATGTCAGAAAGAGGGTTGAGGCAAGGCTTCTGGAATACCTGCACCCCTTGACCGGCGGTGACGACGGCGATGGCTGGCCCTTCGGCAGGCCGGTCTACCGGTCCGAGGTGGTGGCGGTCATCAGGAGGGTAGAGGGCGTGGACTGCGTGCTGGAGACCATCCTTTCGGGAGACAGCGGGGTTCGGCCCGACGGCAGCGGCAATCTGGTCATCGACAACGATGCCCTGGTCTGGTCGGAGCGTCACGAGGTAGAGATCCTGGCCGGGGCGGGAAGATGCGGGAGGCAGGGGTAATGAACGACAGGGATTTTACCACTCTTCACCTGTTGACCAAAGAAACGTGGGAGGATGGTGCCGCCACTAACGGTCTTGTTACCATGGGTGAGGATGGAATTGCGCTCACCAGCGAGACGGTCTACGGCCTGGATCGGCGTCTCGGGCTCAAGGGGCGCATTCAGCCCGTGGCCCTTGCCGCCAACGGTTGCGGCGTGCTTACGCTCCTGGCAGGGGACTACCTCTACCGGTTCGACCCCAACGGCTGTTCCGGCGCCGGGGTCTTCGAGCGGGTCAGCTGCCTGGGCGGAACCGGAAGCGACGTGGGGCGGTTCAGCAATCCCCGGGGTATCGCCCTGGGAAGTCGCAACCTGTATCTGGCCGATACGGGCAACAACCGGGTTTGTGCCATTGCCCTAACAAATTACCAGGTTCGCTGGGTAATTGATGATGCCGAACTGAGCGGCCCGACCGACCTCATCGTTGATCCCTGCGACCACCTTTACGTCCTCGATGCAGGGAAACAGCGCATCCTGAAGTTTGACCAGCACGGCCAACCTTTCACCGATGTTCCGCCCTTCGGCGCAGGGAGGCTCAACAATCCGGTCGCCCTCGCCCTGGGCATGCATGACGGCGCGATTCTGGTGCACTGCCTCGACATCGGGCTTCGGGAGATCGTTACCTTTGACAGCGGTGGAGAAGAGGTGGCCTCGGTGAGCCTCACCGCCCTTCCCTTTGAACCGGCTGGGCTGGCTACTGACGAGGAGGGAAAATTCTACATCTCCGACCGCGAACGGTTCATTCGCGTGGTGCGGTCGGACGGCACGGTCACTCCGCTGGAAGAATACGAAGGGATGGCGCTGCGTCTTGTGGCGGGGCCTCGCGGTACGCTCTACGCCATCGAGAACGGGGAGATCGCCCTGCTGACGAAGCGTCGGCGCTATCCGCCCGCCTGGACCGAGAGCGGTGCGGTTACCGGTATCTACACCTCCCGCGTCTTCGACAGCCTCGACGACCGACGGCTGTGGCACCGTATACTGATGGACGCCGTCATTCCCGACAAGACGCAGATACGGCTCTCCTATTTCATCTATCCGCCGGGGGACGACCCTGTATCTCTCCCCGCCGACAGCGAATGGCGCGTGCTTCCCGTGAACCCGGAAGACGCCCTGTTCGAGCGGAAGGATGGCCGGTACCTGCGGCTGCGGCTGGAGCTGATCTCCGAGGACCGGCACACTACCCCGCAGGTGAAGGGGCTTCATCTCTACTTCCCGAAGCAGTCGTACCTGCGCTACCTCCCTGCCGTATACCAGGAGGACGAGGGAAGCCGTGAATTCCTCGAAAAGTTCCTCTCCCTCTACGAGAGCATCTTCTACGACCTGGAAGGCGAGATATTCAGTACCGAAAAACTGAGCGACCCGTGGGCGACGCCCGCCGGATTTCTCCCCTGGCTGGGGTCGTGGCTTGCCCTCGCGTGGGAGGAAGACTGGCCCGAAGAGGCGGTGCGGAAGCTGGTCGCCACGGCCCACCTCATCTACCGCAAACGGGGCACCCGGCAGGGATTCATTGACCTCATCCGTCTTTACACCGGCAGGGACCCCTGGATTGTAGAACCGTTTCAGCTGGACTGCGTGCGGGGCAAGAGCGACTGGTCGCTGATCATGCGGCTCTTCGGCGACGATCCGTACCGCTTTACCGTACTGATCCCCCCCGATGCCCGGGGACGGGCCGAGACGGTGGCACGGATAGTCGACCGGGAGCGGCCGGCCCACACCTGCGCCCGGGTTTCGGCCATGGAGCATCTCTTCCGGTTGGGCGGGCACACCTATCTGGAGGTAAACACCACCCTCAACGAACCGGTCTTCGGCCTTGAGACGGCTTCGTCGCTGAGTTTGCAGACCTACCTGGCGGACGGCGAAGAGGGGGGACAAATAGAAGTAAGGACGCGGATGGAGATGGATACGAGGCTGAGTTAAAAGATATTGTCCCCCCTTTAGAAAAGGGGGATACGGGGGGATTTGATGAATGGCATGATTGCAAAATCCCCCTTAATCCCCCTTTGCCAAAGGGGGAAATAATAGAAAACGTTACGTGCGAATATATTCATAAACTGAGGAGGAAGCCATGGCAAACGGCAACGACTGCACGCTGCACAAATTCGAGAGGAACAGGTACTTCTACGGCAAGCTGATGACTGTCCGCGACTTCGAGATGGAACAGTCCTACATGAACGGCAAACGTCATCTGATCAACCGGCTGGTCCTGGGCGAGGGGGTGGTCTGCGGCCTTGAGGTTACCTCCACCTTCGACGCCGCCGCCAACCGGCTCAACCTGGCGGTTTCCTCCGGCATGGCCATCGACTGCGCCGGTCGGGAGATCGTGGTGGAGCAGGATACCGCCATTGCGCTGGATGCTCCCGTAGCGGGTACCCAGGCCTACTGTCTCTGGCTGAGCCGCGTCGACTGCAAGATCGAGCCCGCTCCCGCGCCGGTTACCGAGTCAGGCAATGTCTGCGAAGAGGTCTGCTGCTACAGCCGGGTGAGGGAGGAATATGCCCTTGCCGTAGAGCCCTGGACCGGGGCCATCCCCACGGCCGACGAGGCCTATGCGGGAACCTTCACCACCGAGGTGACCGACAACCTCGCCGATATCCGGGCGGTCATCAGGGGGCATTTCGACAGCATTCTCGAGGATTGCAAAGAATGCACCGACCCCTGCCGGGTACCGTTGGCACTGCTGGTCCGCCAGGCAGCCAATTGGAGCGGTACGGTCAACATCATCCAGAACAACGTGGTGCACAACAATCCCGAGCTGTTTGAACTTTTGCGGCGTCATATCACGGACGTGGGAAATCCCCACATGACCACAGCTGCCCAGGTGGGAGCATTGGTGAGCGTGGACGGCGTCTCCAACCCCGGCGGGAATGTCGATCTCATAGCGGCCAACGCCATCCAGATCACGCCTAATAATGCGGCAAACAACATTACCATCGGTGAGAACCACTCGGCCCGGACAGACAATCCGCACAATACCCAGCATGCGCAGACCGGACCGGTAGCCGTCAATCCGGCGAACAGTAACGCCACCCGCGACAAGCATGTCTCCAATGCCGATGCCCAGCGATGGGACAGGGCCATCATCGGCATACAGGTAGGGGGAGATACGGTGCTGGAGAATCCGGGCAGTACTGTAAATGTAGCTGCCGGAGCCAACGTGACGTTGACCGCCGATGTGGCCACGCATACGGTGACGATAGCCGCGGCCGGTGGGGCTCCCATATCCACCGGCGTCATCATCTTCCATCCTCAGGGTGAGCAGATGGAGATGGTCTCCGGGCAGATCGACGCGGGCCTTGGCGCGGGGCCCCTCTGCGTTACCCTCGGGTTGGAGCAGGGACAGAACGAGCCTATCTTTGTAGGTCCCTTCGAGGTGTTTGAGAGCTTCAACTTTCCCCAGGTTATTCTTGGTGCCCAGATACGGCCGACATCGGGGCAATTCAGGGCCGCTGTCCGCTTTCAGGCAGCCCCGACAATTTCTTCCCTGCGGGTAAGGTGGTGGGCTTACCGACCAACCATAGATATGGGGAGTGTCACCGAAAAGGAAAAAGAGAAAGAGAAAGAGAAAGAGAAAGAGTTTGAGAAGGTCGAGGAAAAGGTTACGGACAAGGGGATTGAGAAGGTGTCGGACAAGTCCTTCGAGAAGGTGAAGGAGACTGACAAGGCAGTTGAAAAGACTTTTGACACCAAGGTTACCGACAAGGTGGCCGAAGTGAAGGCCGATGACAAGACGGTTGAAAAGGCCCTGGAGAAAACCCTTGAGAAGGCCCTGGAAAAGGCGATGGACGGCATTGATATCGTTTCCGGTGGCGGGACGGTGGTTGTGCCGGGCATACCGCGTGGAGGTATCCCAAAGGGAAGGACCTTCATCCGTCCCGGTGAGCGGCCCGATGTAGGGGCGGTAAAGGAAACGAAGAAGTCGAAGAAAGAGGCTGCCGAGCCGGTAAAGAAGGCACCGAAACCAAAGAAGGGCGGCGCGAAGAAAGGACGCTAGGCCGTGAGAGGCAGCATCATCATACTGGCGCGACCGAATGATCCGGCTGCCGCGCTGATGGCCAAGCAGTGGTCTGTGAAAGGCGCCGGGCACAATGACGTCTGCGTTATAACACCGTGGGACCTCTCGTCGGCCGGGTGGACATATCGGTCCGAAAATCCCGGGGCTTCGACAGCCGTGTCTCAGGGGCGGCTGCTTCAGGCGGAAGAGATTGGTGCTGTGGTGAGCAGGCTTCCCTGTGTCTTCGCGGAAGATCTGGGTCACATGGAACCTGCCGACAGGTCATATGCTGCTTCGGAAATGACCGCCTTCCTGCTTGCCTGGCTGTACGGGCTCAGATGTCCTGTGGTGAATCGCCCAACGCCCACACTGCTTTGGGGACCATCATGGCGTAACGAGAAATGGGTTCGGGTTGCCCACGATCTGGGGATACCGGTGGAAGTTGCCCGGCGGCGGACACAAATGCCAAAAAGGCAACAGCAGTCTACGACAAAAGGCGCTGTGACGGTGACGGTAGTCGGGCAGCGCTGTCTGGGCGATGTCGATAAAACTCTGGCGCGGTATGCCGCATCCCTCGCCAATGCAGCGGGGCTGTCTCTTCTGTCGGTCCGCTTCACCGGCGCGGAAAAAGGGGCACTGTTTCTGGGCGCTTCAATCTGGCCCGAAACGGTAACCGACGATGTTGCGGATGCGGTACTGGAGCATCTGCAGGGGGCAGTATCATGATCCTGCTCTGGGGGGTCATGCAGGACAAACCTCTGGCAGCGGTCCACGGGGCATTGCAACGACAGGGGGCTGAGGTTCGTGTCATCGATCAGCTCGATATTCTGGAAACGGGCGTTGACCTGACGGTAGATGGCCGAGTGGAGGGCAGGGTCACGGTTGGAGACGTCTCCATCGACCTCGGTGACGTTACGGCAGTCTACCTGCGAACCTACGACTGGCGCCGCCTGCCGGAAATCACTGAGGCGGGCCCGGGGAGCGCTGCCTGGCAGCATGCCCTGGCGGTGGAAGAAGCGATTGCAGCGTGGCTGGAGGTAACGCCGGCACTGGTAGTAAACCCCCCGGCGGCCATGGCTACCAACAATTCAAAACCGTTTCAGGCAATCCTCATCCGGCAGGCGGGATTCGATACGCCGGAAACTCTGGTCACTACCGACCCGGCAGCCGTCCTTGAGTTCAGGGAGGTTCATAAAGAGATTGTCTACAAGTCGGTGAGTGGAACGAGGAGTATCGTTTCCCGTCTTAACGACAAGAACCTGGATCGACTCGACGACATCGCCTGGTGCCCTACCCAGTTTCAGCAATATGTAGCGGGGACTGACTACCGGGTCCACGTGGTGGGCGATAATGTCTTTGCCTGCAAGGTGGTTTCCGATGCGGACGACTATCGGTATGGCGAGAAGTGGGGGATGGAAACATCTTTTCGCCCCTGCTGGATTCCCGATGAACAGGCGAAGCGGTGTGTGAAGCTGGCCCGGGATGCCGGGCTGACAATAGCCGGAGTGGACTTGCGGCAGACGCCAGACGGCAGATGGTACTGCTTCGAGATCAATCCTTCGCCGGGATTTACTTACTATCAGGCCGAGACAGGGCAGCCCATAGACGAGGCGGTGGCAGGACTCCTGATGAAAGGATATGAAGACAGTCGGAGGGTTGCATGAGCGTCAGGAGGAAGACGACATCCGGTGGCAGCAAACTTCAGGGGAATACGACACACAGTCACTCGGTGAACCGTCCTGCCCATGGGAATGTATCGCGGCGGGACGCCGACCACACTTCAACCGTTCATCGATGACATGAAAAGAGGTGATCTCTGATGAACCCGGCTCAGGAAACACCAGTGAACTTCGAGGCTGCTCTGGCGGGTGCGCTCGGAAAACTCAGGCTCATGCTCAGAAGGCATATCCACTGGCTCCGTTACTGCTGGAATGAAGTGCCGGCGGAGCGATATCAGGGACTTGCCATCTCAGATGCCGAGGTGGACAGGATACTGGGCGACGATGATGTGTGGGAACAGCGAGCCATCTTTTTTAGGGGAAATTCAGAGATGGTTGCCCCTGAACTATTCCTGGCGTCGATGGAGTTGAGCGAAATATCCACCGTGCGGTTACTCGAGCAGCTGTTTCTCCTTTCTGCTTTTGAGCGGGACTGTCTTCTGCTGGCAGCCGCCGTGGAGCTGGAGCCTGGATTTGAACGGCTCTATGCCTATGCCCAGGACGACGCAGGATTGCTTCTGCCAACCCCCGGCCTGGCTCTGAGCCTCTTCTGCGGGAACAGAGATGAGGCGCTCCTGAACCGGCAAGCCTTTGCCCCAACTGCGCCCTTGCATCGGTACGGCCTCATCGAGTGGGCCTCAACAGGCAAGGGTGGGACGCTTACCCGGCCATTCCGTCTCGATGAACGGGTACTGGGTTTTCTCACTGGTCGCCAGTCGACCGATGCCAGGATTGCCCCGGTAGTGAACATGTCCTCAGGTGAGACGATGTCACTGGTCGGTTGGCAGGGGCAGTCCGATGCCATGGTGCGCAGGATCGGGAGATTTCTTGTTGACCAGGCGGATCAGGGTAAGCGTCTGGTCATCCGTCTCAGGGGTGAGAGCGACCGAAGCCGCCGTGCTCTGGCTGATGAGGTATGCCGACAGGTTGGTCTGCCCTTTATCTGTGCCAGGTTACAGGACCTGTCAGGGCTTGGGCTTGGTACGGCTCAGGCGATTCAGCTTTTTTTCCGCGAAGCCCTGCTCTTCTCCGCCGCGGCCTGTCTTGAAGTGCCGGACGAGGAGGGAGTGGGGACGCAAGGAGACGTCTCCCGCCAGATTTTCAGAGGCATCGCCGACTACTCTTCCGTTACCTTTGTCTCGTCAGATGCGCCGTGGCTGTCGTCTTTTTTGAACCCGCCTGAGTTCAACTGTACCCTGGTGGATATAATGCTTCCGCCGCTGGACTACACGATGAGAAGCCGTCTCTGGGAGGACGAGCTGGCCACGACGGAAAATGGAGGAGAAATATCGGGGTTCGCAACCGACCTGGCGACCGACCTGGCCAACCGTTTCAGGTTTGGTGCTGAACAGATTTCCTCGGTCATGGAGAAGGCCCGCCAGGCATCGGTGCTGGAGTCCCGCCCACTCATGGTTGCCGACATCGAGGCTGCCTGCCGTTCCTTGCCGGTACACGGCCTTGAAAATCTTGCACGCAAGATTTCCTCCCCCTTTACCTGGGACGACATCGTGCTGCCCGATGATGCCCTCGAGCAGATAAGGGAGATTGCCGCCCAGTTTCGTTACCGTCAGAAGGTGTACCGTGAATGGGGTTTTGAAAAGAAGATGGACCGGGGGAAAGGTATCTGCGTCATGTTCTCCGGACCGTCAGGCACAGGCAAGACCATGGCTGCCGAGATACTGGCCAATGATCTGGGGCTCGACCTCTACCGGATCGACCTCTCGGCAGTGGTAAGCAAATATATTGGTGAGACAGAAAAGAACCTTCGCCGGGTATTCGACGAGGGGGAAAAAAGCCAGGCCATCCTCTTTTTTGACGAAGCCGACGCCCTCTTCGGCAAGCGGTCCGAAGTGCGCGACTCCCACGACCGCTATGCCAATATCGAGATCAACTATCTCCTTCAGCGCATGGAATCGTACACCGGTGCATCCATCCTTGCCACCAACATGCGCTCAGCGATCGACACTGCATTTCTGCGGCGACTTCGCGCCATAGTCGAGTTTCCAATGCCCGACGCGCCTCATCGGGAAATTATCTGGCGTAAATCGTTCCCGGCTGAAGCGGCCATGAACGGTATCGATTTCAGGTTTCTCGCCAAGCAGTTTACCCTCAGTGGCGGCAACATTCGCAATGCAGCTCTCAATGCGGCATTCATGGCAGCATCCGGTGATGGATGTATCGGGATGGAGCACGTCAGCCGGGCCATCAAGCGGGAATACGCAAAGTTGGGTAAACTGTGTACTGAGAGTGAATTCGGAAAGTATTACGCGAGTTAAACGCTGGTGAAGCGACCCACTGATTTCAGGACATTTACGGGGCGCATTGGTTAGATATGGTTATTCGAGGTTGCGTGGATATGCGATGGCTTGGTGCTGGTTCTGTGGTTTATAAGGTAGCGCGGGTAAATGTCCTGAAATCAGTGGGTCGCTTCACCAGCTGAGCGGCGGAGGCGTGAAATGTCTTTTGAGTGGGAAGTCCGGAGAAAGAGCCTCATGCGGGCCGCGGATAAGAAGGCGGAAGGCGGTGCTTCGTCGCTTCTGCGGGATGAAGCAGAAGGATTGAGTATCGGCAACAGAGCCGCGCTCCGCCTCCTCTCCAGTGGCCCTGCCCCGGTCGTCACCCGGGCGGGGGGCGCCATATACGTCACGGTTTATTTCGGACAGGACGATTTCCTCCTCGACGGCGACAACTTCGCGGCGGTGGAGAAGCTGGGTGAAGAGCTCCGTTATTGGGCTGACCCTAACATGTTGGTGGACGGTCACGCGTCGCAAGAAGGGACCGCGGCGTACAACAAAGGCCTTTCGGAAAAGCGTCGGCAGGCAGTAATCGCCATTCTTACCGCGAAGTTTTCCGGCAAAGCGAAGGTGAGCGGCACGGCCTACGGCGAGGCCAAACCGGCAGTGGAAGAGACCGGTAAGACCGCGAAGGAAAAGGAGGGCCGGCGGGCCAGAAACCGGCGTGTTGAGATTTTCATCGCCTCGTCGGTCATGCCGGTGCCGGAGAAGAAGCCCGACCTGAAGCCGAAGGAGAAAATCGAACCGGAATCCCTGGAAAAAAAGCTGGAACGAATCATCAAGGAGAAGCCGCCGGAGCCTCCGCCGAAGCGCTCCCTTTCCGATATATTCAGGAAGAAGTTCGATGAGAAGACGGAAGACATCCTGCGGAGCGCGGGAGTCCCTGCCAAGTATCGACCGTACATAAAAGATGCAGCGCGAGGTGCGATTGAAAAAGGGGCCGAGAAAATCCTCGACGAGGCGCTGGACAGGGCGGGTCTCGGAGATAAGGAAAAGAAGGCGGTGAAGTCGGCCATCAAGGCGGCCGGAGAAACGAAGTTTTAAGGGCTGAGAGCGATGAAACAATTCCAGGCAACCCGGGCAAAAACGATAAATGTGCGCCAGTCTTATTCTCCGGTGACACAGAGTGCCACGGTCCCTGTGCGACAGACGACGGGCAACAGGGCCTTGCTCGCCCTTCTCAACTCCGGCATGGTCCGGGCAAAGCTCATGGTCAACCAGTCTGGTGAAAGATATGAGCGAGAGGCAGATAGGGCGGCTGAGCAGGCGATGCGCCATTCCGGGAGCGGCGGGGGAGAACGAAAAAAGCTTGTCGGAGCCGGACATTTGCTATCCGTGAGCCTTCCCGGTCTTGGCATCGGACGCCCCCTTTCACGGGCAGTCCGCGGCCGCTTTGAAACCGCCTTTGGATACGATTTCTCCGGCGTCCGCATCCATACCGGCCCGGCAGCGGCCGATGCCGCCAAAGGAATCGGTGCGAAGGCGTTCACCGCTGGAAGGAATATCGTCTTTGGCAGCCGGGTGGATAATCCGGAATCAGGTATGCACAGTCTGCTTTTGGCCCACGAACTGGCCCATGTGGTGCAGCAGGGCAAAGGTACTGCGTCATCGGTTGAGCGGTCTGCCGAATCCTCACTGTCGGCCGCTCCTCATGGTTCGGTCCAGGCTGCGCCTCTGGTTACCGCGGTCGCCGCGCCCGCCGAAATGGGCGTTGGCAGGAGCATCACGGCGACGGCCACGGTAGCGCGAGGGGCGGGGGCTTTGACATGGACTCTTGTCGGCGCACCGGCCGGGGTCACCATTACACCCCAGGGGCGACGCGCAACTATCAGGGCGGCTGCAGCTGCTCTTGCCGGAGCCGGAGCCAATTTCACCGTAAGGGCAGCGCGAACGCTGGCGGCGGTTGACAATGCGTCTTCTCCGCCGATCATGCTGGTTGGGATAACCGGGCTAACCTTTGCGGCGAACCCGGCCTTTGCGCCTCCCGTCGGAATGGGAGTTGCTCCGCCAGCAAACTCAGCCGACCCGAACAGGGACGGACTAGCGGGTAATACCGCCGACGCCACCGTTGTAACTGCCCCGGTCGCCCGTCCGGCGGGGACGAGGCTGACCCTTCTGGTGTCGCGTGGGGCAGCGGTTGCGGGCACTATTATTACTCCCGGCACGCAGACGGGCAACGTCCGTGTCCGGGCAACCGATATAGCCACCGGGACGATTCGCGACGAGACGCTTGTCATCAACCCGATACCGACGCGCCTCAGGGTTATCGCGCAAATCGGCGCGACTGCCAATCCTTATGGTGTGGTGAATAGATGGACATTTGCATCATCCGACACTACCGGTGTGCTCAACCGCATTGTGGGAGAAACAATAACGGCGGGCGGTCGCGATGATTTTGGGCTCACCCCTTTTATTAATCCACCGATCGGACCCAATCCGGCACCTATTCTTGCTTTGGCGGCTCCCGCTAATACTGCTCAGGATACTGTCGGTACCAGGGCGCGTGTAAACGCAGCCGGTGTATTAGCAGCTGCCGGAGTGGCGGGTGATGATACCTGCGTTATCAATGTAAACCGTTTTGTAGGACCGGGTGTGGCCGCAGGGTTGCCGCGTTTGTGGATACTGCGGCAGGGAATTCATTACCTCGGCTGGACCGGAGCCCTCTGGAGTAATGAGATCGACCACGGTATTCACCGGCGCTCGCTTGTTCGGACAGGGCCTAACAGCTTTGGTTTCAGGAGCGAACAGATATTTCCCGGTGCGAAGGCGCCCATGTTTCCCAACCCTTATTCCGGCCCGCCGCTTGTAGTTTTGTCGGCAATTACCCTGAACAGTGCCGCGGCTCCCTCCGTCCCGCTGGCGACGGGAGGCCTGGCCGCCGACGGTGTTGCGGTTGCCGGAGTTACCGTGAACGTTGCGGGAACCTCAACCGCTGCGGCGGGGGCAACGGTTGTGGGACGAGCGGTGAACTGGAGTGTGGTCAATGGCCCCATCGCCATTGCCGCGCCGGCGGCAGGAGTGGGCGCGGCAGTTGGCGGGGCAAATACGGCTGCGGGGACTATACAGGCGGGCCTTGTGTCAGGCACCTTCAGCGTAAGGGCGGCGGACACCGTCTTTCCCAATCGTCGCGTTGACGGGAGAATCAGGGTGGTCCCGGTACGGCTCAGGGGGATAACGGCGCCGGTGAGGACTGTGCCCGCCGGGACTCTGGTGGCGGCGGTAAATGTAACTGCCGATCCGGGTGGCCGCAACGTTAACTGGACGGTAGACCCAGCTGCTGTTGCCGCTGGTGTAACCGTTGCCCCTGTCGCCGTTGCCGGTCCTGCTGCCGCTGCTCCAGCCCGATCAGCGAATGTAACCCGGCCCGGCGGTTTTACCGGCCGTGTTACAGTAACGGCAACCGATACCGTACGACCTGCCGCAAGGGCATCGACTGTGATAACGTTCCGATAATAAAAGGAGGTGACATTATGTTTACCTACAAGGCGACCCTGGTCTACGTTGTCGATGGAGATACCGTGGATGTGAACGTGGACCTGGGTTTTCAGATTACCCAGACCATGCGGCTGCGCTTCAATGGAATTAATACGCCTGAGCTGCGGGGCGAAGAACGGGCGGAAGGCCTCAAGGCTAAGGCCTTCGTGGAGGAGGAACTGGGAAAGGCAAAGACCATCGGGATAAAGACTTACAAGATTGAGAGCTTTGGCCGCTACGTGGCCGATGTTTTTTATTCCAGCAACGAGATTCCAATGGAAGATGTCTTTACCACAGGTGTCTGCCTCAACCGCAGGCTGGTGGAAGAAGGGCTCGCCCAGGAGGTTCAGTACCGGTCACTGGCGGGGGCGTCGGCATAAATATAAAGGAGGTGTCCATGCAGTTCGATCTGGTGTTTGAAGGCGGAGGGGCGAAAGGTTCGGTCTTTGTGGGGGCGATGGAGGTGTTCGAGGCGCGAGGCCATACGGCGCGCCGGTTTGTTGGTACCTCGGCCGGGGCGATCACCGCGACGCTCATGGCGGCGGGATACGACGCGGCTGCCATGCTGAAGGCGGTGAACGAAAAGCTGCCTAACGGCAAGCCCCGCTTTTCGAGTTTCATGGATATACCGTCCTCTTTTGAAAAGTCGGATATTGAAAACAGTCTTACCTACGACATCTTCAAAAAGGTGGACCTGCCCTGGGTGCCGCAGATGGCCGAAGGCTACATCGACGACAAGATCATCAATGGTCTCATGAAGGTCGATGCCTATCGCGAAATGTTTTCCTTCATCGAACGGGGTGGGCTCTATTCCGGCGATACCTTTCTGGCGTGGATCAGGGAGAAGCTCGATGCCGATGGCCGTTCACTTGGGAATGCTACCCTTGCCGAATTCGCCCAAAAGACCGGCAATGACCTCACCATGGTCGCGTCGGACACCATGGCCCACGAGATGCTGATCCTCAATCACCGCACGGCGCCAAACTGTCCCTTGGCGTGGGCAGTGCGCATGTCGATGAGCATCCCCTTTGTATGGCAGGAGGTACGATGGCAGAAGGAATGGGGCTTGTACCGCGGTACGGATATCTCGGGCCACACGATCGTTGACGGCGGCGTGCTCTCGAATTTCCCCATTGATCTGCTTACTTCGAG
>Ga0224505_10001630_pt1 | contig 13913 bp, 8 predicted proteins | sample SF_Jan12_sed_USG_FD_169102 | JGI IMG/M metagenome (GOLD analysis project Ga0224505, IMG submission 169102) | Sediment microbial communities from San Francisco Bay, California, United States - SF_Jan12_sed_USGS_4_1 | ecosystem: Environmental > Aquatic > Marine > Sediment | place: USA: California... | reverse complement strand
AGGTACCACGCTGATTGAACGTATCATCACCAGCCATTCCCAGGTAAATTCGGCCGGCGAGCTGCAACAATTCGGGCTCGCCCTGCGCCGGCTCAGCAATTATCGCAATCCGAGGCGATTCTCAGCGGAATTGTTCGCAGCCGCCCGTGAACTCGATCCGGCAAAAATTGCGCGACTATACCTGCAAACTACCGCGAAAATGCGCGGCACAACGCCGCGATACGTCGACAAGCTCCCGCAGAACTTCCTGATGATCCCGCTGATCCTCAAAGCGCTACCTAACGCCAGGATCGTGCACCTGGTACGGGACCCGATGGACGCCTGCTTTGCCAGCTTCAAACAGCTTTTCGCCGACGCTTACCTCCACTCCTACGAGCAGTCGGAGATGGCCCGACACCACGCCCGCTATCGCCGGCTGATGGAGGTCTGGCGGCAACGCTTTCCCGGACGCTTCTACGATATCAGTTACGAGGATACCGCCCGCGACCTGGAACCCAGCGCGCGAGCCCTGCTGCACTACCTGGAATTGCCGTGGGAGGACGCCTGCCTCAACTTTCATGAGCAGCGGGGTGCGGTGTCTACCGCCAGTGCGGTGCAGGTCCGCGAGCCCGCTCACACACGCTCCATCGGGCGGTGGCGGCACTATGAGTCGCAGCTGCAGCCAATGGTTGAGGCCCTGCAAGCCGCCGGCATCCCCGTGCAGTCTTCCCGCCCGCACACCAAAACTACACCATAGGGGTATTTCAATAGGGCCGGGCACTGGCTAGTTTTCCATTACTGTGCTCAAACTTCCTCCACCGGCTTGAGGGAAGTGCTTTTGCATAATCGTAAAAAGTCACGCCGGGGCTTTGGAACAACCGAAAAAATAAGAGGATAACCATGATAAATAACGCGCGCCGCGCAGGTCAGCATGTTTCCGTCACGACCCGGAAAAGCAATATGGCCGCGGCAATATCGGCCGCCATCATCACCTCTGCGATGGCCGTTCCAGCCTACTCCCAAACCCTTGAGGAAGTATTTGTCACCGCCACCAAACGCAGTGAGTCCGTACAGGACGTGCCGCTGGCAATCACCGCCCTGTCGGGGGATTTCATCAATGAGGCGAACCTGCACAGCGTCAAGGACCTGGTGAGTTTTGCTCCCGGCGTCAGCGGCAACAGCCAGGACAGTTTCATCGACGCAATCAGCGTCCGCGGCATCCGCACCCAGGATTTCGGTATAGGCCTGGATCCCTCAGCAGCCTTTTTCAAGAACGATCTCTATGAGGGTCGCAACGGCTCGGCGGTAACCACCCTGTACGACCTGGAGCGGGCCGAGGTGCTGCGCGGCCCCCAGGGTTTCCTGTTCGGGCGCAACTCCATCGGCGGCGCCTTCAGTGTATACACCCGCCGGGCCGAGATTGGCAGCAGCGACGGCTATATCCAGGCCCAGGTGGGTGAGCGCGATATAGCCCGGACCGAGGGTGCCGTCAATATACCCCTGGGCGACACCTTCGCGATGCGCATGTCGGGTTACTATTCGCACGAGGACGGCTTCGTCAAAAACTACTTCCCATCGGATGACCTGATCCGGCATAACAACTGGGGGCTGCGTTGGTCCGGGACCGCGGAGACCGACAAACTCAGCGTGTATGCGACAGCGGAGTACGAGAATCGCAACCAGTCCGGCAGCGTTTATCGCGCTGTCACCAGGGGCGATGTGTGGGACACGCTGGAGGCGGCACTCGGACCCATCGATGTGAGGGGCTCCAGCCACGACGTCGACGTAGACCGCTCGGGCGGTGACGACGACAACGCGGACATCACCACCCTCGGATTGCGAGTCGACTACGACCTGGGTTTCGCCACCCTGACCTCCAATACCGGATACAAGGATCACGACTACTACTATAACGAAGACTATGACGGCACTCCCCTCAACCTGGAAACTTACCGCCAGGACCAGAGCGGCGATTATGCCCAGCAGGAACTGCGACTGGTCTCCGATATAGACGGGCCGATGTCCTGGTACACCGGTGTCTCCTACTACAAGGAAGACATCACCACGGATTACCGGTTTGCCGGCGAGGAGAATTTCTTCTGCCAGTATTACGGCTATTACTATAACTCCGGCATGACGTTCTCGGGCTGCCAGGATCTGTACAATTACTACGGTTCGGAATTCACTCCCAGCGCCAATGGCCTGCTGGAGGAAACTGCACGCATAAAGGGCAAATATGAGGGCTGGGGAGCCTACCTCGACCTGGCCTACCAGATCACCGAAACCGTCCAGGTAGAGGGCGGGGTGCGCTACACCGATGACAAGAAACAATTCGCCACCAATGTGCCTACACCGGAGAGCCAGCTGGGTCCCTACTGGGCTTTTGGCTACTCGACGGCAGAGCCACTGGAAGATACCCAGTCCTGGAACGACTGGACACCGCGATTTATCACCCGGTGGACCCCGACGGATACCGCCCTGGTATTCGCCAGTTACACGGCGGGCTTCAAATCCGGCGGGTTCGGGACCTTTTCACTGACGGATAATCCGGCGGGCGAGTCGCCGATCGGGCAGGTGGACCTGGTGAAAGGCGATGGCTACCTGCCGGATTCCGTTGAGCCCGAAAAAGTTGACTCCTACGAAATCGGCTATAAAGACAGCCTGTTCGACGGGGGCGCCAATTTCGACCTGACCGCCTATTACTATGACTACACCGATTTCCAGATCACCGTAAGCACCGACAGCGGCGCCTCCAAAATAGCCAACGTGGGCCAGATCGAAGCCTGGGGCCTGGAGGGCTCCATCACGGCGGCCCTCGGCCAGTATTTCACCGGCTTCCTGTCGATGGGGTACCTGAACAGTGAGGCCAGCGATATCCAGGATGCCTGCGGGCTGGAAGATCCGAGCGGTTGTGAAGGCAGCAGTATCTTCTGGGCTCCCGAGTTCTCCGGCGCCTTCGTGTTGAGCGGCAAGTACCCGGTCGAGGGCGGCGATATTACCGGCAACTTTGAGATGATCTGGGAATCAGAGCGCGGCGGTGGCTGGGAAAACCTGGACGAGACCAAGATCGACGCCTACCAGGAGATGGCCCTGCGGGTAGGCTATACCTCAAACGACAACTGGTTCGTGGAAGCCTACGTGGAAAACCTTACCGACGAGTTCACCTGGGACGGCGTAAACAACCTTGGCGGCAAGGAGCCCAACGCATTCTTTGGCCCGCGCCGGCCGCGCACCTACGGGCTGCGCACCGGGTATAACTGGGACTAGAACCCGTCGGCGCCACTAAAGCCTACAGGCAGGCATGGTATTCAAGGGGGGTGACCTGGCAATCGTAATCGGCCATCTCCTGGTGCTTCAGCACCGCGAATACATTCTGGAAAGTCCTGCCGAAACTGTTGCGGATAAAGTCGGAATTTTCAAAGCGCGCGAGGGCGTCCGGCCAGTAGCGGGGCAGGCTCGGCTCCAGCAATTCGTAGGCATTGCCCTCCAGTGGCGGCGGCGCCTGTAACTTGTTTTCTATCCCGTGCAACATGCCAGCCAGGATCGCAGCAATCACCAGGTAGGGGTTGGCATCCGCTCCCGGCACCCTGTGCTCGATCCGGGTCGCATGGGGGGCATCTGCCGGAATACGCACAGACACGGTGCGGTTCTCATGGCCCCAGCAGGGAGCCAGCGGTGCGTAGGTACCGCGCTGGAAGCGCCGGTAGGAATTAAGGTTGGGCGCGAACAACAGCATGCTGTCCGCCATGCTCTCCAGGCAACCCGCCACAGCCTCGCGCAACAGGGTATTACCCCTGCCAGTACCATCGTCGAAGGCATTATTCCCGTCACTGTCCAGCACACTGCAGTGCACATGCATGCCGTTACCAGCCAGATTACCAAACGGCTTGGCCATAAAGGTGGCGCGCAAGCCGTGTTTACGGGCCAGGGCCTTTATCACCCGCCGCAACATCATCGCCTGGTCCGCCGCCACCAGTGCGTCGGGGCTGTGGTAGAGATTGATCTCGTATTGAGATGGCCCCGACTCCTTGATCAGGGTATCTATGGGGAGATTTTGCGCAATGCAGGCATCGCGGATACCGTGCATCAGCTCCGCCATCTCCTCCATGATATCGATGCCATAGGTCTGGCCCCCGGCGAGCCTGCCGCCGACGCAATCGGTCTGGGTATGCACCGGCTGACCCAGGCTATCGAACTCGTCACGGAACAGGTGAAACTCCATCTCGGTAGCGACCACCGGGGTGAGACCCAGGACCGCGAAGCGATCGATCAGCGATTGCAATATATGCCTTGAATCATAGGCGCAGGGTTCGCCATTGACCTCACGCATCGAGATCACGACCTGGGCGGTCGGGCGCTCAAACCAGGGGGCTATGGCGAGCGTCCGGATATCCGGTTCACAGAAGCCATCGCCATCGCCTGTTTCGAACACCAGGATCTCCGCATCCCGCCCCCAGACATCAAAGGCCAATGAACTCAGGGGCATCTTCAACTCCCCTGCCATGGCCTTGTGGATCTTGTCGCGGGTCAGCCACTTGCCACGCAGTCCGCCACAGACGTCCGGCAGGATTATTTCGAAGATCTCAATATCGGGGTGCTTCGCCAAAAAAGACTGCAGAATTTCTTTGTTATCGGCCATTTCCTGTTTTCCTGGTCAGGTGATACGCAAACCACCACTTTAGGGTTAATTCACTGGAGTTGCGTCTATGTCACACTATTAAACGCTGCCGAGCAAGCAAGAACCATAACACTCGGGGGTAACCCCCCCGCACCGCAATGATTTGAGATGAAACGATGAGCACAAAAACCGAAACGCACCGCTTGCAACAGTTGGACCAGGCTCACCACCTGCACCCCTTCACGGACCTGCAGGATTACAGCAAGAAAGGCGGCCGCATTATCTCCCGGGCGGAGCACATCTACATCTACGACAGCGACGGCCACAAAATGCTGGATGGCATGTCTGGCCTCTGGTGCTGCAACCTGGGTTACAGCCAGCAGAGCATCAAGGACGCCATCTATGCCCAGTTACAGGTGATGCCCTTTTACAACAATTTTTTCAAGTGCTCCAACCAGCCGGCAGTGGAACTGGCCGCGGCATTGGTGGCGGTCACGCCGCCACAGTTCAACCACGTATTCTTCACCAACTCCGGCTCTGAGGCCAACGACACCAACATCCGCCTTATCCAGCGCTACTATGACCTGCTTGGCAAGCCGGAGAAGAAGCAGATTATCAGCCGTCGCAACGCCTACCACGGCTCGACCATAGCGGCGGGCTCCCTCGGCGGCATGAGCGCCATGCACTCCCAGACCCGCGGCCTGGATTACGTGCACCATATCAACCAGCCCAACTGGTTTGTCGAGGGCGGCGCTGACACCCCGGACGAATTCGGGATACGCGTGGCTCGGGAACTGGAAGCCAAGATAGACGAACTCGGCCAGGACAATGTCGCAGCGTTTATCGCCGAGCCCGTGCAGGGTTCGGGGGGCGTGATTATCCCTCCCGATACCTATTGGCCAGAGATCAAGCGCATCTGCCGGGAACGGGATATCCTGCTGATAATGGACGAGGTGATTTGCGGTTTCGGTCGCACCGGTAACTGGTTCGGCTGTGAGACCTATGACCTCGAGCCGGACCTGCTCACCTTCGCCAAGGGTGTTACCAATGGCTATATCCCGCTCGGCGGGGTCATGGTGGGCGACCGGATTGCCAACGTGCTGCTCACCCACGGTGGCGAGTTTGCCCACGGACTGACGTACTCCGGCCACCCGGTGGCCTGTGCCGCCGGGCTGGAAACCCTGCGGATCCTGCGCGAGAGCAATATCATCGAGACTTCGTCGCAGGAAATCGCACCCTACTTCCAGGCGCGGCTGCGGGAGCTGGCAGACCACCGTATCGTCGGCGAGGTGCGGGGACGGGGTATGTTCGCGGCGGTGGAACTGGTCCGGGAAAAGGGCTCGAGGGAGCGACTCGCGCCATCTTCCGAGGGCGCCGTATTTTGCCGGGATACCGCCAACGCAGGCGGCCTCATGGTACGCCAGACCGGGGACGCGATGATTATGGCGCCTCCCCTGATCTCCAGCACAGCGGAGATCGATATCCTGGTGGAAAAACTGGGCCAGGCCCTCGACCAGACCGCCGCCCACTATAATGTAACCTGAGGGGTGATGACGATCGCCCGCTCGCCAGCCCCTTGAGGCCCGCTCCTTGCCGGCTTTGGTCGCGACCAGCGCCGGCCAGGTGATGGTGCTCGCTGGCACCTCTGGGAAATGGATAATAAATGGCTCCGGAGCGCATCAGCGATGACTGAAACTGTTCACCACATCAAAACCCTGCGCCAGCGCGATATGGTGCTGTTCACGGTTTCCGCGATACTGTTGCTGGATACGCTTACCGCCGCGGCCTCGGTGGGCGCACCCAGTGTGTTCTGGTGGGTATTCCTGGGGATCGTGTTTTTCCTGCCAATTGCCCTCGTCAGCGCCGAAATGGGTTGTGCCTATCCCGAGCAGGGGGGTATCTACGCCTGGATTCGGGATGCCTTTGGCGGCCGCTGGGCATCCAGGGCCACCTGGTGCTACTGGGTCAATACCGCCGTATGGATCCCGGCCATATTTATCCTGTTCGCCGGCGTATTCAAACAGATGTTCTACCCGGATCTTTCGCTGGGCGGGCAGATCGCTGTCGGTATCGCACTGACCTGGCTGGCAGTTCTGGTGAACGTCATCACCCTGGATGTGGGCAAGTGGATTCCCAACCTGGGCGCGATTTTCAAGGTCCTGATCTTCCTGGCCATCATCGTCGGCGCGTTCATTCATATCGAAGGCCACGGGATGGCCAACCCGCTCTCGCCTGAGACACTAAAACCGGACTGGGGTGACAGCCTGAAGTACATTCCCGCGATCATTTACGGGATGCTGGGCTTTGAGCTGGTAAGCGCCGGCAGCAAGGAGATGAAGAACCCGGCCCGCGATGTACCGCGCGCGATCCTGATTTCCGGCGTGATCATCCTCATTCTCTACCTGCTGGGCACCACCGCGGTACTGGCAGCCATTCCCGCGGGTGACATCAACCTGGTCGAGGGCCTGATCGACACCTTATACCTGTTCTTTGGCGGTTCCGCAGCGGGCAATGCCCTGGTTGTGACACTCGGTGTGGGGGCTCTTTACACCTTTTTTTCCAACGGGGTGACATGGGCGCTGGGCTGCAACCGGGCCGCGGCGGAAGCGGCAATGGAGGGGGAGCTGCCTCGCATCTTCGCCGTTGAGAGCACCCGACTGGGCACGCCGATTGGCGCCGCGGTACTTATGGGCATCGTCAGCACGGTGTTATTGATCCTGTACGGCCTGATGGCCGGTTCCAATGAAGACCTGTTCTGGTCCCTGTTCTCCTTCAGCGCGGTGATCTTCCTGCTGCCCTACCAGGGCATGCTGCTCGCGTTTGTAAAAATGCGCCTGATAGACCCGGGCCAGCCGAGACCGTACAGGGTACCCGGCGGCCTTGGTACGGCCCGAGCTATCGCCTGGACCTGCTTCTCGATTCTCGCTCTTTCCATGGTACTGTTCATCTTCACACCTGGTGAAGGCATGCAGTGGCCCGTACTGGGAGGCGTGGTAACCACCCTGACAATCGGCGAATTCGTGATCCGCTTTTCGGAAAACCACAAAAAGCGCTGAAACGGCCGCTGCATCCACACCCTGAAAGCGCCCGGGGACCGGTCCACCGCCACCCCGGTCGGCAAAACTTACGCCGGACTTTCATAATTGCCTGTTAAATAATATCTTCTGGTATTTTTAGCATACGCGCCCGACCGGGGGCCAACCCCACCGGGCAGGGGACCTCACAAGCAGGAGATGGCATGAACAGCAAAATTCGGGTCGAAAAACCCCTGGTCATCCTGCATGGGGATGAGATGGCGCAGATCGCGTTTGAGCGCATCCTCGAACAATTTGTCAGCAAGCGCCTCGATATCCAGCTGGTGGAGATCGACCTCACCGCCGAGAACCGGCTGCGCAGCAACGGACAGGCCGTGCGCGACGCTATCGCCGCACTCAGGACCCATGGCGTGGGCGTGAAGAACGCGGGCATGACCGTCAACCGCCAGCAGCTGGATGAACTGCTGGCAAAGCACCCCGGCATAAAAGAACAGGAACTGGATAAGCTCGCAACCAAATCCCCGAACGGCGCTATCCGCAAGGGGATCGGCGGCAATATCACCCGCGAGGACATCCAGTTTCGCAACCTGCAGATCAACCCGCCGGACTGGATAGGCCGCGACATCGAAGTGATGACCATGGACGGCGGCGGCATCAAGCACAGCCACAACGAACTTTCCAAGTCCACCGGGGTGCTCAAGCTGGTTTTTGTCGGCGCCAGCGGCGACCCGGTGGAACTGCACCGGCGGACCATCAACAAGGGTGACCCCTGGCTGCTCGCCACCAATGACATCGAGGATGTGGCCGCCTGGGCGCACGCGTTTTTCCAGCGCGCGCTCGAAGAGAAGCGGGATGCCTACCTCGGCCTGAAAGACACGGTGATTCCGGGCTATGACGGTGCGATGCGGATCGCGATCGAGAAGGTGTATGCCGCCGAGTACCGGGATCGATTCAAGGCGGCGGGGCTCAAGTATCAGTATGAACTGATTGACGCCCAGGCTGCACGTATCGTGGCCAACCCGCCCGGACGCGCCCTGTGGGGCGTGCCGGACAATACCACCGGCAGGAAGCTGTACAAGCTGGTGGGCGAACTGAAGCGCTTCGGTATCCCCAATCGCAAGCACCACGTCTCCCTGTCGCGCATGAGTGCGGGCGGCGGTGACCAGTACGGCAGTTTCAATATGCCCATGGAGGAGGACGGCATCCTCAAGGTGATCGTCGACGGTGATGAGAAACACGCCCGCAGGGTCAGGAAAAATGACCCGGTGCTGTTGATGTCAAACGACCTGCAGGCGATCACCGACTGGGTCAGCCAGGTGTTCCGCGATGCCTCGCGCAAGGGCAAGGAGGTGTACTTCGGCCTCAAGCGCGAATACATGGAGTACGACGAGGTGTTCAGCACGGCGATTACCGACGTGCGCCACGCACTGGCAAAATCCGGTACCCAACCGCCCTCCTTCATGATCATGCGCCCCTCCAGCCAGCTCAAGAAAATGATTACCGACCCGCCCAGGAACGCGCTGTACCCGGCCCAGAACCTCGACGGCGATATTTTTTCTGATATTTCCGCAGCGCTGGGTGGCAGCCTGGCTACCGCCAGTTCCATCATTGAAAGCAAGGATGGCACCATGTTGTACGAGGCACCCCATGGCACCGCCCACGACCTCTACCTGAGGTACCTGGAGAGCGGCGGCAAGGAGGCGCACTTCAATTCATCCGCGCTGATCTACGCCCTGGCCAACGCCCTGGAAACCCTGGCGCAGAGGGAAGACAACCAGGCACTGGCCAGCTATTCAGGCCGGCTGAAGGAGGCGCTGATCGATACCGTCGACCAGGGCATTATCACCGGCGATCTCAAAGGCAAGACCGTCGATCCGGCCTCGGAAAAAGTTGTCGATATGTACGGCTTCCTGGACGCGGTTGAACGCAACCTGGGGCTGTAATTTGCCGGTGCCTAGCCCAATACATCGTCGGCGACAAAATACTTCGGATCCTCGATCACGTTGACCTCCACCAGGTTGCCGGCCCTGCGCAGCAGGCGCCGGCACTCATCGCTCAGGTGCACCAGGTGCAGGGTCTTGCCGGCGCTGAGATAGCGTTCCGCGAGGGTATCGATGGCCTCCAGGCCGGAGTGATCCGCCACCCGGGAGCGGGCAAAATCAATCACCACGTCGTCGTTATCCTGCTGCGGGTCGAAGCGCTCCAGGAACGAGGTAACCGAGCCGAAAAACAGTGGGCCGGTTACCGCATAGACGGTTGAGCCCTTGTGGTCCTGCCGCGCCTCGATGCGGATGTACTTGGCGTGCTCCCAGGCAAAGGCCAGGGCGGAGACGATAACGCCAACCACCACCGCCACTGCCAGGTCGGTGGCCACCGTCACCGCCGATACCAGTACCAGCACCAGCGCATCCGTGCGGGGAACCTTGCGGATGACCCGGAAACTGCTCCACTCAAATGTGCCGATCACCACGATAAACATCACCCCGATCAGGGCGGCCAGCGGAATTTGCTCGATCAGCGGCGAAGCCACCAGGATGAACAACAGCAGGCACAGGGCCGCGGTGATTCCCGACAGGCGCCCACGGCCACCGGAGTTGACGTTGATCATGCTCTGGCCAATCATCGCGCACCCGCCCATGCCCCCGAACAGCCCCGTGGTGGTATTGGCTATGCCCTGGGCCACGCACTCGCGGTTGCCGTGGCCGCGGCTCTCGGTGATCTCGTCCACCAGCCGCAGGGTGAGCAGTGACTCGATCAGGCCGATGGCAGCCAGCACCACCGCGTAGGGAAAGATGGTTGAAAGCGTCTCAAAATTCAGCGGCACCGAGGGTATGTGGAAGGTGGGCAGTCCGCCCTTGATGGATGCAATATCTCCCACCACCCGGGTATCCAGGTCGAGGCCGAATACCAGCAGGCTGACCGTGAGAATGGCCACCAGCGACGAGGGCAGCGCGGTGGTAAAGCGCGGCAGGAAATGAATGATCAGCATGGTAACCCCAACCAGGCCCAGCAGCATGTAAAGTTGGCTCCCCGAAAGCCATGCCACATCGACTATGGAGCCCTGCATGAAGGTGTCGTCGAGCCAACCGGGTTGCCCCTCCACCCCGAACTGGTTGAGCTGTGCCAGGAAGATTACGATAGCCAGCCCGTTGACGAAGCCCAGCATGACCGGGTGGGGCACCATGCGGATAAACTTGCCAAGCCTGGTGACACCGGCGGCTATCTGCAAAATACCCATCAGCACCACGGTCGCGAACAGGTATTCAACGCCGTGGTCGGCAACCAGCGTTACCATTACCACCGCCAGCGCACCGGTCGCGCCCGAAATCATCCCGGGGCGACCGCCGATGCAGGCGGTGATCAGGCCCACCATAAACGCGGCATACAGGCCGACCAGCGGCTCCACCCCCGCGACGAAGGCAAAGGCCACCGCCTCGGGCACCAGGGCCAGGGCCACGGTCAGGCCGGACAGCATATCGTTTTTTACAGTCGCTGCTTTACTGGGGTGAAACTCAAACATGTCGCGCTCTCAACAGGCAATGGCCACCAGCCACCGGCTGGCGGCGGTATGGCGGCACAAATAGATGGACCAATCGGCGGGGAGCTTGTTGTTATGCGACGACAGGAAAGGCCGCGCATTCTAGTGGATGGCAGGAGTCGGTACAATCGAATGACCCCCGTCTGTGAAGATGTCACAGTGAAAGACCGGCAGGCGGCCACTACACTCCTGTATACCTTTATTGAGCGAGCGAGCGTCATGAGCAAAGAACGGCAGGTACTGAGCAAGAAGAATCTCGGGATCACCCCCGGACTGCCCCTGGAGGCCTCCCAGGGCGGGATAGAGGAATTGCGCAAGGATATCCAGCGCCTGATGGACATGGAGGCCATCCGGCAACTCAAGTACGCGTACTTTCGCTGCGTCGACACCTGCAACCTGGAGGAGCTGGCCACCCTGTTCCACGACGATGTGACGGTGCATTTCGTCGGCGGCAGCTACGAGTGGAACGTCCAGGGCAAACAGGACTACGTCAACAATATCGGCGCATCCTTCAGCAGGGAAGCTGTCGGCCAGCACAATGCCCATCACCCGGAGATCCAGATGCTGAGCGAAACCGAGGCCACGGCCATCTGGTACCTGGAAGACAATATGTGGATCCTCAACCACAATGCCAGGACCCGCGGCACCGCCCTGTACTGGGACCGCTACCTCAAGGTGGACGGCAAATGGCTGATCAAGGACACCAACTACGAGCGCATCTACGAAATCAACGACCAGGTGCCTGCCCGCCCGAACCTCAGCTCCCACTACCTGGGTGTGCACGGCGGTGAGCCGCAGTTCTGATCGTGCCTTCACTTTTGACCCCGCCGGTTGTTTCAAGCGGCACAGGGGGGACCGGTACGAGATAGTACCCCGGCGCTATATACTGCCGTGATCCGGTCTATATAGAGGAAGTCTTTTGAGCATTGCACACATCTACAGGCATGCGTGTGAGCAGCCGTCCAAAACCGCGGTTATCTACAACGGCACTGCGATAAGTTACGCCGCTTTTGCCAATGCGATTGATCGCGCGATGCGCAGCTTCCAGGCCGAACCGGCGATACCCGGTACAACTGTGGTTGTGGTAATCGACAACCTGCTCGATTGCCGGGTAGCGGTGCTCGCGCTGCAGTCGCTGGGAATTAATACGATCTGCGTTAAATCGGCATCGATCCTGAGAGAACTGCGGCTTCGCGACTTCGCCTGCATTGTGACCACCGAAGTCGAAATGCCCGATCTCCAGGGCGCGGCTGATCCCTGGCCCCTGACCAGGGTAATCGCTATCGGGAAGCCAGGCTATGAGGGCGAAGAATTAACCCAACCAAACCTTCTTGCGCAGGCGGGTAACATTGGGGGTCATATTCTTTATACCTCGGGAACGACCGGCAATTACAAGAAAATTTTCTGGAGCGGAGAACTGCTGGAGCAGCGGCTTGCCGAGAGAATAAAAAGTTCCAGTATGTTCAGCAGCGAAGCCATATGTCACTTTGTCAATTTCGGACTGTGGACCGCAGTGGGATACAGGGTGCCTCTGGCGATCTGGCAGGCAGGGGGTACCGTCATTGTGGACCAGCGGTCGGAGTGGCACAGGCATTTTCTTGAACACCCGATGACCCTCGCGGTTCTTATTCCCGACATGATAAATCAATTGCTCAAGTCAATGGACAGCCAGCCTCCGGTGTCCTCAGCGATGGATTTCGTGCTCATGGCCACCGGCGGGTTTATATCTCGCGGCCTTGCCGAACAGATTATCAGTCGGATCACAGTGAACCTGGAAAATTCCTATGGGTCCACTGAGACGAATCTCCAGCTATTGCGATCGACGGTAACGCAGCTGGACGACTTGCATTGGCTTACGCCCACCAGAAAGAGATTGGTCGAAATCGTCGACGCCGAAGGCAAGCCCTGCCCCATCGATACCGAGGGGCAGCTGCGCGTTCGCCTGAGCGAACTGGATTGCTCATCCTATATGGACGACCCTGAAGCAAGCCAGAAGGTGTTTCGCGATGGCTATTTCTACCCCGGCGACATGGCCGTGAGGCGCGCCGACGGCTGTATTCGCATTCTCGGCCGCAGCGCCGACGTGGTCAATTTTCGTGGACAGAAACTGGCCGTGGCGCCAATTGAACACAACATCCAGAACCTGCTTGGGGTTGATGCCGTTTGCCTTTTTTCCGGCGTCAGCGACGCCGGTGAGGCCGAGGTTGTGATTGCGATAGAATCCGAGGAACCGCCGGAACGATCCGCTCTGATGAACCTGGGGCACGAATTCGCGCAGTTCGACCAGGTGAGATTTGCGCTGCTCCAACGGTTTCCGCGTACCCGAACAGGTACCAGTAAGATCGACCGGAACGCACTGCGAAAACTGATATTCCCAGACAAGAGATAACCAGTGGTATCGTCCGGCGCGGGGCAGCACGACGCCGGCACCAGCGGCACCGCGCTCTACGGGGATCGCTATCTCAAGGTGGACGGCCAGTCGCTGATAAAGCCCTCCAACCGCGAGCGCGTTTACCAGATCAATGACCAGCTGGCCGCCCGTCCCAAGCTCTGGTCACGCTGCTTATTGGCGCAGCGTAGCTGGTGTGGGTCTGGAAGGAGCGCTTTCCATATCCTGCCGGGGTCGCAGCTATCGGAGTGCCCGGGCTTACAGACGTCCTTCAACGGACATTCCCCAGGTACTCCCGCAGCCGCGCCTCGGCCTGGTCGCCGAACAGGATGTCGCAGGCCTCCCGCAGGCCAG
>Ga0224505_10001629_pt1 | contig 13915 bp, 10 predicted proteins | sample SF_Jan12_sed_USG_FD_169102 | JGI IMG/M metagenome (GOLD analysis project Ga0224505, IMG submission 169102) | Sediment microbial communities from San Francisco Bay, California, United States - SF_Jan12_sed_USGS_4_1 | ecosystem: Environmental > Aquatic > Marine > Sediment | place: USA: California... | reverse complement strand
CGTCTGCTTCATGAATCGGGAGTCCCTGTGCTCGAATTCAGGGCCTCGGTGGTGATCGGCTCCGGCAGTCTGTCATTTGAAATGATCAGGGCTCTTGTGGAACGACTCCCGGTTATGATTACGCCACGATGGGTGTCGACGCAGTCCCAGCCAATCGCCATTGATGACCTCCTGAAATATCTGGCCCTGTCTCTGGATCACGATTTCGAAGGGCATGTAATTTTCGAAATCGGCGGTGCGGATCAAATGAGCTATGGAGATCTGATGCGTGAGTATGCGAAGCAGCGGGAACTCCGGCGACTGATGATCCCTGTCCCTGTCCTCACACCGCGGCTTTCCTCCCTTTGGCTCGGTCTTGTTACCCCGCTGTATGCGCGCACGGGGCGAAAGCTTGTTGAAAGCCTGAAACACCCCACGATCGTCCGGGACCGGTCAGCAGACTCCGCATTCGACATTCACCCACGAGGTGTGCGCCAATCCATCTCGGATGCGCTGAAGAACGAAGACCGGGAGTTCGCCGAGACGAGATGGTCGGACGCTCTTTCCTCATCCGGGGAACCGACCCGGTTCGGCGGAATGCGTCTCGGCAACCGATTGGTCGATCAGAGGACGGCAAGTGTCAGGGCAACCCCGGAACAACTCTTCCGTGTTGTCAGTGAGATCGGCGGGGAAAGGGGATGGTATTATGGAAACTGGCTATGGCGCCTCCGCGGGTTCCTTGACCTTCTTGTAGGGGGAGTCGGGATGCGGAGAGGCCGTCGCGATCCCCGAACCCTCCGTGTGGGCGATGTCGTGGATTGGTGGCGGGTGGAACTGGTTGATGAAGATATCCACCTCCGGTTGGCGGCTGAGATGCGGCTCCCCGGACGCGCATGGCTTGAGTTTACAGTGCGCCCTGAAGAGAACGGCTCGATTCTCACGCAGACAGCGTTATTCGATCCGGTCGGACTCGCCGGGGTCGTTTACTGGTATGCTGTGTATCCGCTCCACGTGCTCGTTTTCCGGGGAATGCTGAAGGGAATCACCGAAGCTGCCGAAGCGGCGAGTCGACAGGAACAAGGACAATGAAAAAGTACACGCTGAGAAAAACGACCACCGACAACCGTTCCGAACCGGAGTCCAGACGCCACTTTCAGATCGATTACAAGAACCAGTTGAATCCGGCACAATATGATGCCGTTACCTCCACCAACGGACCGCATTTGATCATTGCCGGCGCAGGGACAGGAAAGACCCGGACCATTACATATCGGGTGGCGTACCTGGTGGAACTTGGCGTCAGGCCGGAATCGATCCTGCTGCTGACCTTCACCCGCCGGGCTGCCCAGGAAATGCTGAGACGGGCAAGCATCCTGCTCGATGCACGCTGTGAGAAGGTGGCAGGAGGAACATTCCACTCGTTTGCCAACCAGATCCTGCGACAGCACGCGAAGGTCCTGGGGTTCGATTCTTCATTTACGATCCTCGATCAGGGTGATGCGGAAGATGTGGTCAACCTGCTCAGGACGCAGATGAAATTCGATACCCGGGAGAAACGGTTCCCGAGAAAGAAAACACTGTTCGACGTTTTCTCACGATCGGTGAACACCTCGCGGTCGATCGCGGAAATACTGGAAGAGGACTATCCTCACTATGAGGATTATCTGGAAGAATTCTCCTTGCTGCAGTCAGCATATGTCGGGTATAAATCGAAACACAACCTGATGGACTATGACGACCTGCTTCTGTTTCTCAGAAAACTTCTGCAGGAGCATGAGGGGATTCGGAAGAAGCTGACGGAGAAGTACAAGTATGTGATGGTGGACGAGTATCAGGACACCAACAGAATTCAGGCGGAAATCGTGCTGCTCCTTGCCGGACGACACAAGAATATCATGGTGGTGGGAGATGACGCACAGTCGATTTATTCATTCCGGGGCGCAACCATCCGCAACATTCTCGATTTCCCGGAGGAATTCCCCGACTGCCTGGTAATCAAGCTTGAAGAGAATTACCGAAGCACACAGCCGATCCTGGACTTCACGAACGAGATACTGAGGAGAGCGAGGGAGTGAATTTTACCATTTTATCATCGGGAGATTTGATCATTTTGTCACGGGACTTCTGACAACTGACCTCTGACAACTGACCTCTGACAACTGACCTCTGACAACTGAAATTGAGCCACCCTGCTTCAACCCTGTTCTTCACCTCTCTTGCCCTGACTGCGTTCGCGGCAAACTCGATTCTCTGCCGGCTGGCACTGGCCGATCAAAGCATCGATGCTGTTTCCTTTACAACGGTGCGCCTCCTCAGCGGGGCGGTGATGCTGTTCCTGCTTGTGTCACTTCGCGACCGTCGGGTGACACGCCCGGCCTTCCGGCTTCTCACAGCAGTCGCTCTGTTCTGTTATGCCGCGCCGTTCTCTCTGGCATATGTCTCGATCCCGGCAGGCGCGGGCGCGCTGATTCTTTTCGGGGCTGTGCAGGTGACGATGATCGGGTGGGACATCCTTCGGGGCTACCGGCTCTCATGGCGCGAATGGGGCGGGCTGGTCCTCGCGCTGGGCGGACTGGTGATACTCACCATGCCCGGATCTGTGGATCCGGGCGGGGCGATGCTGATGGCTGCAGCCGGAGTATCCTGGGGGATCTATTCTATTTACGGAAAAGGGACGGCTGACCCGCTGAAAGGAACGGCCGGAAATTTTGCGGTGGCTATGATTTTCACTCTCCCTCTCTCCGCATTCTCCCCTCAGGCGGCGAATGTCACTCCGGCCGGAGTCTTGTATGCGGCAATCTCCGGCGCCGTCACTTCCGGTATCGGCTATGCTCTCTGGTATCGGGCGCTGCGCGGACTGACCGCCACCCGTGCAGGTATCATTCAGCTCCTGGTTCCTGTCATCGCCGCAGCAGGGGGTGTTGCTTTGCTGGACGAATCAATTACCGGCCGGATGATCATTGCCGCTGCGCTGATCTTTGCCGGCGTCGGAATGGCGGTGACAGGGCGGCAGAAAGCAGTCACTGAGGACCCGATCAGCCAGGTTCTGCGTTGACCTCGCTCTTCTGACCTCTGACTTCTTTCTTCTTTCCTCTTTCCTCTGACCTCTGACAACTGACCTGTGTCTTCTGACTTCTGATCTCTGACAACTGACCTCTGTCTTTTCTAGACCTTCACCCCCCCCTTCTTCGCGCTCTTCCACTGCGAGGTTACTTCATCCACGAACGCATTGAATGAGCGTGGATTCTTCCCGAGAATGTTCACGGTTTCCTCAAGATGCCCTGGTTTTGCTTCGAACCCTTTCGTTTGGAAGCTCCTGTACATGAGCTTCAGGTCATCAACAAGCCACTGCGGCATCATTTTCACTGCTGCCGCTCCCCACTGTTCAAGGTCGTCTCCCGCATATACGACGTCCTTGCCGAGAGCTTTGCCATAGAGCTGGGCCGTCTTGTCAGCTGTACAAACACCGGGTCCCACCAGATTATAGGTCTTCCCCTCATGTCCATCGTCCAGGAGGGCATTGGTCAACGCCTCTCCGATATCGCGCACATCAACCCTGGAAACACCCTTGTTTCCGATTGGCTGTGCATATACACCGTATTCCAGGATTGGCTGCTGGAACCAGTAGTCGTTCTGGTAGAAGTTGTTCGGACGGATGATTGTATACGCCATCCCGGATTCCCGGATCGCTTTTTCAATCGGGACCTTGGATGCAAAATGCGGAGCCTCCGGGATATCCTCCAGCCGGTGAATGGACATATACACAAATCGTCTGACCCCCGCTCCTTTGGCTGCAGCAACGGCATTGAGTCCCTGTTCGGTTTCATTTTCACTGAGCGCGGTGATAACACACGCCCGTTCGATGCCGTTGAATGCCCCGGCAAGCGAGCCCTTGTCGGTCAGATTGCCCACAACGCCCTCAGCTCCGCCCGGCATTGCGTTCACTTTATCAGCCGAGCTTGTCATCACGCGGACCTTTGCTTTCTTTGCAACCAGGTTTGCGACTACCTGACTTCCGACTGTCCCTGTTCCCCCGATGACGAGAGTTTTCATGGTTCACTCCTTTTGATTTGATGATTGAATCATTTTGTTATTCGATGAATTGAGCGGGTACGACTGTCTGTGAGCATCACGACAACGAAGAACGGGAAGCGAATCATGTTCGCGCTCATAGAAAATGTGGGTTCAAGAAATCGTCAGGCTTGTGTTACCTGGACAGACTGTAAAGACCGAATAGACCTGCAGATTCGCTATAGCAATGCCTCATGACTCCATCCTCCATGTTTCACCGATTCTCGTCAATGCAACGCTCGGCCGATCATCGCCCGCAGCCGCCAGCAACCGCTGCATCGGCTCGGCGGTCGGCTCGTCGCTCTGTATGAACGTATTCCAGTGGATCGGCATCATGGCGCGGGCGTTCATGTGCCCGCACATTTCAAGGGCCTGCTCCGGATTTGCGTGCGAATGGATCCACGGATCGTAAGCTCCGATCGGCATCATGGCGAGTTCGATCGGAATGCCGCGCTCACCAAGTTTTCGAAAATACTCCTGATACGCTGTGTCGCCTCCGAAGAGGAGGTGCTTTCCATTCTTGCTGATCAGATAGGCGTTGTAGCTTCGGCCGGCCGGATTTCCCCGGGACCGGTCCTCCTCCCAGGGAAAACGCCACCCGAAATGGCGCACTTCAAGCGCCTCAATTCTGACATCTCCTATCTGAGCATACTCGTTCCAGTCGAGCTCATAGATTTCCTGGAAGCCGTAATCCTCGATGATGTCGAGCGTATGTTTCGCGATCACAACCGGCGTGTCACGGTTGAACAGCCGGATCGTAGGGGTATCCATATGGTCCATATGGCCGTGGGAGAGCAGGACGAGGTCGATCGGCGGAAGGTCATCGAATTGCAGAGCGGGCCGTACCAGCCGTTTCGGGCCGACCGTAAACAGACGGAGCACATCCACGCCGATCCGCTCCGAGAGGACCGGGTCGGTAACAATCCATGTGCCGAAGAAATTGATCAGGACCGTGGCATGACCGATCCACGCGGCTGTAATCGTATGGTCGTCCCAGGAAGAAGGATCCGGCCTGAGATCAGGGTCGCGCGGATCCTCGTTGTGGAACATCAGATCCCAGCGGGAACGTTTCAGTTCACGGCTCTGGGCTTGCAGGACAGGTGCCGAAACAAGACTCAAACCGAGCAGACTGAGAAAACGGCGGCGTGTACTCAACGCGGACTCACCCTCCTCAAGAAAGAACATTGATATACGATAAAGAAAGATGGATTGAGTCACAAATCCACCGTCCCGGGGGCTGATTTGCAAAAGAACAATCGAGTCCCTACTATAAAGGAGACTCGCCGTTCCACAGCCGCGGTCGACTGCTGCCAAACCTGGAAGCTATCGCGGCTCCTGCAGTCCTGACAGGGGACGACAGCCGCTCCGCCGACACTTACAAGGAACTCCTGATGCGATTGTTTCTCTTCTCTCTCCTCATTCTCACCGCTGTGTCGACTCATGCGGAATCGATCTCCGACAAGACCGGTTCGATGGAAAAACGCGACGGATTTCTTCCGGTCTACTGGGAGAACTCCACCGGCAATCTCTACCTGGAGATCGATCGGTGGGACAGCGAAATCCTCTATATCAATTCTCTTGCTACCGGTATCGGATCGAATGACATCGGTCTCGACAGGGGACAACTCGGGAGGGGGCATATCGTTCTGTTCAGGAGAATTGGGCCGAACGTGATGCTCGTCCAGCCGAATTATGATTACAGGGCTGTCACACAGAACATGGAGGAACGTCGCTCCGTCGAAGAAGCGTTTGCACAATCGGTCCTTTGGGGTTTCACCGTTGTTGCCGAGGAAGGGACGAGAGTGCTGGTCGATGCAACAGACTTCTTCCTCCGGGATGCACACAATGTGATCGGGACTCTCAAGAGAACCGATCAGGGATCCTACTCGCTTGAGAAATCACGGTCGACTCTTCTTCCGGAGCACATAAAGAATTTTCCTCTGAACCTTGAAGTTGAGGCGATGCTGACATTTACCGGATCCGATCCGGGCAACTGGGTTCGCCAGGTGGTTCCGACGCCGGGAGCGATCACCGTCCGTCAGCATCACTCCTTTGTTCAACTTCCCGAGGCCGGCTATACGCCGCGGGCATTCGATCCCCGGTCAGGATTCATACCGATCAGCTACCAGGATTACGCAACCCCGATCACCGAACCGCTGGTGAAGCGCTACATCACACGGCACCGGCTCGAGAAGAAAGATCCCGGTGCCGAGGTGAGCGATGCGGTCAAGCCGATCGTCTATTATCTGGACCGCGGTGCGCCGGAACCGGTTCGTTCAGCACTCCTGGATGGTGCACGATGGTGGAATCAGGCGTTCGAGGCCGCAGGGTACAGAGACGCGTTTCGCGTGGAGATGCTTCCGGAGGATGCGGACCCGCTCGATCTCCGCTACAACGTCATTCAATGGGTTCATCGTGCAACGCGCGGCTGGTCGTACGGCAGCTTCATCGAGGATCCCCGGACTGGAGAAATCCTGAAAGGACATGTGTCACTCGGATCACTGCGCGTCCGCCAGGATTTTCTGATCGCCGAAGGTCTCGTCGCGGATTATGCCGACGGAAAGGAAACCGATCCCGCAATGCTCGAGATGGCGCTCGCACGGATCCGTCAGCTCTCCGCACATGAGATCGGTCATACGATCGGCCTGATGCACAACTTTATTGCGAGCACCGTCGACCGGGCCTCGGTGATGGACTACCCGCATCCCTATGTTACCCTCCGGAACGATTCCACGTTCGACCTTTCGAAGGCATATGCCACGGGGATCGGCGAGTGGGACAAGGTATCGATCGCATACGGATATCAGGATTTTCCGGACGGAGTCGATGAACGATCCGCGCTCGACAGGATCCTTATGGACGCGGCAGCCCGCGGCCTTATCTTCCTTTCTGATCAGGATACCCGGCCGACGGGAAGCGCTCATCCGAAGGCGCATCTCTGGGACAACGGTGCCGACGCTGTGGAAGAGCTGAACAGGATCATGGCAGTCAGGAGAGTCGCCCTTGCCAACTTCTCGGAACGCCGGATCAGACCCGGCACTTCACTTGCCATGCTCGAGGATGTTCTGGTTCCGGTGTACCTCGCTCATCGCTATCAGGTCGAAGCAGCAGTCAAGGTCGTCGGCGGAATGAGCTATACCTATGCGGCCAGGGGCGACGGTCAGAACCCCACAACGATGGTACCCCCGGACGAACAACGGAGAGCGTTGCAGGCGGTCCTTGCGACACTCGATCCCGCGGCTCTTGCGATCCCCGAGCGGATTCTGGCGTTGATCCCGCCCCGACCCGCCGGACTCCCCTCAGGACGGGAGCATTTCCGGGGACGGACCTCGATGGTGCTGGATCCTGTTGCAGCTGCAGAAGCCTCCGCCTGGCACACCGTCAGCCTGCTGCTCGATCCCGCACGCGCCGCACGACTCGTCGGGTTCCATAGCCGGTCGGCGAACTCACCGGGCCTCGACGAAGTGATCGGTGCATTGCTGCGGCAGACCTGGTATGATGAACGACCCCGGGGTTATCTGGCGGAAATTGGACGAAGTATCGATGTGTCGACCCTGTATGGACTTCTGAGCCTTGCTGCAAATGAGGCTGCAGGACCACAGGTTAGGGGGATTGTCCTTCTTCAGCTGACGAAACTGCAGTCCTGGCTCTCGGACCGTGCAGGATCGATCGACGATCCTGACCAGCATGCACACTATCTTTTCGCACTGTCAACGATTGCCGCATTCGAACGCTCTCCCTCTGAGGTCCGGCTCCCGAAGCCGCCGGATCTGCCCGACGGGTCGCCGATCGGCATGTGGGGATGCGACACCGGGCTCTAACGACTATTCCGATCACAGGAGTTCCATCATGGCAGCAAAGCTCGCTGAACGATTGCGGAGTAATAAACCTCTGATCCTCGATGGTGCAATGGGGACAGAACTTCAGCGGCGCGGTTCCGACACCGGACTGCCGATGTGGTCGGCCAACGCCCTCTTCAGCAAACCCGCGTTGATCCAGCAGATCCATGAGGAGTACATCGCCGCCGGAGCGGACATCATCACCACCAATACGTTCCGGACCACTCGGAGGACGATGCACCGGGCAAACCTGCCTGACCGCTCCAGACAACTGACCGAGCGTGCGGTCGATCTTGCCATGCGGGCTCGGGAGCATGCACAGAACAGTGCCATTCTGATTGCCGGCTCCATCGCCCCTCTGGAAGACTGCTACCGGCCCGATCTGGTGCCATCCGATCAGGAGCTGTGTGAGGAGCATGAGGAACTGGCCGGCGCCCTCGCAAACCTGGGTGTTGATTTCCTTCTCATCGAGACGATGAACACGGTCAGAGAGGCGTTTGCCGCGGGACGTGCAGCTGAGCAGACCGGCAAGGAATTCGTAGTGAGTTTCGTGTGCAACGCACAGGGGCACCTCCTGTCCGGCGAGACCTTGTCGGATGCGATCGATTCGCTGGCGGAACTTCGGCCAGCAGGGTTCTCGATCAACTGTGTCTCTCCCCGCTACATGGGATCAGCCCTGACCGAGGCCGCTGCACAGATCGCCCGATCATCGCCGGGAACTCATCTCGGCGTATATGGCAATATCGGTAATCCGGAAAGTGACGTCCATGGCTGGGAGTTTACGCACGATGTCGATGAAGCAGGGTACGCCAGTCATGTCGCGGAGTGGGTCAGGCTCGGGGCCTCGATTGTGGGAGGATGCTGCGGCACGACGCCGGCGTACATAAAGGCAGCCGCAAAGACGCTTGGGCAGGAAAGCGCCCGCAGAGGAACAACTCCGGCGGGGAAATAATGGCGCCTCTGGAAGAAGATTACCACGAAGACACAAAGGCACAAAGTCGTTTAGGAAGAGAGTCCCGGTAAGAAATGCCCCGAAGGTAGGTTGCGAAAGACCCTCCAATCCGCGACCTTGGGAAGTTCACTGCTTCACGCATCACCCCGCCATATCACAAATAGCCCGCCAAGAGGATGGAGGGCTTCATGGACACCAGGCACAGAATCGATTCGGCAGGGCAAAGAGGCTTTGCGAAGATATTCCGGACGAACTCAATCATCTCGCAACAGCGGTGAAATCGGCGGAGATCATGCTCCCGTATTCCAGGCACAACTCCTTTCATACATGAGGCTGGCAAACAAACAAATTGGCCTTCTCATTAATTTCAACGTATCCTTGATAACGCATGGCATCCGAAGGTTCGTCCTGTAATCTTTTCTTTCCTGGTGTCTTGGTGACTTTGTGGTAAAAACACCACGCCACAAATTTCACAAAGAACTTTTCACTCACCGGGGCGGCGGTGAGCGGCCGGCGATTGTGGTTGCACACGACGAGAACCTGCAGTCCCGCTTCATCGTCCAGCGCGTCCTCGAACTGCGCGAGCAGGGTGTTGCGCTCAGCGATATCGCGGTCCTGTTCCGCTCCAGCTATCTCTCTTTCGATCTTGAAATAGAACTGAACAAGGCGAACGTTCCGTTCACCAAGTTCGGAGGTTTCAAATTCATCGAAACAGCGCATGTCAAGGATCTGCTGGCGTATCTCCGGGTGATCGAGAATCCACGCGACGCCGTCGCCTGGAACAGGATTCTTCTTCTCATCGACGGTGTCGGACCGCGGACAGCTGAAACGATTCTCACCGATCTGCTTGCCAGGAAACCCGGGAAGAATCTTTTCCGGGATGACTGGAGGGGGTACCCTGACCGTGTCCGGACGCTGTTTGAGACACTGGGAGGGGTCATGCCCGAGCACCTCGCTCCCGCTGACAAAGTAGCATCCCTGCTTCTCTATTATGACCCCCTGTTCAAGCGCCGGTATGAGGACTTCAACAAACGGAGGAAGGACCTGGAGATGTTTCAGCAGATTACGGAGCGGTATCGCTCGGTCGGATCACTCCTTGCTGATCTGACACTCGAGCCGGTGACCGAGAGCATCTCCGATATCAGCCCCCCGGGAACGGAGGACGAGAAACTTGTTCTTTCAACCATCCACAGCGCGAAAGGACTCGAATGGCATTCCGTCTTCGTTCTCTATGCACTGGACGGCCGGTTCCCGAATATCCGCGCTGCCCAGAACGAAGATGCGATGGAGGAGGAACGGCGGCTGATGTATGTTGCCTGTACCCGGGCGAAGGAGAATCTTTTTGTTTCCTACCCGATTAATGTCTATGACAGGGAGAGCGGTCTGCTCCTCTCCAAGCCATCCCGGTTCATCGCCGGCATGCCGGAATCCCTGATCGATGCCTGGGTTGTCGATGAAGAATGATGCGAGCGAAAACGACAACCCACCGCAGGAGGACCGCAGGGAATGGCGAGATGCTGGACGCCAACACGAAGCCGGCGATAGCGAAACCTGTCGATATCGTGAGTCGGGAGCGTGCTCGACCGGAGAATTCGAAACAAGCCTGATTCGAAATGAAGTCCTATCAATCCCTCCGAGTAGTTATCCTTCGGCGACATCGCGGGAGCAGTCAGGAAAACAAACCGATGGATCGCGTCAACACGATAGAAGAGGTCGATCTCAGGCCAGAATTCATTGCGTAACTCCTCCTGGCCCATGGAACCGGCCGGGACAACTATAGTCAGGACTGTCAGGAGAACCAGGCCTTGGGTTACTCCGGCTCTCACGCTTCTCCCCGACGAACCCTCAGGTCTCCCTCAGCCAGGCGAGGAACAACTTATAGCCAAGGGAGAGGACCACTGCACCGATAAAGAGGCCTATTATGCCTGATGACAGGAAACCACCGATTGAGCCGAGGAAAATCACCATCATCGGAACCGGCGCTTTTCGCCCGAGGAGAATCGGTTTGAGGACATTGTCGATCACCAGAGCGAAACCAAGCCAGATTGCGAGCAGCGTTGCCGTCACGGTATCGGCGGCATAGAACATATAGATCGCCACCGGTATCGCGATCGGTCCAATGCCAATCTGGATGACTGCCAGAATCAGGCAGAGAAATGCCCATAAGCCTGCTCCGGGAACACCGGCAACGACAAAACCGATTCCGGCGAGGAGCGCCTGAATTGCTGCCACGCCGAGGATCCCCCTCGTGACATTCCGGATTGTTGATTCGGCATCTGCGACAAACTCGTCACCGCGCGCGCCGACAACGCGCCTTCCAATCTCCCTGGCTGCACTTGCTCCTGAGTCAGACTTTGCGAGAAACACCCCGGCAATAATTGTCGAAACTATAAAGATCAGGAACGCGATCCCCGCTCCGGAGGCAGCCTCGAGAAGCCAGACACCGATCGTCTGCAGCTGAGGAGCAAACTCCTCCAGCAATGCCTCAAGATTGGTGGAGGCAAGATTCCACATCCGTGAAACCGAATGACCGACGATCGGAACCTCTGCGAGCCCTGGTGGGGGAGGAGGGACAACGAGCATTTCCGGCTTGAAACTGTCCCTTGCGTCTGCAACCCCTCCGGCCAGCGAATCAACTATGAAACCGCCTGTGAGCAGGATACAGAGAATGGTCACGGTGGTTAGCAGAGTAGCGGCAAGGTTTTTCCGGTTGCCGAGCCTTCGTTCAAGCCAGGAATATGCCGGATAGAGGGCAATGGCAACAATGAGTCCCCAGAGGACCACCATGATGAAGGGCTCCAGGATCGTAAAACACCAGACAACGAGCAGCGCGATCAACCCGATCCGGATCGAGGCTTCGATCGCATTATTCGTGAAGAGCGTTGTGTCGTTGGTTTTTGTCATGGCCTGCTCACAATCTGAACGAAAAACCGAACAGCACCCGTATCCTCTGGAACGTGACATCCGAGCCGCTCAGAGAACTCGCCAGCCCGCCGACATCTGCCGCCCTGAACACATCCTCCAGTTTATCCTGTCCGAAAGCATATACCGCCCCGGCGATAAGATCCCACCGACCGACGACAAACGCAGCCCCGCCGCCGATATGAAAAATATCCTGTTTCGCAATCGAAAGAGTCGATCTGCTTCCCTGAATTCCTGCTGAGAAATCAGTTGAGAAGCTCACATAGGCCTTCGTCTTTTCTCCCATCAACACCTCCAGACCGAATGCATAATTGAAGACCGGTTCTGCCTCATGTGTAAGATGGCTGGAAATGGTGTCCCCCGAACTCTGTGCCACGAAGTCTTCGGTATCGAGAATCCGGAAGAAGTCGACACCGTCGATATATTCGCCGCTGACATGCACTTTCACATCCCCGAAGGAATAAGAAGCACCGGCCCCGTACGACCATGAGGAACGGTAATCGGCATCAACGTCACTCTGGTAGCTTCCGGCAAGTATGTTGTCCTCCATCCCGTCGCCGTCGAAATCAAATCCTGTTGATGTCGAGTTCACGAGTGATGATCCGGTCCCAAAAAGGCCGACACCCGGGGTGGTTATTGTGGCACCGAGTGTCAGTGGACTTAAATTAATGCCGATCCCGGCCTTCCAGAGCAGCCGGGCATGCATGTAGGTTTGATGATTGATTAGAATCGACGCGGCGATATCGCCGTTGGCCATGATCTCCTGGGCAAGAAGCTGGGAACGGCGGTCCTGGTCACGAACAGCCAGATACGTCGTTACACCGACTCCGATCCTGTCGCTGAGCCGGGTACTGTACGTCAGTCCTCCCCAGAATTCACTCATGTCGTCAAAGAGTATCAACTCAGTGTCGGCGGTCCCGCCGGGACTTGTCGGACTGACCGGCCCCCTCGCCTGTATGGCGGAGTTCCCTCGTGACCGCACGAGGATAGAGAACGCCAGGGCCTGTTCACCGAGCCAATCAAACGGGAGGGAGCTGGCAACCAGATCGGGGAGCGGGCTGATCTTCGATGATGTGAGATCCCGCCCGTCCCCTGCTCCGTTTTTGATGCGCTGTGCACTGTACTCGTATCCCCTTGCACTGAGAAGGATCGCATCTTCTTCGAAAAGTGAAATCGCTCCCGGGTTGTAGTAGGTCGCGCTCATATCAGACACGCTCCCGATCACCGCTCCACCGAGGAGAGTTGATCTGGTTCCATATTGCTGGTTCCAGTAATTGGAAATCTGAGCAACGCTGGCGGGACCAGGTAAAACCAATAACGATGTAAGCAGAGCCGCAAGGAAGATCTTTCTCATATGGATACCGTTCTCACAGGGAACAGGCGATTTGCGGTTCAATCTAGTGGAACTGGAAACGAATGGCAAGCCGTCCGTTACTTTCACGCGACAAGGTTGAAAGTAAGCTGGGGATTTGATATTTTGGCAGATACCATTTTCTTGAGTTCCTCCGAAGGGGAAGCGACTCCGAAGAGTCTGATAGTTCACTTCATTTTCAACAACCCCAAGATCAGATCATGCCCAGGCACTTGATACCTACAGGCTCCGCATTGCTGTTTCTTGTCCCGTTCCTGCTTGTGCCGATCAACGGTCACGCTCAGGGTCGTGTAGAGATTGCCGGATATGGCGGTTACCAGTTCTGGGGAGGAATCGAAGGATTCTCCCAGACCGGCGTACCCACAGAATTTTGTATCAAGGATGCAGGGAACTGGGGGGGCGCGATTGGATACCGAGTAGAGGAAAACATCCGCTTTGAACTTTCGTATCTGAACCAGTCGACCACCATCACAGCCAGAAACATTGCGACCGGAACCACTTCAGACCTGTTCGATGTGACAATTCAGTATATTCAGGCCGGCGCCATGTATGAGGCACCGACCGCCGGCCGGCGCCTCACCCCCTACGGAGGACTCACCATCGGCCTCGTGAATTTCAACCCCGATCTCGGCGGGATTTCCAGCGAATGGCGGCTTTCATTCGGATTAAATGGCGGCCTGAAAGTGTACCTTGGGGAGTCGTTCGGACTCAGAGGACAGACATCCCTGCTTATCCCCGTGCTTTGGACAAGCGGGGGGATTTTCTGCGGAACCGGGGGAT
>Ga0224505_10001628_pt1 | contig 13928 bp, 14 predicted proteins | sample SF_Jan12_sed_USG_FD_169102 | JGI IMG/M metagenome (GOLD analysis project Ga0224505, IMG submission 169102) | Sediment microbial communities from San Francisco Bay, California, United States - SF_Jan12_sed_USGS_4_1 | ecosystem: Environmental > Aquatic > Marine > Sediment | place: USA: California... | reverse complement strand
AGAAGAAGGCGCCGGCCAAGAAGGTGCCGGCCAAGAAGACCGCCGCCAAGAAGGCCGTGGCGAAGAAGAAGGCGCCGGCCAAGAAGGTGCCGGCCAAGAAGACCGCCGCCAAGAAGGCCGTGGCGAAGAAGAAGGCGCCGGCCAAGAAGGTGCCGGCCAAGAAGACCGCCGCCAAGAAGGCCGTGGCCAAGAAGAAGGCGCCGGCCAAGAAGCGCAGCGTGGCCAAGAAGGCCGTGGCCAAGAAGAAGGCGCCGACCAAGAAGGCCGTCGCCAAGAAGGCGCCCGCCAAGAAGAAGGCGCCGACCAAGAAGACGTCGAAGCAGATCCCCTTTGTCGACTACCTCGTCCTGGGAGATCGCCCGTACCTGCGGGCCAATGAGTGCAAGGCCTGTGGGGCTCGCTTCTTCGACCGACGCAACGCCTGCGCCGCTTGCGGCGGGACGCAGTTCAAGAACGCCCGTGTCAGGAACCAAGGTGAGGTCACGTCGTTCACCATCGTGGCGATGGGCCCGTACGTCTCGGCCATCGTCGACTGTGGTGGCACCAGCGTGCGGACCACCCTCGTCGGTGTCGATCCCACACCAGAAGCTGTCACACTTGGTATGAAGGTGAAGCTGACCACGTACTCGATGGGCAAGGATGCCAACGGCACCGAGGCCATCGCCTTCGGGTTCACGCCCGTCTGATCCAGCCACACACGCACAGGGGAACAACCATGGCCAAAGACGACATCTGGATCCTCGGATCCCACATGACCAAGTTCGGCAAGCATCCGAACGAAGACGTCATCGACCTGGCGGCCGAAGCCACGATGGGCGCCCTTGCCGACGGCGGCGTGCAGATGAAGGACATCGGCGTGCTCGGGGTCGGCAACCTCATGAACGCCAGCGCCGGCATCGGCCAGCAGCTCCAGAAGCAGGTCGGGCAGACCGGGATCCCGGTGTACAACGTGTCCAACGCCTGCGCCACGGGCGCCACCGCACTTCGGGTGGCGATCATGGCGGTGAAGGCCGGTGAGGTCGACATGGGCATGGCCGTGGGGGTCGAGAAGCTGGCCGGAGCCGGCCTGCTGGGCCAGGGTCCGGGTCGTCCGGCCAGCGACACCTGGGAACCGTCCGGTCGCTTCGGCGCCCTGGGCTCCACCGAGGGTCGCATCGGCACCGGCATCATGCCGGGCGTCTTCGCCCAGGTCGGCATGGAGTACGGGCACAAGTACGGCGGCACCAGCTTCGAGCTGTTCGCCCGCATCTCGGAGAAGAACCACGCCCATTCCACTCTCAATCCGCTGGCTGCCTACCAGAAGCGCTTCACCCTCGACGAGATCATGAACGACGTCATGATCGCGTACCCCAACACCCGCCCGATGTGCTCGGGCAACTGCGACGGGGCGGCGGCCATGATCGTGGTCAGTGACGCCAAGCTCAAGACCCTCTCCAAGGGCCAGCAGAAGCGAGCGGTCAAGATCTCGGCGTCGGTGCTCACCAGCGATCCCTACGAAGAGGCCTGCCAAGTCCTTCCCGACGTCAACACGCTCACCCGCAACGCGGCCACGCAGGCCTACGAGCAGGCCGGCATCGGCCCCGAGGACCTCGACCTGGTCGAACTGCACGACTGCTTCGCAACAGCCGAACTGGTCCACTACGACAACCTCATGCTGTGCGAGCAGGGCGGTGCGGTCGACTTCTTCGAGTCGGGTGCTCCCTTCCGCGATGGATCGCTGCCGGTCAACGTGTCCGGGGGCCTTCAGTCCAAGGGCCATCCCATTGCCGCCACCGGCGTGGCCAACATCCACGAGGTGGCCACGCACCTGCGCGGCGAGGCCGGCCCGCGCCAGATCAAGGGAGCCAAGGTCGGCCTGGCCCATGTCATCGGCCTCGGCTCCGCCTGTGGCGTCCACATCCTCGAGAAGGCGGCCTGAGCCGCGTCGGTCAGGCCAGCTGCGCGAGCAGGGCTTCGGTGGTGGTCACCGGGGCCTGGCACGCATAGTCACGGCACACGTACGCGTGGCCATCGGCCCGGTCGACCCACAACGGCGAGTCGTAGGGTTCACCCCACGCCAGCACGGCATTGGGCGTGAATCGTCGCTGCACGGCATCGACCAGCTCTGGCGCGTCGCCCACGATGGCGATCTCGGTGAGGTCGGTTGCGGCCATGTCGATGGCCGCCAGCGCATGACCGAAGGCGGCCGGGTGCTGGCGGGCCAGGTCACCGATCAGCCGAAGCGTGTCCTCGGCGCGGTCCCGGTAGTGCTCGATGCCCGTGAGGGCGGCCAGCCGGAGCAGGCCCACCGCGGTCAGACTGTTGGCTGACGGCGTGGCGTTGTCCATCAGGTCCTTCGGCCGGGTGATCAGTGGCTCGGCATCGGCACCGGTGGTGAACACCCCGCCGTGGGCGTCATCCCAGAACAGCTGGATCAGGCCGTCGGCGCACTGGCGGGCCTCGTCGATCCACCGAGCCTCACCGGTTGCCTCGGCCAGGCGGGTGAAGGCGTCCACCAGCGCGGCGTAGTCGGCGGCATACGCCAGGTGCTGGGCGCCGTCGGCTTCGGCCTGCCAGGACCGCATCCACCGGCCATCGTCGCGCCGGAGCTCGTCCACCAAGAACGTTGCGGTGCGGCGGGCCTGATCGAGCCAGTCCGGTCGGCCGGTGGCCGCGGCCGCTTCGGCCAGTGCCCCCAGGAGCAGTGCGTTCCATTCGGTGAGCACCTTGTCGTCCAGCCCGGGACGAACCCGCTGGTCGCGCCAGCGCCTGAGATCGGTCCGGATGGCATCGATCTCGGGTGGCCGGATCAGATCGCCGCGCACCGGGCGCAACAAGATGTTGCGACCCTCGAAGTTGCCTCGCTCGGTCACGCCGTACCACTCGATGGCAGCGTCGGCCCGATCACCCAGCACGGCCCGGAGATCGTCCGGCGAGAATACGTAGAACTTGCCCTCGACACCTTCGCTGTCGGCGTCCTCCGCCGAATAGAACCCGCCGTCGGGGTGCCTGAGGTCACGGTGGAGGTAGTCGATCGTCTCCTCCACCACCTGGAGATGGCGTTGCTCGCCCGTGACCAGCCACGCGTGGAGATAGGTCCGGATGAGCAGGGCATTGTCGTACAGCATCTTCTCGAAGTGGGGAACCACCCATTCCTCATCGACCGAGTAGCGGCTGAATCCGCCCCCGAGGTGGTCGTAGATGCCGCCGGAGGCCATCGCGTCGAGGGTGGTGGTGACGACGTCGAGCACCTCGGGCTCGCCGGTGTGCGTGTAGTGACGCAGCAACGCATCCAGCGTCATGGCCGGGGGGAACTTCGGCGCCGTACCGAAACCGCCGTACACGGGATCGTGCTGGGCCTGGAGCTGGGCCGCGGCGTCGACGAGAACCGAAGCGCCCGGCAGGTCGGTACCGGGCTCGAGGCTGCTCAGGCGCCCGAGCTGGCCGGTCAGACGACTGGCCTGGTCCACCAGGCCGTCGCGTTGGTCGGCCCATGCCTGCTGGACGCGATCCATCAGCTCCATGAACGAGGTCATCCCATGACGGGCCTCCTTCGGGAAGTAGGTGCCACCGAAGAACGGCTCACCGGTGGGTAGCAGGAAGGCGGTCATGGGCCAGCCGCCGCGGCCTGACATGGCCTGCACGGCGTCCATGTAGATGGCATCGACATCGGGCCGCTCCTCGCGATCGACCTTGATGTTGATGAAGCGCTCGTTCATCACTCGCGCCGTGGCCTCGTCCTCGAAGGACTCGTGGGCCATGACATGGCACCAGTGACAGGCCGAGTAGCCGATGGACAGCAGGATCGGCTTGTCCTCGGCCTGGGCCCGCTGGAACGCTTCCTCGCCCCAGGGATGCCAGTCGACCGGGTTGTCGGCGTGCTGGCGGAGGTAGGGGCTGGTTTGGGAGGCGAGCCGGTTCATGGCCGAAACCTAACCGGCGGGATCGTCCCTTCGGCATGCCAGACTGCCCGGCGTGAACATCTGGATCATGGGAGCCCGGCCCAAGACCCTGCCGGCGGCCATCGTGCCGGTGGCGGTGGGCACTGCGGCGGCCGTCGGTCACGGCATTATCTGGTGGCGGGCCGTGGCGGCGCTGATCGTCTCGATCGGGCTCCAGGTGGGCACCAACTTCGCCAACGACTACAGCGACGGCAAGCGGGGAACCGATGGTGCCGATCGGGTTGGACCCGTGCGGCTGGTGGGGGCCGGTCTGGCCCCGCCATCGGCCGTCAAGGGGGCAGCCAGGTACTCGTTCGGCGTGGCCGCGGTCGCCGGTGTGGCCTTGTGCGCGGCCGCGGGCTGGTGGTTGTTGGGGGTCGGCGCTGCCTCCATCGCAGCCGGATGGCTCTACACCGGCGGGCCTCGCCCCTACGGCTATCTCGGGCTGGGGGAGGTGTTCGTGTTCGTGTTCTTCGGGCTGGTCGCCACGGTCGGTACCACCTACGTGATCTCCGAGACCATCACGGGGCTGAGCGTGCTGGCTGCGGTACCGGTGGGGCTGTGGGCGACGGCCTTGCTGATCGTCAACAACCTGCGGGACATCCCGGGCGACACGGCCGCCGGGAAGCGAACGCTGGCGGTACGTCTCGGTGATGGGCGCACCCGGGGCCTGTACACCACCGTGCTGATCGGCGCATGGGCTTGCGTCCTCATCGTGGCCACGCTCCGACCCTGGGCCGCCTTGGGCGTGATCGGCGTCATCGCCGGGATCGCACCATTGCGGTCGGTGTGGTCGGGCGCGGCAGGCGGCGAACTGATCCCGGTCCTGGCCATGACCGGTCGGGTCCAGCTGCTGAGTGGGGGACTCCTGGCCGCAGGCATGGCCCTTTCGGGGTAGGGCGAGCGGCGCTCGGGACCACGCCGACCGACCTCGTCGATACCGGTTCCTCAGGCCCGAGTGGCCACGATGAGCTGGGCGATGCCGGTGCTCAGCAGGCTGCGTTCGACGTGCACGAAGCCGGCGGCGGCGATGTCGTCGCACAGCTGCGGTCCCTCGGGGAGATAGGCGACCGACTTGGGTAGGTACCGGTAGGCGGTGCGATCCGACAGCACACCCCCGATGAGCGGAACCACCGAGCCGAAGTAGACGCCATGACCCCATCGGATCGCCGGATTGTGCGGCTGGGCGACCTCGAGCAGCGCGATTCGCCCCCCGGGGCGGATCACCCGGGCCAGCTCCCGATAGAAGCCCCCCAGCTCCACGAAGTTGCGGAGCGCGAAGCCACAGGTCACGCCGTCGACCGACGCGTCGGACACAGGCAGATGCAGCACGTCGGCGTTGGCGAGGGGTGCCTCCGTGCGGGCGGCCCCGAGCATGCCCATGGACAGGTCGAAGCCAACCGGTTGCAGACCGCTGCGCTGGAGATCGCGGCAGAAATCACCGGTTCCGCACGCCAGGTCGACCACCAGCGACCCCGGGGCGAGTCCCAGACGGCGGACCGTGTGACGCCGCCAGCGCACGTCGAGGCCGAAGGTCATGATCCGATTGACCAGGTCGTATCGAGGTGCGATGGCATCGAACATCGACGTCACCTGAGCCCGCTTCTGCTCACCGTCGGGTAGCTGCTCGGGATCGATGTCGACCATGCGGTCAGGGTAGTGGTGGGCCGGCTACGTCCAGCGGTCAGCGGTGGGCCAGAATGCTCATGCGATGGCCGTACTGTCCGATAGAGACCCCGTGACCGGAGCCGACGCCGTGTGGGCGGTTGAACCCATGACTCCCCGCCGAGCGGCGGTTCTCGACCAGTTGGCTGCGGAGATCCGCGACACGGTTGCCATCTGCGTCGTGAGCGCCCGTGATCGCCGCGTGCTGGCCCACCACGCTCCGGAGGCCTTCACCCCCGAGGAGTTGGGTGATGCGTTGTACGCGTTGGCTGGATCGGCCATCGAGGCGACGGCGGTGCTGGGCGGTGAGGAGTTGTTCGGCGTCGTTCGTGACGGCATGGTGCTCACCGAGTCGGCCGTGATCCACTACCGGGTCGTGGGTGAGGACCGAGCCATCATCGTGCTGGCCGATCTGCCCGACCAGCTGGCCCATCTCGAGGTCAGCCGCCGGGTGCTCGCCGCCTACGACGACTTCGTGGCGTTCGACGGGGCGTGAGCCGCGCCGGGCGAGAGCGGGATCGATCCTTACTCGAACCAGATCTTGGTGTATTCGCGGCTCTGTGGGTGCAACAGGGCGCCGAGCAGCGCGCCTTCGAACACCAGGCTGAGCAATCGGCCGAACAGCGAGTAGTCAAGCACGAAGATGAGCAGGATGCCGATCACCGTGGCGGCGATGCACACGTAGTACCCGAGGCGTTTGGAGTTGGCGATGCCGAAGGCGCCGAGGCCCTTGCCCATGGCGGCTACCACCATCAACAGATAGCCGTACTGGAGGCCGGTCAGCAGGTCGAAGACGGCCTGGATGTAGGCCAGCATGGTGGCGGTGACCAGGAGCTGGGGCTGGTAGCGGTTGATGAAGCGTTGGGCTTCCATGGACCTCAGTCTGGCATCAGGTGGGACGAGAACGGCGTAGGGCCACCGGAGCGGCCTCGGCCGTGGCCCGGAGCTGCCCACACGCCGCATCGATGTCGGTGCCCCGATTCTGGCGCACGGTGGCCCGGACGCCCCGCTCGCGAAGCGCGTCGCGGAAGTCGACCACCCCCCGGCGCGGGGTGCCCTGGGTCAGGTAGCCCGGCGTCGGGTTGAGCGGAATCAGGTTGACGTGGGCGCGGAGGCGGTAGGCGATGTCGGCCAGTTCAGCCGCATCGCGGGGTTGGTCGTTCACCCCGTCGATGAGCGCCCACTCGAACGAGAGACGCCGACCCTTGGCGTCGAGGTATCGAACGCAGGCCGCTTCGAGTGTGGCCAACGGGTACCGACGATTGATCGGTACCAACTCGTCCCGCAGGGTGTCGTTGGCTGCGTGCAGCGAGACGGCGAGGTTGACCGGCAGGTCGCTGTGGGCCAAGCGGTCGATGCCGGGCACCAGGCCGACCGTGGAGATGGTGAGGTGGCGGGCTGACAACCCGAGGTCGCCGTGGAGCCGGCGGACGGCGGCGTCCAGTTGATCGAAGTTGGCCAGCGGCTCGCCCATGCCCATGAAGACGACATTGGAGACCCGCCGGTGATCGGCGCCGGCTTGTTGCTGGGCGTGGATGACCTGTTCCACGATCTCGCCAACCGAGAGGTTCCGGCCGTAACCGGCCTGGCCCGTCGCACAGAACCGACAACCCATGGCGCAGCCCGACTGGGTGCTGACGCACACCGTGGATCGATCGTCGTAGTGCATGAGCACGGTCTCGATCTGGCTGCCGTCGCCGCACGTCCACAACCATTTGATCGTGGCCCCCTCGTCGCTGGTCGACCGGGCCGCGACGGCCAAGGCCAGGGGGAGCTGGTGGGTCAACTGCTCGCGCAGCGCCATCGGCAGGCTGGTCATGTCGTCGGGCTCGCAGCGCAGTTGGTACAACCCGTGCCAGGCCTGGTCGACGCGGTAGGTGGGTTGATCGTCGAGGAGCGCCGCCAGCTGGTCGCGGTCGCAGTCGTAACGGGTCAGCACGTTCAGGTCTGGCATTCGAAGGCTCGGTTGGTCTGGTGGTGGCGGAACCCGATGCGTCGGTACGTGGTGTTGGCGCGATCGTTGTCGGACTCGACGAACAGCATGCCGACTCGGAGCCCGGCCCGGCTGAGCCAGGTGAGGCCGGCCCTCGTGAGCGCCTCGCCGAGGCCTCGGCCGTGCCGATCGGGGTCAACGGCGATCACGTAGATCTCACCGAGCGGGGGGTCGGTGTCACGGTGGGTCTTCGTCCAACAGAAGCCGGCCAGTCCGTCGGCATCGTGATGCAGCAGGAAACCGTCCGGGTCGAACCATGGCTCGGCCATGCGTTCGGCCAGATCTTCGGCGGTCATCCGCCCCTGCTCGGGGTGCCAGGCGAAGGCCCGGTGGTTGAGCTCGAGGAAGTCATCGGCGTCGGCCGGGGTGAAGCCGCGGGTGATCAGGGTGGGCGCCGCCACCGGCAGCGGAATCCGTAGCTGCCAGAGATCGCGATAGGGCCGGAAGCCCGCCCGCTCGGGACCGGCGCCCGCGGAGTCGTCGGTGATGTCCTCGATCCAGTATTCGATGCGGCCACCGCCCTCCCGGCGGATGGCCTCGACGGTGGCGCTCAGTACTGTTTCGAGCGCAGACGCCTCGCCCGGTCCCACGTCGGTCGTCACCGTCCAACCGTTCGGGCCCGACTCGGCTCGCGCGGTGCCGACCGGGGTCTCGACCTCGAGCGTCGTCATGGCGGTGAGGGTAGCGCCGGCCGGGCGTACCGGTTGTCGGTCGTCGGAGTGGCTCGTATACATGGCCCATGGCACGACCCCGGACCCCGCGCGGCCGAGCGAGGCGCACCCACGAACGACTCGCGCTCGAGTATCCCGACGCGGAATGTGAGCTCGACCACCGAAATCCATTCGAGCTGCTGGCGGCAACCATCCTGTCGGCCCAGGCCACCGATGTCGGCGTCAACAAGGCCACTCCCAGGCTGTTCGCTCGGTTCCCTGATCCGTGGTCGTTGGCCGCAGCCACTCCCGAGGAGGTGGAGCCGTACGTGGACAGCATCGGTCTCTACCGTCAGAAGTCGAAGAGCCTGGTGGGGATGGCCCAGATGCTCGTCAGCGACTACGACGGGGAGGTGCCCGGCGCCATGAAGGACCTGGTTCGATTGCCGGGGGTGGGGCGAAAGACGGCCAACGTCGTCCGCAGCGTTGCCCTGAGACTGCCCGGGCTGCCGGTGGACACCCACGTCGTCCGGCTCTCGGGTCTGCTCGGGCTCACTACCGAAACCGATCCGGTGCGGATCGAGACCGAGCTCAATCCAATGGTCCCTGCAGCCGAGCGAGGCACGTTCAGTCTGCGGATGATCCTCCACGGCCGGAGGGTGTGTGTGGCTCGCCGCCCCGACTGTGCCAACTGCGTGCTCGACGATTTCTGTCCGTCGTCACAGCTCTGAGACCGGGGGCGGGTTGGCTCTTCTCGCCCGGGGTCGGTGCCGGAGGGCGTTGGATCGGCGCCCGCGCCCGCGATCGGGACCGCGCACGTTGCGAGGGTCGTCTGGTGCGCGGCTTGTTCGGCTCTGGTTCAGGGTGCTCGGTGCGCGGTTTCCTCCGGTCTGGTTCGGGGTGCCCAGCGGCCGCTCGGGCCGCGGCAGGTGCTCGGTCTCTTAGCCACAAAAACTTCGCGGCCACCAGGTGCAGTGGATTGGGAGATGCGCTAGTGTGACGTCACCAGGTTCCCGCCACCTGGTACAGGCGACACACAGGGATCCGCCGCCCAGTGTCGCCGGCTGGCGCCCCTTCGGGGGCGCCAGTTCCCTTTTTGGTCACGAGCGGACGAGCACCCCTCAGTGTGCATCGCGCACGAGCTGTTCGAGCACCCGTTCGGCCCGGCGCAGCGCCCGTTCGACCTCGAACAGGCGATTGGCCACGTCCTCGCGCGGGCTGTCGACATAGCGCTCGGCCACCCGCTCGACCCGACCCGACAGCTCACCGACTGCGGTGGCCATGGACGAGAGCTCGGGGAGGTCATCGGTGATCATGAGCGCCTGTCTAGCGCGGCCCACTCGGCGCCCAGCAGGCGGGTACGAAAACCCAATCGGCGGGCCGGCCCTCGCCGGTAGCGTGGGACCTTCATGCTGCGCCGACTGGACCTCCGTGGTTTCGAGGGTGACCTCCGGGCGGCTCTGCCTCGACCCGTGGTCGATGGCGACGAGCCCGTGGAGGCGGTTCGCCGCATCCTCGACGATGTTCGGGAGCGGGGCGACCGGGCTCTGGCCGACTACACCCTTCGCTTCGACGGCGTGGCTCTGGCCTCGGCGGCGGTGGACCTGGGGCAGGCCCGCCGAGCGCTGGACGATCTGCCCGGGGAGTTGCGAGCCGCCCTCGACCAGGCCGCCGCCAACATCGAGCGCTACCACCGCCATCAACGACCCGTGGACGACTGCTACCGGTACGACGGAGTGGAGGTGCGCAGCCTCTTTCGGCCCGTCGAGCGGGCCGGGTGCTACGTCCCCGGCGGACGGGCGCTCTACCCCAGCACCGTGCTGATGACGGCGATCCCGGCGCGGGCCGCGGGCGTGGATGAGGTGGTGCTGTGCGTGCCACCCGGTGCCGACGGTGCCATCCCGGCCGTCACGCTGGCGGCCGCCGCCATCGCGGGCGTCGACGAGATCTACGCGGTGGGTGGGGCGCAGGCCGTCGGCGCCATGGCGTACGGCACCGACACGATCGCCCCGGTCGACGTCATCGTCGGGCCGGGCAACATCTACGTGGCCATCGCCAAACGTGAAGTGGCCGGCACGGTGGGCGTGCCGTCGGCCTTCGCCGGGCCGAGCGAGGTCGTGGTGGTGGCCGATGGCACCGATCCGATCGACCTGGCCGCCATCGATGTGGTCGTCCAGGCCGAGCACGGGCCCGACGGGCTGGCCTGGTTCGTCACCTGGAAGCTCGACGTGGCCGACGCGGTGTGCGCGGCCATCGACGAGATCGTGGCCAACGCTGCTCGTCGCGACGAGATCCAGGCCACCCTCGCCCAGGCCGGCATCGTGGCGCTGGTCGACGGACCGGAACAGGCCATGGCGGTGGCCAACCAGATCGCCCCCGAGCACCTCCAGTTGATGTGTGCCGACAACGATGCACTGTTGGCATCGGTTCGCCACGCCGGAGCTGTTTTCTGCGGGCCCTGGGCGCCGGCCTCGTACGGGGACTACATCGCCGGGCCCAGTCACGTCCTGCCCACCAACGGCACCGCCCGCTTCAGCCAGTCGCTGACCGTTTTCGATTTCCTGAAGGACGTGCACGTGGTCACCGTCGACGAGTCGGCCGGGCGCCGCCTAGCCCCTCACGTCGAGCAACTGGCTGCTGCGGAGGGGCTCGACGCCCATGCTCAGTCGGCCCGTTTGCGGCGGGAGCGGCCGTGACCAGGACACCACCCGCGGTGCGCGACGATGTGGGGCTGATGGCCGGCTACCACTCGGCCCAGGTCGATGTCGATGTGCGACTCAACACCAACGAGGCACCCTTGCCGCCGCCCCAGGCGCTCAGCGACGACCTGGCCGACCTGGTGTCATCGCTGCCGTGGCATCGGTATCCCGATCGGGAAGCGGCCGAACTGCGTCAGGCCATCGCGTCCCTCCACGGTGTGCATGCCGACCAGGTGTTCGCAGCCAACGGATCCAACGAGGTGCTGTACACCGCCCTCCACGCATACGGCGGAGCCGGACGACGGGCCCTCACGTTCGAGCCGACGTACGCATTGCACGGTCACCTGGCACGCCTGTCGGGCACCGGCACCCTGGAACTGGACCGCAACGCGGATTTCGCCATCGATCCCGACATCGCCGTCACCGCCGTCGACCGTGAGCGCCCCGACATCGTGTTCCTGTGCTCGCCGAACAACCCGACCGGGGTCGTCGATCCACCCGAGCTGATCCAACAGATGCTGGTGGCCGTCGAGGACTATGGCGGTCTGCTCGTGGTCGACGAGGCCTACGGCCAGTTCGCCGATCGCAGCGCCATCGAGCTGCTCGGCCCCGAACGCAACCTGTTGGTGACCCGGACCTTCTCCAAGACCTGGGCCATGGCCGCCCTCCGCCTGGGCTACGTGCTGGGCCCGGCCGATCTCATCGCGCAGCTCCACAAGGTGGCCCTGCCGTACCATCTCGATGTCTTCACGCAGGTCGCCGGATGCCGGGCGCTCGGTTACGTCGCGGAGATGGAGCAGCGGGTCGCCGATCTCGTCGCCGAGCGCCGGCGGCTGGCCGCGGCGTTGGCGGAGATGCCCGTGGACACCTGGCCCTCGCAGGCCAACTTCATCCTCTTTCGTCCGCGAGCGGTGCCCGGCGCCGTCGTCTGGCAGCGTCTGGTGGACCAATCGGTGCTGGTCCGCGACTGCTCGTCGTGGCCCCGCCTCGAGGGCTGCCTACGCGTCACCGTCGGGACCCCCGAGGAGGGCGACCGATTCCTCTCTGCTCTCGCGCACGCACTCGATCACGAGCCCAGGAACGGAAAAGGCCCATGACCACCCGAACCGCCAGCCGCCAACGCATCACCAAGGAGACCCGGATCGACATCTCGGTCGATCTCGATGGCACCGGGCGCACCGACTGTGAGACGGGCCTGCCCTTCTTCGATCACATGCTGGATCAGCTCGGCCGTCACGGTGGGCTCGACCTCGAGGTGCGAGCCGACGGCGACCTGGACATCGATGCCCACCACACGGTCGAGGACGTCGGGATCCTGCTGGGGGAGGCCCTTCGGCAGGCCTGGGGCGACAAGGTCGGCGTCCGGCGGTTCGCGTCGGTGGCGGTTCCCCTCGACGAGGCCCTCGTCGAGGCGTCCCTCGATCTGTCCGGTCGACCGTTCCTGCACTACGAGGTGGACTTCCCCGGTGAGAAGATCCTGGGCGACCCGCCGTTCGACCCGCAGCTCACCGAGGAGTTCTGGCGAGCGCTGGTGACCTCGGCCGGCATGACGCTGCACCTCGTGAGTCGACGCGGGCGCAACACGCATCACATCGTCGAGGCGTGCTTCAAAGCGGTGGCCCGAGCGCTGCGGGAGGCGATTCGCGTCGAGGGTTCGGGCATCCCTTCCACCAAGGGCACACTCTGACGTGACCAACCGACCTCTCATCGCCATCCTCGACTACGGAATCGGCAACCTGCACTCGGCGCAGAAGGGGTTCGAACACGCCGGGGCCGACGCCCGGCTGACAGCAGATCCGACGATCATCGACCGGGCCCACGGAGTGGTGTTGCCCGGAGTGGGCTCGTTCGCTCCCACCATGAAGGCCTTGTCCGATACCGGGTTGGCCCAGGTCGTGCACGACGTGGTCGAGGCGGGCCGCCCCTTCATGGGCATCTGCATCGGTATGCAGGTGCTCTTCGCCTCCTCCGAGGAAGCGCCGGGCTGCGCCGGCCTGGGAGTGTTCGATCGGCCGGTTCGATGGCTGCCCGACTCCATGAAACGACCGCAGATGCAGTGGAACGTGCTCGACCGGCGAGTCGATCACCCGATGTTCGCAGGGCTCCCCGACGAAACATGGATGTACTTCGTGCACTCGTTGGCGGCCGTCGACGCCGAAGATGTGATCGCCACCTGTGAGTACGGCGAGACGGTGGTTGCCGCCCTGGCGCGCGACAACGTGTGGGCGGCCCAGTTCCATCCGGAGAAGTCCGGCGCCAACGGCCTGGCGCTGCTGGCCAATTTCGTCGATGTCTGCTGCGGCGGTCACGTATGAAGCTGTTCCCGGCCATCGACATCCGCGACGGCCGTTGCGTGCGGCTCTGGCAGGGTGACTACGGCAAGGAGACCGTGTACGGCGACGATCCGGTGGCCCAGGCCGAAGCCTTCGCCGCGGCGGGCGCCGGGTGGATCCACGTGGTGGATCTCGATGCGGCCCGCAGCGGCGAACCCCACAACCTGGCGCTGGTCGCGGCGATCGCCGCCGCCGTGCCCGTACCGGTTCAGACCGGCGGGGGAGTGCGGACCCACCAAGCCGCCGAGCGCCTGTTCGAGGCCGGCATCGCTCGGGTCGTCATCGGCACCGCGGCCCTCGAGAACCCGACCCTCGTGGCCGACCTCGCCGCCGATCATCGGGTGGCGGTCGGGCTCGATGCCCGGTCCGGTGAAGTGGCCACCCACGGGTGGATCGAGGGCTCCGGGCGTTCGGTGCTCGAGGTGGCGGCCGGCTTCGCCGACGCCGGCGTCGATGCCCTGGTCGTGACCGACATCGGTCGCGACGGCACCCTCGGGGGTCCGGACGTGGCCGGCCTGGAGATGATGCTGGGCGCGACCGAGATCGACGTCATCGCCTCCGGCGGCGTCGGCTCGATGCAGGATCTGGCCGCACTGGCCGCGGTGACCGCTCGAGGGCGGCGCCTCGGCGGCGCCATCGTGGGTCGGGCCATCTACGAGGGCCGGCTG
>Ga0224505_10001626_pt1 | contig 13938 bp, 10 predicted proteins | sample SF_Jan12_sed_USG_FD_169102 | JGI IMG/M metagenome (GOLD analysis project Ga0224505, IMG submission 169102) | Sediment microbial communities from San Francisco Bay, California, United States - SF_Jan12_sed_USGS_4_1 | ecosystem: Environmental > Aquatic > Marine > Sediment | place: USA: California... | reverse complement strand
CCCATCCTGCGAGAAGAGCGGCAACTGCGTGCTGCAGGCCCTTGGCTACGATCTCGGGGTGATGACCGCAGGATTCCGGCACCTGTTTCCGGACCGTCCCGTGGACGCCTCGCATCCCGAAATCCTGCTCGACTTCAACCGCTGCATCCTCTGCGAGCTGTGCGTGCGCGCTGCACGCGAAGTGGACGGCAAGCACGTCTTCTCGCTGGCGGGCCGTGGCCTCGGCAAGCACCTGATCGTGAACGCGGAGTCCGGGCGGCTGGTGGACACCGACGTGAAGGTCACCGACAAGGCGATCGACGTGTGCCCGGTTGGCGTGATCCTGCGCAAGCGTGTCGGGTTCGCCACGCCGATCGGCGCGCGCCGCTACGACAAGTCCCCGATCAGCGCGCAGGCGCTCGCCGATGCGCCGCGCCCGCTGGAGCGCAACAGTGACTGACGTCGCCCGGCGCAAGCTCAAGGTCGCGACGACGTCGCTTGCCGGTTGCTTCGGCTGCCACATGTCGCTGCTCGACATCGACGAACGGCTGTTCCAGCTGCTCGAGCGCATCGAGTTCGATCGCTCGCCGCTGACCGACATCAAGCACTGCGGGCCGTGCGACATCGGCATCATCGAGGGCGGCATCTGCAACGCCGAGAACGTGCACGTGCTGCGCGAGTTCCGCGCCAACTGCAAGATCCTGGTGGCGATGGGCGCCTGCGCGGTGACGGGCGGCCTGCCAGCGCAGCGCAATCACCTCGACCTCGGCCAGTGCCTGCAGGAGGTCTACCTTACGGATCCCGGCGTGGCCCACGGCATGATCCCGAACGATCCCGAGCTGCCGCTGCCGCTCGACCAGGTGCACCCGCTGCATGAAGTCGTGAAGGTCGACTACTTCATTCCAGGCTGCCCGCCGTCGGCCGACGCCATCTGGAAATTCCTCACCGACCTGATCGCAGGCCGCACGCCGAAACTCGGCCACGGCCTGATCCACTATGACTGAGCAGGGCCGCCCGCAATGAGCACGCTGCCGCTGGAAACCGCCGCCCACCGCGAGAAACTGCGGCGCGTCGTCATCGAACCGCTGTCGCGCGTCGAGGGCCACGGCAAGGTCACGCTGCTGCTCGACGAGCAGGGTCACGTCGAGCAGGCGCGGCTGCACATCGTCGAGTTCCGCGCCTTCGAGAAATTCATCCAGGGCCGGCCATACTGGGAAGTGCCGGTGATGGTGCAGCGCCTGTGCGGCATCTGTCCCGTGAGTCATCACCTGGCCGCGTGCAAGGCGCTCGACCAGGTGCTCGGCGCGACGGTCACTCCCACTGCCGGGAAGATTCGCCGCCTGATGCACTACGGGCAGATCCTGCAGTCGCACGCGCTGCATTTCTTCCACCTGTCGTCGCCGGACCTGCTGTTCGGCTTCGACTCGGACGTTGCGCGCCGCAATATCGTCGGCGTTGCGGCGGCGTTCCCGGAGATCGCGCGGCAGGGCGTGCTGCTGCGCAAGTATGGACAGGAAGTCATCCGCCACACCGCAGGCAAGCGCATCCACGGGACGGGATCGGTGCCGGGCGGCGTCAACAAGAACCTGAGCCTCGCCGAGCGCGATGAACTGCTGGCGGACATCGCGCAGACCATCGCCTGGAGCCGCGACTCGGTGCAGATCGTGCGGCGGCTGTTCGAGCAGAATCCTGGCCTTTACCGCACGTTCGCGAGCTTTCCCGCGAGTACGCTGAGCCTCGTGCGCGCTGACGGAGCGCTGGATCTCTACCACGGCGGCCTGCGCGCGCGTGACGCCGACGGCAACCCGGTGTTCGACCACGCACCGTACGACCGCTACTGGGAACGCATCGCCGAGGACGTCAAGGCGTGGTCGTACATGAAGTTTCCGTACTTCAAGGCGCTTGGCGCAGAGCAAGGTTGGTACCGCGTGGGCCCGCTCACGCGCGTCACGCAATGCGATTTCATCCCGACGCCGCTGGCGGAACTCGAACGGCGCGAATTCATGGCCTTCGACGACGGTCGTGCCGCGCGCTCGACGCTCGGCTTTCACTGGGCACGCATGATCGAAATGCTGCATGCCGCCGAATCCATCCGCGACCTGCTGCACGATCCGGACTTGCAGGGGACCGACCTGATGGCAAGCGGCGAGCGGCAGGCGCGAGGCGTGGGCGTGATCGAGGCTCCCCGCGGCACGCTGATCCACCACTATCGCGTCGACGAGCAGGACCAGGTGGTGCGCGCGAACCTGATCGTCTCGACCACGCACAACAACCAGGCGATGAACGTGGCGATCCGCGAGGTCGCCCGCCGCTATCTCGACGGCCGCCAGCTGACCGAAGGCCTGCTCAACCACATCGAAGTGGCCGTGCGCGCCTTCGACCCGTGCCTCTCGTGCGCGACGCATGCGGTCGGCAAGATGCCGCTCTCGGTACAATTGCTCGACCCGTACGGAACCGTGATCGACGCGAGAATGCGCGGATGACGGTCGCACCCACGCTCGTCTTCGCCACAGGCAACCCGAGCCGCGGGGACGACGCGGTGGGGCCGCTGCTGGCCGAGCGACTCATGGCGGCGGACCTGCCGGGTGTCGAGGTGCTGGTCGACTTCCAGTTGCAGGTCGAGCACGCGCTCGACCTCCAGGGCCGCAGCCGCGTGATCTTCGTCGACGCCTGTGTCGACGCGGAGGCGCCGTTCGTCGAGCGTGAAGTCCTCGCCGACGCCGGCTTCGCCCACACCAGCCATGCGCTCGCGCCGGCGCAGGTGCTGGAAACGTATCGGCGAGTCACGGGCGCCAACCCGCCAGCGGCGCTGCTGTTCGGTGTGCGCGCCCACAGCTTCGAGCTCGGCGCGGGCTTGTCCGGCGACACCGGGTACGCCTGCCGGCTCGCGTGGCCGCGGCTGCTGCAACTCTGCGGCGCTGATCGCTCTCAGGTGCCGGACAATACCTCGACGCGAACCTGCCGGTTCTGCGAAGCGTAGGTGCAGCCCACGTAGCGCGTCTCGCCGGTCGGCATGCGTACCCGCAGTTGCATGCGATAGCCGCCCTGCATCGCGACCGCTGCGTCCTGCTGCAGTATGCGTCCGCCGCGGCGTTGCACCTCGTTGACGCAGGCCTGCTCGGCCTGTGTCCGGCCCGGTCCGGCGGTCCCGCCGCCATTGCCGCGCACCTTCTCGAAACGCCCGCGGCAACCGTTCGTCACCCAGATCACGCCGTTGCGCGTGCCCCAGGTGGAGTCCTTGCGGCAGCGCCCGTTGCTGTTGTCGCGCAGCAGCCGGCCGAAGTAGCCGTAGCCGATCGAACATTCACGGTAGCGATTGCCGTCGGAGTTGCAGTCCAGCACGTTCGTTCCGCCGCCCCAACCGCTGCGGGTGACCTCGAACCTGGCGCGGCAGCCGTTGGCGACCCAGACGCGATCGCCACGCTGGCCCCAGCCCTGGCCCTCCACGCAGCGAGCGTCGGACAGCCGCTTCACCAGCACGGCCCGACCGTTCACCGGCAGCTGGCACTCGCGGTACTTCATGTCGATCGAAGCGCAGTTGAACTGCATGCGGTCGTCGCCGTCATCGTCGTAGCCCCAGCCGAAACCGTAGAGGTTGACGTCGCCCGTGCGGGTTTCGACGAAACACGAACCATTCGTGACCTGGCCGCGCTGGTTGCGCACACGCAGGTTGATCGACCAGCCGTCACGGAACTGCTGGAAGTTGCTGGTGTCCAAGACCGTGAACCCCCGCCGGTTGGCTTCCCGCACGCAGTCGCTCTGGGCAGAGCGGCTCGGCGCCGCGGGTGCTTGCTTGAGCGCAGGCTGGTCGACGGGCGCACGCGCCGCGGGAGCGGCGTCTTGCTCGGCCTGGGCCGGCGCAGTCATGCCGACGACCAGTACCAGCAGGGCGACGTGCAACGGACGGGCAATTGATCGCATGGGGTCTCTCCGAGCGGCTCTGGGATGGCCAATCCGGGCAACGGTCGCGGGGCGACAACGTTGACCGAACGCCATTGGCCCCGCAACCGGCAACGCATCCGCCGCGCTGATTCTTGTTGCGCCGCCGCACGCGAATGATTGCATCCGGGTGTCGTTTTCATGCGGCAGCGCACGGAAAGAACGCTTAAAGATCAGATGCTTGCCTGATAATGGCTATGCCTTGGCCCAGCCCGACCGTTAAACTGCACGATTACCGACCGCCACTCACGAAACCGAACGGAACCGCCTTGATGCACAACGACAACGATACCGTCGCGCGCGCTCCCGAGCATGCACCGATCAACTGGGTCACCACGATCCTGTTCACGGCATTGCCGCTGGCCGCCGTCACGGTCGTGCCGTGGTATGGCTTCACGCACGGTTTCAGCCTCGCTGCCTGGGTCCTGGCGCTGGTGTCCTTGTGGGCATGCGGCATTGCGATCACGGCGGGCTATCACCGCCTCTGGGCCCACAAGGCCTACAGCGCGCACTGGTCGGTGCGCACGTTCCTGATGCTCTTCGGCGCCATGGCGCTGCAGAACAGCATCCTGGTCTGGGGCTCGCAGCACCGCACGCACCACCGGTATGTCGACGACTGGGACAAGGACCCCTACAGCGCGAAGCGCGGGTTCTGGTTCTCGCACATGGGCTGGATCCTGCGGGACTACCCGAGCGGCAAGAACGATTTCTCGAATGCGCGTGACCTGGAGCGTGACCCGATCGTCATGTTCCAGCACCGGTTCTACCTGCCGCTCACGATCTTCATGAACGTCGCCGTGCCGCTGCTGGCCGGCTGGGCCGTCGGCGATGTCTGGGGCGTGTTCCTGCTCGCCGGCATCCTGCGGCTGGTGATCAATCATCACTTCACGTGGTTCATCAACTCGCTGGCCCACATGTGGGGCTCGCAGCCGTACACGGACGAGAACTCGGCCCGGGACAATCCGGCGCTGGCGTTCCTGACCTATGGCGAGGGGTACCACAACTTCCACCACATCTTCCAGAACGACTACCGCAATGGCGTGAAGTGGTGGCAGTTCGACCCGACCAAGTGGCTTATCGCGAGCCTGTCGTTCGTGGGCCTGGCTGACAACCTGAAGCGCGTGCCGGATCTGTGGATCCAGCGGGCGCAGGTCGCCATGCAATTCAAGCGTGTCGAACGCACCCTGGAGGCGCGGCGCAGCCGCGTAGGCGACGAACACATCGACCGCCTCAAGGCGCGCGTCGCCGAAGAGTACGCGGCGTTCCGCAAGTCGGTGGAGGAATGGGCCAAGGTTCGCGACCAGTGGGTCGCCGACCGCAAGCAGCGCCTGCTGCAGCGCTGGGAAGAAACCAGCTTCCGACTGCAGCTGAAGCAGATCGAGCAGGGCCTGCAGTTGCAGCGCCGCCGGCTGCGCGCGATGAGCAAGGCGTCGCTCGCCTAGAACCTCACTTCGAATCCCGCCTGCAGCAGGCGCGGCATGCCTGGAATCAAGCCGCGGCTCATGTCGGCGACGTACAGCGTGTCACCGAGGTTCTTCGCGGTGGCGAAGACGGTGCAGTCACAGAGCGGCAGGTCGTAATTGGCTGTCAGGTTCCAGACGGTATAACCCGGTATTTCACCGCGCTGGCCGTTCGCGATGACTTCGACGGTGTTGAGGTCGTCGGTGAATGACGAACTGGTGTAGACGCCTTCGAGCGCCACCTCGAGTCCAAAACCAGTGCGCACACCGACCGTGCCCGAGAGCAGGTGCTCGGGCGCGTACGGCAGGCGGTTGCCCGTCACGCTGACGGTGCTGAAGCCTGCAACGCTGCTATATCGCTCGCCGACATATTCCGCATCCGCGAGCCACGTGTAGGCTGTGCGAACGAAGACCTCGATTGGCCATTCGACAAAGCCTGTGCTGGACGCACTACCCGAAAGCTCGAGGCCCTGCTGCAGTGTCTCGCCGGCGCTGGTGAGCGCCGCGCCCGATCCACCCGCGACGCTCGCGGGCACGATCTGGTTTTCGAAGTCCATGCGGAAGAGCGTGGCTTCGTAGGAGAGTCCGTCACGCGGATTGCCGCGCACGCCCAGCTCGTAATTCCACGAGAGTTCGGCATCGAGATCGACGCTGCCACCCGCCGCGGTGACGACGTCCGCAACGCCCGGGGGCGCGAAGCCACGGTGTACGCCCGCGAACACCACTGTTTCCGGCAGCGCCTCGAAGGTCGCGCCGACGCCCGGAACGACTTCGTCGATGGTCGACGCACCCGTGGCGCCCGTCAGGTTGTCCGTGCGTTCGTAATCGACGTGCTCGAAGCGTACGCCGGGCGTGACCGTCCAGCGGCCGAAGTCGAAACGGTTCTGTACGAAGGCCGACCTCGCTGCAACCGAGCGGTCGCTGTCCTCGCGGATGCCGGCGTTGCGTCCGGTGCCCGGCTCGCGCGAGGTCGGCGTGTCGCCGTTCGCCTGCACACGAAACTGGCCCTCGACGTGGAAGCGAATGCCCGCTTCGGTGAGGTTGTCGAGGCCGAACAGTCCGTGCTCCACCGACACGCGTGGCTCGAGACCGGCCGTCCAGTACTGACGCAGGCGACCTTCGTTGCCGCACGTCGTGTAGAGATTCGTCATCCCGGCGCACGCTGGATCGCTGGCATCGTTCGGGCGCTGTGCGGAATTGCTCGACTGTCGCCACCAGTCGCGATTGAAGTACGTGTAGTAGGCGTTCGTGGTGAAGGTCACCGCAGGACTCAGTTCGAAGCGGTGCGTGACCGACGTGCCGAAGCGCTGCGCGTCCATCTGATCGTACTTGAACGGATTCTGGTACGGGTCGGCCTGCCACTCGGCAAGCGTGAGCCCCGAGTACGTGACTTGCGAGGATTCGTCGTAATAGCTCGCACGGAAAGTGACGGCCTGTCGTTCGCTGAACTCGTGCAACACCTTCAGGTTCAGGTCGCCGACCTCGAAGTGCATGTTGTCGCGCGCCCCGTCGGTCTCCTTGTACGTGCCGTGTGCGATGAACCCCGTGTCGCCGAACCTGTCTCCCATCTCGCCGTGGATCTCGCGAAAGTCCTTGTTGCCGATCGCAGCGACGAGCCGGCCCGCGCGGTCGTCCGGCACCGGTGGCGTGATGTAATTGATCACCGCGCCGACGGTGTGCGGCCCGTAGGCGATCTGCCCCGAGCCCTTCAGGACTTCGATGCGCTCGAAGCGATCGACCGGCGGGTGGTAATAGCTCGCGTTGTCGCCATACGGGGCATAAGCGATGGGAATGCCGTCCTCGAGCAGCAGCACCTTGCTCGAACGCGTCGGATTGAGCCCGCGGACTCCCAGGTTCGGCCGCAGGCCGAGGCCTTCCTCGTCGCGCGCGAACACGCCGGCCACCTTGCGCATCGCCTCGTTGATGGTGAAGACACGGGACTCGGTGAGGATGTCCGCGTCGATGACCGTGGCCGATCCCGGGATCGAGTCGAGCCGGATCCGGTCGCCGATCACGGTGATGACGGGTTCCAGGTCAACCACGCCGGGCGGCGACGCGTCCGCGGCCCGGGTCGCTGTCGAGGCAAGGAGGGTGCCGGCCAGGACCAGGCCGAGCACCGTCGAGCGATGCGACGAGAGTTGATGGGAAGCGGGGCGTGAACGCGAGGCGGCCGGGTGGGTGAGGGTGGGCATGGCGGATCCGACGGTGTGATTCGTTGTCGGTCCCGACTTTGCTAAAGCTGCTGTTAACTGTCAATGCAAATAATTCGTATTCGCATTAAGTAGAACCCGCATCAATAAGCGCAGCCCCTGTTTCGACCGGCCTGCAGCACGTTAGGCTTACGGCCTGTTCCAACGTTCCGAGTTCACCCATGCCATCGTTCGACATCGTGTCCGAAATCCCCATGAACGAAGTGATCAACGCCGTGGACCAGGCCTCACGCGAGGTTGGCCAGCGCTTCGACTTCAAGGGGACGAATGCCAAGTTTGAGTTGAAAGAGCACGTCGTTACGCTTTCTGCACCAGCAGATTTTCAACTTAAACAAATGATCGAGATACTGAAGCTCAAGCTCGCCAAGCGCGGCATCGACGTGGCCTGTCTGAAGATCGACGAGCCGGTGATCACGGGCCAGACGGCGAAGCAGATCGTCACGCTGCGCGAGGGGATCGAGACCGAGCTCGGCAAGAAGATCCAGCGCCAGATCAAGGATTCGAAGCTCAAGGTGCAGGCGGCGCTGCAGGACAAGCAGGTGCGGGTGACCGGCAAGAATCGTGACGACCTGCAGGAAGCGATCGCGCTGGTGAAAAAGGGCGAGCACGACCTGCCGCTGCAGTTCACCAACTTCAGGGACTGAGCGGGGGCTCCGTAACCGGGGCAGTCGACTCGGCGGACGTTCCGCCGGCCTGCAGCAGTTCCTCGATCTGGGTTTCAAACTCGTGCGCCAGCAGCTCGTACTGCACGCCCGTGGCCGGCCCCGCGAATCCGGTGTGGATCTTGCGCACGCGGCCCGTGCGATCGATGAAGATCGCAGTCGGGTAAGCGAGCACGGCGTCGAGTTGCGGCAACGCCGCGGCGGCTTTCGTCTTGTCGGAGGCACCCGCGATCAAGGTCGGGTAATCGATGCCGTAAGCCGTGCGGAAGCGCTGTACGGCGGCAGCGGCACGCTTGAATTCCGCGTGCTGCTCGAACATCAGGCTGACGATCTCGAGCCCCTGTGACCGGTACTGGCGGTCGAGCTGCACCAGCAGCCGTGCCTCGTCGTGGCTGTTCGGGCACCAGCTGCCGGCGAGCGTGACCAGCAGCACCTTGTCCTTGAAGCGCGAATCGCTGGACGACACCGTCCTGCCGTCGATGTCCTTGAACGCGAACGTGAACGGCGCTGCGGGATTGCGCAGATGCGAAGCCAGCGCCGCGGCGTCGATCGTGGCGTCGGGATTGCGGGTCGCGACGAAGCGCTGTGCGCTGCCGCGGTCCGACCACGTCTCGCCGACGAGCTGGCCGCTGGCGTTGAGCTTCGCTTCGTAGAGCACCACTGCACCGCCATCGAACCGTGACAGTCGCAGCTCCTCGTCGTGGGCCTCGCCCGCCAGGAAACGCTGGTCGTCGGCGGGCATCTGCACGGTACCCGTCACCTTTTCGAAACTCTGGTCGAACATGGCGACGGCGGGGGCCCGACGGCCGGTGCCGTCCGTGAACTCCACGTCCCACCGTCCTGAGAAATCCGCGTTGTTCGGCAAGGCTTCCCGGTAGAAGCGCCAGGTTGTACCGAGTTTCGCGTTGAACGGCAGTTTCAACACCTTGCCGTCGGCGTGGACGAGCGCGACATCGCCGCTCAGTTCGTCGCCTGATACCTTCGCGCTCAGGATCGTCTCGTAGCCCGGGAACCGTGCTTGCAGCTCGCCGTGAGCAGCATGCACCTCGTCGAGCCGGACGCGTTCGTCGCCGTTGATGACGTACAGGACCTTGCCGGCTTCTTCCTGTGCGACGTCCAGACCGAATGGCACGGTCTTGTCGCCGGGCAGTTCGATCGTGGCGCGGTAGCTGCCAGGCTGGAGCTCGCGATTGGCGGGTTTCGAGCAGGCGGAGAGCACCAGCGCCGCCGCCAGCAGCAGTGCGGGAGCAATGCACGTTCGCAGTCGACCCGCGAGGGGCAAGTGCAGTCGGTCCATGCGCCAGTTCCGGCCGTGGGGCCGTCAGATTCTTAGGGCGACGCGGATCTTGTCAACCAGGTCTTCGCCGCCGTGCTCCCGCACGTGCTCGATCACGATCGGCCCGAATTTCTTTGCGGTGTCGATGTCGACACCCAGTTCCGCGAACGATGCGGCGAGGCCCGCCCAGCGGCCCGCCGCCGATTTCCTGCCGCCGAACAACGATCCGATGCCGCCGGCAAGCGAACTCAGGGCACTCGGCGGCGGGGCGTTCTTGAGCAGCTTGTCGGCGCCCGGGACGTCGGCGACGAACGCCTTGAAGTCCACCGGGCTCAGGTTCTGCTGGCCTGCACGCAGCAGCGCCACGACGCCACCGCGAGCCTGGTCCCTGGAGACGCCCAGGTCCTTGGTGATCTTGCGGATCAGGTCGTCCATCGCTGTCACTCTCGGTAGGGCGAACCAGCGCGATTCTACTTCAAGCGGGCTGCCAGACGAGTGCCAGATCGGTCACTTCGGTGTCGGACTTGCGCGCCTTGATCTCAGACTGCTCCACGGCAATCGCCCCGGCGTCGAACTTCGATTCGAGCGCCGCGATCTCGTCGGCCAGTTCCGCCTCCAGCGCGGCGTGCTGCTGCTGCAGCGCCGTCAGGTCGGCTGCGGCATGCGTGACGTCGGTCCGTTCCTTGCCGATGCGGCCCATGCTCCTCGCCGCGGACGACGCCTTGCCGAACACGCTGCTGCGGCGGCCGCCGAACAGTGCGCCGAGCAGGCTGCCCCCCACGCTGAGCGCGGAAGACACCGTCTGCTGGCTCACCTGCTCTTTCTCGCGCACGAGTTTCTGTTCGGCTTTGCGCGCCCGGTCCTCGATCGTGTCCAGCTTCGACGCGTATTTCCTGCGCAAGGCATCGACGGCCGCGTCACGCTTCTCGCGCACGGCCTGGGCCAGGTGCGCCCGGAATTCACTTTCGCTGCCGCCTGGCACGGACGTCAGCTTGAACTCGGGGCATCGCATGACCGACAGCGAGGAGCTGCGGTAGACGTGATCCGCCAGCGACTTGCCGTGCTGCGCAAAGGCCTTGGTCGCAATGGCGCTGCCGGCCACGTCTGCAAACGTCGCGTCGGGTGCCGGTGCGTCGAGCAGCTGGATGGCATCGGCGTTGCAGATCTCGGCGGCCTCCCAGTCCGGACCCTGCGCAGTCAACGCTGCAAGGTAGTACCAGTTTTCCCACGCATCGATTCCGGCCTTGGTGTCGACGAAGTGCGCGCGTACGCGTGCGCCGATGCGCGGTTCGTACTCGACGCCCTGGTTGCCGGCGGCCGCCAGGAATTTTTCCGGTACGCCCGCCGGGACGATGGGGCGACTGCCGGACGACATCGCCGCTGCGCGCGGTGCGGCGGCGGGAGCAGCCTCCGTCGTCGGAATGGGTGCAGGTGAGGCGGACTTCTGCCCATCTGACGCGGCCAGCCTGGCGATCTCGGCCGAAGTCAGCGGACCGCGCAGGTACGAAAGCGCCCAGCGCGTGCGCAGCAGCACGGGCGCTGCGTCGTGGACGTTGCGCATCAGGAAGGTGCGCTGCGGCAGGCTCGACATTGCAGATTCGAGCTGCGCCCTGTCCATGCCACCGGCCGCATCGCTGCCGAGCAGGCCTTCGATCACGCGCGCCTTGTCACGTTCGGTCTGCAGCCGGCCGATGAACCAGGTACCGGCGTTGCCCAGTCCCTTGTAGTCGAGGTCGACCGGGTTCTGTGTCGCCAGCACCACGCCGAGGCCGAAGGCGCGCGCCTGCTTCATCAGTGTCAGCAGCGGGGTCTTCGACGGTGGCATGGCGCTCGGCGGGAAAAAGCCGAAGACTTCGTCCATGTAGAAGAGCGCGCGCAGGCTGGTCGTGCCGGACTGGCGGCGCATCCACGCCACGAGTTCGTTCGTGACCAGGGTCACGACGAACATGCGTTCGGCGTCGTTCAGGTGCGCGATCGAAATGATCGCGACGCGCGGCTTGCCGTGCGCATCATAGAGCAACGACTGGATGTCGAGCGCGTCGCCGGCGAGCCAGGCCTCGAACCCAGGCGATGCCAGCAGGCCGTTGATGCGCAGCGCAAGATCCGTGCGGTCCTTCGCCGGGAAGAAGCTGTCGACGTCGAAGACGCCCACCTTGTCGAACGGCGGCTTCTGCACCGACCGGATCAGGGCGGCGAGGTCGAGGCTCTCGCCTTTGCGCCACGCGGCGTCGAGCAGGGCGGAGAGCAGGATGAATTCGCGGCTGCGGATCGGATCGGCGTCGATGCCGAGCAGTCCGAGCAGTCCCGCGACGGCGGAGCCGACCCGCTCCTTGAGCGCCGTGGCGTCGTTCGCGACCACGGCATCGGGCGCTGAGAACGAACGGAGGATCGACAGCGGCCGGCCAGCATTCGAGCCCGGCGTGTAGATGTCCACGACGGCCGCGTCACGCAGACGCTGGATGCGTTCGCCGTCCTGGCCCCACTCCCCGAGTCCCTTGCGCCAGGCCGCTGCAGTCGCCGCCGCGAACTCGTCGACGCTCTGGCCCTTGCGCGCGGCCTCGCCGGCGTCGACCCAGGGTTTGAAGTCTTCCGGCCGCAGCTGCGGAAAGGTCAGCGCGAGGTTGGCGATGTCGCCCTTCGGATCGATGACGATGGCGGGAATGCCGTCGATCGCGGCCTCCTCGAGCAGCGACACGCAGAGGCCGGTCTTGCCGCTGCCGGTCATGCCGATGCAGACCGCGTGCGTGGTGAGGTCGCGTGAGTCGTACAGCAGGTCGCCGCCGGTCTGCTGCGTGGCCGGGTCGTACTCCCGGCCTATGTAGAAGACGCCGAGCTTTTCGTAGGACGGGAGCGGCATGTCAGTTTCCTTCGGTCCGGGAACGCGCCAACGGCGGGTGGACGTAGCGGATGTTACCGAAATGTCACCGCCGGGCGACTGACGGCGTAACCACGCAGTCCTAGGATGGCATGAAGGTCCCAGTCAACTCCCCGGACTGCGCATGTCCATCGTCCTCGACCAGGTAACCAAGCGATACCAGGGCACCCCCGTCGTCAACGACGTTTCCCTGAACGTCCGCCAGGGCGAGTTCCTGGTCCTGCTGGGGCCGAGCGGCAGCGGTAAGAGCACGTTGTTGCGCGCCATCGCCGGTCTCACCGAAATCGACCACGGCCGGGTGGCGCTCCATGGCCGCGACGTGACCCACGTGAACTCGCGCGAGCGCCACGTGGGGTTCGTCTTCCAGCACTATGCGTTGTTCCGCCACATGACCATCGGCGAGAACATCGAGTTCGCACTGCGCGTCCGCAAGGTAAAAAGCGCGGGGCGGCGCGCGCGCCGCAAGGAACTGCTGAAGCTCGTCGCCCTCGAGGGCATGGACGACCGGCTCCCCGCGCAGCTCTCGGGCGGGCAGCAGCAGCGTGTCGCCGTCGCACGGGCGCTTGCGCACCGCCCGCAAGTGCTGCTGATGGACGAGCCGTTCGGCGCGCTGGATGCCAAGATCCGCGAGGAGCTGCGACGGACAATCCGCCAGATTCAACGCGAGCTGGACATGACGACGATCCTGGTCACCCACGACCAGGAAGAGGCCTTCGCGCTCGCCGACCGCATCGGCGTAATGCACCAGGGTCGCTTGCTCGAATGCGGCAAACCCGACGACCTCTACACGCGCCCGGCTACCCGATTCGTCTCGACATTCCTGGGCGCGGCCAACCTGCTGCTCGGTTACCGGACGCCCCGCGGCGTGCGCTTCAACCCCGCGCCGATGCCGGGTGGCGAGGTCCCGCGAGAAGTGGTCGCCATACTGCGGCCGGAGGAGGTGGAACTCTGCGCCGCTCAGCATGACGTCAAGTCGAATTTCGTCAGCTACGGACAGGTCGAGGAAATACTGTTCGGCGGCGCGGTCGAGCGTCTGCGAGTCCGCATGGCGAGTGACGGTCCGGTACCGGTGGCGCCGGGACGTGACGGTGCGGCCGAGCAGGGCTCCCTGCTCGAGGTGTCGCGTACGCTGCCCGAACAACGCGACTTCCCGGTCGCGGTTGGCCAGCGGGTCGCCGTCGGTGCGCGCACTATCCACGTGCTGCCGACGCCGATTTCGAGCTTCACCGCCGTGGCTGAAAGCGAAGCAGTCGCCGGCGAACTCCGCGATTCGCCGTTGCTCTCGACGCTCGGGGCGCGAATGCAGACGCGCGTCGCGACCCGGACCGGTCGCTTCGAGCGGGCGCCGCCGGGCATGCCCGCGATTGCCACCGGACCCGGGTGTGCGCAGGCGGCGGAGTGGCACCTGACACATGGCGCCGTGCAGTTGCTGTGCGTGCCGCCCACGGCACCGCTGCCGAACCACGTCGTCATCCACACGCCCGACGCCGAGTCGCGCCGCGCGACGCTCGCGGTTGCGGCGAGCCTGCTGCGTCAC
>Ga0224505_10001625_pt1 | contig 13942 bp, 11 predicted proteins | sample SF_Jan12_sed_USG_FD_169102 | JGI IMG/M metagenome (GOLD analysis project Ga0224505, IMG submission 169102) | Sediment microbial communities from San Francisco Bay, California, United States - SF_Jan12_sed_USGS_4_1 | ecosystem: Environmental > Aquatic > Marine > Sediment | place: USA: California... | reverse complement strand
CACCGTTGTAATTTTTGCGAAGTATCGTGAACTGGATGTCGTCCAGGCTCAGGGGCACCCCTTCAACCGTCAGCAGTTTCTGCGACAGGATTGAATTCTTGCCGTACATCAGTTTTTCGAGGTCGCGCTGCGGGTACACCTTGACGATTTCATTCAGAACCGTGGCGTTATAAAGGTTCAGCCAATATGCGAGCTGCTCGTTACGGGAGAAATTCTCGAGGCCGACTTCGCTAGTCGCATTCTCGATGCCCTGCTGGATGGCACTTATGGCTTGCTTGTTGGCCTCGTTGTCCTCGAAGGTCTCGAAATAAAAGCGATTGCCTTCGTTGATTGTCGCCCGGTTGATCTTGACCTGTGCCCGGGTGCCGGTTTTGGCCTGCGTCGGGGGCGCTTTCGAGCGGTCGGATCGACCCACGTCGACCACCACCGCGTCCAGCATGGCCGTCAGGTCGTCGTAATTCAGAACGTACTTTGAATTGTCGTCGTAGCGCTGGAAGCGCTCAGGAACCGCCTGTTCGGCGGCGTTCGCGAAGCCTTGCACTGCTAGCAAGCCACAGAAGGCCAGAATGGCCGACCCTATCGTTTTCATCTTGGTACTTCCCCCGTACTCTGAACGCCTGTCCGACCCCGCAGACAGGCGAGCACCGACTAGCGCTCCAAAAATTAGATGCGCCAGCAGGTCCAGAGTTCAACGATATATCTAAGCCTCTGAAAAAAAACAGGATAAAGCCGCAAACCCTACTACTCTTCAGTGCTTGGGGCCGGCTCCGCCGGGGAATCCTCCACGTCTTCAATGGTGACACTGGCGTTGCGCTCGTTTTCCAGGCGGCGAGCGTCGTCGATCTTGTGCAGTTTCACGAGCAGCTCCTGGTCGAAGCGGGCCAGGGTCTTGCCTTTTGCCGCAGCAGAACTGGACCCCGCTCCAACAGTAGCGGCCAGAAGTTTACCGGGATTATTCGGGTCCGGCGTCGTACTCTGGTATGAATCCAGCAGTGCAGCCCGGCTGTCGGCGAAGCTGCCGCCGATCTGCTGGTGTGTGCCACCGAGGTCGGTCACCGTCCAGTCATAGATATCCGGTTTGATCGAACTCGCTCTCTCGAGTTCTATGCGCTCATAGCCCTCGATGAAGGTCATGAGATGCGCGCTCAGGTCTTCCTTGAAATTCGGAAAGTAATCCCTGTTGCGGTCGTAAAGGGTCGATACACGGAAAGTTCTTTCGTCCTGGCCGTAAGTGCCGCGATTGGAGTTCACGAAATCGTAGGCGTTGTTCTGCAGTGCACGATACACATCCGCCCCGGTATAGGCTGACTTGCGGATATTCGGGCCGCCCACCACGCCCTGGTACAGGCCGTACATGATCAGGGGATTGTTGTCGTAGTTTTGCCTGAGGATAGTGAACTGGATATCGTCGAGACTAAGGGGTATGCCTGCAACAGTAAGCAGCTTCTTCGAGAGTATGGAATTCTTGCCGTTAAGGACTTTCTTGAGATCGCGCTTCGGGTAGATGTCAATGATCTGATTCAGCAGGGTGACGTTGTACAGGTTCAGCCAGTACGCCAGTTGCTCGTCGCGCGAGAAATTCTCGAGCGGTGCAATGTCCGGTACCTCCTCCAGGCTTTTCTGGATGTCGCGCAGGAATTGCTGGCTCTCCTCGCTGTCCTCAACGGTCTCGTAATAGAAGCGGTTGCCTTCGTTGGCCGTCAGGCGCTTGACCTTGGCTTTCATGCGGGTGCCGGTCTTGGCCTCGGACTGCTGGGCGACTTCCCGGGTCGATCGACCCACGTCAACGACCACTGCTCTCAGCACGGCGCTCAGGTCGTCGTAATTGATCGTGTAATTTGAATTTTCGTCGTAACCGCGGAAGGGTTCGGGCACTGTCGATTCGGCGGCATGGACAAGGCCGGCAGTCGCCAATATGCCAAACAGGGCAAGTGCAAAAGTGTTGCTGGATTTGATCATCATCATTCCTCGCTTTCCGGGGCCGGTTCAGCTTCAGGCGCTGGTGCCGGTGTATCTTCTACGTCTTCTATACTGACCGATGCGTTCCGCTGGTTCTCCATCATCCGCGCGTCATCGATCTTGTGCAGCTTCGCAAGCAGTTCCTGGTCGAAGCGACTCAGGGGCTTGCCTTTTGAGGCGGCGGTAGCCGATCCATATCCCACCGCAGCACCCATAACACCACCGCCATCCGCAGGTGTTGTACCTTTATACGAGTCCAACAGCGCCGCACTGCTGTCCGCGAAGCTGCCGCCGATACGTTGGTGAGTACCGCCGAGATCGGTCACGGTCCAGTCGTAGATGTCGGGTTTGATGGAGGTCGCTTTCTCGAGTTCGATCCGTTCATAGCCGTCCATGTATTTGACCAGGTGTGCGGACAAGTCCTCCTTGAACTTCGGAAAGTAGTCACGGTTTCGGTCATACATACTCGATACCCGGAATGTTCTTTCGTCAAGGCTGTAAGTGCCGCGATTGGAATTGACGAAGTCGTAAGCGTTGTTTTCCAGGGCACGCCAGACATCGGCGCCGGTGTAGGCTGACTTGCGTATATTCGGGCCGCCGACGACGCCCATGTAAAGACCGTATATGATCAGCGGATTGTTGTCGTAATTCTGGTTCAGGATCGTGTACTGAATATCATCAAGACTAAGGGGTATGCCTGCAACAGTAAGCAGCTTTTTCGACAATATGGAGTTCTTGCCGTTAAGCACTTTCTTGAGATCACGCTTCGGGTAAATGGCGATGATTTCGTTGAGGACGGTGACGTTGTAGAGGTTCAGCCAGTAAGCCAGTTGCTCGTCACGCGAGAAATTTTCGAGAGGCGCAATATCCGGTACCTGCTCCAGGCTGTCCTGGATGTCACGAAGAAACTGGCGGCTTTCCTCGCTGTCCTGAAACGTTTCGTAGTAGAAACGATTGCCTTCGTTGGCCGTCAGGCGCTTGACCTTGGCTTTCATGCGGGTGCCGGTCTTGGCCTGGGGCGGTTCAGCAACTTCCCGGGTGGAGCGCCCCACATCGACCACAACCGTCTTCAACACGGCGGTCAGATCGTCGTAGCCGATCGTGTATTTTGAATTCGCATCAAAGCCCCGGAAAGGCTCTGGAACCGTAGACTCGACCGCGACAACGACATTGGTCAAAGCCATTAAGCCGAAGGAGGCCAATAAAACCGACAAACCCTGTTTCATCTGAAAAACTCCCTGATATGATCGAACATTACAGCACAGAACCTACCCGGAAAACACTTTGGACCGGAATGGTATCTTCGAAAACGGCGTCCTGAACCCCTTGCAAACAATGTCAATAATTCTTTAAAAATCAATATACTATACTACGTGCACTGCGTGTATCTTCGTCCAAGGTGCTGTTCGCGTTGCGAGTATTTGATAGTCTTTTGTTCGCACATCCCTGCCGTAAGATGTTGGGCAGTAATTCAGGAAGAAGGTTCATGTTGAAGTACTTAATGCGACGAATTCGCGCGGCCCTGCTCGTCCTGACCGCAATGATGCAACCCCTGCTGGCTGACGAGTCCGCAGAAATTGATAGTGTCAACGATTGCCGCGCGATAAGCGGAGATGCGGAACGCCTGCTGTGCTATGACACGGTTGTCGATGGCGGCACTTTTGACCAGAAGCAGGCTGAGAAGGAGAATTTCGGCACCAGCAAGAGCCAACCAGAGAGCGCCGTCGAGAAGCTGGTCGTGACCATCGTCCGGGTTCAAAAAAGCGACAGCGGCATCCATTATTTCCATACGGCCGACGAGCAGATCTGGAAGCAGGTCAACCGGGGAAACTGGAGCCTGGATGTACCCGTCCAGGCGGAGATCAAGTCGGGGCTGATGGGTTCCTTTTTTCTCGTGACCGAAGGTGGCAAGTCGACGCGCGTCAAGCGAGTGCAATAAGCCGTGACGCAAATGCGATTTCGAGTGTGGAAAACAGGCGTCCTGCTTGTCGTGTCATTCTACGCTCAAGCCGTTTTCTCCTATGAGGGCACGCTGACTGACAACGTGCGCATTTCGAGTATTCACCTGGGTTACGACTTGCAGTACAGAGTTTACCGGCCGGCAGGGGTGTCGGATGACGACAGCCTGCCGAGTCTATTTGTAACCGATGGGCAGTGGTACCTGGAGTACGGGCATTTCAAGTCCGTGCTGGACCAGGCAATTGGCGAAGGGCTGGTCAGACCGGTACTCGTCGTCTTCCTGGACAGCCGCAATCCTGACGAGCTTGAGGAAAGCAGGCGCGATACGGAGTTCATGTGCAACTCGGAATTTGCCGCTTTTTTTTCAGCCGAACTTGTACCGGCAATTGACAAGGAGCAGCCGGTTAGTCACAAGCGGCAAGATCGCGTCATTCTCGGCCACTCATTTGGCGGCCTGAATAGCGCGTGCTTCGGCTTGATGCTTTCGGACCTTTTTTCCGGGATCGCAATGCAGTCGCCGGCCAGTGACAAGCATGTCGATATCGTTCGCGAACTGTACGAAAAGAGCCCGGCCCTGCCGCTCAAGATGTATCTCAGTGCCGGTACGAAGAATGACAACCTTGCAGCCGTAAAAAAATTCAGGCGCGTTCTCGAAGCCAAGGGCTACGAACTTGTCTTCACGACCGTGCGGGAAGGACATGACTGGCGAAACTGGGGCCCGTTGCTGGACGACGTTCTCGTCTATTTTTTCCCCAACACAGACTAGCGAAACAAGCAGCTATCCCGCGTCAAGCAGTCTTTCCAGTTTGTCATGGTAACCGCGCTTCAGGTCATCATCCTTGGCGAGCTGCTCTGCTTTCTCCAGCCAGCGACGAGCGCTTGCTTCTTTACCTTCATGCAGGTAGCTCATCCCGAGCAAGGCATAAAAGGTATCCTCATTCTTCTGTTTTCTTACCGAGTACTTGAGGTGCCGGATTGCTGTTTCATAGTCTCCGGCAATAAAGGCTTTGCGCGCCAGATGATATCGATAGTAGGGATTGTGCATGCGGTGCCGGTCACTTTGACTGTTGTACCATGCGGCCAGAGCCTCTTGTCCCCGATACTCATATAACTGGCCAAGATTGCTCATCGCCGCGAGTTCCTGCGGATTGATCCTGAGCGCCTGCAAATACGCGGACTCGGCGTAGTCGAAGTGTCCGGCCTGCGAATACAGCGCCCCCAGGTTGTTCCACACTGCCGCAAATGCATCGTCAGTGGCGATCGCTTTGCGGAAATAACGCAAAGCCCCAAGCGAATTGCCTTTTTGCAGATGCTCGATGCCAATGTTGGAATAGTAATGAGCCAGAGCACGCTCATCGGATATGAGCTCCCGATCGTAGTCGCTTCGGTAGTCTTCGATATTGAAGTCGACAACTTTGGATCCGATCGTGCCCATATCGATAACCGCGTTGACATGTTGGCTCAACACAAAGGTGTCTCCGACCTGGGACCAGATCGGAGGAACGGCGACTTCCTGGTAGGTCACCTCGATACCGACTTCTCGTGCCATCGCGACGAAGAGATTGGTGAATGCAAGGCAATTCCCCAGGCGCGATTCGAATGTCTCCTGCGCCGTGCGCGTAATACCGTCATACTCAAGACGGAAGCTGCCCTCAGTAATGATTGCGTAGATCAGCTCGTACAGTTTCTGCGCGCGCCCCTGGTCGCGGTTCACATGTTCGTCAAGGAAGCTAAGCGCGTTCTGATCAAGCGCGAGGACGTCAACATCGTTCAGCTCCGGCAAGTCCGAGCTTCCGGTCAGCGGTTCAGCTCGTAACAAGATCTCGGCTGAAATCGCATCGCTTTGCGGTGCTATCGTTGAACTTGCGCAACCCGCAAGCAGCAAAATATTTAGCACAGTAAAAAGTCGTTTGTAGTTAATGCACACGGTACTCGTTTGCCCGGGACATTCGATGATATGTGTACTTGGACTGCAGGCGCCTGGATTAGTTTCCATGGCCGGACCAGGACAGCATCTGCGTGCTCGGCCGCCGGGTCCAGGTGTTATACTTTTGGCGGCCAGGAACCAGGTGTCGCATGCCCCACAAAACATTCATAGAAACCTACAAAATTGACACGGAAGTCTGCGACAAGATCATCGGCTTGTACGAGATCAACAAGCAGCTGGCCCAGCCGGGCCGCTTGGGCGAGACCTCGAGAATCGACAAGAGCATGAAAGATTCCATGGATATGAGCATTCCCATTCGACTCTATGGCAGTTTCGAGCCCTTTTTTGAGCAGCTCCATGCCCACGTTAATGAGTATCTCGACAAGTACTATTTCAGCGTCGGCGCTTCCGGTATGGGACCCGTCGGTTTCTCAAAATTCTCCAATATTCAAAAGTATCCCGTCGGTGGCGGCTACCCGGCGATACATTGCGAAAGGGACAGTATCGAGTACGCGCACCGTGCGCTGGTCTGGATGCTGTACCTGACCGACACACCAAATGGCGGCACTGAGTTTCCGCACCAGGAGCTCGTCACAGAATGCATCAAGGGCGACCTCATCATCTGGCCTAGCGACATGACTCACATGCATCGGGGCGTAGTGTCAAAAACACACGAAAAAATGATCTTCACAGGATGGATCGACTTCATTCAGCTCCCGAAGACGCAGCAATGACCGGGGCGGCGCTGCTTGCGGCGTATGTTGAATCTCAACGCCTGGAAAAACTGGCTACTGAGCTTCCCGAAAACGTCGAGCATGTTATGCAAGAGCTCCGTTCTCAATTGAACGAGGGCGCGCCGAGTCCGCAGTCAATGCTCCTACTGGCACGATGTCAGCTGCTGCGGGGCGAGCCAGGCGATGCAAGACGCACACTGGAGACAATTGCCAGGCAAGATCCCGACAATGTAACGGCGAAAACAGAATTGGCGAAGATTTGCTTCGAAGGACAGGATACTCAGCGGGCGATCAAACTCCTGAACGAGGTGACCGATTCCCGACCCGAGATCATAGAGAACTGGCGCCTCCTGGGTGAGTACTTGCAGCAGGGTGGACAGGTTGAGGCGAGTCAGGACGCGCTGAAACAACACGACCTGATCAAGGCATTCAACGATCGGTTGCTCGTCGCGGAACAGGCGTTTGCCCAGGCGGATTTCGAAACGGCGGATGCTGTGTGCCGGCAATTACTGCAGCAGGTGCCCAATGAAGTAAGGACACTGCGGCTATTAGCTCGTATCGCGAGACAGTTTCGGCATTATGAATTCAGCACCGCGACACTTGCGCGCTGCGTAGCGACGAGGCCGAGGGATGCGGCACTCGGCCTCGATTACGTGTACAGCTTGCTTGGGAGCAGGAGGTACCGGGAAGCGCTTGAACAGTGCCAACGATTGACTGAGTTGTCCCCTGCGACGATCGAAGTTTACGAGATCAAGGCCGAAACACTTTTCAACCTGGGCCGGTATGACGAGGCAATTGCGATATATCGCGAACTTTCCGATGTGCCTGAAAAGCGGGCAGTAAGCCTGTTGCACCTCGGCAAAGTACTGAAGACCGTCGGCCGGGCTGCGGATGCGAGGGATTGCTACCAGGATGCCATTGTGGCCGATCCTTCCCTGGGCCAGGCCTGGTGGGAGCTGGCCGACCTCAAGACCTACCGGTTTGCAGATGACGAAGTGGCATCGTTGCGGCGGCTTGCATGCGCGGACGACATCACGCCCATGAGCAGGCTGCTGGCGCAGTTTGCGCTGGGCAAGGCACTGGAAGATGCCGGTCAGTACGCGGAGAGCTTCGAGAACTACCGGGCTGCAAACAGTGCTTATGCGCGCATCCAGCCATCCCGTTACCTTGGCCAAAACGCAGCGTTCAAATCCGTATTCACTGCAGAGTACTTTTCCGCAAGAAGGGAATTTGGCAGCGATACCACGGCTCCTGTTTTTATCGTTGGCTTGCCGCGCAGCGGTTCGACGCTGGTAGAACAAATCCTGTCCAGCCACAGCCAGGTTGACGCGACCAGCGAGCTCGATGAAATTATTTCCATTGCCCGGGAGCTGAGTAACTCCGCCCTACCGGCGCAGCAATACCCGATGTCCATGCAGAGCCTGAGCGCAGATGAGAGTCGAAATCTTGCGAAGCGTTATCTCGAGTATGCGGGGCAGTACCGACAGCAGGCACCCTGTTTCCTCGATAAGGCGCCGCGCAATTTTCACCATATCGGTTTGATCAAAACACTGTTTCCCAAGGCCAAAATCATCGACATCCGGCGTAACCCGATGGCGAGTGGCTGGAGTGTCTACAAGCAGTTTTTCGCGGACAGTTTCCTGTTCTCGTATGACCTTGAGACCATTGGCAATTACTACGCTGACTATCTCGAGCTCATGAATCATTGGCACGCGGTACTGCCGGAGCAGATCCTGACGATCAGCTACGAGGATCTCATCGAGGACTTGCCGGCGACCACCGCCAGCATGCTCGAATATTGCGGGCTTGAATTTGAGGATGCGTGCCTCGATTTCCATCAGAACAGGCGCGCGGTTGCAACGCCCAGCTCAGAGCAGGTTCGGCGGCCCATCTACAGGGACGCAGTAGATCACTGGAAAAACTACGAAGCGTTTCTGTCGCCGTTGCAACAGGCGCTCGCAAAGCGTCAAGTCTCCGGAGTGATCTAGATTGCCGAGGCATTTTATGACCAGCCAGCAAAGCGTCCGGTTACAGCAGGCTATGCACGCTCATTCGGCAGGCAAGCTGGCGTTCGCCGAAGCGGAGTATCGTGCCCTGATCGCGGCCAAAGCGAAGACGCCGCAGCTATACAGTCAGCTCGCCCTGGTATGTGCACAGACGGCACGGCGGGAAGAGGCGGACCACCTCTGGAGACTGGCGTTGGGTCTCGATCGAAACTTTCTCGACGCACAGATGAACCTCGCTGACAGTTACCAGCAGGCGGGCGACCCGGAGCGAGCCGCCAAGCTGTATCGACGGGTGATCGCCGCGCACAAACACTTGCACATCGCGCGGTACCTTCTCGCTAATATATTGAAATCACAAGGAAAACTGGACGAAGCGTCCGATCTCTACAAAGAGGTCATGGCGCAGCAGCCCGACTACACGCAGGCGCATTTCACCTACTCCGGTATCCACAAATACGAGGACAGCGCGGATCCGCATATCGACACGATGCTCAGGCTTTACGAGAGGGCGGGTCTTGCCACCGGGGGCCGAATTCATCTCGCCTTCGCACTGGCGAAAGCCTATGAAGATATCGGCGACTATTCAGAGGCGTTCAGTTACCTGAAATCGGGCAACGAGCTGCGCTTTGCAGAATTCAACTACGACATCGAGAGTGACAAGGCGCTTATGCAAAGCATCATGAGCGCGTTTACGCCGGAAGCGATGTCGCGCGTGCATGTCAACGCAGACGCGTCGGCGAGACCCATATTCATCGTCGGTATGCCGCGCTCCGGAACGTCGCTGGTCGAGAAGATCATCGCCAGCCACTCCGAAGTCTACGGTGCAGGAGAGCTGCACAATATGTTTGCGCTCGGCACGCAGTATTTCCTGCGACAATCCGGTGACTTTCAATTCCAGGCGCTGGATTCGTATGCGCCCGAAACATTTGAGACCGTCGGCAGGGCCTATCTCGAACAGATCGCTGTATTGAATAGCGATGCCAGCCGCGTTACCGACAAACTGCCTTTCAACATGATGATGGCAGGGCTCATCCGACTAGCGCTGCCTAACGCCAGGATTATTCACTGCGTCCGGGATGCGAAGGATAATTGCCTGTCCATTTTCAAGCAGAACTTCACGACCGCGAATTATCGTTTTGCCTACAATCTCAAGACTATTGCCCAGTTTCACAATCAGTACAGGGCCTTGATGCGCCACTGGCGCGAGGCGATGCCCGGAGCAATTTACGACGTCTCTTATGAATCACTTGCGCGGGATCCGGAAGCGGAGATTCGTAAGCTACTTGAGGCCTGCGATCTTGATTTCCAGGAGCGCTGCGTGAGATTCGAAAAGACCGAAGCCGTGGTCAGGACAGCCAGCGCAGTCCAGGTTCGACAGCCGATGTATACGAGTTCGGTCGGCCTGTGGGAAAAATACAGTCAGTTCCTGGGGCCGATGCTTGAGGAACTGGCGGACGACTGAGCCTGCCGGAACCTAGCCGACCTCAAGCGCGCCGCTTAGCGCAGGGTGCAACTCGGTGCCGGGATTATTGCGGACCAGCCATTCGAGGCCATCGTCAAGGTCGTCGCCATAAAAATGCTCCAGTGGCTCGTATTGTTTTTGCCGTTTCTCGAAGCTGAATTGCTTGTCCCGGTTCTTCGCATCGACAGCCGTCTCGCCGCTGCTTACGATGGTCCGGATTTGCTCGGATGAAATGCCGAGTTCCAGGAACCGATTGGCGGCCTCGATGCTTTGCAGCGGATTGCGGATCAACTCCTCGCCATACACGGATGCCATCCTGTTGCCGGGTGCGAACTGCTGCAGTGCCTGTTTCGCCTGTTCAATCTGCAGCCGCCAAAGCGTCATGATGACTCTCAGGTCCGTCATATGGATCGTATGCGTCAACTGGAGGCCGGCGAGGTGCGGAAAATCACAACGCAGCAAATCGAACATCGAGCGAACCGTCTGCTTGCCGCCTTCGCGTTTTCGCAGCGTTGACAGGGCAAAGTTCCTGGCATCGGTATAGAGCATCAGGGACTTTGCGGATCCCGTAATCTGCAGCAGTTCGGAGATGATGTTGTTGACGGAGTTAATGGGCTTGATGACCAGGGTTTCGGTCGCCGAAGCGTGCTTCTGCAGCAGCTTCAGGGCCAGGCCGGGCATATGTTTGAATTCCAGTTTGGTCGTTCTGGAGCGCCACTGCAGGCGCTTTGCGTTTGCGGCGTCAAGCAGCAACTGCGGCTCGCGAATACCAACGGTGACGCCTTCCACGTCCAGGCAGCGGGACAAGAACGTCGACGAACAAAAGGCCGTGTGAAAAATGAAGCGCGGCGGCCTGGCCTGCAATTCCTCGTTCGAAGCGTTCGCGAGGTCGACGAGCTCGGCCAGGGGTGCTTCGAGAAATTGGCGGCTGGAGTCGAAGTCGCGCCGGTCAAGGCTGGTAACGCGGCGAATCTCGCCGCTCTCTATCGGCAGGAACGAAACCGTTTCCGTATCGAAGTTGAATTTGTACGCCAGATAACGCGGATCGTTTACGAGATCATTGACGATCACGGGCTTGTCAGTTGCCAAGCGATTGACGCTCCTGCCAGACATCATCGCGATTCGCCATCTCGTAAAGCGTTTCTGCATGCCTGATCAGCTTGTTCGAAAAATCCTGCATACGTGCATCCTGTTTTTCGACCGCCAGTTTGCTGTGCTCGCGGCTGAGCAGCCGATCCGCGTCCATCTGCCACTTCAGGGAAAAGTGCCTTGCGACCTCCCGCGGTGTGGCGGCAAGGGATCCTGCGATGTAATCGGCAATCAACCGGTCGACGGACACTGACCAGACAAAGTCACGCTCGTTATTGATGCTCCAGACTTTGGCAATAAGAATTTCGTGCGGCACCATCCAGACAGGAGCCGCCTGCACCGCAACGCCGGTAACGGCCTTCAGGCGGATCATTTCCTGCACCACCTGGTCCAGCAATGACTTGTACCAGGCTTCCAACGCCTTGGTATCAGCGTCGGCGGTCGAATCGGCCATGTTGTGCTCCCTGCGGTAAGTGCCTGTTTTTGGGGCCCTTAAAGTACCACCAGGATCACCTGTGTTCTAGCCTTCCACCGCCGAAGTTTCGGCAACCTCCGACTGGCTCGACAACATGACCTTGACGACGGCGCCCTCGCGGAGATTCTCGGCGCCCCGAATGGCAACCCTGTCGCCTTCAACGAGCAAACCCGTTACTGCGACGAGTGTGCCCGAGGAGTCACCGACCTCGACCTTGATGCGCTCGGCTTTGTCATCGTCGTTGATCCTGAACACGTAAGAGCCGTCATTGCGCAGCACCAGCGCGTCGCGCGGTATGGCCAGCGACGATGCGCGCGCCTTGATCGGCACTGCGACGCTAACGAGCTGGCCGACGGTCCAGTTCCCGGCCGCACTGGCTGGCAAATCGATGATGGCTTCGAAGGTTTGCGAGCGCACATCACCCGTGGGAACCAGCGCACGGATTCGGCCTTCAAAACTCACGTCCGTCGCGAAGATCTCGATCGCATCACCAACAGTGGTTCGTGGCAGATGTTTAAGCGGCACGAATGCGCGGACTTCCATGTTCCGGATGTCCGTCATCCGGGCAAGAATATCGCCCCGCGCGACGTCTTCGCCCGCGCGACGATCACGACTGATGACAATACCGGAGAACGGCGCGCGAATATTTGCGCGTTGAATCTGGTCGTCTATCTGCTGAATGCGCACCTTGGTGATCTTGGCATCGCTGATCGCGAGATCCCGGTTTGCCTCGGTCTGTTCAATTTCGAATTCCGAGACGAGATTCGACCCTATCAGCTCCCGCTGCCGCCTGAGCTGGCTCTCGAGTTGGCGCACATTGATGTTTTCCCGTTCCAGCAGGGCCTCCTGCTCTGCCCGCTGCAGCATTAAGGGCCGGCTGTCGATACGGGCAACCAGGTCGCCTTCGGCAATATAGGTTCCGGGTTCGGCGACAGCGATCAACTGGCCCGCGACACCGGCCGTAACCTGTACCTCATTGCGGCTGAATATCGTCCCGGGCACCGCCACTGTCGGCGCGATCTCGGTTCGAGAGACGCTGGCTACGTGAACGACGCTTGCGGGTCCCTGTTGTGCAAATACCGGCATAGCCGCAACCAGCGTCAGCAAAAGAACGGGTGAGTTGGAACTAGTAATTTTTCTGTTACGCATCGACAGCAACTCCGGAAACGGTGCCTGATTTTGTTTGTCGTCCCAGCAGCCGTGCGATGGTCAGCCGCGGCAGCCGGAGGATGCTCGGCATCAGGACCAGCGTGAAAACGGCGCTGACAAACATGCCACCAATGATGACGGTAGCCAGGCCGCGATAGATCTGTGAACCAACGCCGGGCACCAGCATGAGTGGCAACATGCCAAAAATGCTGGTCAGCGTGCTCATGTATATGGGGCGCGCTCTTACGCGTACAGCCTCCGCGACGGCTGCGTGCCGATCGAGTCCCTCTTGCTGCCCTATGCGTGTCTGCATCACCAGCAGGATGGCGTTGTTCACGACGAGGCCGAGCAGGATTAAAAAGCCGATAGTTGTGAGCAGGTCCATCGCCTGTGTTGTGAACAGGTTAAGCGTGCGCAGCGCGATCACGCCGCCGGCAATTGCCAGTGGCATCGCAAGCATGACGAGCAGCGCGTCCCATACCGAGCGGAACATGGCGGCCAGTATCAACAACAGGACTATGGCGGCGATGGCGAGATTTTCGCGCATCGCTTTGAAGGCGCCTTCGAGCCTGTCGGCGGTGCCGCTGTAACTGATGCTGACATCGTCCGGCATGATCCCGGCAAGTTGCGGGCCGGCCACGTTGCGCAGTTGGTCCAGCGCTTCTTCGACGGTCATTTCCGCCGGTGGCGTGACATCCAGGGTCAGCGTCCGCTGGCCGTTCACGCGCCGCAGCTGCGACGGGCCGACGGTTCGCTGTATGTCTGTGAGTTCACCGAGGCTCTGGATGCCGGCCAACGGCGTGGCTATGGGTATGGCGGCGAGCTCCTCCGGCGACGTCCAGGTCGGGCCGCGCAGGATCATGTCCATACGATCGTTGCCATCGAAATATTCGCCAACGAAAGCGCCGCTGGTCATCGCCCGAACGATGTTGGCAACCGAACCGCGATCGAGGCCGGCAGCGGTGATGCGGCGGTCATCGGGAATCAGCTGCAGTTCCGGCTCGGCAATCGCGAGTCCGGGAATGGGGCGAACCTGCGCGCCGGGTATGACCTCGTTGATGATGCCCATGCCCGCGATCGCAACTTCCGAAAGCACATTGATATCGGATCCCTGCAGGTCGACATTAATGTTCCGGCCGCCACCGAAACCGAAATTCAGCAACGACGAACGCTGCACGAAGG
>Ga0224505_10001618_pt1 | contig 13966 bp, 6 predicted proteins | sample SF_Jan12_sed_USG_FD_169102 | JGI IMG/M metagenome (GOLD analysis project Ga0224505, IMG submission 169102) | Sediment microbial communities from San Francisco Bay, California, United States - SF_Jan12_sed_USGS_4_1 | ecosystem: Environmental > Aquatic > Marine > Sediment | place: USA: California... | reverse complement strand
CGATCCGCACACCGTTCACTGGCACGGATTTCCGCAGGCATCATCAATTTTCGACGGCGTTCCCGATTCCTCGATCTCGATCAACATGGGCGCGACGCTGACTTACTACTACAACGCCAAGGACGCGGGCACCTACATGTACCACTGCCACGTCGAGGCAACCGAGCACATGCAGATGGGCATGCTCGGCAATCTGTTCGTCCATCCGCGGCAGAATAAACTGGCGGCCGGCGACAGCCTTTATGATTCATTTGTCGGGGCTAACGCGTTTCTTGGAAACGGCAATGCCGCTAACGTCGACCTCGGTGGAACAACGCCGCCGCCGGCAGCGAATACCGTAACGCATGCGACGGGCGCTACTTACGCCTACAACGATGGCGACGGCACGACGCGCTACGATGTCGAGTATCCGATTCAGATTGGTTCATTCGATCCGGATTTCCACGACGCCAGCCTGAACGTGCAGCCGCTGCCCTTCGCTGGTATGAACGATCGTTACTTCCTGCTAAACGGGCGTGGCTATCCGGACACGGTTGTGGATGGCGCGCTGCCGGCGACCGATGACCCGATTGGCGGTTCGCACGTGTCGCAGCCAATCGATAGCCTGGTTACGGCGGCGCCCGGCCAGAGAATCCTGTTGCGCATCTCGAACCTCAATATCACCGAATTCTACACGGTGGGTACGACCGGCCTGCCCATGGAAGTCATAGGACTGGATGCGCGCCTGCTGCGCGATGGCGCGGGCAACAACCTCTATTACAAGACCAATTCATTGACACTGGGTGGCGGCCAGTCAGCCGACGTGATCATCGTCGCGCCGTCCACGCCGGGCACATTTTTCCTCTACTCACAAAACCTCGATCGGCTATCGAACAACACCGAGAACTTCGGCGGAATGATGACCGAAATACGGATCAATTAGGAGACCGGCGATGACCAGATTCCAATCAAAACTGATCGGTGCCGGGATTGCCCGGTCATGCACGAAACTCGCGGCGCTCGCAGCGCTCCTGGTCTCTGCATCGGCGCAAGGCACGATACTCGGCGAGACGGGCACGAACTTCAGCCTGACCGCGAGCGAGGGCTACATCGCGATCGCCGATGGCGGTTCCGTCTACTCCTGGGGTTACAGCGTTGATGGCGCAGGCCAGATGCAGCTGCCGGGCCCGACCCTGATCGTAACGCAGGGTGCAACAGTGCAAGTTACGCTCAGCAATCACTTGCCGGTCGCTGCCGGCAACGTATCGATCGTCTTTCCCGGTCACGACGTTTCCGTTGTGGCGGGCGATGAAGGGGTTGCGGGTGACATGACGCAGGAAGCACCCTCTGGCGGCACCGTGACTTACACCTTTACAGCCGGCCAGCCCGGGACCTACCAGTATCACAGCGGGACACAGCCGGACCTGCAGGTCGAGATGGGCCTCTATGGTGCGCTTATTGTCCGGCCGGCGGCTCCGGGATGCGCCTACGACCACCCCGATACCTGCTTCGATCGCGAATACCTGTTCCTTCTGAGTGAAGTGGACCTGGATATTCACCAGGCGGCGGAACTCCAGGTTGGCGGCGCCGGCCCGATCGTACTGCCAAGCGGTGCTTACCACTCGGAGTACTGGTTGATGAACGGGCGCGCGGCGCCAGACACGATGGCGCCTGCGGGCAACGCCTTGTTGCCAAGCCAGCCCTACAACATTCTGCCGCGCATGCACCCCGGCGAAAAATTATTGATCCGACTCGTGAGTGGCGGGCGCGAAATGCATCCCTTCCACACGCACGGTAATCACGCACGCGTGCTCGCGCGCGACGGCCGCTTGCTGACGAGCGGGCCCGGCGGAACGGGTGAGCTTGCCGGACCACTGCTGTTCACGATTCCCTCGGTACCGGGCGGCACCGTCGACGCGATATTCGAATGGACAGGTAAAGATCTCGGTTGGGACATGTACGGTCACGTCGACGGCGACGACAGCGGCAGCGCTTGCACGCCGGATGCACAGGGTTATCACAACGTCGCGACTGACGATAATTATCGCGAGTGGTGTGCCGATCACAACGAACCCATCCCCGTTGACCTGCCAAGTCTGAGCTCACTCGCCTTTGGCGGCTTCTACAGCGGCAGCCCCTATCTCGGCGCGCTGGGCAGTCTGCCACCGGGCGAAGGCGGCCTGAATCCGAACGCCGGGTTCACCTACATGTGGCACTCGCATAACGAACGGGAGCTGGTGAATAACGACGTGTTTCCGGGCGGGATGATGACGATGCTGATCGTCGAAGCCCCTGGCATCCCGATAACTGATTAAGGCGAAGGAGAATAGCCATGCGATTGACCTTCCCGAATGCAAATACTGAACGCGGCCACGCCCAAGTGCGTCTCCTGAACGAGGAACGGCTAATGAGACCTACAACAAGAATGAATCTGACACCGCTCGCCATGCTGTCGGCGGTCCTGCTGATCGCTGGATTTGCCAGCGTAGCGAATGCTGCGCCGATCGCCTTGGTCAATCCCGGCTTCGAGTATCCGGCCGGGCCGGACGGCGTTCTCGACGATGCTGTCAATGGCAGCGATCCGTCGACCGGATGGATCAAGACCGGCGGCGGTCAGATCTACAACCCGGGCCTCGCTGCAAACGCACCCGAAGGTTCGAACAGCTACCTGATCCTCAATGGGGTCGCTGGCTATAACCTGGGCAGTGGCTATATCCAGCAGGTTCTCGACGACGTTCTCAGGCCAGGAACCTACACCCTGGAGGTCGAAGTTGGCGAAAACGCCACGGACGCCAGTGTGTTTGGAGACGGCTACGCGGTGGAACTCGGGGTAATGGACGGTCTGACATTCAGAATGCTCGCGGATGACCCGACGCCTGTTTCTCCCAGCAATTCGTTTGCGACATCGAGCGCTGAACTGACAGTTTCCGATACGCATGCCGACCTCGGCCTGCCGCTCGCGATTCGGCTGTCTGCAACGGTCGCTGCATCCGGTAACAATCAGGTTTTGTTCGACGACGTACGCCTGAACTTCGTTGCGACCCCCGCAGATGTCGATGTTTACCTGCAAACACAGGCATTCGACAAAGCGTTGCCTGGCGGTGGCGCAATCCCGATGTGGGGTTTCGCGTTGTGCAGCCCCGGATTCGCATCGTGTGCGCTGCCCGCGGACAGTGATGCACCCGGACCGCAGATCAATGCATTCGAAGGCTCGACCTTGCGCGTCCACGTACGGAACACATTGAGTGTCCCGGTCTCAATCGTCGTACCGGGGCAGTCTGAGGCGAATGACGGTGCACCGGTGATGATGGCGAGCGCCCCCGATCGAGTGCAATCGTTCACGCACGAGACAACAGCAGGCGCCGATGAGACTTACACCTGGAACAACCTGCGCGCAGGAACCTACCTGTACCAGAGCGGTACCTTCCCGTCGATCCAGGTACCGATGGGCCTGTACGGCGCACTGGTCGTCGCGGAAGTGAATGCCGGAGTGGTGGTGGCCGAGGCTTACGGTCATGCCTACGACGCCGAGGCCGTGTTACTCCTGAGCGAAATTGACCCGATTCAAAACGCCCGTGTCGATGCGTCGGCGGCAGCCATGCCGGGTATCAGTTGCGTTCCCCTGGCGGAATACGAACAAAATATGACAGCGGGCTATCCCTGCACTGTCGACTACAACCCCACGTATTTCCTGATCAACGGCGAGCCGACAGTGGATCTGCCGGCCGGTGATCCGGCGGATACCGCGTTATTGCGATTCCTGAACGCGGGATTGCGCTCGCATACGCCATCGATCGTCGGTGTCGAGATGGGACTGATCGCCGAGGACGGTAATGCCTATCTCGGACAGCTGAGAAACCAGAGCGCTGTATTGCTGGCAGCAGGCAAGACCCTCGACGCTGTCATCGCTATGCCGAACGCGAACCATACATATTCGTTGTTCGATCGTATGCCGACTTTCAGCAATGAGAACCTGCCGAACGGCGGGTCGCTGGCGAATTTACAGGTAGGCACCGGTACGCCGCCGCCTGTTACACCACCACCCAGTCCGGCAGCTAATGATGTCTACATCGTCATTGAAGACACACCATTGAACGTAGGTGCCGGGGCAGGCGTGCTGTTTAACGACACCGGTCTCTCCAACGCTGTAGCGGTGAGCAGCGTCGCCCACGGTACCCTGGAGTGTGTTGCAACCACAACCACCACGCCCGGAATATGCAGCGACGGTTCTTTCACCTATACACCGAATACGGATTACTCGGGTCCCGACAGCTTTACGTACAGCGCCGACGGTGCAACGAGCAGTTACGGCGCGCAGGTCATGCTGAACGTATCCTTCGTTAACGATCTCCCCGCAGCCGCAGACGATACTTACACCAACAATATCGGTTCGGCGATTACGGTCGCCGCCCCTGGTGTGCTGGGCAACGATATGGACGCCGATGGCGACCCGATGTTCGCCGTGCTGGCAAGCGGTACCGCGACACTGAACCCTGACGGGTCCTTTACGGCGGCCGCATCCGGAGTATTCACGTACATATCCTGCGATCGCCCATTGGTAGCGGGCGCTTGTCCCGCCGGTTCGGCGAGTGCAGTGGCAACGGTCAATCTGACAGTTAATCCCGCATCCAATATCGCACTCAACGTACAGGAACCCGACGGCACGCCAGTGACCGATTACCGCTGGACGGTGGAAGAAGATACGACGTGGCATCCGGATCCGAATGTACCGGGGGGCGAGTCGCTGGCGACCACCTTCCACAAGAGCTACATGCCGGTAGTCGCGCAAGGTTGCGTTGGCGCCACCGCTTGCAGCGCCGATGAAACACAGACGCCATTTACCTCGGTTGCACTCGACCCGACCAGGCACTATTACGTCTCGGTTCTGCCGGCTGACGCGGTTGCTGAAACGGATCTCGATCCAGCTGAGGACGTAGAAGATCTCTATCGCGTCGGTCACACGGTCGGCGGTGCACAGATACCGCCTGGCGCTACTTCGGTCACTGTGAATGTGAACAAGGAGCCGCTGCCATACGCGCAGATCAGTATCTTCATTTTCAACGACAACGGCCCGACCAACGGCGCAGTAGACGCAAACGAGGCAGGTCTCGGCGGATTCCAGATTACCCTTGAGGACGCTGGCGGACGCTACGGTATCTCCGCAGGTGCGATGAGCCAGGACGCCGACGGCAATCCGTTGACGAATGCGCTCGATTGTTTCGGTGGCGCACCGCCGCTGCCGGGCGTCATACTGAGTTGCCCCGATACCCCGGCGAACCAGGCCGCGGGACTCGTCGGCCAGGTGCTCATCAAGAACCTGTTCCCGGCGAAGTACGGCATCATAACCACGGCGCCGCAGGATCCCGCCAACAGCTGGGTGCAGACCTCGACCATCGAGGGCACCAAGGTCATCGATGCCTGGGTGAAGGCGGGCGAGCCGCCTTACTTCTCGGAGTTCGGGCCAGTCGGTGTGCATGCATTCGTCGGCTTCGTGAGCCCCGAGAGCATCAACCTGGGCAGGACCGGTTCAAACGAGATCACGGGCGCCGTTACGAATTTCCACATGTCGCGCCCGCCTGTGCAGACCTTATGGGATAGCGAATCTTACGACGCGCTCGCCCATACCCGACCCTGGATAGGTCTCAATTCCAATGGTGGACTTGGCCCGAATATCGCGGCGGTGCAGGCCGATCTTATCGAGCAGCCCGACGGCAGGACGACCGCCAACTTCACCATTCCGAACGTGCCGAACGGCGACTACCAGATTGTCGTTTGGGACTCCTATCTCGACCAGGTGATCGCCTATCGAAGCGTCAGTTTTCCCGATCCGCTCAACCCTAGCTTCACCGGTAACGTAGGCAACATTCCCGTCTTCAACTGGTTTGCACGAATGGAAAACCACGTGTTCCTGGACGAGAACGGCAACGGCATACGCGAAGACGGCGAGGGCCCGCTCCCCGAGCAGGCCGTAAACCTGCGCTGGCGCGACGGCAGCGTCTACCAGTCCTTCCCCACCGATCTGGAAGGCTTCGTGCCCTTCGACCAGGTGTTCCCGTTCTTCAACTGGCTGGTGGCCGAGGTTGATTACACACGATTCGAGGCGACGGGCCTGACCGTAACGGTGGACCACGGAGGCGACGTACGCACGACCGGTCACGTCTACAATCCCCAGGTTCAGGCAGACGGCGCTCTCACACGCACCGAAACCGGCCAGGTGTTGACGCACGGGTTCCAGGGCTTCCTGGGCCAGACCAGCGTCTACGAATGGGGCAAGAGACCGTATGAGCCCGGCGTCAACGGCGGCATATCCGGCATCGTCTACTATGGCGTGACGCGTGCCGAAAATGACCCGCGCCTCGCGGCGGCAGAACCCTGGGAACCGGGCATCGCACGCGTTCCCGTGCGCCTCTATCGCGTCGTGAACAGGGAAGCGTCGAGTATCGACGTCGTTAATGCCGGCTTCGAGCAACCCGGCTCGCGCCTCACTGCCAACCCCATGCCGGGTTGGACCAAGACAGACGGTGGCAATATCTTCCAGCCGGGCAATGCAGCCAATGCACCCGAAGGCGTCAGCAGCTACATTATCCTCGATGGCACTTTCAGTGGCTTCAGTTTGGGTAGCGGCAGCGTGCAGCAGGAACTCACCGACGTCCTGGCGGAAGGCAGCTACACGCTGACCGTGCAGGTGGGTGAAAACGTTACTCCAGACAGCGTATTTGGAACTGGCTACCAGGTTCAGCTCGGTGTTAATCACCCGCTCGATGGATTTGTTGTTCTCGCAGAGGACAACAGTTCCCTGGCGCCGAGCAATGGATTCCTGACGTCGACTGTGCAGTACACCGCGGATGCCGGCGATGCCAATCTCGGTTACCCGCTCGTCATACGTCTCGCAGGACAGGTCGCAGCAGGCTTTAACAACCAGGTCCTGTTCGATGACGTGCGTCTCGACTATTCGACCACGGGTCTCGCGCTCGTCCAGGAAACCGTCACCGACAGCTGGGATGACAGCTTGCCCGAAGATTGCCCGGGAGCCGATGCCAATGATTACCTGATCGTGGGCGGGCCTTCCGGACCGGTGGGCAAATGCTATGACGGTCTGCGTAACTTCAACCAGGCGCGACCCGCGGTATTCGACGGTGGCTATGCCTTCAATGACATCCCGGCCGGCGAGTATGTCGTCGAAGTCGTGCCCCCAGCCGGTTACGAACTGCTGAAGGAAGAAGACGTCAACGTGAGCTTCGGCGACGGCTACGCCTCGGTATTCGTCACGATGCCAGGCGGCGCTGTAGTTCCTGTACTGCCGGACCCGGCGATGGTCGCCGCAGCGATGGCACCCGAGCCCGGGCTGGCGCAACCGCCCTGTGTTGGCGAATTGCGCACGGTGCCCGATACGATGAGCCTGTTCCCGGCGGCCAACGCCGAGGCGCCGTTCAGAGGCGCGGTGCGACCACTGTGCGATCGCAAGCGAGTCATACTTTCCGATCAGGGTCAGGCAGCCGCCGATTTCACGCTGCTGACTCACGCCCCGATCGCTGCGCACTTCACGGGTATGGTGCTCGACGATGTCGCCCAGGAATTCAACCCGCTTTCGCCGCAGTTTGGCGAGAAATGGGCGCCGCCATTCGTGCCGGTTTCCATCCGGGACTACAAAGGCGCGGAGATTTCGCGTGTTTACTCGGATCAGTGGGGCCGGATCAATGGCCTGATGCCATCGACCTTCACCGCGAACATGCCGTCACCGAGCGGCTTCTCGCCGGCGATGCACATGACCTGCATGAATGATCCCGGTCCGATTCTGGACACGGATGCCGGTTCGGCAACTTTCGGCCAGATGATTACCGATCCGCAGTACAACCCGGGGTACAGCAACTTCTGCTACACGTTCCAGTACATGCCGGGAACGACGACGTATCTCGACACTCCGGTACTCCCGGTGTCGGCTTTTGCCTCGGGTTACAACCCGCCGGATTGCTCGCTTGATGACGCGACACCGATGATCTCAAGAGTGCGTTGGAATGCCAACTACGAAGGACCGTGGATTCAAACCAGGCCAGCGGGCGCAGCCAACACGACTCGCGTCGTAGATCTTCGCTCCATGGGTAGAAACGTCGAAGTACCGAATCCCGCATATGAGGGGCCACTCGCGACTGGACTTGCTGGTCAGAAGACGATCACGCGTGACTTCGATTTCGGTCCAGGCGGTGCGACTACAGGAACGGTTACGCTCAATGGCATACCGCTCACAATTCTCAGCTGGAATCGCAACCGCATTCAGGCCCAGATAGACGACGCTACGGTGCCGACTTCAGGTCAGCTCGTGGTGACCCGCGGGGACAACGGCAACAGCACAACCAATGCCGTTACACTCACGGTCTCGGCCGACGCTCCGATCCGCGTGCCTGCAGATCAGCCGACCATCCAGGCGGCCATCGATGCGGCCAATCCCGGCGATCTGATCCTCGTGGCACCGGGGGTCTACAACGAGTCCGTGATAATGTGGAAGCCAGTTCGTTTGCAGGGTGCAGGGGCCGGCGTAACTATGATCAACGCGGTCAGACGCCCGACAGATTCCCTGTTGGAGTGGCGCGCGAAGATGGACAGCCTGTTCGCGGCCGGCTTGGTCGACTCTCTGCCGAACCAGCCTGAAGGTGCTGCCGGATATGACGTATCGGAAGGCGCCGCTGTAACGGTTGTTGGCCCGTCCGATCCGAACGCGGCGAATAGCTTCAGCACTGCGGCGTCCCGTATTGACGGCTTCTCGATCACGGGCGCTGACGTTGGTGGCGGTGTTCTCGTCAACAGCTATGCTCACAACCTGGTAATAGCCAACAACAGTGTGTATGGCAACAACGGCTCATTCCATGGTGGCGTGCGCGTAGGTGTGCCATTCCTGGAGTTAGCCGATGCCGGTCCCTATGCGTTCAACACCAACGTGAACATCCACCACAATGCGATAACGAATAATGGCGGTTTAGGTGGAGCGGGCGGCGGTCTTTCGATTGCCACAGGTAGTGACAGCTACACCGTCAGCGACAACTTCGTTTGCGGCAACTTCACAACCGGGGACGGCGGCGGCATCGGTCACATCGGTCTCAGCAACAATGGCCAGATCCTGCGCAACCGCATCGAGTTCAACCAGAACTTCAACCAGGCGGTAACGGTGTCGGGTGGTGGCGTGTTCATCGGCGGCGAACCGGTAGTCGTGGAATTTGTCGAGCTGGACAACCCGAACAGCCTGAGCATGGGATCGGGAAGCGTAGACGTGGACTTCAACCTGATCCGGGGCAACCAGGCAGGCGCCGGGCACGGCGGTGGAATTCGCACCCAGTTCGTCAACGGCCAGGATATCGTCGACAACAACGGCATCGGCCAGTGGTATCAAATAAGGATCCGGAACAACGTGATCGCTAACAATGTGACAGGATGGGCGGGCGCAGGGGTGTCGCTGAAGGATACGGTCCGCAGCGTAATCAGGAACAACACGATCGCGCACAACGACAGCACAGCAACCGTCGGCGGGCTCATCGTCAACAACCTGTCGGCGAACCAGCCATCCGGCATTGCGACCGCGCTCCACAGCGCTGCACTTGCCGCGGCGATTCCGGTGCGCAATAACACGGCTGACATCCGCGTATTCTCCAACCCGGATGTAGGTGGCGGAAGCGGTAATTCCAACACGCTGTGGGAGAACCGCTCGTTCCATTACGATGCGCTCGACGGCACGTCGAAGCTCATCCCGGTACTGGACCAGGCTCTTGTCGGCCAGTGCGTTGCGGGTGCTACGTTCTGGGATCTCGATCCCCTGCTTGGCGGAGCACTGACCAGCGCCACGACAACGAAGCCGGCGTCTATCCCGAGACCGTACTGCAATGGCGGACGGACGCTGGTGACGAGGCCGGGACAGATATTCCCATTGCCGGCACTGGACGAGGGTGGCAATGCGTGGATCGATGTACGGTTTGGACCGCTCACACGGGCCTGGCCGGTCGGATCTCTGCCGTGGGCCTATAGATAATAACGAGATCTGAATGATGCACTTGCACTTTGCCCGCTCGGGGGCGCGGTTTTTCAAACCGCCCACCTCCGAGCGGGTATCTTCAGGATGGCGTAATTGGTCACTCGCGATGCTGCTTATTGCCGGTGCACTAATGTCTGTGCTTGCGGCGCCCGTCGTTGCGGGCGAGCCGGCAAGCCACCCGCGCAAGAATACGTTTATGAAGCGCGAATGGGGCATCGAGATTCTGTATGTGCGGCAGACAGCCGCCGGTTACATGCTTGAGTTTCGCTACAAAGTGGTGAACGCAGAGAGAGCGCAGGCACTTTTTGAACGCCAGCTCAAACCGATGCTGACCCATGCCGAATCGGGTGCACAATTCATCGTGCCGACGCCGGCAAAGACCGGCGCACTGCGAAACTCGAACCCGCCGAAGGACGGTCACACGTACTGGATGTTCTTCGCCAATCCCGGCCAATTTGTAAAACCAGGTGATCACGTGAGTATCGAAATCGGAGACTTCGTTGTAGAGAATCTGGTAGTACAATAAAGGGAATTGGGAGGACAGTGATGTCGAAGAAAGTTTTGGCCGGCGTGTTCGCGATTGTGATCGTGGCGGTTTTTCTGATCTACAACTCCGACGCTATGAAAGAACGGCGCATCATCAATGCGCTGGTCGCGCAGAATATCGAGGCACGTGGCGGCGCCGATGCTTGGGAGGCCGTCGCTACCCTGAGGATAACGGGTCAGATGGACCTGGGGCAGGGGATGCACGTGCCTTATGTCATGGACCAGAAGCGACCTGACAAAATGTGCATTGAGTTCGAATTCGACGACCACACGGCCGTTCAGTGCGTTGCTGGTGCAACCGGCTGGAAACTGCTGCCCTATCTCGGGCGAAATCAACCGGAAGCCATGACCGAACAGGAATATCGCGAGATGGGAGGTAGCGTCGCGATTGACGGCCTGCTCTTTAATTCGGCCGAGCGTGGCAATCGCGTAAAACTGGCTGGCAAAGAGGTGGTCGCCGGAAGGCCGGCCGTCAAGCTGGAAGTCACTTTGGCGAGCGGGGCGGTGCGCTGGATTTACATCGACGAAGAATCGGGTCTGGATATCAAGCTCGACACGATGCGTATTCTCAGTGGGAAGCCACGACGTGTTGAAACCTTCTACTATGACTGGCAAGAGACGAATGGCCTGCTGATTCCGCGCCGCCAGGAATCACAGACTGAGGGTCGGGAAGAGTCTAACTTCCTCACTGTGGACAGCGTGATTACCAACCCGCCACTGGACGATTCCCGATTCGCGATGCCCGCGACTGCCGGCGGAGGGTCTTCATGAAAATTGTCGGACGCCTGGTTATTGTGCTTTTGTTGCTGTTCGGCTATGCCAGCTACTCGAGTGAGCCGACCGTGCCTGACGAACATGCGGCGCACCGCGCGGCGATGAAAAAGACCAGTTACGCTGCGACCACAGAAAATTACGCGATTCCCGATGTCGAGCTGATCGACCAGACGGGGATGCCTGTGTCGTTACGGTCACTGCTGGAAGCCGATCAGCCAGTTGCACTGAACTTCATTTTTACGACGTGTACGACGATCTGTCCGGTTATGACGGCAACGTTTGCCCAGATGCGTCGGGAGTTGGGCGATGCAGGTAATCAGTTGCGACTCGTGTCAATTTCGATCGATCCCGAGTATGACCGGCCGGAAAAGCTCAAGGCCTATTCCGAACAGTTTCTTGCGGGTGAAGGATGGGATTTCCTGACGGGCGACAGCGCCGATATCGTGCTGGTCCTGAAAAGTTTCGACAGTTACGCTGGCTCAAAAATGAACCATCAGGCCGTCACCTTACTCAAGGATCCCGAGAGTGCATCGTGGACCCGTATCGAAGGACTGGCGAGCGGTAAAGACCTGGCGCACGAGGTAACGGCACGGCTCCTCCACTGATGTCGGTTAAACCGGTTTCCAATGTGTGGTTCTTGCTGCCGCTGCTCGCGGTGCTGTTCGTGGCCTGCGATGCCACCAATGTGGGAAATGCTGTCGACGCCGCACCGGACGCCGGTCAGCAAATGTACCGCAACGGCATACTGCCCTCAGGCGAGCCGATGACCGCCATCGTTGCCGGTGACGTTCCTGTTGTTGGAACCCAGTTCAGTTGCGAAAGTTGCCACGGCCGCAGTGGTATGGGCACAGCGGAAGGCGCTTACATCGTGCCACCGATAGCGGGGCAGTTTCTGTTTGCCCCGTCCCCGCAACCTGCCAGACCTGCGTACACTCAGAAAAGTCTTGCCCGATTGCTGCGCGATGGAGTGACCCCCGGTGGTCGGGATCTCGGCGAGCTGATGCCGCTCTATAAGCTCACTGATGAAGAGGTGGCAGCGATGACTGTGTACCTCGCAAGTCTGTCATTCAGTAAATCGCCAGGCGTGGATGACAAGGTGATCCGGTTCGCCATGGTCACTACGGATGACGTTGCCGATGAGGAACGCGAGGCCGTTCTCGCCGTGCTGAATACCTTTGTGGAGGAGAAGAACCGCGACACCCGGCTGGAAAGCGAACGCTGGGACCGTGGTAATACGCCCTACAGCAGACTGCCCACCGCCCATCGCGACTGGGTACTTGAGGAGTGGGCTCTCTCCGGGCCCAGCGAGACCTGGAGTGAGCAACTCGAACGGCGTTACCGCGACGCACCAGTATTCGCGATGTTGAGCGGCCTGAGTAATCGTTCGTGGGGACCGATCAGCCGCTTTTGTGAACGTAACGAAATACTGTGTCTGTTACCCAGCACCGATCTTACCGATGCGGATCAGGGAGACTTCTACACACTTTACTACTCGCGCGGCCTGGAACTTGAGGCCGATCTGATCGCAAGCCATCTCGCAGACTCGCCCTTGCCGGTTGTGGTGCAGGTCTACTGTGCCGACGCGCCGGCTCAAGCGGCAGACTATCTGAGAACGACGCTCGAAAGCTCGGACATCAAAGTCAATGACGTGAAGCTCGACTGCGATGATGCGTCTTCAATCGAAGACGAAATACATCACTTGGCTACTGCTGAGGATACTGCGTTCGTCCTGTGGTTGAACCGGGAAACGGTCGCGGCAATAGGCGATAGTGTGCCGGCAGGGCGCAAGTATTTTTCATCGACGCTGCTGGGTAGCGAGTTGGGCGGACAATTCTCGCCCGAGACTGGACCCGCGTTTGTTGCACATCCGTTCCGGCTACCCGGTCAGGTCGACCCGGCGTTTACTCGATTCAAAGTCTGGGCAAAAACCCGCGGTATTGAGCTGACATCGCCGCGACGCCAATCGGAAGCATTTTTTGCCTGTCTTGCGATGAAAGATGCGATTGCTCATATCGGTCGATTCTTCATACGAGAGTTTGCGCTCGATACACTCGATCACGCGCAATCGATCGTTGCGTATCTGTCTTTCTATCCACGACCGACACTCGGGCCGCAACAGCGCTTCGTTAACAAGGGTGGCTACGTATTACCGATAGTGGACGGGCAGGCGGATGTGCAGGACGCCGTCTGGATTTCCCCCTGAACTTGTCAGTCGATTGCACGCACGGGCGGACTGACATTACAGATTTCGATACGCCCCGTCGGCTCCACGAACCATTCCTCGGTGCGCGTCGTGCGCGACTTCACGTAGCCTGAAAACTCGCTGCTGTCGGTACGCATGATCTCGACTTTCAGTCGGTCTTCATCCGGCAGGTCGTCGCCGACTCGCACGCGGATGATCGGTGTCGTTTCCACAGCGGATTCATAGAACCCCATCGCAGCCGTTCCCCTCGGCAGCGTCGTGAGATTCTCAATGCCGGATATCACGCGGCCGACGAGCGTAATGTTACGGTCGAGATGCCGTGGCGCATGACCTGTGACGACATACAGGCTGCTGCCGTTGCCGCTGTCGGGTTCATTGCCGCGCGCGACACCGACCATGCCGTAGCAGTGCGTCAGCCAGGTAGTTTTGCCGTCACTGGCGGCCGG
>Ga0224505_10001617_pt1 | contig 13966 bp, 14 predicted proteins | sample SF_Jan12_sed_USG_FD_169102 | JGI IMG/M metagenome (GOLD analysis project Ga0224505, IMG submission 169102) | Sediment microbial communities from San Francisco Bay, California, United States - SF_Jan12_sed_USGS_4_1 | ecosystem: Environmental > Aquatic > Marine > Sediment | place: USA: California... | reverse complement strand
CATGTATTCCTCACCCGTTCGCCGCTTTACAAACGTATTGCTACGTCTTCTCGCTCGACTTGCATGTATTAGGCGCGCCGCCAGCGTTCGTTCTGAGCCAGGATCAAACTCTCAAATAGGTGTTCTTTAAATTTGGACCAAGGGCCACCACTTCAATACACCTTACACCTTGCTCAACTTCCTCTATTCAGTTTTCAAAGAACATCCGCGTTCCTCACGCGAGCCGCGCACTATACATTGTGCGCCGTCTCGTGTCAAGGGACCCGCTCGAAATAGTTTCGGGTAGTTTCCCTTTGGCACCGCACCGTGACTCGCATCAGGCGCGGTCATCAGGCAGGAACACAGTCGCAATCAACGAGTGGGAAGATAACAAGGTATTTCCCAAGAGTCAAGAGGGTGATCAGTGTATAATTTCAAAATTATGACGCAAATGAAAAATAGTTGGCCCATGCATCGCCGTACACTGCTCAAAGCCTTGGGGTTAGGAACATTGGTCGGAAGCACCAGCGGCTGTGATGCCGTCGGCGGAATATTCGGGCGAATGTTTGCGGTTCCGCCGCGCAACACGACCTATTTCACCCCGAACGCCAAATTCTATGTAGTCAATTATGCGGATGGCGCGGTCTCAGCCTCCCGCGACCTGAATATCGAGCAGTGGAAGGTCCACATCAAAGGTGCCGTGCAAACCCCGATGTCGCTCGGCTGGCGCGATATTTTAAACCGCGATTCCTACGATCAAATCTCCACACTCATGTGCATCGACACCCTGCCCGGTGGCGACAGCATGGGCACGGCGACGTGGCGCGGCATCTCGCTGAAGAAACTGCTCCTCGATTGCGGTGCCGATACAGAAACGGCGCGAGACGTGGTCTTTCGCGGCATCGACGGCTACGACGACAGCATCCCGTTTACCCGTGCCATGCAAGACGACGTGATGCTGGCGTTTCTGATGAACGGCGAGAAGCTCCCCAAAGAACACGGATTTCCGCTCCGCCTGCTGGTGCCAGGTCTCTATGGCATCAAGAATGTGAAGTGGATCGTCGAAATCGAAGTCTATCCGGGCGACTACAAGGGCTACTGGCAGCGCAAGGGCTGGACCGACGACGGCACGATCAAGGTCTTTTCCCGCATTGATTCACCGGGCCATTATCAAACCTTGCGCGGGCCCGAGCATACATTTCGAGGCATTGCCTTCGGCGGGCCGAACAGTATCGGCAAAGTGGAGTTGAGCTTCGATGCCGGCCGCACGTGGAACGACTGCACGGTCGAACCGCCGATGTCGCCCTATTCGTGGGTGATCTGGACCTACGCCTGGCGACCGCCAAAGCCGGGGAAGTTTCAAACCGTGGTGCGCGCAACGGATACGAAGGGACAACTTCAAATCGCAGAAATCGTCCGCCCACAACCGGCCGGCGCCAGCGGGTATCACACAATCATTTCGGAAGTGGAGCAGATATAGGAGGATGCGGCGCGACCCGCATGGGGCTGTCAATCAACTCACAATACGATCGACGTCACACCCTACCGACAATACCAGCAATAGTCCTACGAGGGCAGGGCAGTTTACTTCTGGAAGAATGAGTCACGAGCGATTTGGTCTTTGCGGATCTCATATTCTTTTTGATCGATTTTCCCAGCCTTGAAGTCCTCCTCGACTCGATCTTTCTGGCGCTTCAGATGGTACTCGTAGCTACCACCCGCTGCTCCGGCACCGAGCACCCCGCCGAGTACCCCCATACCAGCTGGGCTCGAACACCCCGTCAGTAATATCGAACCTGCTAGGGCCAAAACTAGATTCCGCATGTGCACCCTCCTCTCCACAGGATCACGTCCATGAGTTACCCATTAAGTGCTCGCTCTCTCTTGTAGGCAGTGGGTCCATGTCCCGTCAAGCGCAAACTTCGCGAGAATCGAGTGGGCGACACACGGCTGGGGAGTAGAATGAGGTAGAAACCTTTGCAGGGAGAATCACCTTCTACCGTGATTCATCCTGACAGGGTAAGACCGAGGCCGGCGCCATTCACTGCCTTCGCGTCCAGCTGCCCTGCTGCACCGAACATGAGAACAGGATCGCAGATGTCATATTCGAGAAGATGCGTACCGAAGGCACCCTCTTGGGCGATGACAATGTCTCGATGGCTGTTCGCAACGGTCAATCCCGCGCGCGTCAAGATACTTGTCTCCCCTACCTGGGCGCCAACAATAATCGAAACTCCAAGCTCCCTGGCCCTTCGAGCGATATCTAGTGATCTCATCACCCCACCCATCTTTGAGACGCGAATATTGATGATCCAGGTTGAAGGGGAATCGTTCTGAATCGCTGGAAATTGGTTCAGTCTCAGGAAGCTCTCATCCAGAATGATGGGAACCTTCATCTCTCGCGCCAACAACCGACAGCCATCGTAGTCACCAACCTTGAGTGGCTCTTCGATGGCCACGATAGGGCCAGGAAGTTGCCGGAGGTACGACAAGGCACTTTCGGCGTCGCTCCACAGATTGTTCGCGTCGAGCCTGACTCGTATTGTTGAATCCTGGCATGCGGCCAGCAGCGTCATTTTGTCGGTATCCTCGTGCAATCGCCCTGTCACCTTCACTTTAAAATCAGTAAAACCTGCTAAACGGTAGCGCTGGAGCTGTTTTTCGAACGATTGGAGGCTATCTGTTCCCAGCACGGCCGAATATTGAAACTGACCGTTGAGAGCTGGAAGTGCAAGCAACGCTTCGATCGGCAGTCCTGCCTCTTTTCCAAACAGATCAAGGAAAGCCGTTTCCACCGCACACCAAGCAGCCGGATTCTCATCAATGACAGCAGCCTGTTCGGCTACCCACTCCTTCAGGTTTTGAACCGCTGTGAATGCCATCCATTGTCCGCGGTGCACATCAACGAACTGCTGAATCGACTCAATCGTTTCGCCCGTGACATAGTGGCGAGGACACCCCTCCCCTATTCCTTCCACACCATCCTCGTTGGTGACCGTGACCAGGACACTCTCAGTCTTAGCACGCGCCGCAGATGCATGAACGAAGGCTTGTTTGAATGGGATATCCAACGATTGAACATGAACGCTCTTCATAGGCGTCCTCTATAGGAGATGCGACGAGAAGTCGAAGGAGCAGTCGTGGGTGTATTGCAATCGAATCAACTTGAACTGCGCATCACGCTGTCCCTTCGCCACACAATGGCTGCGATATGCGTCCGCTGTCCCAGCTCGAAGCGGCACAACTCGTAGGGGCTGAAGTCGGCCACTCTCCCGCTTGGCCTGATATTCTACATTCAAACGTGCCAGCTGTTGATCAAGCCGACTGACGAAAGCACCCGATACAACGGCATGCTCAAGGTAAAGTATGTATCCTGCCGCCTCAACATTCGCGAGCATCACATAGAACTCGCACACGATCCCTGAAACTCGTAGAACCGTTTCCACCGCCTCCACCACCTGGTGCTCGTACAATTTTTCTCCGGTAATATTCGTGACGCCCTTCCCCTTTTGAACAAACCGAATGGTTGGGACACGGTTATACCAACCGGTCACCTCGACGATATCGTTCATAGCGTAGCGATACAGACCGCTCCGCGTCGTCACCAAGACGTGATACTTTTTGCCCTGACGCAGGTCCCCGAGCAGAACAGGATCGGGCATATGCCCCTCGTCCTCATTCACTTCGGTGAATTCGAAAAAGTGCTCTTGAAACGTGGGAATACATCGGTTCTGACGCACATCCACATTGAGACTTCCGAGACATTCGCTGGACAGGTACCCCATTTCGATCACAGCCCGGTCGTTCTGCAAGAGGGCGCGTAATTTTGGAATCAGAGCCGCGCAGTTGCCGCCGGTCCATGTGATCACCGCCCGAAGCTCTGGCCAGAGCACGGCCAAATCCAATGTCGATGCGACACCGGCCACTGTTTGGAGATACTCAATACGAGCCCTTTCGAAAGGAATCGGCTCCGTCCAAGCCGTGCCTTGTGAGAAGATTGGATGCCGTGGTCCAACAGTCAGTGCTTCGACCAGCAATGCAAATTCCGAACGGATCACGTCCAAGAGTTTCATGATGGTCGACGGATTGGGCGTCGCCAGCACAGACAGTGACCCGGCACTCAACGCACAGGCCGCCAGGCGAAGATACTTGAGCCGATAGTCGTTCACAGCGAGAATACCATTCGCCAGGACGCCCTTCTGCCGAATCGCCGGCGGTAGGCCTTCATTCATCAGCCCCGACATGGATCCATAGGGCGTGCCTCCCGGCATATGTCCTTCAACCGACAGGCCCGCAATCACCAGCACCTGTCCATCGTAGATCCCCGGCACGCCTGACCATTGTGCATAGGCAAACAGGCGCTGATATTGGCCGATCCAGTCGATCGCCGACCGGACCAAGGGCACGTACTTCGGCTTCCCTGTGGTCCCGCTGGTTTGCACATAGTGAACCGGTCGTTCAGCAGTCAAGAGACATTCTCCGCTCTGCTCTTGACCCTCTATGTCCGATCGAAGATCCTCAAACCCGAGTACCGGGACCGCTCGGCAAAAGTCTTTGTAAGAGTGGATCGATGCAAACCCATGCCGTCGACCAAATACAGTGTCCCGTTGCGAGGAAAGTATCGCCGACAGGAGTTGTCGCTGAACGGTTTCCGGCTGCTCCGTGTGCCTCAGCAAGGGCAGCCACTCCCTCTCATGAATGAGGCGCATGGTCGACTCGACGGTGGAGTGATCGATGGGCTGAGACATAGAGCGTCACACAGGCGTTTTATCGAGTCCCGGATGAAACGGTGCAGCCATCTGTTGCATGAAGCCGGTTGGATATTGGCGGTTGATGAGGCCCAGAGCCTCGACTTCACGATCCGATGGCAAATAGCGAGTCCCGAAGAGCCAATCCCAGACAATGAGATGATTCCCGTAATTATTGTTGGATTCCTTTGCCCACATCGAGTGATGCCAACGATGGAGCTCGGGACCGCTCACCACATAGTTGAGCCAGCCCAGCTTGACGTCCACATTAGAATGCTGAAAGAACCCATTCACGGCGTAGAATACGAAATACAGACTCAGGACAGCCGGCGACACCCCCATGAGAATGAACGGCAACGAGTCCAGCAAGAATTGCAGCCCTTTGTCGATGGGATGAAAACGGCCGACGTTCAGGGTGTAGAGCCGGTGCGGTGAATGATGCACAGCGTGAAAGCGCCACAGGGGTCCCCATTCATGACTAAGACGATGCAACCAATACCGCGTGCTATCAATCATGAGTGCCATCATGATGGCTTGCATCGAGACAGACCATTCGCGAGGCCACCATGCAGACGTAGGCCAGTCTTGCCCGTTCCAGATGTCGAACAACAGGAAGGCGACCCCCATTGCGAGTAGTTTCGGCCACAGAACATGCACCAAGGCGAGAAATGCCGAATCTTCCACCACGTCCTTCCCGGACGGTTTCCATGAAGCGCGATAGGGCAACTGCAACTCAAGCCAGATGATCAGCAATGAACCAAGAGTAACAGGCAGATAGGTCGAGAGCAGAAATCCCGCTCCTGCTTCCATGAGACGCAGATTGCCCCACACACTACCGAGCAAGATGACAGGATAGGCCCCATATTGAACGATCCGTTTCATGCCGTCTGCTCCACGTATGGCGGCTGCGACGCATAAAAACCCCGGACATGAAACCAGCCGTAGACGAGTACGAAACCAGCCAGCACCAAGTGAAAGAACGTGGGAAGTCTCGCACTAAACCAGTAGTGACCCGTCGCCACAGTCAGGCCGATGATCAGCCGAAGACACATCAGACCAAAATAGATGCCGCCAAGACTGAGGAGGAACTTGCCTGTGGCCATGGAAGGCATGATCAACCCTCTCGACAGCCGCCAGATCACACGAGCGCAAGCGATGATGATGAGGACCTGGCATATGACCAGCATCCAATACGGCAGTGCCCCGCTTGCCCAGGCCTCAAACGGGGGCAGGGCCTCCACGGGAGACCAGGCTTGCAGCAGTTGCGCGAAGACTCGCAGGGAAAACATCAGCAGCAAACCGCTCAAGACCACGACACACCGACGGCGGAAGGATGGTGGACGTGTCGCTTCAGCAACCACGTGTTCAATTGTAGGGAAAAGCTGAAAAACGGGCGAGAAAACTTAAGAATATGACCAGAGGAATCGTCCTCACAGGAGGGAGGACAAAAGCAGACGTCAACCCATCGGACAGTTCCCAGCGGTGACAGGAAGACCGAGATTATCGGGTGACCTTAAACCACGCAGGCTGACACCCGGTCTCGACCGTCTCGGACAACCCAGTCCTACGCCTGGTTGACCGAATGATCAGGCCTATTGATTTTTGCGTGGGCGTCCGACCGGGAGTTTCCCCTTTCGCTTCTTGAAGCGTTTTCCCTTTTCAAGCTTTGCGAGCGAGGATTGGATCGCAGATTCGACGACACCAGTCAGTGTCAACTTCGGACTCCAATAGACGACAGTTCGCAACCGTTCTACCATGTCGGCGGAGAGAGATAGCGTGACCCTCTCCTTACGTTTTGTCACTTGCTGTTCCCGCTTCATTGGACCATCTCCCTCCCGATGTACTCATTCATACTGTTGTCCCATATACTTGCATAACATGCCCGGTTCTGCGCATGCAAGCGCCCCCGCGGGTACCATCCCTAATCTTAGGGGATGACAAGACCGAGATACGAATGAGGAAAGCTCCCTGTGCCATCGAAAGATGCCTCCCTCACCCCGAACAGAATCAAGTCAAAATCCAATGGCGAATCCCCCACCTCCACCGACGCCGACGCCAGTCCCGCCGCCAAGTCCAATCGAGAATCTGGGCCGTGGTTGAGTGTTGCCATACGACGGAGCCGGCCAGGGATGGAGGTGTTTCATGATCACAACCGGATACCGATATTCCACGTCATCGAGATAGTCCATCTTGGCTCCGGAGACTTCTCCTACGATCGTCATCCTCAGCCCCTCACCAATGGTTGCGGGATCGAGAAACTCCTGCTGAATCGCCAGGAATCGTCCTTCCGATTGTTGGCGATCGAGCAGTGGTTTCTCTCGCTGATCGAGCGGCAACTGAAGAAACTCGATCTGTGTACCTTCCTTCACCCGCTTGGCTTTGAGCACCTCACCCCCAAGAACAACCATCTTCCCCTGGTACGACTCCGGAGCGTTCGCCAGCTCGCGAAAGCTGACCGTTCGGTCCACGAGCGGTCCCAGTGACTCTGGAATCACCTGCTGTGTCGAACAAGCTGCGGCGAGCATGAAGATCGACATCCACCATGGCTTGAAAGCGGAGAGACGCATAGGCACACTATAGCGCGAAGGTGATACCGTTGCTACGTGCCAGGTTTCGTGAGAGCGGCAACTTAGGGGTTTTCTCCCCATACATCTTCAGTTATGATGCAGTATCGAGCCGCTACCCAGTATACAGGCTCACTCGTTGACGCCATCCCAAGGGAGAGAGGTGAAGATGTTCAGGTTCCTCCTGGCCGCCGTGTTGTCGCTGTTACCATTGAGTCTCTCCTCCTGCGATAAGGCCTACATGGCCACGATGGAGAAGATGGGATATGCCAAACGCGATATCCTGAGCACGCGGGTCAAATCGGCTCGGGATGCACAAGAAGATGCCAAGCAAGAAATTCAAACCACGCTCGAGCAATTCGGCAAAGTCGTCGCCTATGAAGGTGGCGACCTGGAAGCCACCTATAAGAAGCTGAACGGCGAACTCGAGAACAGCGAAGACAGTGCCGAAGCGGTCCGAAAAAAAATCTCCGACGTCGAGAGCGTGGCCGACGCACTGTTCTCGGAATGGGAAGAAGAGCTCAAGCAATACTCCAGCGCCGATCTACGCCGAAAAAGCCAAGCCAAGCTCACCCAGACCAAGAGCCGCTATCGAGACATGCTTAGTGCCATGAAGCGAGCGGAGCAGCGAATTGAACCGGTCCTCAAGCCTTTACGTGATCAGGTTCTGTATCTGAAACACAACCTGAATGCGCGGGCACTCTCCGCCATCAAAGGCGAGCTTGTCAAAGTAGATGCACAGGTTGATCAATTGGTCAAAGACATGAACCGCTCCATTGCCGAGGCTGATAAGTTCATCCAAACGATGGAGAAAGAATCGGACTGATCGTGCGAGGCACGAGAGAATTGTTATGCGGATCGAAGACCAACGCGAAAGCGACAACATTGAAGATCGTCGCGGGATGGGCCCGGCCAGGATCGGAGGAAGAGGCGGCTTCGGTATCGGGACCATTGTGCTGGCCCTGGCCGTCAGCTATTTTACCGGCGTCAATCCGCTGACGGTTCTGAACCTCCTCACGGGTGTGCAAAGCGTGACCGAAACGATCGCGCCCTCAGCCCCGTCAGAATCAGGAGCTGTCGGGGCTCCGAAAGATGAACTAGGTCGCTTTGCGTCCGTCGTGCTCGCCGACACGGAAACGACCTGGCGAGAGCTCCTGGGATCACGGTACGAAGACCCACGGATGGTGCTCTTCAGCGGCGCGGTCCAATCAGCCTGCGGGACCACCTCCTCAGCAGTTGGGCCGTTCTACTGTCCCAATGACCGACGAGTCTATCTCGACCTATCGTTCTTCAATCAGATGGCACAGCAATTGGGGGCAACGGGTGACTTTGCTCAGGCCTATGTGATCGCGCACGAAGTCGGCCACCATGTGCAAAATGTCCTGGGTGTCGCTGAAAAAGTACACCGTCTCCAGCAGCGAGTTTCTGAAGTGGAAGGCAATGCCCTGTCGGTTCGCATGGAGCTGCAGGCCGATTGCTATGCCGGCGTATGGGGCTATCATGCTAAGCGAAATAGAAACTTGATCGAGCCGGGAGATTTTGAAGAAGGGCTCCGCGCAGCCGCAGCCATTGGCGATGACCGACTGCAAAAGAAGTCGCGTGGGCACGTCCAACCGGAAAGCTGGACCCACGGTTCGTCAGAGCAGCGGATGGCGTGGCTCAAGCGCGGGCTGGAATCCGGGGACCCCTCGGTCTGCAACACTTTTGAGAGTAATCGGCTATGAGCAACCCAGCTCCTGGGGCAAAGAGCAGCTTTCTTGCGAAAACACTAGGGCCCTTGCTGTCCGACCCACCATGGGCCGCGAAGCCGTTCCTCGCCGCCAGTGCCACCACCGTGGCCGGACTCGGAGCGTGGCTCACCGATATGATGTCTCCGGCGCTCGCCCGTGGGGGCGCCAGCTTTCTCGGTGGATTCTTAGTCGGCTGGGCCTTTCGGAAGACACTCAAGATCGCGCTCTTGATCACCATTTCATTGGCGGCGCTTGTGGCTATTCTCAAAACCACCGGATGGATTCATCTGGAGTGGAGCTTGATCCAGAGCGATGTGAATCGCACGCTCGACTGGGCACGAGGCCAAGCCCAGAGCTTGAAGGAAGTGGCGGTCGGCTATCTCCCCTCAGCCGGAGCCGGCGTTGCCGGAGCCATTTTTGGATTGCGGAAGAAGTGATTCACTCTACAGAGAAAAACCTTTTCTTGCTCCCATCACACTTATCGACCCTGACTTTCTTGATCCGGTGTTTGGGCAATGTTCGGCCCCGTAACGTCCAATATCATGACCCAGTTCTCTTGCGTCAGCCAGGGCGTTTCTATCATGGTGCCGTCCAGCGCCGTGGTTACCACTCGGTACCGATACGGACGATCAAGTCGAACCGCGAACGGAAACCGTAGGTTTCTCGCATAAATGTCCGGCTGCCTACTACCAAATTTCGTGTCTATCCTCACGAGGTCACCTGCCACTCCCTCCGCCTCAATCTCTATACGTTTCTCATAAACCTGAATATCGCGCCGCTGAAAATCATAGCAGTAGATATCAAGCGCCGCATATCCCGGAGGAATGCGATCATTGAGATCGATTCGTTTGAAGAGGTCAGGCCACTTCCCGGCATCAGCCGTGACCGCAAACGCACCAGCTCGAACGACCGCGATCGTTCGCTGCCGAGGATCCGACGACTGTTTTCCTATTTGGCCCTGAAGCGCCTCAGTCAATTCAGCTGAACCCGTCAGCTTCACCATGTTCGCATCATGTTCCACCCCATCGGCCATAAAGGCATACCCTATGCTCAACACTACCTGCCCTCTCTGAAACGCAGACCAGAAGACTTGCGCCGTATCATTGTCCAGCGACAACGTGTAGATTCGTTCAGACCAGTAGACATCCGATGAGGGTGTTTTTTCTTTTTCCGATTCTTGAAAATATCCTGCGGGCAGAGCAGTAGGCTTGGATGGTTCAGCTTCGGCATTCAACGCCGTATACACGAGAACGGCCTCAACCCGACGGATCGGAAGGGGGCGCAATTCTATGAAATCAGCTCGTGGAGATAGTACGCCCTTTGCTGCTTGTAGCTCATCGATATTGACGGCCGGCATACGAACACGGAAATTCAATAAGCTTCGGTAAACGTGACGACCTTGATCACCGCCAGCAGCTGTTCCGATATAACGCATTTGAAGAACATGGAGATCCGGTTTTCCTGGCAACAGTTCTGCGAGAGTCAGTTCATTGGGTGCGTAATAATAGAGATTGGATCGTCGATCATCAGCATAAACAATTAATGTCCCCGCCTGCTTGCGCTTACTCAGATCAGGTTGTGCCAGCGCGGAGGTGGCGCCCATTAATACCATTCCGATTAAAAGCCAGGTTACCCATTGTCTTGTGGTACGCATCATGTATCCCGAACCGTTCCTTGCGCTACCATTTGAGGCCGGCTATACCCGGCCAATTGCCTTTGATGGGTTTCGGATACCCTGTGTCAACCTTTCGAGCTTTGACGTCATATCGAAGATATTGTTCACCCTTAAAGAAATAGGCCTTGCCCGTATCCCACAACAGAGCGGCATCGACCCCATCCGGAAACTTGGCCGCAACCTCCGGCCATCCGTCCTTGATCGGCTTCGGAAACCCGGCGTCGGCCTTATCGCTCTTCACGTCGTACTGGATGTAATCTGTGCCCTTGAAGAAATAGACCTTGCCGTCGTTCCAGGGTACTGCTGCATCGACCCCGTCTGGCCACAGCCCTTTCCAATTGGGAACAATCGGACGCGGATAGCCCCCGTCAACTTTTTTGGTGGTAGTGTCATACCGAAAATAGTGATCGCCTCTGAAGAGATAGGCTTTGCCGTTGCCCCACACCACAGCAGCGTCAATCGGCCCACCGCCCAGCCCCGGAAGTTCGCTATCGACTAGCTGGGGATCACCGCCGCCCACTTTGTCTGCCTTGACATCATATTGAATCGACCGACCACCCTTGAAAAAGTATGCGGTGTTGCCCAGCCAACGAACAGCCGAGAATTTCCACGCACTCGCAAATCGGGTGATTCTGCAGAGACGTTCATTCGGCAGCGCGCTATTCACTGAAAACCTATCCGCGCAATCCTTCATTGCCTTCGCCGCATCTGCATGGGCTTGGCTGAACTTGTCCAGCGGTGAGTTATCCGGGTCATTCGGCACCATCCACATCGGCGAATCGGAACCGAGCGAATTCTTCACTGCCAGACCTTGATCTTTCGCTGTCGCGCGAATTCCAAAATCTCTTGCCGTACCATGTCCTCCCAAAGCGCCATGAACCGGCACATTGCTGACCCCCATGCGGTGACAGTCGTTGCAATGATTCCCGTCGATCTCAACCTGGTAGGCCTTCCATGAAGCAAAGTCGGAGCCGACGAAATAATATGGATCGCCCGAACTATTGAAGGTGTATGGTTCCATGGCTCCCGGCAACAGACGGCTCCCTCCGGCCCCGGCAACTTGAGACATATACGGAGAGCGCACGATCGGCCCGTTATCGTGGCATGCACCACAACCGATCTTGGCCGATTCCGCAGGGGGTAGCCAGGGCCAAGCCGGAACGCCCGGTTGTCCTGCATTCTCCTGTGAAGGAGATTTTACTTTTGTCCCATCTAAGTCCTCACCCAAGGCTTGGTAAAAACAAGTGGCGCCGTTTCTCACATTATGCTGAATCACCGCCACATCTTTGTATTTCCCATTATTTTGGGCCTGCCCCCGCTTACGACAATGGGCGACGACAAAACCCTCGGCCGTCTGTTTCAGAACCTGAAACCGGCTTCCTGGATCACATTCTTTATTCAAATGGTTGGGACGATCACATTTCTCGGTTAGCCCATACTTCACCGGTATCGAGCTGGGGTGCGTGTCGGGAACTTCAGTCCCGCTATCGCAGCTAAAGTCTTCGACCGACAGTCCGATCGCTTCGTCACACTTCTGAGCGTATTCCTTCAATGTATCGCCGGCGTAGACCGACGGTATCGCAATAACACCTACCCAGATTAATATGACAATGAGAGATTGCATCGGTTCACCTTTATTTCGTCCATTCGATAGAGGGCCAGTTGCCCTTAATGTCCTTGGGATAACCAGCTTCAACCTTGCCAGCAGTCACGTTGTATTTCACATATTGTGTACCCTTAAAGAAGTATGCGACTTCGTTGTCCCATTGCATGCCGGCATCGATTCCGTCGGGAAACTTCGCCGCAATTTCTGGCCAGCCATCCGCAATGGGTTTCGGATACCCGTTGTCGGACTTATCTGCTTTCACGTCATATTGAATGTATTGGTCGCGCTTAAAGAAGAAGAGTTTACCGTTGTTCCACGGGACGGCTGCATCAATGCCATCCGCCCATACACCGGGCCAATGGTTGGCGATAGGACGAGGAAACCCTTTGTCGACCGTACTCTTTTTCACATTGACCCGGGCATACTGATCACCCATAAATACATAGGCTCTGTCATTCCCCCACAAGACAGCCGCATCAATTCCCCCTGTCCCGAGATCTTTGATATCGATAGGCGAAGGTTCGCTCAGTGTGTCGCTCTCAGGCCTGGCCATGAACGTACTGGATCGATGCCCCTTGAAGAACAGCGCCGAAGCCCCCTGCCAACGAGCCACCGCCAGTTTCCACCTCCCAGCAAACTGCGTGATCCGGCACGCGTCGTCACTAGGTAACGGTCCAGCAAGGACGCCGTCCTCGTCTTCCTTAAGCTGTATAAATTTGGCCTGGGCCGCACAATCCTTGATCGCCTTTGCTGCAGCAGCATGCTTGGGTTGTTGAGTTCCCCCCGGGTCATCCGGCGTCATCCACATCGGAGATTGAGTTTCCTCTAAGGGATTCTTGTGGGGCAACGTTTTGGACGTTGCGCGGATGCCAAAATCGCGAGCGGAGCCATGTGTGAACGCTCCACGTTTATCAGAGTTGTTATTGTTATCATTCATAGGAACATTATTAATTCCCATCCGATGGCACGCGTTGCATTCGTTGTCTTTCACATCGACACGAAACGCCCGCCATGAGGCGAAATCCTTCCCAACGAAATAGTAGGGGCCTGGGTTCAATGGGTCAGAGAAATTAAAATGCAGCTCTCCGGCACCCGGCAAGCTGTTATTTTTGGGGTTATCCGGATCTGGGTTTGAAGGATTAGGATTTTGAATTTGAGTCAGATACGGCGACCGAACGATGGGCCCGTTATCGTGACACGCTCCACAGCTAATATGCGCCGTACTTTTCGGTCTCAACCATGACCAAGCCCCGAGTCCCTTAGATGGAGCTTTGACAGCGGCACTCAGGGGCTTCGTTGCTTTTTCCCGAGTTCCATCGTTCTCCCAATCAGCCAATGCCTGATAGAAACAGGTCGCACCATTTTTCTTGTTGTGCATGATCACCGCAATATCTCCGTATTCACCCTGCACATAGCCGGGTTGGCCGATATTACCCTGCTTCTCCTTCAAGCCTTGCTTTCGACAGTGCGCTACCGCGTAGACGTCTGGATTCGGCGGATTGAGCTCCAGGACTTGAAACCGACTTCCTGGATCGCACTCTTCATTCAACTGATTAGGTCGATCGCAGGCGGTTCGGGGGCGATACTTGGAGGGTGCCTGATGGTGGGTAGTCGGCACTTTAGTCCCGGCATCGCAATTAAAATCTGGAACACTGCTGCCGATC
>Ga0224505_10001615_pt1 | contig 13973 bp, 12 predicted proteins | sample SF_Jan12_sed_USG_FD_169102 | JGI IMG/M metagenome (GOLD analysis project Ga0224505, IMG submission 169102) | Sediment microbial communities from San Francisco Bay, California, United States - SF_Jan12_sed_USGS_4_1 | ecosystem: Environmental > Aquatic > Marine > Sediment | place: USA: California... | reverse complement strand
AGCGCCTCGTCGAGGGTGCCTTCGAGCCCGAGCTGCGCGGCGATCTCGACCGCGTGGTGCGCCAGCAGACCTTCCTGCGCGCGGTCACCAGCGAGGTCCTGGGGACGCGCAACCCGCTGCGGCTCTACCGGGTGAGCGGCGCCGCCGCCCGCAGCCTGCGCATCGACGACCAGCTCGGCCCGTTCGAAGCGATCGGCGTCGCCCGGAGCCTGCGCGGCTTCGACCCGCAGTCCGCCGAGCTCGACGTGGTCGACGAGGTGACCGCCGACGGCGCCGCCGTGCTCCGGCTCGGACCGGCGGCCGACGAAACCCTCGCCCGATTCCGGAACCCTTCGGGCCCGGGCGGTTGAACGAGCGCCCCTGAAGCGTCGGCCCGCGCCGCTGGCGGCCGGACCGCAACGCTGGCGGGGACGAGCTCAGTAGCTCTGCACGACGACCTGGCACCGATCGAAACGGCCGTCGGCCAGGTCGAACTCGGGCACCCAGACGTACAGCTTGCCCACGTTGCCCCACGACCAGTCGAGCGCGTCGTCGCTGTCGAGCTGCGCCAGCAGCTGCCAGTCGCCGTCGGTCTCGGCATCGAGCTCGGGAAGGGCATCCTGCATCGGCCCGGCGACGAGGTCCGGCCAGCCGAGCATGCGGTGGCGGGGCGCGCCGAGGTGCTCGATCAGCGCGTCGTGGGCCTTCACCATCTTCGGGCCGTAGCGTTCGGCCAGCTCGGCGACGATCGGCTCGTCCGGGTGGGGCACCGAGAGCTGGAGCACCGGGTCGATGACGATCGACGCGTACTGGGGCGTGTTCGCCGGCGTCGGTCGGTCCTCGTAGATGCCCTTGGACGACAGGTGCACGAGCGCGGGCGCCGCCCGGCCGTTCGACCCCGGCAGCTCGGGCGCCGTGACGTCGTAGAAGATGTTGAGGCAGCCGAGGTCGATCGCTTCCTGTTCGGGGTCGGAGAACCCGATGGCCGCGAGGTCGACGGCCGCCAGCAACGCGGCGGGTCGCGAGTCGACGCACGGCCACGCGAAGTCGGGTTCGACCTTCGGTCGACCGCCCAGGCGCGTGTCGGAGGGGTGGGCGTCGAGGATCGGTCGGGTCTCGAGCGCGACCGTGGGAAGGGCCAGGTCCAACAGCGCGGACGCGACCTTCTTGGGCAGGAAGGCCCGCGCGAACTCGATGTAGTCGTCGGGGCCGAGGGGAGGCACGCTCCCGACTGTAGGGCCGCGGTCGCCCGCCGCGGTAGCGTCGGGTGCCGATGGAACAGCTGCGGACCGCGTGCTCGCTCGATTGTCCCGACTCGTGCAGCCTCGTCGCCTCCGTGGAGGGTGGCAGGCTCGTGTCGCTCGCGGCCGCGCCCGACCCCGCCAACGAAGACACCGCCGGCTGGATCTGCGCCAAGGTCAAGCGCACGCCCGAGCTGGTCCACGGGCCCGACAGGGTCACGGTCCCCCTGCGTCGGACCGGGCCCAGGGGAAGCGGTCGCTTCGAGGAGGTGGGCTGGGACGACGCGCTCGACGAGATCGCGGCGCGCATCCGGCTCGCCATCGACGCGCACGGGCCGGGCTCGGTGGTTCCGTACCTCTACAACTCCTCGGCCGGCAACCTCGGCGCCGCGGGCCTGTCCCCGCTCGTCTGGGAGGCGCTCGGCACGGCGCGTACCGCGATCACGATCTGTGCGGCCACCTCGGCTCTGGCGTGGCGGCTCACCTACCGCGATCTGCCCGGCGCCGACCCGGCATCGCTGGACGACAGCGATCTCGTCGTGGTCTGGGGCGCCAACCCGAACGTGTCGAACTCGCACCTGGTCCAGCGCATCGAACGACGACGTCGCGACGGTGTCGCGCTCGTCGTGGTCGACCCTCGCCGGACGCCGCTCGCCGCCCGCGCCGACCTGCACGTGGCGCTGCGGCCGGGCACCGACGTGGTGCTGGCCATGGGCGTCGCCGCCCGGCTGGCCGAGGACGACCGGCTCGATCGCGACTTCCTGGCCCGCTGGGTCGAGGGAGCCGACGAGTACCTGGCGGCCTGCGCCGAGTGGACGCCGGCCCGCACCGCCGAGGTCTGCGGGGTGCCGGAAGCGCAGGTCGTCGAGCTCGCCGAGCGCTACGGGCGGGCCAGCGCCGCCATGGTCCGGGTCGGCTGGGGCATGGAGCGCAACCGCAACGGCGGCTCGGCGACGCGGGCGGTGCTGGCGCTGCCCGCGCTCGCCGGACAGTTCGGCCGACCGGGCGCCGGTGTGTTCCAGGACGTCCGCGGCTCGGGCGGCTACGACGCCGCGGTCCTGCACCGCGAGGTGCTCGGAACCGGGACCGGGTCGGCCCGCCGCGTCGTCAACATGAACCGGCTGGGCCGAATCCTGCGCGATCACGAGGGTGGCCGGGTCGAGGTGCTCTTCGTGCAGGGCTCGAACCCGGCGGCGAGCTGCCCGGAACAGGCCGCGGTGCTCGAGGGGCTCGCCCGCGACGATCTGTTCACGGTCGTCCACGAGCTGACGATGACCGACACCGCCGCGCTCGCCGATCTCGTCCTACCGGCCACGTCGCAGTTCGAGGTCGACGAGATCGTGTCCTCGTACGGTTCCTACGTCGTGCAGGAAGCGCCTGCGGTGATCCCCCGGGTCGGTCGCAGTCGGACCAACGACGAGGTCAGCTGCGCCATCGGCGTTCGGCTCGGGCTCGACCCCGAGCGTTTCAGCCCCGACCCCGACCGGGTCCGGCGCATCGCGCTCGGCGGGCGCGACCTGCCGATCCGTACTCGGCCCACCATCGGGACCGTCCAGTTTCGCGACGTCGTGCCGTCGGGTCCGGTGCGCCTCGTCGTCGAGGACCGCGACGGCGTCGACCGGTTGCCCACGTACCGCCCACTCGAGACGCCGGGCCGGCCGATCACGCTGCTCAGCCCGGCGACGAGCCGGACGATCTCCACGATGTTCGGCAACCTCGAGCCCGCCTCGACCGACCTGCGGCTCAGCGCTGCCGACGCGGCCGAACGGGGCCTGCGCGACGGCGACCGCGCCCGGGTCAGCGACGGGGCGCACGCCATCGAGGTGGCCGTGACGATCGGTCCCGAGCTCGGACCGGGCGTGGCGAGCATGCCGAAGGGCATGTGGCGGCGTGACGGCGACCGTGGCCACACCGTCAACGTCTTCTGCCCCGACGACCTCGCCGATCTGGCCGGCGGCGCCACCTTCAACGACGCACGCGTCGAGGTGACCAGGATCTGAGCGGACCGGTCCCTTGCCACACAGGCCGGCCCCCTACCGGTTCGGTCGACGGTGACCGAGGCCCGCCGGTCAGCCGCGCAGGCGGAGGTGGCTCAGCTCGAAGTAGTCGCGCCAGGCGGTGATCTTGCCGTCGCGGACGTCGAAGGTGCCCATGACAGGCAGCTCGAAGGAGGGCTTCTTGCCGGCCCGGTCGACGAAGAACTCGGTTCGCTCCGTCAGCACGGCGTGCTCGTTGGCGGCGATGTTGTCGACCTGGAGGCGTACCTCCCAGCGCTGGGAGAAGCGGTTGAGGATCTCGAACGCGGCGTCGGGGCCGACGTGGTGATCGCCCTCGATGGGGATGTTCCGATAGTCCACGTCGGGTGCCATCACCTCGTGGAACTCCTCGCGGGTCATGTGCGCCCATCCCTCGCACACGCGCCGGGCGACGGCCAGATTCTTCTCGACCACGGTCATGTCCATGGCCGCGACGCTAGCTCCCCCGACGCGGGGCGGTGCACGGGCCGGCAGGGGCGCTCGCGCCTCGGCCAGACTGAGGTGATGCAACGACGAGACAATCGCCCCGGGGGCTACGCCTACCTGCCCGCGATCCCGCCGTACTCCGGCGGGGTGCTCGCGCTGGAGGGGTTCGAGATCGTCCACGTCAGCGTCCGGGGAGCGGTGCCCTGGCGGGCCGGATTCGAGCTGGTCGACCGGACGATCGCCGCGGCCGGCCGGCCGCCTGTCGCCCTGTGCTCGGTGGCCTTGCGCTGCCCCGCACCGCACTCCTTCGACGGGTTCGCCGCGTTCAACGCCGAGTACCGGGCCCAGCTCGACGAGCGGGGCATCCTGATCGACGGCGAGAACCCGGTGGCGCGGACCAACGTCGCCCCGGTGGTGCGCCCGCCCGCCGACACGACGCTGGCGGCCTTCGGGTTCACGGTGCCCCGGCCCGCATCGGCCGCGGCGCGTCCGTCTTTCGTCGTGGCGGGCGCCGGGGACCTCCGCAACCAGGAGCTGCGGGCCGAGGCGATCGTGGCCGCCGGCGACTCGTCCTCGGCGGGACTGCGCAGCAAGGTCGACCAGGTGCTCACGACCATGGGCGCGCGCCTGGCCGGCCTCGGCGCCTCGTGGGCCGACGTCGACGTGGTCGACGTCTACACCGCGGTGGGGTTGGACGTCGACACCGCGACCCACCTCAACGAGGCGGTCGGTGTCGCGAGCGCCTGCGGCCTGCGCTGGTACCTGGCCCACCCCCCGATCGAGGGACTCACCTTCGAGATGGACCTGCGCGGCGGCACCGCCGAGCGTTCGGTGTAGCTCCCCCGGCGCTGGCGCTCGCCTCGGTGGAGCTTCAGCCGAGATACCCGGTGGCGATGCCGACCGCGGCGAGGACGACGGCCAAGATCAGCAGCCATCGCAACGCCTTCACCACGAGGCCGAGCACACCGACCCCGACGGCCGCACCGAACAGGACGACGACGAGGGAAGTCGTCGTCACGAGGCTTCCTCGGCCTGGTCGTCGTCGCCGCCCTCGTCGAGAAGGCCGCCGGCGGCGGCCAGGGCGCTGGCCATGCCCACCGCCTTGTCGTACACCGCCGCGAAGTAGTGCTCGGCCTGGCGTTCGTGGCCGGGGAGCGGCGGCGGTCCGAGCGAGCGGACCACGGCGGCCGCGTCGACGCTGGGTCGAACCGTCAGCGGCTCGTCCAGCACTGCGTGCGCCGCCTCGGGGTCGCCCCAGAACTTGACCAGCACCTGGCGTTGGGCCCGCTTCGACTTCGCCTTCGGCCGACGGCTGCGCTTCATGCCGCACTCCCGACGCTCGAGCGGCGCGGGGTCGCCGCCGACGGCTCGCCTGGCAGCTCGGAGCCCGAACCGCCGTCGCTGCCCGCGCTGGCTCCGGCGCTCGAATCGGCTCCGGCGCTCGAACCGATGGCGGGCTCGTCCTCGGTGAGCAACTCGTCGGTGCGTAGCCCGAGCGCGGCGCGCAGCTGCGAGGCGTCGAGGTCGCCGAGCGAGGACGACTTGGGCAGGACCATGTCGGCGATGCGCCGCTTGCCGGCCACCACTTCCTCGACCCGCTCGTCGACGGTGCCGGTGCACACCAGGCGGTGACAGATGACGGTCTTCGTCTGGCCGATGCGCCACACGCGGTCGCGCGCCTGGTCCTCGACGGCGGGGTTCCACCACCGGTCGTAGAGCACGACGTGGCTGGCGGCGGTCAGGTTGAGCCCCGTGCCGCCGGCCTTCAACGACAGCACCATCGCACCCGCACCCTTGCCGGCCTGGAAGTCGGCGACGAGCTGGTCGCGCTGGCTGCGGCTCAGGCCGCCGTGGTAGCAGGCGACCGGCGTGCCGGTCTTCTCGGTCAGGTGCGCTGCGAGCTTCACGCCCCATTCGGCGAAGTGGGTGAACACGAGCACCCGCTCGCCGGCCGCGTAGACCTGCTCGATGATCTCCATCAGCCGGGCCAGCTTGCCCGAGCGGCCGTCGAGCGGCTCGCCGTTGTCCTCGTAGGCGGAGGGGTGGTTGCAGATCTGCTTGAGCGCCGTGATGGCCGCGAGCACCGCACCCTTGCGCACCTCGCCCGTTCCGGCCTCGACCTCGGCCGCGTTGACGACCAGCTCGTCGAGGACGGCCTGGTACAGGCCGATCTGCTCCTGGGTCATCGAACACTGGTCGAGCTCGTCGATACGGTCGGGCAGCTCGGCCGCGATGGCCGGTTCGGCCTTGGTCCGGCGGAACACCAGGATGCCGTTGAGCGCCCGCAGCGCCGCCTCGCCGTTGGCCTGCGCGTTGCCCTCGCCGGAGAGCTGGGCGACGAAGGTGGGGCGGGGCCCGACCAGACCCGGGTTGGCGAAATCGAGGATCGCCCACAGGTCGCCGAGCCCGTTCTCGATCGGCGTACCCGTGAGGGCCACCTTGGTGCGCGCCTGGAGGCGGCGGAGTTGCTGGGCGGTCTCGCTCGCGGGGTTCTTGATGACCTGCGCCTCGTCGAGTACCACCTGGTCCCAGGTCATCTCGGTCAGCGTGTCGATGTCGCGCACGGCCGTGCCGTAGGTGGTCAGCACGACGTCGACCTTCGCGGCGGCCGTGAGCAGCGAGCGACCCTCGTGACGGGACGGGCCGTGGTGCACCAGCACCTTGAGGCCGGGCGCGAAGCGACCCGATTCGCGCGCCCAGTTGCCGACCACGGCGGGCGGGGCGACGACGATGGAAGGGCCTTCGCCTCGGCGGTTCAGCAGGTGGGCCAGGATGGTCGGCGTCTTGCCCAGACCCATGTCGAGCGCGAGACAGCCGCCGAGCCCGGCGCTGGTGAGGAAGCCGAGCCAGCCGAGCGCCTCGGCCTGGTAGGTGCGGAGCTTGCCGCCGAAGTTCGATGGGGTCTCGGCCGGCTCCTTGGAGACCTGCGCGGCCGAACGCAGCAGCTCCGATGCCCAGGTGTCGCCCTCGACCTGCAGCCCGCCGGCGAGCGCGGTGCCTTCGAGGCCGAGCGCGTGGCGCAGCATGTCCGCGCCGGTCATCTGCGTGGTCTTGGCCCGCTCGGCGAGCGCCGCGGCGGCCTCGGCGAGATCGGCATGGTCGAGCGCGACCCAGCGTCCGCGCGATCGGATCAGCGGGCGGGCCTGCGCCGAGAGCCTGGCGATGGCGGCCGCGTCGAGCTCGACGTCGTCGAAGATCGCGGTCCATCGCACGTTGGCGAGCTGGTGGGCTCCGACCACGGAGGGCTGGTTGGTTTCGGCGAACAGGCGCAGCGCGGCGGTGGGTCGACGCCGCGACAGCGCGGGGAGGCGAACCTCGAAGCCGGCGGCGGCAAGCGTGTCGCCGGTGCGGCTCATCAGCTCCCAGGCCTCATCCTGGCTGAGCACGACCTCGCCGCGCCGTTGCCCGCCGGGCCTGCGCAGCACCGGCAGCAGGCGTTCGAGCCGGGCGAGGTGGTCTTCGACCTCGCGCTTGCGGGTACCGGCCCCGGTGACGAGGGCGACCTCGACGGGAACCGGTTGGCGCTCGACGCCCGAAGCGAGCACGCGCAGCATCCACGCGCCGCCGCTGTCGGGCGGGTCGAGCTGGACGATGAGCACGACGGGGCTGCCGGTCGCGACCGGCCGGGCCCAGCGCTCGAGCCGGGCGACGAGCTCGGCGCCCGGCCGGGTCGGCGCTTCGAACGCGGTGCCGTCGAGCCGGGCGAGGACCGTCTCGGCGATGTCGGCCGTGGTGCGGACCTGTGGCGGCGGGGCCGGAACCTCGAGCCGGCTCGCACCGGTGCGGCAGATGGCGTGGACGATGCCGGCGAGCGCCGAGCGGGCGACGGCCTTCGCATCGGCGTTCGGTTCGAGCGCGCTGACCGTGCCGGGCAGGCTGACGGCGAGGTCGTTCAGCAATGACGGCGAGGTCAGCACGGGCATCCAGCGCACGGCGAAGGTGCCGCCGGTCGCGCTGCGTTCGCCCTTGCGGGTGCGGGCCTTGGTGCGTTTGGACTGGCGCAACATCGGCACCACGCGCCCCTCCGCGGTGAACCGGACCGCCAGCGCGGCCACCCGGCCCAGCCAGCGCACGCTGGGTGCGAGCTCGCCGTCGGCGGGACGGGCGCCGACCACCACCAGCCAACCAAGCACGTTGGAGACCGGCACGGAGAGGGCGGGGGCCTGATCGCCGGTCGGCAGGGTCACGGGCGGGTGATCGGTCCAACCACCGCTCGGAGCTCCGGCCTCGGCGAGCATCTCGCGGAGCCGCTCGACGTCGGCGGCGGGCGCGTCGGGCCCGCCGGCCCAGGCCACGATGCCCCCGCTCGCCCACGACAGCTGCAGGCGAGCCACGCCAGAGCCGGGCAGGGGTTCGACGTCGTCGGCGACGGGTCGCGCCCGCTGTTGGACCGGCTCGGATCGGGCCGGCTCGGAGGCGGGCGCGGCTTCGGGCGCGTCGTCATCGGTGTCGTCGAGGAGGTCGACACCCACCAGGCGGGACAGGGTCGCCAGCAGGTTGCGTCGCTCGGCCTCGAAGTCGTTGATGACCTGGAACCGCTCGGGCGCGTTGGCGGCGCGGACCCGCGCCAGCGCCCGCTCGGTCTGCCAGAGCTGCTGTCGCACCTCGTCGGTCCAGGCCTCGGCGTGGGACTCCAGCAGTGCGATCTCGTCCGGGGTGGCCTCGCCAGCGGCCTCGGCCGCGACGATCGCCGTGAAGTAGCGGGGAAGCCCCTGCCGCGAGGGGCGGGGCTTGGCGGCGACGGGAGCGTCGGTCGTGTCGCCGGGTTCTTCGAGGTCTTCGAGCGCCGGGGCCTCGGTGGGCCGGCTGGTCGTCGTGGTGATGGTCGTCTCCGTTTCAACGGCAAACGTCGGCCGAGTGCGCCGAGTACCCGTAGGACGCCCGCGAGGGCGCACGGTATGGATCACACCCGTTTGTGTCGGCGAGCGCCGCTTCCCGCTGTGTCCCCCGAGTTGGTGAAGGTCCGAGCCGTGCTGGCCCCACCGTTCCCCTTGGTTCCACACCAGGTCTGCCGGCCAGCGGACGCCGAGTTGCACGCCACCGGCGGCAGGTCCCTTCGCCGCGAGAGCCACCGTAGCCGCTCGGAGCGGCCAGCGCGCCATTCCGGGACGCTCGCCGCCGCCTCGCGCGCCACACTGGTCGCGTCGGGCCGCTCGAGCGGCCGCCGTCACCAGGCAAGGAGCGAAACATGGTCGCAGCACAGGTCGTCCGCGCCCACGTCGTCGTCGGGGGTTTCCCGCCCGGAGCCCCGGCCGGCCACGACATGGACTACGCCCGGCTCCGCCTACTCGGGCTGATGAGCGAGCACTCCCACGCCCGGGCGACCGTCGCCTCCGACTACGACCGGCTGGGCACCTGGCTGCAGGGCGCGTCACTGCTGGTCAGCTACGCCGCCGGTCCATTCCCTGCGGGGCTCGATCTCGACGCGCTCGACGCCTGGCTCGACGCCGGGGGTCGCTGGTTGGCGTTGCACGGCACGAGCGGGGGCAAGGCGGCACCCGTCGACGGGAACCGTCGCGTCCGCACGATGGTGAAGATGGCGCACCACCGGACGCTGGGTGGGTTCTTCCTCAACCATCCGCCCCTGCGCCGCTTCGAGGTGATCGTGCACCAGGACGGCCCGCTCACCGCCGGCGTGTCCCCTCGCTTCGAGACCGAGGACGAACTGTACCTCGTCGAGCTGACCGATCCCGAGCACACCCAGGTGTTGCTCACGACGGAACTCGACGCCGACCCCTCCCCCGCCGGCTTCGGCTTCGTGTACGACGAGGACACCTCGGCCGGCCCCGACGGCCGTACGCGCGTGCTCGGCTACCGGCGTGACGTCGGCGCAGGCGCCGTGACGTACCTGGCGCTCGGGCACTGCCACGGCCCCTCGAGCAACTCGCAGCCGTTCGTGGACGCGTCGGTGACGGCCGACGGCACGACGCCGCTGGTGTTCCGGGGATCGTGGGAGACCGAGGACTTCGTGAGGTTGCTGCGCAACGCCCTCGCCTGGGGGCTCGAACCGCGCGGCTGACGGGGTGGTGGTTCACGAGTGCTTGACGCCGCCAGCGCCCCTTGACAGAATGCGCACCTGAGCGATCGCTTAGTAAGCCGGGGTTCAACCTACCTGCCCGCACCGTGTGGCCGGTGGACGACCGTAGCCCCGGGTGAGCCGAGCGTCGCTCACGATCCTGATGTCCAGGCGCCCGGCGCTCAGGTGCCGCCGCCGGGAAGGGGGCCAACGCGACGAGCTTCGAGAGCTAGCCACATCGTGACGTTCGGAGGGGTTCTTCCGACTACCCCCTTGTGTGGCCGGCCCGCGACGGCGGACCGGTCCGTCGAACCCGAAACTCCGCCGGACGCACGCGAGTTCGGGAGCGCCCGCCACCCCCGTGGACGGGCGCTCCCGCCGCGTCCGGACCCGCCCACACCCGGAGAGCCTGGGTTCACACCAGGGTGAGCCCGGGTTGGCCTTGGGTTAGCCTCCCGCCATGGCACTGCCCGGAGCACTGACCGATCCGGCCGCCGTACGCGGCGAGCGAACCTCCTATCCGAGCGGGGGGCGGAGCGTCCCTGCCTACCTGGCCCGGCCGGCAGCCGGCGGGTCGCGAGGCGGGCTGATCGTCATCCACGAGGCCTTCGGACCCGTCGAGCACATCGACGACCTCGCTCGCCGCTTCGCCGGCGCCGGCTTCGACGCGATCGCCCCCGACCTCTACCACCGCGACGGCGCGCCGGACCCGACCGACATGGGATCGGTGATGGCCAAGATGTTCGGCCTCGCCGACGGGGACGCGATCGCCGACCTCGAAGCGGCCGCGGCGCATCTGCGCTCGCTGGACAGCTCGAATGGGAAGGTCGGCGTGCTCGGCTTCTGCTCCGGCGGACGCCAGACCCTGCTGCTGGCCTGCTCGAGCTCGGTCGTCGATGCCGCCGCGCCCTGTTGGGGAGGCTTCATCGATCGGGCCACGCCGGATGCCGAGACCACCGCCGAGCGGCCCGTCAAGGTGATCGACCTCGCCGGCCAGGCCCACTGCCCCCTCTACGTCGTGGGCGGTGTCGAGGACCAGAACCCCTCGCCGGAGGTGCTGCGCGAACTCGGGTCGCGCCTGGCTGCCGCGGGGAGGCCGGCCGAGGTCGAGATCTTCGACGATGCCGGCCACGCCTTCCTCGCCGACTACCGACCCTCCTACCGCGAGGGCCCGGCCCACGCCCTGTGGCCGAAGCTGGTCTCGTTCTTCCAGGCGCACCTGGGCTGAGGCTGGGCCGCTGGGCCCTGACCCGGCCAGCGACGGGCGCTGGCCGGCGCGGCTCAGGGTGCGCTCGGGACGGCCCGGCGCACCTCCGCTGCGGTCGCCCAGACGTCGCCGTGGGCGGCGCGGTGGGCGAAGCCGAGTCGGCCGTAGTAGTCGGCGATGCGCTCGGCGTCGAAGTGGCCGGCCGGGTCGATGCGGATGATCGACCCCGGGTCGACCCGCTCGGCGAGCGCCACCAGCAGCGCCGCGCCAACCCCGCGATTGCGCTGAGCGGGTACGACGACGTGTTCCCAGACCTCGACCGATCCGGGCTCCCCGACACTCGCGGCGATGTAGCCGACGGGGCGGTCGCCATGCCGTGCGACGAGCACCACGTCGTCGTCGGCCGGGGACCGGGCGGCGAAGACGAACTCCAGCCACGGAACCGACTCGTCGTGCAGCGCCGAAAGCAACTCGGCGGCGTCGGTGTCGAGCACGCTGACCTGGTCGGTTCGGATGATCTCGATGAGCTGGCCCACAGGTTGTCCTTTCGGGTTCTCGTCGGAACGCCGGCTCGAGGGAGCGGGCTGGCTCCCGGCCCCTCGGCCCGGTGGTGCGATCGTAGCCTAGTGAGCGTTCAATAGGAACGCTCTTCCAGTAGGTAGTCGATGACCTCGATCGGGGAACCGAGCGATGCCGAACACCGCTCCGACACCTGCCGACGGCGCGTCGGCGGCCCGTACGAGACGGGAGTCACAGCTGCGGTCACCGGGGTCGGGGGGTCCGTCCGAGTAGTTTGTTGACGCCATGACGGAACGAATCGACGCGACGGTCAACGAGATCTCGACGCCCGAGCGCATCAAGACCGAAGCCCTCCGCCTCTTCCTGGAGGAGGGCTACCGCGGCGCCGCCGTGCGAGACATCGCGGAACGGCTCGGCTTCACGGTTCCCGCGCTCTACTACCACTTCAAGAACAAGGACGCCATCCTCGAAGCCATCGTGGAGCCCTTCGCCGATGCGGGCGAGGCCCTGCTGGCCCGGCTCGCGACCGCGGCCCAGGTGTCGTCGCCGTGCGAGTTGGAGGTCGCGGCCATCGAGGGCTACTACGACGTCATCGCCGGTCACCTCGACGTCTTCCGCTTCGTGTCCACCGATCGGGCCGTGCGCAGCAATCCCGTGGCCGGCCACCGCCTCGCCGACCAGGCGACCCGGTTCCTCGATCTGCTCGCCGGAGCCGACGCCGACCACGATCGACGCCTGCGGGCCGCGGCCGCCGTCGGCGCCGTGCGCCGCCCCCTGCGCATGCCGGGCACCGATCTCGAGGCCGACCGGGCCGCCATCGTGGCGGCCGCCCTGGCCGCGTTGCGCTCGATGGTCTCCGCGGTCGCCTGACAGCGTCCACCCGCAGAACGAAGGAGGCGACGGCGAGATGGGACACGAGGCGTTCGACGAGGTGGTCGCCCTGCTCCGGCTCGAGCCGCTCGGCGAGGACCGTTACCGCGGCGGCGTGCCCGAGGTCGGCGGTGACAACCCTTGGAGCCTCTACGGCGGCCACCTGATCGGCCAGACCCTGGCGGCGGCCTGTGCCACGGTCGAATCGAACCGGCCCGTCGCCTCGCTGCACGCCTACTTCCTGCGCGCGGGCGACCCGGGCCAACCGGTCGATTTCGACGTCGAGCGCACCCGCGACGGCGCCAGCTTCAGCCACCGCCGGGTCTGCGCGAGCCAGGGCGGTCGCACGGTGTTCGAGTTGACCGCGTCGTTCCAGCTGCTCGAGGACGGCCGATCCTTCGACACACCCGCCCCCGACGGCGTGCCCGAGCCCGAGAGCCTGGTGGGATTCGTCGAGCTCATGGCGAGTCACGAGACCCCGCCGTTCGACACCTACTGGACGACCAAGCCGCGCCCGATGGACCTCCGCTACGTGCACGCCCCGTGGGCCGCGGCCGGGCCCACGGAAGCGCACGGGATCCGCGCCTGGTACCGGGCGTGGGGCCCCCTCGGCGAGGACCCGCACCTGCACGCGTGCTTCCTCGCCTACAACTCCGACGAGTCGATCAGCGACAACGCCCTCGTCCCCCACGACGTGACCTGGACCGACGAGGGGCTGGTTGTCGCCAGCTTGGATCACGCCATGTGGTTCCACCGGCCCTTCCGGGCCGACGACTGGCTCCTGGTCGATCAGTACCCCATCGCCACGGCGCACGGGCGCGGCCTCGCGCTGGGCCGCGTGTGGGACCGGGCCGGTCGTCTCGTCGCCACGATGACCCAGGACGTGTTGATGCGCGTCTGACAGGTCGACCGGCCGGCGTCGGGCGCCCAGCTGCGACGACCCCGCTGTGCGCCCCGCGGCGCGGCCGTGGCTCGCCACGACCGATAGCCTGCAGGAGGGCCGTCACCACCGGGCACGGATGCGCCGCCGCGCGGCGCACCCAGTGGCGCCCGGCCGCGAGCGAGGCACGCAGCCCCACCACCGGCCGCCGGCACGTCCACCGCGTCGCGATCCAGCGGATCGCGGCCTTGGCTTCGAGGAGCACTCCCACCGATGAGCATCGTCCACGCCAGCCCGCTGCCCGAGGTCGGCATCCCCGACGTGGCGCTGACGTCCTACGTGCTGCGCCGCGCCGGCGAGTTGGCCGATCGCGCCGCCCTCGTCGACGGGACGACCGGCCGCACGATCACGTTCGCCCAGCTCGCCGACCAGATCGCCCGACTCGCCGGCGGTCTGCGAGCGCGCGGGTTCGGCATCGGCGACACGCTGGGGCTGATGGCGCCGAACATCCCCGAGTACGCGGTCGTCTTCCACGGCGTGGCCACCGCAGGCGGCACGGTCACCACCGTCAACCCGACCTACACCGCGGACGAGATCCGCTTCCAGCTCCAGGACGCCGGCGCCACGATGCTGGTCACCATCCCCGCGTTCGTCGAGACGGCGCTGGCGGCCGTCGAGGGCACCGCGGTGACCGAGGTCCACGTGCTCGGTGAGGCCGAGGGCGCGACGCCCGTCACGGTGTTGTTCGGCGAGCCGGCCAGCCAGGTTGACCTCGACCCCGCCACGCACGTCGTGGCCC
>Ga0224505_10001613_pt1 | contig 13975 bp, 14 predicted proteins | sample SF_Jan12_sed_USG_FD_169102 | JGI IMG/M metagenome (GOLD analysis project Ga0224505, IMG submission 169102) | Sediment microbial communities from San Francisco Bay, California, United States - SF_Jan12_sed_USGS_4_1 | ecosystem: Environmental > Aquatic > Marine > Sediment | place: USA: California... | reverse complement strand
CAACCGTCCTCGCGGCGGTGGCGGCACCACCGTCCGCAATTACCGCCAGTTGCGCTTCAAGCCGATAGGTCTGTCCGCGATACGCATATTCGATGTTCGCGGTACTGCCGCCATGCCACGCGATCACGCCGGCACCCGTCAGACACTGGACAGGAGTCGCCGCCGCAGCCTCAGCCAGCGCCAGCGCCAAACGGCTGTAATCGATGACATAACCCAATTCGGAAAACCCGGCTTCCGCGGCATCAAGTTCCACGCGCCCGAAACCGCCGCGCTGCGACACGTGGATACGGCGTATCGGTGTCGCCGTCGTCGCCAGTTCGGACCACACGCCCAGACGCTCGAGAATCAGCCGGCTGCCGTAGGACAGGGCCAGCGGGCGGGCATCGCCGGCTGCACTTGCCCGCGCTTCCAGCAATACGACTTTCCGTCCGGACGCCCGCAATGCCAGCGCCAGCGCGCTGCCCACCGGGCCGCCGCCGATGATGGCGATGTCCGCCGAGTCAGACATGGCGCGCACGCATCAACGCTTCGATGTCGGCAACGCTCTTTGGTGCGCCGGCGCTGAGAATCTCGCAACCTTGCGCTGTCACCAGCGCGTCATCTTCGATGCGCACACCGATATTGGTAAATGCCTCAGGCACACCGGGGCCGGGCCGGATGTAACAACCGGGCTCTACGGTAAGCACCATGCCCGGCTGCAACTCCCGCCAGGCGCCGTTGACTTTGTAATCGCCGGCGTCATGCACATCCAGGCCGAGCCAGTGGCCCGTGCGATGCATATAAAATTGTTTGTACGTCTCCTGTTCCAGCACCGCCGCGAGTGAACCTTCGAGCAGTTTCAGATCGATGAACCCCTGTGCCAGCACCGCCACTGCCGCATCGTGCGGCGCATTCCAGTGCGCGCCGGGACGCACGGCGGCAATCGCCGCGGCCTGGGCAGCGAGTACCAGTTCGTAAACCGCGCGCTGCGGACCGCTGAACCGCCCGTTGACCGGGAAAGTGCGCGTGATGTCCGACGCGTAACCGTCGAGTTCGCAGCCGGCATCGATCAGCAGCAGGTCGCCATCGGCCAGCACGCCGTTGTTTTCGACATAGTGCAGCACGCATGCATGCGCGCCCGCGGCAACGATCGGGGTGTAGGCCGGAGCCTGTGCGCCGCTGCGGCGGAATTCATGCTGCAACACTGCCTCGATTTCGTATTCGCCGACGCCCGGGCCCGCTGCCTGCATCGCCAGTCGATGGGCTGCTCCCGAAATCACGCCGGCGCGGCGCATCAGTGCCTGCTCTTGCTCGTCCTTGAGCAGGCGCATGTCATCAATCAAACAGTGCACATCGCGAATTTCCCCCGGCGCCGCAACGCCGCTGCGCGCGCGGTTGCGCACGGCGTTGATCCAGCCCAGCACGCGCGCATCCCAGAGCGCGTCGCTTCCGAGATGCACGTGGACAGCCGGCTGATCGGCCAGCAGATCCGGCAGGCGCTCATCAAGCTCGGCCTCGCTGTAGGTCTCGTCAAAACCGAACCTGTCTTTTGCGGCTTCCGGACCATGGCGATACCCGTCCCAGATCTCGCGCTCCGGATTCTTTTCACGGCAGAACAGTATGCTTTGCGGCTGCGCACCGCCCCTCAGCACCAGCACGGCCTCGGGCTCACGAAAACCCGTCAGATAATAAAAGTAGCTGTCGTAACGATACGGATAATGCGCATCCCGGTTGCGGATGCGCTCGGGCGCTGTCGGCACAATCGCCACGCCATCACCGAGCTTCGCGGCAAGGCGCGCGCGGCGGCAGGCGTAAATCGTGGCATCCATCTGCGTGTGCTCGGTCATGGCGGAATTATAGCCGTGGGTCAGTCACCGATCTGGGCATCGAGCAAGTGCGCCCAGGCGTTCTCGCGCGCCGGCAACTCCCGCGCAATCAGCGCGCGGAGTGCTTCGTGCGCGGCCCGCAACCGCGCCGCGTCTTCGCCCGCAGACAATCCGTCCAGCAGACCGCCGACCGCATCCAGCGCCTCACGCACACCCAGTGCCGCTGCCAGCGCGCTTTTCAGGCGCTCACGCGGATGCGGGATCCAGGTGCGGGACGCAGTAAGACTTCTCAGGCGCTCGCCGAGTTCGAGCACCCGCTTGCGCAACCGCGGCGCAGCGCCGAGCTGTGCCAGCGCAATGTCTCCCCACACCGCAAGGTCGATCATTTCCCGCCACTGCGCATGTATCGCAGCCACCCATGCCGGATCCGGTGCCAGTACCGCGTCGACCTGTGCCGCGTCAAGATCACTGCCCATCACTGCATCCGCCCGCGCGCGCTTCGCTATCCAGCGCGGCAAGCCGCTCCGGCGTGCCCACGTCGTGCCACCGACCCGCGTAGAGTTCGCCGGTGACCTGCCGTCGCCGCATCGCGGCGATGAGAATGTCCGCCAGCCGGGCACGGCTGCCGCGCGGTATATCCGCAAACAGCGCGGGATGATAGGCCCCGATGCCGCTGAACGTGTGACGCGTACCGGCATCGGCAAGGATCATCCCGTCGGCCAGTCCGAAGTCGCCGCGCGGATGCTGCGGTGGATTTTCCACGAGCACCAGATGCGCCAGCGGACCGGCAGGCGTCAGCCGGCAAGCCGCGGCAACCAATGCGGAAAAATCGTAGTCGCTGTAGACATCGGCATTGACTGCGATGAATGGCTCCTGCCCCAGCAACGGCAGGGCAAATGCGATGCCGCCCGCGGTTTCCAGGGCCACGGTTTCGCGCGAATAGCTGATTCGCACACCCAACGCGACACCATCGCCCAGCGTCGCCTCAATCCGCTCGCCCAGATGAGCGAGATTAATGACGACGTCGCGGATGCCGGCGTGCGCGAGTGCGCGGATGATCAATGCGATCAGGGGACGGTCGCCAATCTGCAGCAGCGCTTTGGGCGTATGGTCGGTCAGCGGTCGCATGCGCTCACCGCGTCCCGCCGCAAGAATCATCGCTTTCACGGTTCTGCGCTCAGAAGGTATATCCCGCTTGCGGTTGCCGCTGCTCCAGCTCGTCGAGCAGATGCACCATCGGCGCAAGGTCACGATAACGGGCGCTGACTTCGCGTACGTAGCGGATGAAGCGCGGCGCGTCATCGAGATATCCGGGTTTGCCGTCACGATGGTGGATGCGCGCAAATATGCCCAGGACTTTCAGATGGCGTTGCAAACCCATCCATTCAAACGCGCGGTAGAACGCTCCGAAATCGGCGTCCACTGGCAGGTGTGCACGTCGGGCCTGTTCCCAGTAGCGCACCGTCCAGTCGATCACCCGTTCTTCGGGCCAGCTGACGAACGCATCCCGGAACAGCGATACGACATCATAGGTAATCGGTCCGTACACCGCGTCCTGAAAATCCAGTATGCCGGGATTCGGCGTCGACAGCATCAGGTTGCGCGGCATGTAATCCCGGTGGACGAAAACAGCCGGCTGCGCCAGCGCACTGCCGACCAGCAGCTCATTGATCTGCGCAAGGTTCGCGCGTTGCTTCTCCGACAAGGTGGTGCCGAGATGGCGCCCGACATACCACTCGGGAAACAGCGCCATCTCACGTTGCAGCAATACCCTGTCATAGGAAGGCAGCACACCCGGCCGGCTGGCGCGCTGCCAGACCACCAGTGCCGCAATGGCGTCACCGAACAGGTCGCCGGCATTGTCCTCGGTCAAGGCACGCAAATAAGTCGTGTCCCCGAGATCGGTCAACAGCAGGAACCCCTGTCCGGTGTCCGCATTCAGGATCTCAGGCACATGCAGTCCCGCATCGCGCATCAATTGCGCGACCTGGATGAATGGGCGGCAATCTTCACGCTCCGGCGGCGCATCCATGACGATGCGCGTGCCGTGACTGACAGTCACGCGGAAATAGCGGCGAAAACTCGCATCAGCAGACGCCGGAGCAAGCGTAAAAGCTTCCCCAGACAAACATTCCGCCAGCCACGCGCAAAGTGATTCTAGGCGCGGGTCGCTCCCGGGTACAGAGGATGGATTCAAGCGTTGCTTCAGGCAGTGAATTGTGAGATTTTACCATCTCGCCTGCCGCTTCTCTCCGATGCCTCTTTCCCGATTTTCACAAAAATCCCGCATAGCACTTGCCGTGCTGTGCGCACTGCCGCTGCTGGCTGCCGCCGATGAGGGGCTGAAGCCTGAACCCCGCTCCGGTCTGGGACTGAAACCGCCGCAGAATACCGACCAGTTGCCGATGTTCGTCGAGGCCGACCGCATACAGGGCACGCAGGACAAGGAAATAGAGGCCTTTGGCAACGCCCGGCTGCGCAAGGGTGAACAGGCGTTTCATGCCGACTGGATGCGTCACGATACCGCGGCCGAGGTGCTGACTGCCAAGGGCAATGTCCGCATCACGCAGGAGCGGGAAGTGATCGAAGGTCAGGCGCTGCGCTACGAACTTGCCACCGATCGCGGGCATATTGACCAGCCGCGTTACACGTTGATGAGCCTGCCTCCAGGCGGCCCCGCCGGCGAGCGCGCCTCGCAAATCGATGGCCGCGGCACGGCGGAACGCCTGCTGTTCGACGGTCCGCAGAAATATCGGGCCGAAACCGCCAGCTACACGACCTGCGCGCCCGGCAATAATGCGTGGGTCATGCGCGCGAAGCAGCTCGACATCGACCGCAATCGCGACGTCGGCGTAGCGCATGATGCAAGTATCGTTTTTTTTGACCAGACCATTTTCTACTCACCATACCTTTCATTTTCGCTGCATCAGGAACGCAAGTCCGGGTTTCTGACGCCGAGTTACCGGAACTCCAATACGTCGGGATTCGAGTTCACTGTGCCCTATTACTGGAATATCGCGCCCGACATGGATGCAACACTGTATCCGCGCTATATGACCAAACGCGGCCTGCAGCTTGGCGGCGAGTTTCGCTACCTTGCTCCGCGCGGTCGCGGCGAAACCCGGATCGAAGTCCTGGCGAACGACCAGCAGATCGATCGCGACCGCTGGGGATTTTTCACCAAGCACCAGCAGGCGCTGGGGAACGCCTGGAACGGCACTGTCAACCTCAATCGTGTTTCGGACGACAAATACTTCACCGATCTGTCTTCTCTGGTTGCGCTCACCTCGCAGGTGAACCTGTCCAACGATGGCACGTTATCCCGTGGCGGCACATGGGGCAATGGCGGGACATACGCCTTTTCAGCCTACGCCCAGCGCTGGCAGACCCTGCAAACCGACCCGAACACGACATTGGTTTCGCCATACAACCGTCAGCCGCAACTCGTCTTGTCGGCACAGAACCTGGATTCCCGGTGGGGGGACTTCGATCTGTCCGCAAGTTTCACTGCGTTTGACCACAAATCGCTGGTCAACGGCAACCGCGCCGTAGCGTATCCAAGTTTTTCCGTGCCGTTGCAGAACGCGTACGCATTCGTGATCCCCAAAATCGGGGCTCATTTAACCGGTTACGCTATGGGCAGCAACAATACCGCCGCCTTGCCGAATACGACCCGCTCATTGCCGATTTTCAGCACTGAGGCAGGACTGATATTTGAGCGTGATGCTCAAGCGAATAACGCGCCGTTCATCCAGACGCTGGAACCCAAGGCGTATTACGTCTACATCCCGTACAAGGATCAAAACCAGTTGCCGATTTTTGACAGCGGGCAGCAGGACGTTAATTTCGCGACCATATTTTCCGAAAACCAGTTCAGCGGCCAGGACCGAATCAACGATGCCAACCAGCTCACGATTGGCGCAAACTCCCGGTTCATCGATGCCAGTACCGGTATCGAACGACTGCGCGTCGCGCTTGCACAACGCTTTTACTTCCAGTCGCAGCGCGTCACCTTGCCCGGCGTGGCGCCGCGCGCCAGCGACAGCAACTCCTCGGACCTGCTGGCGACGTTCGGCGGGAATATCGCGAAGAACTGGGCCGTCGATACCGGCTGGCAATACAACACCGATCAGAAACAGACGCAAAAATTCAATATCGCCGGGCGTTATCAGCCGCAGCAGGGCAAAGTGCTGAACCTTGCCTACCGCGACACCATTAATTCGTTGCGGCAGGTCGATTTCTCGACTCAGTGGCCCATAGACGGACGCTGGACAGCCGTCGGCAGGTGGAATTTCTCGCTGCTCGACAACCGCACGCTGGAAGCACTGGCCGGTTTCGAGTACAACGACAGCTGCTGGGCCCTGCGCGTAGTCGGCCACCGCTTCGCCACGACCGCAAGTGCTGCCAGCACGTCGGTTTTCGTCCAGCTCGAACTCAACGGCGTATCACGCATAGGCTCCAACCCGTTTGACGCCCTGCGGCGGAACATTTCCGGTTACAAACAACTCGACCCCCGCGGCGGCGCGCCGGTCGAATACAATGTACCGGGAGTGTTCTAGCCTGCCGGCAGCACACAGCCCTGTTTGACGGGGACCGCCGGCTCCAACCTCTGAGACCTTGGAAAATCTGGATTCTGCATGTCGTTTCGAAACCTGCTTTGCCGCCTCCTGCCCTGCATCGTGATGTACGGCCTGCTACTGGCCAATCCGGTCGCACACGCCCAGAACGCCAAACCTCGCGCGATCGTTACCGTCGATCGCATTATTGCCGTGGTCAACGAGGAAGTAATTACCGAGAAAGAGCTGGCGGCACGGGTGGATTTGGCGCTGCGCCAGCTGCGTCAGCAAGGCACGCCGCCGCCATCGCGCGAAGTCATACAGCGGCAGCTGCTGGAGCGCCTGATCAACGACCGGGTGCAGCTGCAGCACGCACGCGAGATCGGTTTGCGTATCAGCGACAGCGAACTCGACCGGGCGCTTGACAGAATCGCCAGCGAGAACAGGCTTTCGTTGCCACAAATGCGCGAAGCGCTTGAGAAAGACGGCGTGCCGTTTACGAAATTCCGCGATGACATTCGCAATGAAATCACGCTGTCACGTTTGCGCGAGCGCGAGGTTGCGCAGAAAATTGTGGTCACCGACGCCGAAATCGAGGGTTTCCTGAGAAACCAGGAAACACAGGGGGGGCGAGGCGATGAATACAACGTCTCGCATATTCTGGTTTCCGTGCCGGAAAGCGCAACGCCGGAGCAGATCCAGGTCCGTCGCGCCCGCGCCGAAGACGCGCTGGCGCAAATCAAAGGCGGCGCGGATTTCCGCCAGGTCGCTGCAGCATTTTCAGACGCTCCCGAAGCGCTTCAGGGCGGTCTGATCGGATGGCGCGAGAGCGACCGCCTGCCCGGTCTGTTTCTAGATGCGCTGCGCCCGTTGAAAGCCGGCGAACTGACAGCACTGCTGCGCAGTCCGAACGGCTTTCACATCCTCAGGCTGAACGAGCGTCGTGGCGGACAGGCGCCGCTGATGGTGCAGCAAACCCATGCCCGTCATATCCTGATCAAGACGAACGAGCTGATTTCGGAAACGGAAGCACGCAACCGGCTGACGACCCTGAAGGAACGTCTGGACAACAAGGCAGATTTTGCCGAACTGGCCCGCGTTCATTCGGAAGACGCCAGCGCATCGCGCGGCGGCGATCTCGGGTGGCTGTCACCGAACGACACGGTCCCGGAATTCGAGCAGACAATGAACGCACTCAAGCCGAATGAAATCAGCCCGCCGGTGAGAAGTCCGTTCGGCTGGCACCTGATCCAGGTGCTGGAACGGCGCACCAAAGACATGTCCAGCGAAGGGCGGCGCCTCAAGGCACAGCAGGCGCTACGCGACCGCAAAACCGACGAAGCCCATCAGGAATGGGTGCGGCAACTGCGCGATCGCGCTTACGTCGAACAACGCCTTGAAGAAAAGATATAAGAATCAATCGGTTATATCAGATCGTCACATGCCTGCGCTGCCGATAACGCCGCTGATTGCCGTGACCGCGGGTGAGCCCGCAGGCATAGGCCCGGACCTGTGTGTCGCGCTGGCGAGTCGCCGGCTACCAGCGCGCATCGTCATCGTGGCCGACCGGGCGCTGCTGCAACAACGTGCACAAATACTGGGGCTGACGTTGGACCAGGTCACCGCCTTTGATCATGCCCATGCGGCCAGCGATTTTTCGATCCTCCATGTACCGCTGGCCCGACCGGCGCAGGCCGGTCACCTGGATGCCGGCAACGCGTCTTACGTCTTGCGCACACTGGAACTCGCCGCCGACGGTTGTCGCGACCGGCAGTTTGATGCCATGGTGACCGCCCCGGTGCACAAAGGGATCATTAATGACGCCGGGATCGCCTTCACCGGCCACACGGAATTTCTGGCCGAACGCCTGCGTGCCGCGCATGTGGTCATGATGCTCGCCGGCGGTGGCATGCGCGTCGCGCTGGCGACAACCCATTTACCGCTGCACGCAGTCGCCGCCGCGATCACCCGCGACAGCCTGGAACAGACCTTGCGTGTACTGCGTGAGGACCTGGTCGCTCGCTTCGGTATTGCCCGACCGCGCATCATCGTGGCGGGACTCAATCCGCATGCCGGCGAATCCGGGCATCTCGGTCGCGAAGAGATCGAAATAATTGCGCCCGTGCTGGAACGCCTGCGTGCGGAGGGCCACGTCCTCGTCGGCCCGCTGCCGGCGGATACATTGTTTCAGCCGGAACGGCTGAAACAATGTGATTGCGTACTGGCGATGTACCATGACCAGGGTCTGCCGGTACTCAAATACGCGAGTTTTGGCGGCGGCATCAACATCACCCTCGGATTGCCGATCATCCGCACTTCGGTCGATCACGGCACCGCGCTGGAGCTCGCCGGCACCGGCAACGCTAAACCGGACAGCCTGATCGCCGCAATCGAACTCGCGGCAGACCTCGCGCTGCGCAACCGGCAAACCACTCCCGCATGACCGGAAAGTCCGGCCCGAAACATGTACCGCGCAAGCGTTTCGGCCAGAACTTTCTTGTTGATGAAGGCATCATCGCCGGTATCGTTCATGCCGTCGGGCCCCGACCGGACGACACGCTGATTGAAATCGGACCCGGGCTGGGGGCGCTGACCGTGCCGCTGCTCGACCGCGTCAGACAACTGCAGGTCATTGAGATCGACCGCGATCTGATCGCGCGGCTGCGTGAACACCATGCTCCGGACCGGCTGCTGATCCACGAAGGCGACGTGCTCAAATTCGATTTCGCCGCGCTGGGCAGGGATTTGCGCGTCGTGGGCAACCTGCCGTACAACATCTCGACACCATTGCTGTTTCGCTTTGCCGAGTTCGCCGCACACCTGCAAGACGTGCACGTGATGCTGCAGCGTGAAGTGGTGGAGCGCATGGTCGCTGCGCCCGGAGACACGGAATTCAGCCGGCTGTCGGTAATGCTGCAATACCGGTTCGACATGGAATTGCTGCTTGACGTGCCGGCCACTGCGTTCGATCCCGCACCCAGGGTCGAGTCGGCCGTGGTGCGGCTGGTTCCGCTGGCGCCGCTGCCGCATCCGGCTCGCGACGAGGCCCTATTCAGCCGTGTTGTGGCACGCGCATTCTCGCAGCGGCGCAAGACCCTGCGCAATACATTAAAGGGGATGGTTACTGCAGAAGAATTCGTGCGCCTCGGCATCGATCCCGGCGCACGGGCGCAGGAGCTGACGGTAGCGGACTTCGTGCGCATCGCCGATGCCGTGACGGCACCGGATTAAGAATCAGCCCGCCGTTTTCCGCTGGACGAATTCGATCTTGTAACCGTCGGGGTCCTCGACGAATGCGATCACCGTGGTGCCGTGCTTCATCGGCCCGGGTTCGCGTGAAACCTTGCCGCCGCGTTTTTTGACTTCTTCACAGGCCTTGTAGGCATCTTCGACCTCGACCGCGACGTGGCCAAAACCGCTGCCCATGTCGTACGATTTCGTATCCCAGTTGTGCGTCAGCTCCAGCACCGCTGCGCGCGACTCATCGTCATAACCGACGAAGGCATTGGTAAAACGCCCGCTTGGGTACTCCTTCTGGCGCAGCAGGCGCATGCCCAACACCTGCGTATAAAAATCGATCGAGCGTTGCAGGTCTCCTACCCGGATCATCGTATGCAGCAATCTCATGCGCAGCCTCCCTGAGCTCAGATCTGTACCATCTCAAAATCTTCCTTGCGTGCGCCGCATTCCGGACAGGTCCAGTTCATCGGCACGTCTTCCCATTTTGTCCCGGCGGCAAGCCCTTCATCCGGCACACCTGCCGCTTCGTCATAAATGTAACCGCAGATCAGACACATGTACTTCCTGTACTGCCCGGTATCGGTGTTCATCAGCATTTGCCAGAGTTAAATAAGCTACAATTCGTTCCAAATTCCGCGTCATTCTAGCTGATCTCACTCCGTCTCCCAATTCTGATGACCGACGCGCCACCGATTGTGATGGTCTTTGCCGCAACCGACCCTACTGGAGGAGCGGGACTGCAGGCAGACATCATGACGCTCGCCAGCATGGGCTGCCATCCGGTGTCGGTGGTTACAGCCATCACGATCCAGGACACGATGGGGGTCGACGAAGTCCAGCCCGTTGACGGCGAGTGGGTGGCCGACCAGGCCCGCTGCATACTCGAAGACATGCCTGTGGCCGCCTTCAAGATCGGCGTACTGGGCAGCCTTGAAGCCGTAGCTGCCGTGGCGGAAGTCGTATCCGACTATCCGGAAATCCCGCTGATCCTCGACCCGGTACTGGCATCGGGCCGCGGCGATGAACTCGCATCCGAGGAAATGCTCGCCGCCATTCGCGAACTGTTGATCCCGCAGACCACGATAGTCACACCGAACAGCATTGAAGCGCGCCGGCTTGCCGCTGATGACACCGATGACAACGATGCCCCCGACCTGGCGGAGTGCGCAAGCCGCATCCTTGCCTCCGGCTGCGAATACGTGCTGATCACCGGGACGCATGAAAATACCGGCGAAGTCGTCAACACGCTGTACAACAGCGACGGCGTATTGCGCAGCGACACCTGGCCGCGACTGCCCCACACCTATCACGGCTCGGGCTGCACACTGGCCTCGGCACTGGCTGCGACCATTGCCAACGGCGTCGACATGCAGGAAGCAGTGCGCGATGCGCAGGAATACACCTGGCAATCGCTGAAACTGGCGTTCAGGCCGGGCATGGGTCAGCATATACCGGACCGTCTGTTCTGGGCCCGCGACGATGATGACTCAACCGGCGCCGACGACGACGGCGAACCGCAAGCGTGACATCACGGATTGCAGGTCTGTACGCGATCACGCCCGATCTGATCGATACGGAAGACCTGCTGCGCCGGACGCGTGCTGCGCTGGCGGGTGGCGCCCGCATTTTGCAATATCGCAACAAAACCGCAACACCGGAGCTGCGGCTGGCGCAGGCGCGCCGATTGCAGCAGCTCTGCGCGGAGTTCGCGGTGCCCCTGATCATCAACGACTCGGCTAAGCTCGCGCTCGAGGTCGGTGCTGCTGGCGCGCATCTGGGGAGTGACGACGGCGACCTTGCGGCGGCACGCGCTCGGCTGGGGCCGGACAAGCTGCTCGGCGCTTCGTGTTACGACCGCATCGAACTGGCGCAACGCGCGATCGCGGCGGGCGCCGACCACGTGGCATTCGGCAGTTTTTTTGCGTCGGGCGTCAAACCCGATGCCGTGCGCCCGCCCATGGACCTGATCAGTCGGGCAAAGCACGAGCTCGGCGTGCCAACAGTCGCGATCGGCGGCATCACGACAACGAACGCGCCGCAACTGATTGCGGCCGGTATTGACGCGATCGCGGTCATCACGGCACTGTTTGCCGCGCCCGACGTTGAACGCGCCGCACGTGAGTTCCGGATGTTATTCGACCAGCCGCCGTACGGATCCAGCCATGAAGAAAAGTCAAAAGCTCTTTAATCACGCCCAGTTGACCATTCCCGGGGGCGTCAACTCCCCGGTAAGGGCATTCAAATCCGTGGGCGGCACGCCGTTGTTCTTACAGCGCGGTAAAGGCGCCCAGATATGGGATGCCGACGGCAACAGCTATATTGACTATGTCGGTTCCTGGGGTCCGTTGATCTGTGGCCATGCCCATCCTGATGTGGTCAAGGCGGTGCAGCAGGCGGCGATACGCGGATTGTCATTTGGCGCGCCGACCGAAGCGGAGGTCGAAATGGCCGATGTGCTGCGCCAGCTGGTGCCGTCGCTGGAACAGGTGCGGCTGGTGAGCTCGGGCACCGAGGCGACGATGAGCGCAATCCGTCTCGCGCGCGGCTTTACCGGCCGCAGCAAAATCATCAAATTTGAAGGTTGTTACCACGGCCATGCTGATGCGCTGCTGGTCAAGGCGGGCTCCGGTGCGCTGACCTTCGGCCAGCCATCTTCCGCCGGCGTGCCGGCCGAAACTGCCGCACACACAATGGTGCTCGACTACAACAATGAATCCCAGCTTGAAGCCGTCTTTGCCAGCGAAGGCGCCGGGATTGCCGCTGTGATCGTCGAGCCGGTTGCCGGCAACATGAATCTGGTGGCGCCACGACCGGCGTTCCTGGAATTGCTGCGCCGGCTGTGTACGCAACACGGCGCAGTGCTGATTTTCGACGAAGTCATGACCGGTTTTCGGGTCGCCCTGGGCGGCGCCCAGGCCCTCTACGGCATCAAACCCGATCTGACGACGCTGGGGAAGGTCATAGGCGGTGGACTGCCGGTGGGCGCCTTCGGCGGACGCCGCGACATCATGCAATGCCTGGCGCCGGTGGGTTCCGTGTATCAGGCGGGCACGCTGTCGGGGAACCCGGTAGCCGTCGCAGCCGGACTGGCAACGCTCAAACTGATCCAGGCGCCGGGCTTCTACGACCGTCTGGGCGCCACGGCCCACCAGTTATGCAGCGGTTTGACCGAAGCCGCGCAGGCCCGGCGCATCGCTTTTTCGGCACGCAATGTCGGCGGCATGTTCGGCCTGTATTTCCGCGACGCACCGCCCACGTCCTACGCCGAAGTCATGCAATGCGACAAGGAGGCGTTCAACCGGTTTTTCCACGCAATGCTGGCCGAGGGCGTGTATCTGGCGCCCTCCGCGTATGAGGCGGGCTTTGTTTCCGCCGCGCACGGGCCCTCCGAGATTGAACGCACACTTAAAGCCGCAGCACAGGTTTTTGCTGCACTTTGAGGTCTAATTTATATAAATATTGTTTTAAATCAACATGTTATATATTTGTATTTTGCTGCACTATGGTTAGCGTTGCAGCAAATGCCCGCTCAAGCCATCCATGGAAAAAATCCGCCTCTCCAAGCTGATGTCGGAACAGGGCTTGTGCTCGCGGCGCGAGGCCGACAGCTACATTGAGCGCGGCTGGGTGCTGGTCGACGGCGTGCCTGTCACCGAGCTGGGCACGCGCATCCTGCCGACCCAGCGCATCACGCTGGCGCCGGCCGCGCAGGACCGGCAGCAGGCGCGGGTAACGATACTGCTGAACAAGCCCGTGGGTTACGTTTCCGGTCAGCCCGAGAAGAATTATCGTCCTGCGATTACGCTGATTACTGCCGACAACCACTACACCGGCGACCGCAGCAAGTTGCGCTTCGATCCCAGACAGCTGCGCGGTCTCGCACCAGCCGGCCGGCTCGACATCGATTCCACCGGCCTGCTGGTGCTGACCCAGGACGGGCGCATCGCCAAGCAGCTGATCGGTGAAAACTCACGGGTGGAGAAGGAATATCTGGTGCGGGTAACCGGAAAACTGGGCGCAGACGGCCTCGCGCTGCTCAATCACGGCCTGAGCCTGGACGGTGAAGCGCTGCGTCCGGCACAGGTGTCATGGCAGAACCGCGACCAGTTACGCTTCGTGCTGCGCCAGGGAAAAAAGCGTCAGATCCGCCGCATGTGCGAACTGGTCGGGCTGACCGCAGTGGGCTTAAAACGTGTGCGCATCGGCAAGGTCATGCTCAGCGACCTGCCGGACGGCCAGTGGCGCTACCTGCGCGACGACGAAACTTTCGGATAAATCGGCAATCTTCAGCCGGGACGCGCGGTGGTCCTGGTACCGGATCGGGCCGGTGTCGTTGCCCCGCTGCGACGCTTGGTTGCACCCGATGACGCCACC